>Ga0180436_10005067_pt1 | contig 11737 bp, 12 predicted proteins | sample SS_ome_2_FD_132434 | JGI IMG/M metagenome (GOLD analysis project Ga0180436, IMG submission 132434) | Hypersaline lake sediment archaeal communities from the Salton Sea, California, USA - SS_3_S_2 metaG | ecosystem: Environmental > Aquatic > Non-marine Saline and Alkaline > Hypersaline >...
CGAAGAAGACCGCGAAGAAGAAGGTCGCCAGGAAGAAGGCGGCGAAGAAAAAGAAGTAGCCGCCCGATGCTTTTCAAGACGACGAACGGCCCGGCGGACACGCCCTCTTTCTTCATCTGAGAGCGCCCACCGGACGCCCCGCGCCTCGCGCCTTGTGAATGCGGCGAAGCGGCCGTTCATGCCTGGCGCGGTCCGGCGCAAAGGCAAGATCGTTGCATAACGCCACCTGAGGGAGGAACTCTCCATTGTCAAATCAGGGTCATCGGTTTCGCTGTCTGCTTCGCGCGGAGCTGGACGGATGGCGGCAGGAAGGTCTCGTTGACGACGACACGGCGCGCGCGCTGACGGAGCGTTACGCTCTGGACAAGCTCGCAGAGCAGGCGCACAGCGTCCTCATGTATACGATCTTCTTCGTCGGAGCCGCGCTCGTGGGTTGCGGCGTGGTGGCGCTTGTGGCGGCGCACTGGGCGGCCATTCCGGTCTGGCCCAAGGTGGCTCTGCTGATGGCGGCGATGCTGGCCGCGCACCTCGGCGGCTACTACCTCTGGCACGTCCGGGTGCCGGCGCGCCCGCATCTCGGGCACGCTCTGACGCTCTTGGGCACGCTGATCTTCGGCGCGAACATCGGCCTCTTCGCCCAGATTTTTCACATCAGTGAACGCTTCTACGACGGGTTCATGGCGTGGGCGTTGGGTGCGGCGATTATGGCGTACGTGCTTCGCAGTGTCCAGCATGCCACCGTTGCCGTCATTGCGTCGTGGGTCTGGTTCGGCGGGTTCGTGGGTGCGAACGAGACGCCGCTTCTGGTTTATCCGGTCGTCGCGGCGGCGGCTCTGCTCCCACTGTGTTATTGGAAGCGGTCCCATTGGCTGTTCCTGCTGACGTTGCTGGCCGTGGCCGGCTCGCTTATGACGAACGCCATGGTATTCGGCGAGTCGACGCGCGACGGGATGCTGGCATTCGTGTTGCCGGCGACGGCCTTGTGGTGTTACGGCGCTCTGCACCGTCGTGAAGGCCGGTGGCCGGGGTTTGGCGCGATGGCAAGATCGCTGGGGGCGCTGGGCCTGGCGGGGCTGGTGTACGTCTTTTCATTTCAAGATATGGCGAAGGAACTCCTGCGGGACAGTTGGGTGCTTCAGTACGCGTACGATATCCGGTGTGTTCTGGCGCTTGGGATGACAGTGGCGGCCGTGCTGGGGGCCGCGACGGCGGCGCTTCTGCGCCGCGTCACGATCCTTGCCCCGGCGGCCGCGACCGTGGCCATTCTGGGCGCGATGATGTTGCCGGCCCCCGTGGTCTGGCCGACGGTGGCGTTCAACCTGATCGCCGTGGCCCTGGCCGGGCATGGAATCTGGCGCGGAGCACGGTACTATGAGCGACGGCCGTACTGGGCCGGGCTGGGCCTGCTGGTGTTGCTCATCGTGAGCCGGTTCTTCGAATACGAATCCCACCTGATGATCAAGGCCGTGGGATTCGTGGCCGCCGGCGCCGTGCTGATCTACGCGGGCATCAAATTTGAAACGCGACTGCGAGCGCGTTCGGGAGAGACGCACGATGCTTAAGCACGTTCTGTTCGCCGCGGCGGTTCTGGCTCAGGTCGCCATTCTGGCGGTAGAGCCCGCTGAAAAGCTGAGAATCCGCCACGTGACGGGGCGCGAGATCGTGCTCCGCACTGAGCCCGTGGACCCCTACGACGTGATGCGTGGATTCTACATGACGCTCGCGTACGAGATCGCCCGCCCGCCCGGGCACGAGGCCATGGGAGACGTCCGCCCGGACGAGACCGTGTATACGGTTCTGGCGCCGGGGGACAACGACGTGTGGAGCGCCGTGAGCGTTCACGCCGAGATGCCGACGGACCTCGGGCCGAACAAGATCGTCATTCGCGGGCACAGGGATTCGCGGCGCCGCGGCCGGCTCGTCTACGGCATCGAGCAATATTTCGTGCCGGAGGAGATGCGGCACCAGATCTCGGACGAGATCACGGCAGAGAAGGAGCGCATACTTGTCGATGTGGCCGTGGATCCCGAGGGGAGGGCGAGCGTGCTTCGACTGCACGTGGGAGACAAGACATACGAGTACTAGGTCCGGCCCGAAGACGGTCGTGTGAGCGCGTAATCATCCCGATATCACTCCGAGAACGCAGAAACCACAAATGACAAACGCGGCGTTCCGTAGCCGGCCTCGGTGAGGCCCGAAAACGTCCGCCGTCATGGACGGCGGCGACCGTGTCCGACGCTGTCCGTGCCTGCAATCTCAGTCTGCGTCATCCGCGAAATCTGCGTCGATTGTTCTGGCGTTGTTCCGGTTTCACCGCCGCGCCCGACGGACCGGAAAAGGCGTGACTCGGCGCGGGTCGGCCGGTAGAATGACCGAAGCGTTCCTCGTAGAATGGAAAGCTGACCGGCGGTTTCACGAAAGGAAATAGCATGTCGAACAAACCACAGCGGCCGAACGTAGTCTTCATCCTGAGCGACGACCAGGGCCCGTGGGCGCTGGGGTGCGCGGGCAACGACGAGATCCGCACGCCCAACCTCGACCGGCTCGCCGGCGGCGGCACGCGGTTCGAAAACTTCTTCTGCACCTCGCCCGTCTGCTCGCCCGCGCGGGCAAGCATCGCCAGCGGCCGAATCCCGTCCCAGCACGGCGTACACGACTGGATCAGAGACGAGGCCTCGCCGCCCAGGGCGCCGGACTATCTCGAAGGACTGACCACCTACACCGACATACTCGCCGCGAACGGCTATACGTGCGGGCTCAGCGGCAAGTGGCACCTCGGCGGCCACATGACCCCGCAACACGGAATGACCCACTGGTTCTGCCACCCGTACGGCGGCGGGCGATACAACGACATGGACATGATCCGCGACGGCAAGCTCATCAAGACCAAGGGCTACCTCAGCGACGTCATCACGGACGACGCGCTCGCGTTCCTCGATGCCAACAAGACCGGGCCGTTCTACCTGGGCGTGCATTACACCGCGCCGCACTCGCCGTGGCAGGAGGGCGAGCATCCGCAGGAGATCTTCGACAGCTACGACGCCTGCCCGTTCAAGACCTGCCCGCAGGAGCCGCGGCATCCCTGGGCGGCCGGCCCCACGGACTCGTCGCTCGGCAACCGCGAGATGCTCAAGGGCTACTTCGCCGCCGTCACGGCGATGGACGCGAACATCGGACGCATCCTCGCCCGGCTCGATGAACTCGGCCTGAGCGACAACACGCTCGTCGTCTTTATGAGCGACAACGGATATTCCTGCGGCCACCACGGATTCTGGGGCAAGGGCAACGGCACGTTCCCGATGAACATGTACGAAAACTCCGTCAAGGTGCCGATGATGGCGCGCCATCCGGGCCGCATCCCGGCGGGCAAGGTCGCGGGCGCGATGGTCAGCCAGTACGACTTCCTGCCGACGCTCCTCGACCACCTGGGCCTGCCGCCGCTTGACGACCCGACACTGCCCGGCCAGAGCTTCCGGCGCGTGCTCGAAGGCGAGACCGACGAGGCACGCGAGGAGGTCGTCGTCTACGACGAGTACGGCCCCGTCCGGATGATCCGGACGCGCGAGTGGAAGTACGTGCACCGGTATCCCTACGGTCCGCACGAATTGTACGACCTCGTCCGCGACGCGGAAGAACGCAGGAACCTGGTGGACGACAAGGACCGACAGCCGGTCGTGGCCGAACTGCGCGGGCGGATGCTGTCGTGGTTCGCCCGATACGTCGTGCCGCAGATGGACGGGGCGCGAATGGGCGTCACCTCCGTCGGACAGATCCAGCGAATCGACGCCGACCACCCCGGCGAGACCGCCTTCCTGCCGAGACCGAAACGGGCATAAACGGATGCGACCGTTCACGCTTCTTGTCAAACCCGCCTCCGCCGACTGCAACCTCCGGTGTGATTACTGCTTCTACCTCGACCGCGGCAAGCTCTATCCCGAGGGCAAGACACACCGCATGCCCGACGACGTGCTCGACGCGATGATCTCGAAGTACATGGCCACGCCACAGCCGCAGTACGCCTTTGGCTGGCAGGGGGGCGAGCCGACACTGATGGGCGCCGGGTTCTTCCGGCGCGTCACCGAATTGCAGGAGAAGCGCGGGGCGCGCGGGGCGCGCGTCGCGAACGGACTCCAGACGAACGCGACGCTCATCGACGACGAGCTCGCACGGCACCTGGCGACATACAAGTTCCTCGTCGGCGTTAGCTTAGACGGACCGGCCGACGTGCATGACCGCCACCGCCGGAACGCCGCCGGCCGCGGCTCGCACACCGACGTGCTCCGGGGCATCGACCGGCTCCGCCGCCGGCACGTCGAGTTCAATATCCTCACGCTCGTCAACGAGGCCAACGTCGGCCGCGGGAGCGAGACCTACCGCTACCTCCGCGACCGCGGGCTCCTCTTCCATCAATACATCCCGTGCGTGGAGTTCGACGAGCGCGGCGAACGGATGCCGTTCGCCATCGACGGCCCGGCGTGGGGCGGCTTCCTCTGCGAAATCTTCGACGAATGGTTCACAGCGGACACGCGGCGGGTGTCCGTGCGGCTGTTCGACTCGCTCCTGGCGTGGATGGTCGAGGGCCGGCGCACCACGTGCACGATGGGCCGCAACTGCCGCCAGTACCTCGTCGTCGAGCACAACGGCGACGTGTATCCGTGCGACTTCTTCGTCGAGCAGGGCCTGCGGCTCGGGAACATTCTGACGGATGACTGGGAGGGGATGCTGGACTCGCCCGTCTACGCGGCGTTCGGCGCCGACAAGGCGAAGTGGGCGGCCGAGTGCGACGAATGCCGGTGGCTCGACGTCTGCGCCGGCGACTGCCTCAAGCACCGGTACGCCGCCGGCCGCGACCCGCGCCGGCTCAGCCACCTGTGCGAAGGATGGAAGCGGTTCTACGCGCACGCGATGGACAAGCTGGGGACGCTGGCCGACGACATCCGGACCGAGCGCGCGCAGCCCGCCGCACCCAAGCCAGTCACGCCGCCGGACGGGGAAGTCGGCCGCAACGACCCTTGCCCGTGCGGAAGCGGGCGGAAACTCAAGAACTGTTGCGGGCGCGGTCGGTGACATCGGCTTGACATCGTCAACGTGCCGGGCCATAATCGGCCCAACGGAATCCGAGGGACTTGAAATGAAATGCCCGAAATGCGACGTGGCGACCGAGCCGGTCGAGATGAAATCCATCACCGTCGACCGTTGCCCGCAATGCGGCGGAATGTGGTTCGATCAGGACGAACTGCGGCTCCTGAAGGACCGGGAACACCACGGCGAGTATCGCTGGGTCGACGTCGATCTTTGGAAGGACGCCGAGAAGCTCAATGTGGCGGGTGAATCGTACGCCGATTGCCCGCAGGACGGCACGCCGATGGCCACCGTCCGCTACGGCGATTCCGACGTCGCGGTCGAGGCCTGCCCCAAGTGCTTCGGCATCTGGCTCGACGCGGGCGAGTACGACAAGATCATCGGGCACCTGGACCGCAAGGTCGATTCCGAGACCGTCGCCGACCTGCTCGCCGACGTTGAGGAAGAGTTCGTCGAACTCTTCACGGGCCGGGAGGGCCTCAAATCCGAAGCCGCCGACCTGGGCAAGGTGCTCTACCTTCTGCAACTGCGTTTCGCCATCGAGCACCCGATGCTCGTCAAGATCAAGGAAGCCGTCCGCCACCTCTTCCCCGAGTGACCCCCCGCTTCCTCTCGCAATCCTAATCGTAATCTTGATCCTAATCCCAATCGTCCTCGCACTCGCCGTCTCAGTCCTCCTCGAAGTACGCCGCGGCGAAGAGCTCGATGAAGCCGCCCGCCGGCGTGAAGGCGCCGTCGGTGATCGCGCGGAGCCCGAGCACGTCCTCGTCGTCGAACGGCACGGCGGTCGAGGCGGTGCCGTGCGCGATGTTGGTGGCCGCGCTGATGACGGCGGCCGGGTCGTCGGGATTCGTCTGCGTCTCGGGGCACGCGGCCCCGCCCGTCTTTGTCCTCCGGCTGACCTTGACCGTGACGGTGCCCGCGGTCAGTGTGCCGGGCGTGTAGGCGATGACTTTCGTCACCTTCCCGGCGAGCACGGGATACCAGTCGAGCGCCGCGTACATCGGGCCGGCGTGCATGGGGGCGGTCGTGCCGGGGTACTGGAGAGATGCGTGGAACCAGTACCACTCGCCGCGCTTCCCGGCCGCGAGCTTGAAGCCGTTGTGCGTCTCGTCGACCTGGCGCGTGATCGTTATGCCGTCGCCCGCCTCGATGTCCACGTGCCCGGCGACGCGCAGGGAGGCGCTGTCCCCGGTCCGGCGGCGACTGTACACGCCGCGCGAACCGATGCCCGCGCCGGTCTCGCCGTCGTTGCCGGCGCGCGGCGTCGGGGCCTGGGCGCACCGGTGGAGCGCCCGGTATCGCTCGCCGCGGCGGGCCTGCGTCTCGAGCTCGCGGAGCCGCGCCTCGGCACCGGGCGGGCCGTTCGAGAACGCCGACGCATCGGTCGATAGAGCAAGTTCGGTCCTCTGCCGCGCGAGATCATACGTCACACCCAGCATCATCGCGCCGAGCGACTCGAACCCCGTCGTGACCGGGTCGCCATCGTCGTCCTGTCCCGCGAAGTTCAGCCGAGCATCGAGGTCGGCCACGGACCAGTCGAGCTTCGCGAGCCGCACGGTCCCGGCGCGGACGATGTCCTTGGTCGCGTCGAGCAATTCGGCCGCAACTTTCTCGTAATGGGCGCTCTGCTCCGACAGGACGAAGTTCTCGTCGTAGACGAGCCACGCGACCTCGACCGGCCGGCCTGGCTCGGTGTACGCGGTCCCGGTGTAGCCGCTGGCCGGGACCCGGACCGAGAGCGGGTCGCCGAGGTAGGCGTAGACGAGGCAGATGTCGGACGCGCACGCGGCGTTGCCCTCCGCGTATTCGTCGCCGACGGTCGCCGGCTGTGCGAGCAGGATGACGCCGTTCGGGAAATCGAACATCGACGGAATCCAGGCCCAGGCGCCGTCGGCCGTTTTGCGATAGACCTGCGGGCAGACGGCGGCGGAATCTTCACCCAATGCGTCCGGCTCGGCGAGGGTGTGCGCGATGCGCCGCTTCGCGGAATCCGTGATCTGAAATCGCCGGAAGACACGGGCGTAGGTGTCGTCGTTGGCCGGGTCGAAACACCTGGGCCAGGACCAGTCGGCTTCGAAGTCCGCGTTCCAGAGCTTCGTCAGCCCGTTCGTCGAGAGGTACACGGTCTCGTTGACCGGCCGCATCGGGCCGTATATGCGAACGGCGGTCGCGCGCCCCTCGGTCGACGGGCGGAGCACGGCCGAGAGCGGCCTGTCGGACGAGTTGTAGGTGATAGTCTTCGCGGAGAGGGCGGACACCTTCTTGAAATGAAACGTCTGCCCGTCGGGGTCCGCGACAAAGCGCCGGCCGCTCTGGAACGCCATCAGGTCCGAGATGGCGCCGTCGAAGTCCTGCGAGTCGAACACGACCTTCGGCGGCACGACGTCGAGGTCGTCGAGTTCGCCCTGGACGTATCCCGTCGCCGGCGCGGCGGCGACGACGGCCGCGGCGCGCAGGCCGGCGGCGTGCTCGTCGAAGAGCCACTTGATGATTTCGCCGACCGTCTTGCCGGACCGCGCGGCGTCGTAATCGTCGTCGTCGAAAGGCGCGTTGAAAACAACGCGCGGGAAGCCGTGCGTCGGGTCGTGTACGGCCACGTCCTTCGCGAGTTCGCGCAGGCCCAGGCAGGTATAGGCGACGTGTTCCGCGTTCGGCACGCCTTCGAGCTCGACGCGCTTGACGCGCCCGCGGAAGCGCACGGTCCCGTCTGCCGTGAGGACGACCGCGTCCTCGACCGAATACGCCGCGTCGGTGTGGGGGACGTTCTGTACGAACCGGAACGAACGGGGCGCGAACCACGAGACATCGAGCGATTCGAGCGAAATCATGTTCACGGACAGGTCCTGTCCGGCGTCGTTCACCGCGAGGGCGTAGGCCATTGTGTTTCGTCCTGCTATGCCGGGTCGGATGCGGAGGTGAATTCGAGCACGAGGTTGGCGTCGAGGCGCGCGCCGGGCCACGTGATTCGCACGACCGAGCCGGTCTTCCAGACGAGGCCGGCCTTCGTCCCGCCGAGCGAGGCGCGGAGCGAGCCGATGGCCTGCATCAGCTTCCAGTCGGCGTTGCGGGCGATGACGACGGCCGCTCGGATGCGGTACGTCCAGTTCCGCGAGGTGTCGTCGATGTCGGCGAACGTGGACCAGAGCATCGGCTCGGCACCTCGGCCGAGCGCCTCGACCTGCGGCACGAGGAGCCGCCCCTGGTCGCCGATCTGCACGCTGTTGAACTCGATTACGTCGCTCATTTTTCGGTTCCGTTCGTTCAGAAGTAATCCGAGGCGGCGTCGGCCGCGCGCGGCCCGGTCGGGCCGTGGTCCTTGAGCGGACGGATGATGTTGCCGTCCGCGTCACGCAGGTGGAGCCGTTCGGGCCGGCCGTGGATGATCTTGTCGACGAGTTCGCGAGCCGAACGGAGGAGCCGCGCGGCCGCGGACCCGTCGGCCTCGCCGGGCAGGCCGAGGCGGAGGTCGAGGAACTCGATGACCTTTGCGGACGCGAGCATCTCCCAGAGCACCGAGACGAGCGGCGGCGGCGAGTCGGCCCAGCCGGAGATGTCGTACCAGCGGCCGAGGAGCGATTCGATCATCACGTCGGCCGCGTCCATCGCGGCGTCGAGGTCGGCCTGCGTGACACCGTCCTGGGCGCTCGCGGCGAGCGGCGGGAGGCCCTTGAGGTAGCCGGCGCCCGCCTGGATGTCTACGCCGTAGTGCGTCGGCGTGACGGACTCCTGGACGTAGAAATCCTGCGTCGCGGTCTGCTCGCCTTCTCCGTCGACCCAGGTGTAGCTCCACCGGTCGAGGTATTTGCCGGCCGCGTCGAACGCGGTCCCGGACACGGTGGCGTAGTACTCGCCCGAGCCGTCCTCGTGTTCGAGGGAGTCGATGGTATCGAGCACGATCTCGCCGTCGGTCGCGATGATCTCGACCTGGCGGACCTGGTATGGGTCGGTGGGCTGGCCGTCCCACCGGAAAAGGATTCCGAGCCGGACGTCCGCGTCCTTTTGCGCTCTGCCGCGTGGAAGGGCCATTGTCAAATCTCCTGTGTCTGGCGCTGGGCCGGGACGTTTGTGACGGCCTCGCGAATCTTCTCAAGCGTGTCGGTCGAGCCGGACCACCCGTCGCCCTTGACGGCGGCGAACGTCGCTTCCTTCGCCGCGGTCGCGTCGGCCGCGCGGGAGCTGACGGCCGCGTCGAGACGTTCCACGCCCGCCTTGCCTATCAGCATGATCGCGGGAACGTGCTTCTGGTCGACGCCGGTGTCCGTGGTCTTGGCGACGGCGACGCGGAACCCCTCGGTCGCCGGGGTCTGGGCGTAGTGATAGAACCCGTCCGCGAGTTCGGTCATCGCCTGGTCGTCGACCTCGGGCGTCCCTCTCGTGTCCTTGTAGACCGTGATGGTGGGCGAAAGGCCCGTCTTGCCCTCGCCGCCCTCGGTGAAGAACGCGTACCAGATGATCTCGACGCCGGTTTGCTCGATCATTTATAAGGTCCTTTGTCAGTGAACGTCGGCCGCAAATCAGCTCAGCAGGCCGAATCCGGCCTGGCCCCGTCCGGCGAGCGGCCCGATGAACGGCGCAGGCCGGATGCCCTCCCCGAGGTCCAGGTTCTCGACAACCATGTCGAGGTAATAGTGCCAGGGCTGGTTGTAACTGCACGCTCCGTAGACGTACCGGCAAGCCGTCCCGTCATCGTCGATGGTGAGGGCATCGACGAGGGCCGTCCTCGCGCTGTCGGCATAGATGAGACATATCAGCGTCGAGGCGCCGCGCACCATCCGCAGATAGCACCTGGCCGGCGGGGCCGTCGCGTCCGTGGCAAGCGTGATGCTCGAATCATATTCCTGCGCCGCCCCGCTCGTCCGGTGGATGAGAAAGAGGTTGTAGATGCCGCCGCCGCTGTTGTAGTAGCGGCAACTGACATATCGCACGTCCAGTTGCGCCTTGAGGTCCTCAACATTTGTCCCGAGCGCCCAGCACGCCGGCACCGCGGCGCCCCCCGGCGGGACCGACGGATTGCCCCATTCCGTCTCGACCACGTGCTGGAAGTCGGTGAAGTGGCCCGAGCCGCAGTCCTTGTAGACGTATGCGTCCTCGTTCATCCCGATGCCAGCACAGGTGATCGTGTTGGCGTCCGTGACGGTGACGTGCGAGTTCGGGTCCACCTCCGTGTAGGCCGTGAAGTTCTCCGGCGGGTCCGCTTCATTCGTCGGGACGGGCGCGGCCGCCAGCACCGGATGACCGGCCAGGTCCGCATCCCACGCCTTGCTCGCGCGGGCGGCGGCCTTGGCGGGCGCGACCGCATCATCTTGCTCGTCCGGCGAAAGGGCGGGATGGGCCGCGGCCTTGAACTTGTTGATCTGCCCGCACAAGGACATCAGGCGGCGGAGCCAATCCTCCTGAAAGGCAACGATGTCCGGGCGCGTCTTGAGGGAGGCGCAGAAAGCGTTGTGCTGGTCGATCATCTTCTGCTGAAGGCGCCAGAGCGCGGCGAGCCGGTCGGCGTCGGCGCGCGCCGAGTCGGGGAACGGGAACGCGGCCTGTGTTTCGTTGTCCGTCATGGCAGGATCCTTATGAGCAGTGAGACGGCGGCGATGAGCAGGAGGCCGAGCGCGATCCGCCGGTCGACCCTGCGGTCGCGCTCGCGGTCGCGGTTCCGGAGCACGGCGAGTTCTTCGCCGCGGCGCGCGCAGCGTGCCCCGATCGCGGCGATGTGCTCGTCGATCTTGTCGCGGAGCCGGGCGATGTCCTCCCGGAGCAGGCGGAACTGTTCTCTTGTGTCGATGTCCATCGGTGTGTCCTTATCTCGATGTAAGCCCGAGCCGGGCGAGCCACGAGTGGAGAAAGCCCTCGACGCCCGCGGCCTCGGCGGCCGCCTTGACGGACCGCTTGACCTTTCCGGCCTCGTCGGAGCCGAGGATGCGTTCGCACGCCTCGACGCCCTGGATGACGGCCTCGCCGGCGCGGGCCGTGCGCTCGGCCGCCTCCTTCACTTCCTGGTGCTTCTTCCAGCCGAACAGCCCGGCAACCGCGCCGAAGATGTTCAGCACGCCGCTGACCACTGCGACGATCTCGGTTCCGCTCATTATCTTCTCCTTTCAGGTACGGCGCTTCCGCCGCGATCTTGTTCGTTGTGATGCCGCCGAGAGGGGGACGCCTCCCCGCAGGAAGGCGTCCCCCCGCGATGCGCCCTTACGGCGTCACGTCGGCGTAGACAACGGCGTCCGGGACCGTGAGCACGGGCAGGAAGTTCTTGCCCACGTACAGGTTGATGCCCGGTGGATTCGTCTGGACAACGGCGTAGCTGAACGCGCCGAAGACCTTGACGAGGTCGTTGGAGCCGTTGCCGGCCGGGATCATCTGACTGCCGAACTGAAGCCGGCCGAAGACGTCCTCGCGCGGCAGGATGACGACCTTGTCGTCGGGTATGAACCGCTGGAAGTCGCCGTTCGCGTCGATGTAGCCCGCGTTGTACATGTGCCAGTCGAGCCCCATGAAGTGCGAGATGTGGCCCGACTCGGCGACCTGCTCGCGGACCGTGCCCTGGCCGAGCAGGTTCTGGACCGCGGTGTTCTTGATGATGTAGGCCATCGTGTTGCGGTTGACGTACGCGTCGGCCGCGGCGTAGCCCGAGTCCTTCTCGATCAGTTCGGCCCAC
>Ga0180436_10005069_pt1 | contig 11737 bp, 5 predicted proteins | sample SS_ome_2_FD_132434 | JGI IMG/M metagenome (GOLD analysis project Ga0180436, IMG submission 132434) | Hypersaline lake sediment archaeal communities from the Salton Sea, California, USA - SS_3_S_2 metaG | ecosystem: Environmental > Aquatic > Non-marine Saline and Alkaline > Hypersaline > Sediment...
ACCGGGCTCGCCGGCAGCCCGGCTCGGGAGCGTTTCACGTTGCGCTGGCAGGGAGAGGTGGGCGACGAGGTACGCTCATCCCCGGTGATTCACCAGGGGATGGCCTTTTTCGCCTCGGACACCAGTTTCATCCGGGCAGTGGACCTGGACAGCGGCGAGGAGCTCTGGTCCAGCGGCATCGTCGGTTCCAAGGTGAGCCCCGCGGCGGTGGGCGACTTCGTCTTCTCCGGGAATGACGTGGGACGGTTCGAGGGATTCCGGGCGACAAAGGGCAAGCTGCGCGGAACCGCAGCCCTGGGCAGCGGGCTGGCCGGCCTGGCCGCGATTTCGGAGGACCTGCTGCTGGCCACCACCAGCGGCGGCCGCGTGCTGGCCATCGCCACCCGTAAGAGCATGGTGGGCCGCCTGCCGCTGAAATTCCGCTGGGAGGTCACCGTGCCGAAGCTCGCCGGGTCCACCGCCACGCCGCTGGTGCTCGGTGACCGGGTGGTGCTGCAGGCGGCTGACGGCACCCTGCTGGCCCTCACCGCCGATGACGGCCGCGTGCTCTGGCCCGCAGGGCTGGAAACCTCGGCGGCCGAGGCGGCGGTGGAGGAAACCGGTTCGGACATGTCCTTCCGCTTCGTCAGCGGTCGGAGTTTCCTCACCCCCACACCGTCGGCCTCCGGCGACCTGGTTTTCGGCGTGCATGGAAACCGATTGCGGGCATTGTCGGTGTTCGATGGTTCGCTCCGCTGGGAGCAGCAGCTCGGGGTTGATCCGGCCTCATCGGTGTCGCTGGCCTGGGGGACGCTCTACCTCGGATGCACCGACGGAAGCATCCGCGCCTTCAGTGCCCACGACGGGGCGCCCCTGTTCACCGCCCGGGTGGGCCGCGAGCCGGTCTTCGCCTCGCCGGTGCTCTTCGACGGCCGGCTCCTCGCCGCCACCGGCGAAGGGAAGCTGATGTTGCTCAATGCTTTCGACGGCACAGTGGTAGCCGAGGACGACACCCTGGCCGGGGCCGCCATCGACGCCACGCCGGCGGTGTGGCGCGACGGCATCCTCGCCGTCAACCGCTCGGGGCGCCTGGCCTGTTTCGAGTAGGGAGGAACAACGATGAACCTGCACGGAGTCTTCCAGGGCGGGGACACGGCCAGCCGGCCCGATGACGAGCACCGATACGACGCCATCGTCTTCGGCGCCCACCCCGACGATGCAGAAATGGCCATGGGCGGGACAATGATCCGGCTCGCCGACGCGGGGTTCCGGCTGCTCTCGGTCACACTGACCAAAGGTCAGATGAGCACGAGGGGCAGCGTGGACCAGCGGATGGAGGAGTTCCAGGCGGCGTGCAGGGTGATCGGCTGCGAAGGGCTGACCCTCGACTTCATGGACACCGAGGTGACCAACACGCCCGAAGGCCGCCGCGAGATCGCGGCCCTGATCCGCCGTCACCGGCCGAAGATCGTCTTCGCCCCCTACCATACCAACCCCTGGGGCGAGTTGTGGGGCATCGCCAATGTCGACCACTACGCCGCCGGCAGCCTGGTGCGTGACGGGGCCAAGATGGCCCGGCTGGACAAGGTGGTGCCCGGCATCCCCCCGCACCAGATCGACCAGCTCTACTTCTACATGCTGCCCCGAGACGTGCACCCCAACCTGCTGGTGGACGTGAGCGAAGTGATCGAGCGCACCTTCGAGGCCATCCGCTGCTACGAATCGCAGATGGGGCTGGTGATCAACGGCACCCGCGTGGAGTCGATCCTGCGCACCATGCGCGCCCACCCGGCCATCGCCATCGGCGCCGAGTATGCCGAGGGCTTCACCACCGAGCTGCCGCTGCGCATGACCCCCGAGCTCTTTTTCAAAGTCTGAGGTGATCTGCGGCTCGTGTGGTGTCCCGGAAATTTCTTCACACGATTCGCTCTTCGCGCCTTGCATGCCGCGCGCGGAGATCGATTCCTTTGTGAACGTATTTCCGGGACACCACGCTAACCGTTCGATCCGTTCGACCGGCGGGCGTTGATGCTGCCGGCGAGGAGGAAGACCGCCGGCGTGGCCAGCAGGTAGCAGGCGGCGGCCATGGTCAGCGCCGAGGAATACCCCCAGTTCATCGAAACGATGACACAGAGCACCGAACCGATGACGGTGAAACAGGAGTTGCCGGCCCAGGCCCAGGGGATCAACTGCCGGGCGCCGCGGTCGAGCAGGCGGATGCCCAGGGGAAAGGGGAAACCGAGAGCGAAGCAGACCGGGGCCAGCGAGGCCACGGTGAGCAGCACGCGCATCGGGAATCCGAAGCCGAGCAGCAGGTGCAGGCCCCAGCGGATGTGCAGCAGCGACAGGCCGAGCATGAGGAAGACCACGGCCAGGGCCACGGCAGGCGCGGCCGCCGAGGTCACCGACACCCGGCGGGCGAAGTAGGCGCCCAGGCCGCTGAAAACGAGGATCGAGAAAAGGGTCACCGCCATCGACGGGGCCGGGCCGCCAAGGATAATGGTGAACTTCTGGATATAGACCAACTCGGCGAGGATGAACCCCAGGCCGAGCAGCGAAAAGTAGGCCACGACCCAGGGCTTTCCGCGCACGACGCCCCCCGGCGCCCGGCGGATGCGCCAGAGCGGGACGAGAATGAACAACGCGGCGAGCAGCGTCGCCTGGACCAGGGCCACGAGCAGGATGAGGTAGCCGGAGAAACCGGAGTGGCTGAACTCCAGCCGGGTCACGTTGCCCAGCACCTGCCCCAGGGTCTGCATCTCGAAGAAGAAGGGGCTGTCGTCGGTCACCGGCCTCAGGTTCCGCTTGGCCAGCCGGTAACTCTCCTGCCGTTCCGCCTCGCCCCGGGTGAGGATCTTCAGGATGCGCCCGCTGCGGTGTTCGAAGGGATCGTAGATCACCGTGTGCCGGGCTTCCGTCGCCCAACGGGCAAGCGAAGCAGCCTCGTCCCGGGTGAAGGGCCGGCGCCGCAGCATCATGTCGCTCCAGCGGCCGTTGTTCACCACGATCATCCGTTCGGCGATGCCCTGCTCGCCGGCCCGCTCCAGCGCGTGAACCATGATGTTGACCAGCCGTGCCGTCTCCCAGCCCTGCACCCGGCTGATGGCCAGCATGCCGTCGGGGGTCAGGTGGCGGTAGAAGTCGCCGATGGCCTCCATGGTGTAGAGGTAGACATCGTCCAGGGCATTGGCGCCGATGGCCGAAGCGGCACGGGTGTCAACGCCGGTGAGACGGATCAGGTCGTAGCGGTTTTCGTCCAGGGTGAGGAAGTGGCGCCCCTCCATGGAGAGCAGCGTCACGTCGGGCCGGGTGAAGATACCGCCGATGTAGTCGCCATAGTCCCGGGAAACGATTCCCACCGTGGCCGGGTTGATCTCCACCGCGGTGACGCCGCTGCGCCCGTGTTCCTCGGAGAGCAGCACGTCCACGCCCCCCCCGGAGCCGATGATCAGCACCTTCGGTTTTTCCAGCCCCGCGTAATACGGCCCGGCGGTGAGCATGCGGTTCACGAACCAGCGGTCCTGGTCGTAACGGATCAGGCGCGATGGATTGGTGCCGTCGATGAACAGGGTTCGATACCACGCCCTGCGGGAGAACAACTCGTCGCTGACCCCCGAGCCAAAACTCAACGGCTGCTCCAGCGAATCGAGCACATCCACCCGGCCATGGAGCGACCAGCGGGTCTCGGCCACGTGGTCCTTCAGGTGGTGCATCGACTTGGTGGGGGCCACCGGGATACGCCAGGGATCGCTCACCGCCACCACCGCCATCAGCACGACCAGCGCCGCGGCCCAGGCCGGGCCGGTGGCCCGCCGCTTGAGCCCGCCGAAGAGCAGGCCGGCCGCCACGGCCAGGGTGCAGGCGGCCACCACCGTGGCCGGGGCGCCGATCCAGTTGAGCAGGAAGGTCACCACCAGCGCCCCTATCCCGCCGCCCACCAGGTCGGCGAAGTAGAGCGTGTTCACCTGGGCCGACGAGACGGTGAGCAGCCGGCAGATGGCCAGGCCGGCGAAGAAAAAGGGCACCGCGGTGAAGGTGTAGACCAGGCAGAGCTTCAGCGTGTCGCCCGGCGAAGTGAGGATCTTCGTCGGGTCGAACCCGAGCCGGGTGGAGGCCATCACCGCCGCCAGCGTGGTGATGGAGAAGGCCAGGCTGAGACGGCTCAGCGACCGCCGGATGCGATCTTCCCCCTCCATCTTCGGCCGCACCGCAAGCAGCGCCCCGGCGGCGCCGAAACCGAGCAGCGCGGTGCTGATGACCATGAACGTGTAGTGGCTCCAGAGCATCACCGAGAAGACCCGGGTCAGGGCCACCTCGAGCATAAGCACGGAGGCCGAAAGGCAGAACAAAGCAATATGGGTGGAACGCGAGGCACGCATCTCGATCGCTCTCCTGGGCCCCGGGACCCGGACATCGACGGTCTCAGGGGTGTCAGCCTCCCCCTCGGCAAACGGGGTCCGCGCATGGTAAACCAGCGCCGCCTTCCGATCAACCGCTCAGGGCTCGATGGTCGGACTGGCCCCGAACCCGGCGCCGTAGACGATGGCATTCAGCAGCACCCGGGCCGTGCCCAGGGTGGCGCCGCGGAAATTGGGGGACGAAGCGAAAAGAATCACCTGGCCCCGGCCGTTCCGTTCCCGGGTGACCCAGGCGGCATTGGCCAGGCGGTGGGCCGCCTCGGGCCAGAGCAGCCCGCTCATGCGCAGCCGCAGCTCCTGCCCCGGCGGCAGGGCGGCCCATCCGGCGCGCGGCGGCGCCTCGGCGACGGCTTCTTCCCCGGCTTCGCCTTCCTTCCCTTTCCGCACGGCCCGGCTCTTCTTCTCCGGCGGCGTTTCCGTCGCCGGAGAGTAGACACCGAAGCGTACCGGCGCCGTGACACCGTCAGCGGCCATGAGCACCGGCAGCCGCCCCACGCCGCGGCCGGCGAGAACCGGCAGCACGTCGCCGCAGCCGATGGTCAGCCAGTGCTCCGGGTCGGCGCGCCCCGCGAGAAAGGCACCCTGGGGCATGAACAGCCGCTGCCACCGGTCCTGCTTTTCCAGCTCGGGCAGGGGCGGCGCCGGTGTGCCGCCGCGACCGGGCCAGGGATAGTCGATGGCGGTGGGAACCACGTGGGACCAGGCCGCTTCCGCCGCCGGCGGCGGTTCGTTGCGCCCCAGCCACTCCCGGTAGATGGCCAGTTCAAAACGGTCCAGCTGCTCGAGCACGTCGGGCAGCAGGCGCACCTGGCTCACCCCGGTTTCCTGGCAGGCCAGGGCCCGGGCCGTCGAACCGATGGCGATCAGCGTCCCCCCGTTGCGCACCCACTGGCCAAGACGCTCGGCCAGGCCCGGCGGCAGATCGCCGTAGCGGCTGGGCATGACGATCACGTTGTAACGCCGCAGGTCCCCCGTGCTCTCCTCGTTGATCTGGCTGTGGCGGATGCCCAGGGTGTGGTCCAGGGCGTGCCAGATGGAGCCGAAATCGGTGGTGCCGGTACTGCCCCTGGTGAGCAGGGCCACCGACGGCGGGGTGAGCCGTCTGAAGTGGCGCCCCCCCATGTCCGGCAGCTCGCCCTCGCCGAGGCCGGTGGTCACCGCGTGCACCGGCAGTTCCAGGCGACCGGCGACTTGATCCACCACCGCGGCCAGGTCGCCGTCGAAGAACTGGTTTTCGTTCACCGTCACCAGCACCGAGCCGCGGGCAAAGGTCCGTCCCTCGAAAGTGAAGGCCTTGTCCGCCGCCAGCACTTCCACGCCCCGCTCCATCAGCCGGGCAGCGGCGGCCACCGAGCGGTCATCGGCGCCGTCCACAACCCAAGCCACCAGGCCCTCCGGCCGGGTCACCGGCTCCAGGTCCGGCATCGCGGCCCGGGCCATGGGCTCGACGCCGGCGGGGAGCGGCCCGGTGACGGAGAACGCCTCCAGGCCGTAGAGCATGGTGATGTTCCAGGCGGTGATGTCGTAGATCCGCGAGCGGCCCTTGAGCAGCAGCTCCTCCCGTTCCCGGCGCAGGGTCTCCGGCGTCATCCGCGGGTCGAAGTCGAGCAGCGCCGCCGCCAGGTGCGCCTCGGGCTGCCGCTTCGGAATGAGCAGGCTGCCCGCCGGCACCACGGCGCTGTCCAGCGTCCTTCCCAGCTGGTCCACCGCGCCCGCGGCCTGCACGTCCGTCGTTGACCGGTAGACCTCAATGCCCTGGAGGGCCATCAGCCCCTCGAACGCCTTCAGCCGGCCGGAATTGCCGCCGGCCGGCACGGCGTAGTAGCCCTCGGCGTACGGGCTGCCGGTGCCGAGTACCTTCTTCCGCTCTTCATAAAACTCCCGCAGCAGTTCCCGAGCATTGCGTTGCAGGGTCCCCATGTTGGCCATGGTGCTCACCACCTGGTGGTGCACCGATTCGCGGTAGGTCACCAGCTCGCCGGAAGGCTTGCGCACCGCGTCCTCGGCGATCCGCGGCTGCTCGTAGAGAATGAACAGCGCGCCCCGGAACCCGGCCCAGGAGGAGTAGCCGGGATACCACTCCTCATGCCATTCTCCGGTATAGTACGGAAATGCATACCGGTCGAAGGCCCGGCCCTGGTCACGGGCGAATTCTTCGGCCCAGAACCAGCGCCGCTCGGGGAAGAAGGGGTTCAGCGGCTCGCGGCCCGGGGAGAAGAGGTAGGTGTCCTGCGATCCCATCTCGTGGCCGTCCACCATGAGCATCGGCCGCCACGCCCCCACCGCCTCGATACGACCGCGAGTTTCGGGGTGCACACCGAAGATCCAGTCGCGGTTCAGGTCGAAGAGGTAGTGGTTGCCCCGGCCCGAGGGCCAGTAGCCGCGGTGCAGCATCGACTGGCTGTCCAGGTTGGGCATGGTGCCGCGGTGTTCTGCGGTCTGCTGGTAGAACCGCTCCCGGCCGTCGGGGTTCATCAGCGGATCGATGATCACCACCAGCTCGTCGAGCAACGCCTGTACCTCGTCCCCGGTGTCCGCCGCCAGGTGGTGGATCACCGCCAATGCCGCGTCGGCGCCCGAGGTCTCGTTGCCGTGGATCGAGTAGGCGAACCAGCCCACCGCCGGCAGGTCGGCCAACAGCCGGTCGGCTTCCGGCGCGGAAAGCCCGCGCGGGTCGGCCAGCCGGCCCAGGCCCTCGCGAATTTCGCCCAGCCGCGCCATGTTCCGCTCCGAGGTGAGGATCACGTAGTGCAGCGGCCGGTCCTCGTGGCTCCGGGCATATTCCACCAGCTTCGCCCGGGGGCTCGCTTCGGCCCAGGCCTTGATGCAGCGTTCGATGCCCCCCGGGTCGGGGAAGCGGTCGCCGATGCGGTAGCCGAGAATCGACTCCGGCGCGGGCACCGCCGGATCGTGGGACGCCCCGGGGAAGAAGGGAGCGTCGTAGACCAGGCCGGGCACCTCGGCGGGCGGCGGCACGGCAGGCTCATCGGCCGGGGCCGCAACAGCCGTGGCACAGCCCAGCACGAGCATGGTGACAGTGACCATCAGAAGACGGGACTTCATCGGGAAACCTCCGGGCGATCGAATTGTGTCATGGAATCGCCGGCATGCCTCCACCGGCAGATGTGACTCTAGAATAAGCGTTTACCGTGAGGATGTCCACCGGCAGATCAGATGGCCCTCGTCTTCCAGGCCCCCCGGCGGAAGACGATGATGCCCACCACCGCGATGAGCGATTCGGCCACGGTGATGGCGATGAACACGCCGGTGGGTCCGAGGGAGGACCAGGCGGCCAGGACAAAGGCCAGCGGGATCTGGAACAGCCAGTAGCAGAAGAAGTTGATCACCGTGGGCGTGGTGGTGTCACCGGCGCCGTTGAAGGCCTGCACCATCACCATGCCGTAAGCGAAGAAGCCGTAGCCGTAGCTGATGAACCGGAGACAGGACGTGCCGTAAGCCACCACCTCCGGATCGCCGGTGAAGAGCCGGATCACCGGTTCGGCAAAGACGATGAAAAAGACGGCCAGCCCCACCAGGAAAAGCATGTTGTAGAGTGCGGCGCGCCAGACCGAGGCCTCGGCCCGCTGCGGCTGCCCCGCCCCGAGGTTCTGCCCCACCAGGGTGGCCGCGGCGTTGGCCAGCCCCCAGGCGGGCATGATGGCGAAGACGATGACGCGGATGGCAATGGTGTAGCCGGCCACCGCCCCGGAGCCGAAGCGGCCGATGATCCAGACGAGGCAGATCCAGCTCGAGGTGCCGATGAGGAACTGCATCACCCCGCCCACCGAAACGCGCAGCAGACGCAGCATCACCCGCGGGCGCAATACCAGCCGCCGGAGAGTGAAGCGTACCCGCTGTTTCCCGTGGAAGAGAATCCAGAGCTGCAACAACACCCCGCAGCCACGGCCGATGGTGGTGGCCACGGCCGCCCCGGTGACCCCCAGCTCGGGAAAGGGGCCGAGACCGAAAATGAGGCAGGGGTCGAGAACGATGTTGATCCCGTTGGCCACCCAGAGCACGCGCATGGCGGTGGCCGCGTCACCGGCGCCGCGGAAGACGGCGTTGATCAGAAAGAGCAGCATGATCGTGGTGCTGCCGCCGATGAGCACCGTGGTGTAGCCCGACCCGGCGGCCACCAGCTCCGGCGTGCCGCCCATCAGCCCCAGCAGCTGCCGGGCAAAGAGCGCCCCGGGCACGGCGATGACCAGCGAAACGATGATGCCCAGGGCCACCGCCTGCACTGCCGCCTCGGTGGCCCCCTCCTCGTCCCGCTCGCCGATGCGGCGGGCCACCATGGCGGTGGTGGCCATGCTCATGCCCACCGCCACGGCGAAGACCAGGGTGACCATCGCCTCGGTGAAGCCCACCGTGGCCACCGCATCCACCCCCAGCCGGGCGACGAAGAAGGCGTCGGTGACGGCGAAGACCGACTCGAGCACCATCTCCAGCACCATGGGCACGGCGAGGATGAAGATCGCCCGGCCGATGGAACCGCTGGTGAAGTTCTGCTCGCTGCCGGCCAGGGCCAGGCGCACCGTGGCCCAGACCCCGCGCCGCTGGACGATGAGGGGAGGGCGTTCGATTTTTTCCCTGTTGCTCATGGTGCTTCTATACGGCGGGGATCACCCCGGGTTCATCCCAGGTGTCAGCTTTTTCCGGCATCGGGGGCCTGCTTCGCCGAAAACGAGATCCGGCCCCGCTCCAGGTCCACGTCGAGGACCCGCACGGTGATCCGGTCGCCGGCGGCCACCACTTCGGCCGGGTCCCGCACGTAGCGGTCGGCCAGCTGGGAGATGTGCACCAGCCCGTCCCGGTGGACCCCCACGTCGACAAAGGCCCCGAAACCGGTGACGTTGGTCACCACCCCTTCCAGGGTCATCCCCGGCTTCAGGTCCTCGATGGTCTGCACGTCCTCGCGAAAGGCCGGAGGGACGAATTCATCCCGCGGGTCGCGCCCCGGCTTCTTCAGCTCTTCGACGATGTCGCGCAGGGTCGGCTCCCCCACCCCGTCCCCGGCGTAGCGGGCGATGTCAATGCGGTCGGGCAATTCCGGATCGCCCGCCAGCTGCCCGAGGCCCAGACCCATGTCCCGGGCGATACGCCGCACCAGCCCGTAGCGCTCGGGGTGCACGGCCGAAGCATCGAGCGGGTTGTCGCTCTCCCGCACCCGCAGGAACCCGGCGGCCTGCTGAAAGGCTTTCTTCCCCAGCCCCTTGACTTCGAGCAGCTGCCGGCGGCTGCGGAACCCACCATGGGCCTCCCGCCACCGGACGATGTTCACCGCGGTTTTCGGCCCGATCCCGGCCACCCGGGCCAGCAGCGCCGCACTGGCCGTGCCCAGCTCCACGCCCACCCGGTTGACGCAGCTCTCCACCACCTCGTCCAGCTTGCGGGCCAGCAGCGCCTGCTGCACGTCGTGCTGGTACTGCCCCACCCCGATGGCCCGGGGATCGATCTTCACCAGCTCGGCCAGCGGGTCCTGCAGCCGGCGGGCGATGGAAATGGCGCCGCGCACGGTGAGGTCGAGGTCGGGGAACTCCTCGATGGCCGCCGGGGACGCGCTGTACACGCTGGCCCCGGCCTCGCTCACCGGCACCACGACGATGTCATCGAGGCCGGCCTCTTTGAGACAGCGGCGCACGAAGGCCTCGGCCTCGCGGCCGCCGGTGCCGTTGCCCACGGCCACGGCCCCGGGCCGGTGCCGCCGCACGAAGGCGACAAACGCCTTTTCCCCTTGTTCCAGGACCTGCCGGCCCCGCACGAGGTTGAAGAGCATCCCGGCCTCGTAGGCCCCGATGCCGGAGACGAAGACGCACTTGCAGCCGGTGCGCAGCCCCGGGTCGATGCCCACCACCGGCTTGCCGCCCAGGGGGGCGGCCAGCAGCAGGTTGCGCAGGTTCGAAGCGAAGATCTCCACCGCGGCAAGGTCGGACCGTTCCTTCAGGCCGGCCCGTACGTCGCTCTCCACGCCGGGGGCAATGAGCCGCCTGAGCGCATCCTCCGACGCAGCGGTCAGGTCCCCGGCAAAAGGGGATTGCCGCCGCACCTCGGCCATGCGGGTGACCCGGCCGGGCAGCGACTCGTCATCCACCACGATCTTCAGCTTGAGCACGCCCTCCGCTTCACCGCGCTGCAGGGCGAGGTAGCGGTGGGAGGGGATGGTGCCCACCGGCTCGGAGAAATCGAAGTAGTCTCGAAACTTCTGCCCCTCCGCTTCCTTGCCCTTGCCCACGACGGAGACGAGCTTCCCCCGGCGGGAATAACGTTCCCTGACCATTGCCCTGATTCCGGCGCTTTCGGCCACCTGCTCGGCGCAGATATCCCTGGCCCCGGCCAGGGCCGCGTCCACATCGGCCACACCCTGTTCCGGGTCGACAAAGGCCCGGGCTTCGCTCCGCGGCCGGCCCTCGGCCGGTTGGTCGAGGATGCGCCGGGCCAGCGGCTCCAGGCCCCGATCCCGGGCCATGGACGCCCTGGTGCGCCGTTTCGGCTTGAAGGGCAGGTAGAGGTCTTCGAGGGCCGTCTTGGTCGTGCAGCCCTCGATGAGCGACCGCAGGCGGCGATCCAGTTTCCCCTGCGCTTCGATGGTCTCGAGGATCGTCCGGCGCCGGGCGTCGAGTTCCGAAAGGTACGCCCGGCGCTCCTCCACCTCACGGATGCGGGTCTCGTCAAGGCTGCCCGTGGCTTCCTTGCGGTAGCGGGCGATGAAGGGAACGGTGTTGCCCTCGTCCAGGAGGCGCACCACCGCCTCCACCCGGGCCGGCGTCAGATCCAGCTCGCGGGCGATAAGGGACGCCGGATCGAAGGCGGCCGGCTCAGTCACGATAGGCCGCCACATTGACCCCGTGGGTCGATCCGCTCCCGAAGGCGTTGAAATCGATGGCGGGAATGGCCTGCAGCTGGACGCCGTCGTAGTTCCAGCCCCGCACCTGGGCCTCGTACCCGGCGCCGGGGCCGCGGCCGGTGATGATCTCGTCGATCCCGTCACCGTCCACGTCGCCGCAGCTCACGTTGGCCCCCCAGTGCAGGACGTCGTAGGCAAAGAAGTTGATCCCCGGGATGTCGTCGGCCGCACCGCCGTCAACGTTCCAGCCCCGCACCTGGGGGCCGAACACCGCCCCGGGGCCGGCGCCGGTGACGATCTCGTCGTAGCCGTCGCCGTCGATGTCGCCGCAGCTGACATTGACCCCGTACTTGTTCGTGCCGTAGGCGAGGAAGGAGACGCCGCCCATGGGGGTGAGGGGGCCGCCGTCCCAGTTCCAGCCCCGCACGTGGGGGCCGTAGACCGCGCCCGGTCCGGCGCCGGTGACGATCTCGTCGTAGCCGTCGTTGTCGAGGTC
>Ga0180436_10005070_pt1 | contig 11735 bp, 10 predicted proteins | sample SS_ome_2_FD_132434 | JGI IMG/M metagenome (GOLD analysis project Ga0180436, IMG submission 132434) | Hypersaline lake sediment archaeal communities from the Salton Sea, California, USA - SS_3_S_2 metaG | ecosystem: Environmental > Aquatic > Non-marine Saline and Alkaline > Hypersaline >...
AAGGGCTGTATTGGGAGAAAAGGGTAATGCGCCCCACTCCATGGTTCTGACGGCAACTCCGATTCCAAGGACATTGGCATTGATTCTTTACGGTGATTTGGATATATCCGTGATTGATGAGATGCCTCCGGGAAGAAAACCTGTAGAAACACATGCTGTTGCTGAATCAAAAAGACTTCGGGTACTTGAATTTGTAGAAAAAAGAATAAAGAACGGCGGCCAGGTATATTATGTATGTCCAAGGATAGAGGATTCTGACGGTGAGGACGGTATACTATCCGTTGAAAAAGTATTTGATGAGCTCAGAAGAAGATATCCTGATTATATTGTCCGAATGATGCATGGAAAAATGAAGAACAGTGAAAAAGAAAAGATAATGAGGGAATTTCGTTCCGGGATTGTAAGTCTGTTGGTTTCTACAACGGTAATTGAGGTAGGTGTCAATGTGCCCAATGCCACACTGATGGTCATAGACAATGCTGAAAGATTCGGTCTTGCACAACTGCATCAGCTCAGAGGGCGTGTCGGAAGAGGTGAGGAACAGGCATATTGTATCATGATAAACAGAGGCGGCAATCCCATATCAGAAAAAAGGATGAAGATTATGGAAAAAACCAATGATGGTTTTGTTATATCAGAAGAAGACCTCAGGATAAGGGGGCCCGGTGAATTCTTCGGAACCCGTCAACATGGTTTGCCTGAGTTCAGGATTGCAAATATATACACTGACATGGATGTACTTAAACAGGCTCAGAAAGCAGCTGTTGATTGGGTGTCGGATGATTTGGATTTGCAAGGTCGGGGTAATCACAATATAATGAAAAAAATTAATGAAGAATACGGAAAACTGGGAAATTTACAGGAGATTCTATGAATATTATTGAAAATGAATTGTTCAGAACAGGAGCACTTAAAATAAGCGGTACAGAAACACCGTTTTGGTATACATCGGGTACATTCGGTCCGTTTTACATCAATACCCATTTTCTTTTCGGTGGTGAAAAGATGGCAGTTGAAGCTTTGGAATTCATTGATTACAATAAAAAGGATAAATATGATTTCCCGGCAGTAATGACAAGATTTCTTCTGGAATTCTACAATAACAACTATGAGTATAAAGCTGTAGTTGATTATTTGCTTGAAATTATTACAGCTAATATCGATACAGATGACATTGATTATATCTCAGGCGGGGAAAGGCGTGACTGGTTTTTTTCATATATTATTGCGTATCTGCTGCATAAGAAACATATAACAATATATAAGAGTACCGTGATGATTCTGTCTGAAAACGGATCTTCTGACAGAATAACAGAAGGTCATGGAAAGAGAACACTGCATATAGCAGATCTGATAACAGAGGGATCAAGCTACTACAAGTTCTGGCTCCCGTCACTTCAGAAAGCAGGAATTGCAATGCCCTGGACTTTGGCTGTGGTGGACAGACAGCAGGGAGGGAGTGCAAGGCTGGCATCCAATGGTATAAAGGTTTTGACGGGAACCGTTTTCGGAAAGCATCTCTTTGAAGAGGCAATTGCAGGAGGAAAAATTACCCAGGGTCAGTTCAGGATGGTCAGGAACTACATGCAGAACCCCACTGAATTCATGCGTAAATTTATAATGGACCATCCGGAGTTTCTCAAGAAATCAATTGAAAAAGATGAAAAAACAAGGGCGAGGGCTGTATCCTTCATAAAAAGAAACGAGGGAATAGGTGACTGAATTTACGGGGTTGAAGAATTGCAGAATATTTGATGGGTATGAGTTTATTGACGGTTTGGCTGATATAACTTTTTCTTCAGGAATAATCAAAGCCATTGGAAGAATAACTGCAAAAAAGAATACTTACGACTGTGAAGGTAAAACAGTTGTTCCGGGTTTTGTTGACATACATACCCATGGTATAGCCGGTTATGATAATTCAGACATAAACCTTGAAGAGTTTCCGATTATGGAAAGGGAATACAATTCAAGGGGAACCACGACATTTGTACCCACTTTTCCCACTATTGATAAGGATACTGCAAAAAAATCATTTTTCGTATATGAGAAATACAGGAATTACATACCCGGCATTCATCTGGAAGGGCCCTTTATAAACTCAGAAAAAAAAGGAGCCCAGAATCCTGATTACATCATTGAGCCTTCTGTAGAAAACTTTATGGAATTTGCAGGAGAATATAGTGATTTGGTGTGCAGGGTTACGATAAGTCCTGAAACTGATAAAGATTTAATTCTTACTAATTACTTATTGGGTAAAGGTATTGTTGTTTCTCCCGGACACACTACAAGCAGCTATGAAAAAGCTCTTGCTTTCATGGAACATACATCTGGTATTGCTACTCATCTGTTCAATGCAATGCCTCCGATTCATCATAGAAATCCCGGTATCACAACAGCAGCCTTGATGAATGAAGGGACAGCATGTGAAATAATTCCGGATATGATTCATCTGCATCCTGCAATAGTGAAAATGGTTTTCAAACTGAAGGGTCCGGAAAAAACAATTTGTATTTCTGATTCAATCATGGCGGCAGGTCTTTCGCCGGGTAAATACAATTTTTCCGGGCTGGATATTTCAGTCGACGGCAGCAGTGCAAGACTTGAAAGCGGTAATCTTGCAGGAAGTATAATATCTATGGCTGATGGTGTCAGAAATATGATCAGGATAGGCATTGATGAAAAGAGTGCCTACATGAGTGCAACATCTTCACCTGCATCTGCAATGGGACTGGAAAAAACAGCAGGTGTCATTGCAGTGGGAAGGAATGCAGATCTTGTAGTACTGGATGATGAAAATAGGGTTGTTGATGTTTTCAAAAAGGGAAAGAGAGTTATCTAACCCTTTTATTAGAGTATTTTTCTATGGTTTCTTCCAGAATATCCAGTGAAGACTCTATTACTGTCATACAGCCTGTCTCTTCGCTGCGGTATAGATCCTTTAGGGGTCTGCAATCGCAGGATTGCATACGGGACTCGAAATCATAAAGAAAGTGTCTGACTATTTCCTTAAGAGAGTCTGTTGAATGTGCACGTTCCTTCACAAAAAGAACTCCAAGTACCATAAGGGCACCGGTAACGGCACCGCATTTTTCCTCAACGCACATGCCTCCGCCGAAGGCAGAAGAAAGCCGTAGGGAGGTTGTATCAAGACCCAACGAATATGCTTCGTTTGCGACTGCAACCATTGATTCAGAGCAATTCAGGTCAAGATTCCTATAACCTCTGTCAATGTATAACTTACTTAGCATGAAAACCCCCGAATAATTTTTTATAACAAAATTCATGAATGAATTGATTTTGATTATACATAATTTACAGTTTTTTGTATAATAATATCAGGGTTCAACCTAACAAAATAATTTCATAGGAGGATTTTTATGGTTTACTTCCTAATTGCAATATTGCTGCTGATTATTCTTATTCTTGCTGTAGGATTATACTTGGCTGTCAGTCTTGCTTATATCAGAAAGAGACCCGATATACCGCTTGAAAATTATGAAAGTCCCTATCTTGATAAAGAATACTCAGAAAAGGTCAGGGAATGGCTGGATACTTCAGACCGCAGATATGAATACATCTATTCTCCATATTACTACAAAATAAATGCAATGATCGCTGAAGGGAAGGATACCAAGAAATGGATAATTCTTCTCCATGGTGTCACGAACTCGCACAAATATATGATAGATATTGCCAGTTTCTACCATAAGGCCGGATATTCTGTATTGGCATGGGATTCAAGGGGTCATGGAAAAACAGGAGGGAAGACAACAACCTACGGGTACTATGAAAAATTCGACCTTAAGGCTGTAATTGATTATATAAGGAAGACTTACGGTGATGATTGTCGAATCGGGCTTCATGGGATTTCAATGGGTTCCGGTATATTGCTTATGTATGCATCCCATGTCAGGGATGATTGTGATTTCTACATTGCTGATTGTCCCTACAGCAATTTTCCTGAACAGGTTATGGATGTTTCATCAAGAAAACTAAGGGTTGGAGGTTTTCTGATTAAAACAATCTTCGAAGCAGGAAATATTTTTCTAAGAATTCTGTACAAATTTGATGCAAGGAAAGTAAATATAATATCCAAGATTCGTAGAGTGGAAAATCCGATACTGTTTTTCAACTGCAGGGATGATGCATATATCAATCCCCGCATGACAGAAGAATTGTATGAGGCAGTCTCGTCTGAGAAGAAGTACATTGAACGGTTTGACGACGGAGGGCATGCAGGTGCATTTTTCGATCATCCTGATGCTTATGAAAAAAGAACACTTGAGTTCCTGAAGGAAATTAATTTCTGAGAACAGTATTTTTTGGGTATAATAGCTTTGGAGGTGCAAATGGCAGTTTATATTGAAACAGAAAAAATATACAAAGCCTACCTGAATGGTGCACGGTATGTAATAAACGGCAGGAAGGAACTGAACAGAATAAATGTTTTTCCTGTTGCAGACGGTGACACAGGCAATAATCTTGCTTCGGCCATGAAAGCCATACTGGAGGATTCCAGCCCGGGTAATTCCGTAAAGACTACTCTGGAATCTATCGCCGATGCATGCCTGAGGGGAGCAAGGGGTAATTCAGGAATAATATTTGCACAATATCTCAATGGTGTAAGTGAGGAAATTGAACATGAGGACCATGTTACCATAGAAAACTTTACCAATGCCCATTTGAAATCAGTGGAATATGCATATAATGCTGTGCATAAGCCGGTTGAAGGAACCATGTTGACAGTTATGAAGGACTGGGCTTCCTCCATGTTTGACTTCAGGTCAAATGCAAAGGATTTTGCAGATCTTCTCAGTCACTCTTATAAAAAACTGGAAGAATCCCTTAAGAAAACCAAAAACCAACTATCTGCCCTAAGAAAAGCCGGGGTTGTTGATTCCGGAGCCAAGGGCTTTGCTCTGTTCGTCCAGGGAATAATGGATTTCCTGAAAAATGAAAAGGAAATGGCTATTCAGGATTTCATGAGCGGAGACTTCGAAGGTGTTTCTTCTGATTCTCATTCCAATCCTGAATTCAGGTATTGTGTGGAAGTCCTGCTTAACGGAGGGAAGGAAAAAACCGAAAGAATTGAAAGTGAACTTGAAATTCTAGGCAATTCACTGGTAGTTGCAGGTAACAAGCGGATGACCCGGGTGCATATACATACGGACAAACCTGCATCGGTCTTTGAGATTGCTGAGCAGCATGGGGAGATAATAGAGAAGAAAGTTGATGATATGAAAAAACAGGAAGAACTGGTCAGTAACAAGAAGTACAGTATTGGCCTTGTAACTGATTCAATTGCTGATCTGCCTCAAAAGATTATAGACGATTACCAGATACATGTTGTAAATCTCAGCATAATGATGGGTGAAAAGGAGTATTATGATAAGCTGACAATTGAAAATGAGACATTGATAAGATATTACCGGGAAAGTGAAGATTTCCCGACATCATCGCAGCCTGAACCTAAAGCGGTTGAGAGAGCACTTGGAAATATAAAGGATAAATATGATTCCATTATTGTTATAACAGTTGCTTCTGCCTTAAGTGGAACATACAGTGTTTTCAAGCAGGAAGCAGAAAAACTTAAAAACGAGGGAATTGTCATAAGCGTTATAGATTCAAAGCAAAATTCCGGAGCGGAAGGGCTTTTGGTACATAGAGCTGCACATATGATTTCAAAAGGTCATAAGCATGAAGAAATAGTAAGTAGAATAAAGATACTGACAGGGAAGTCCAGGATAATGGTGAGTGTCAGAAATCTCGAAACAATGATCAGAGGCGGCAGACTAGGTACTGCTTCAGGGAAAATTGCAGAAAAACTTAATTTCAAACCTATAGTAACCCTTGATGAATCCGGCAATGGGACTATCGGAGGGATTGCATTCTCAAATGAGGGAACAGCTAAAAAAATGCTGAAACATTTTCAAAAGCAGCATAAGGCGGGTAAAATTTCAGAATACTGTATTGTTCATGTCCAGGCAGAAAATGAGGCAAAGGAGTTTGTGAAAAAACTTCAGGAAATTGCGGGATTTAAACCGCTTTACATAATGGAAGCTTCGTCTGTTATTGCCATCAGTGCCGGAGAAGGCGCTGTTGCATTGGGATATATAGGAAAGGAATGACCATGTCCGTTTTTCTTCAGGTATTGATTGTACTTTTTGCATATTTCCTAATATTTTATTTGATAGCACAGTTTCTGAGAAATAATTCTATAGTGGATATCGGTTGGGGCCTTGGATTTGTTGTAGTAGCTGTCTATACTTTTCTAGTTTCAGGGAATTATGATCTGACATCAATTCTGACTACGGTTTTTGTTACGATATGGGGAATGAGGCTTTTCTACCATATTATAAGAAGGAACTGGAAAAAACCAGAAGACTACAGATATGTTAATATGCGGAAGAACTGGGAGGGGAAAATACCTGCACTTCAGGCTTTTATTCGTGTCTTTATGTTGCAGATGACAATAATGTACGTTGTCTCATTGCCGGTAATAGTTTCCAACTCCTATTCAAACATTGGTATAAATGTCTTTACCATTGTAGGTGCTTTGATATGGATCATAGGATTCTTGTTTGAAGTTTCAGGTGATTATCAGCTTAAGAAATTCAAAAAGAACCCTGATAACAAGGGAAGGGTAATGACGGATGGAATATGGAAGTATACAAGACATCCCAATTACTTCGGGGAAACTGCGATGTGGACAGGATTATTTATTATGTCGATTCCGAAAGGTTTGTCTTATATAACCTTCATTAGTCCACTTACCATGACTTTTGTTTTGTATTTCATATCCACAAAGGTTCTGGAAAAAAGATATGAGGGCAATGCGGAATATCAGGAATACAGTAAACATACCAATAAGTTTTTTCCATGGTTTCCGCGAAATAGACGGGAGGATATATGATAGATTATTTAGTGCAGTTTTTGGTGGCTTTTGCTGTTTTCATGGTCATTGATTTGATTTGGCTTGGTTTTATTGCAAAGAAACTCTATAAAAAAGAGTTGGGACACCTCAGAAAGGAAAAGATAAATTGGACAGCAGCTGTCGTTTTTTATCTAATGTACATTGCGGGACTAGTGTTTTTCGTAATAAATCCAGCACTTACCGGGGAAGGTCTTGGTTATGCAGCCCTGGGAGGAGCCTTGTTCGGGCTGGTTGCTTATGCAACTTATGATTTGACAAATCTGGCAACCATGAAAGGTTTCCCTTCCAAAATCGCAGTGATTGATTTGATTTGGGGAACTTGTGTAACCTGCTCGACTGCCGTTTTGAGTTTTCTGATTTTATAATTTGACTATTCTATAAAAATGACATAAAATGTCAGCATGATTAGTGATTACATGCTGACTTTTTCAAGCGTTGAATTCCTGAAACCAATTGAAAAATATCAATTGTTTGAGTATTTCGGAAATGCATTTGAAATAATGACTGCCGATTATAACAAATTAATCGGAACAGGTATTCTAACTGCAAAAAAGACAGAACGACTCTTGAATACTGAAATAAACAGGAATATTGCTGAATCCCTGGATATACTTGGAATAAAGCCTGTTGCAATAAACGATGAAGATTATCCCAAAGCTCTTAATGAAATTTACGACCCGCCTTTGGTTATTTATATCAGGGGTAAAATGCCTGAAGGAAACATGATAGCTATTGTTGGTTCTCGAAAATGTTCTGAAGAATCTTTTGATGCTTCATATAACCTGGCCTCTGGATTGGCTTCAGAAGGTTATGTAATTGTCAGTGGTATGGCAAGGGGAATAGATACAGCAGCCCACAAAGGCGCACTTCAAAGCGGTAATACAATTGCCGTTTTGGGAAATGGACCTGATATATGTTATCCCTATGAAAATAAGGAACTAATGCAGAAAATCATTCAAAAATGCTGTGTCATTTCTGAATATCCACCGGGGAAAAGACCTGAAAAATATACTTTCCCGGCTAGGAACAGAATAATAAGCGGATTATCTTCTGCAGTCATTGCGGCAGAAGCCGGTAAAAAGAGCGGAGCATTGATAACCATAGACTTTGCCTTGGAACAAGGGAAAGATATTTACATACTGGATATTGATGGGGAAATACATGGTGAAGGTCTTAGAAAAATGTATGAGGACGGAGCGAAAACGATAAGCTTGGTTTCAAATAAAGACATAAATAACAATAAGAAATATGAATTCTTCATATCAACATGAAACTTGAAAAGGTTGAAAAGATATTGAAAAGAATGTAATATAGTCAATGCTTGCCCGGGAAACCGGGCAGATATTTGGAGGAATGAATGGCTAAGAATTTAGTAATAGTGGAATCACCGGCTAAGGCAAAGACAATAAAAAAATTCCTGGGAAAGGAATATAATATTATGGCCAGTTACGGTCATGTAAGGGATCTTCCCAAGAAATCCCTTGGTGTAAAGGTAGATGATAACTTTAAACCGAGTTATTCAATAATGCCAGATAAAAGGGAACTGGTAAAGAAACTTAAGTCAGAAGCATCAAAATACGAAACCGTTTTTCTTGCAACTGACCCGGATCGTGAAGGAGAGGCCATCTCCTGGCATCTCGCACATATTCTGAAACTTAATAAAGAAGATAATTGCAGGATCACATTCAATGAGATAACGCGTAATGCAGTCGGAAGTGCCATAGAGAATTCAAGGAAAATTGACATGAATATGGTCGATTCGCAGCAAACCAGAAGAATACTCGATAGAATTGTAGGATATAAGATAAGTCCATTGCTTTGGAAAAAGGTAAGACCCGGTCTAAGTGCGGGAAGGGTTCAGTCTGTTGCCGTGAGATTGATATGTGACAGAGAGAAGGATATTGAAAATTTCATCCCCAAGGAATATTGGAATCTTACACTTGAACTTATGAAAAAAGGTGAAAAACAACCATTCGAAGCTTCCTATTACGGTCCGGAAGGTTCAAGGAAAAAAGTTGTTCCTGATAATCAAGACTTGGTCAGGGAGATAATTGGTGATATTGAAGGTAAACCAATATATGTTGAAAATATAACCAAAAAGGCCAAGAAGAGATATCCTCTTCCTCCGTTCAAAACCAGCACCCTTCAGCAGGATGCATCCAATAAACTGGGATTTACCACAAAGAAAACCATGCGGGTAGCCCAGCAACTGTATGAAGGCATTGAAATAAAGGACGGTGGAAGCATAGGACTTATTACATATATGCGAACAGATTCAACCCGAATAGCAAAAGAGGTACAGAATGCTGCCAGGGATCTTATCATCAGAAAATTCGGAAATGAGTTTGTTCCCAAGTCGTTCAATACCTATAAATCCAAAGGTAAGGAACAGGATGCACATGAAGCCATAAGACCTACTGACATTGAATTACTTCCGTCAGAAATAAGTGAAAGTCTCACAAGGGATCAATTCAGATTATATAAATTGATATTTGATAGGTTCATTGCAAGCCAGATGTCTCCTTCTGTTTCTGATGTGACAACAATTGATTTAAATTGCAACAGGCAGTTTTTCAGATCCACCGGAAGTATCATTACATTCAGTGGTTTCCGTGCCGTTTATGATGTGAATGGAAGTGAAAATGATGAAAACGGCAAAAATACTTATATACCTGATTTGAAGAAGGGTGAGGAAGTTGAGCTGAAAGATATTAAAAAGGAACAGAAGTTTACACAGCCTCCTAACAGATATACAGAAGCATCGCTTGTAAAAGCACTGGAAGAGAAGGGAATAGGAAGACCGAGTACCTATTCACCAACCATATCAACAATAATTGCCAGGGATTATGTAAATCGGGAAAAGAAGACCCTATCTCCTACTGAATTAGGTAAAATTGTAAACGGAGCAATGGAAAAAGGGTTTGGGGAAATAGTTGATTATAACTTTACTGCAGGGCTTGAAAATAAACTTGATGATATTGAAAACGGTAATTCAGAAATGATTTCCGTATTGTCGGATTTTTATAACGATTTCAGTAAAATGCTGGATGATGCCTATAAGAACCTTGAGAAAGTAAAGATGCCGGTCATTGAAACTGATATTGTCTGTGAAAAATGCGGTAGGAACATGGTAATCAAGGAAGGCCGGTACGGAAAATTCCTAGCCTGTCCCGGATTCCCTGAATGCAAGAATACAAAACAATATCTTGAGGAAACAGGACATGAATGTCCCAAGTGCGGCGGTAAGGTAATATACAAGCAAACAAAGAAAAAAAAGAAGTTCATAGGTTGTGAAAATTATCCGGAATGCGATTTCAGCTCCTGGAATTTACCCACTGAAGGCACCTGCCCCAAATGCGGAACATTCCTAACAAAAGGCAGGATTGAATATAAACCGCATATAATTTGTGCAAACCCGGAGTGTGATTATAAGAAACCTTTGTCAAAGGGGAAGTAGATTGAATAGAGTTATAAATGTCATAGGAGCAGGCTTGGCGGGCTGTGAAGCAGCACTTCAGATAGCTTCAAGAGGTATATTTGTAAGGCTTTATGACATGAAACCCAGGGAGATGTCACTTGCTCACTCAGAAATAGGTTTTGCAGAACTGGTTTGCAGCAACTCATTGAAATCGGAAAATCTCCTGAATGCTTCAGGAATACTAAAAAAGGAATTGGAATTTCTTGGTTCAGTTGTTATGGAATCGGCTTATGCCAACAGGGTAGAGGCAGGCGGAGCACTGGCTGTCGACAGGCATGGCTTTTCAAAATACATTACGGAGAAAATCAAAAAAAATAAAAATATTGATTTCATATGCAGGAAAGTAGATAAGATACCTGAAACTGAAGTTACTGTGATTGCATCAGGTCCCCTGACATCAGATGAATTATACGAGGATATACTAAGTAAAACAGGAAGCAGGAACTTGTTTTTCTTTGATGCTGCTTCACCCATAGTTACTGCGGAATCCATTGATATGGAAAAAGCATTCATTGCTTCAAGATATGACAAAGGTGAGGCCGCATACATCAACTGTCCATTAAATGAGCAGGAATATATGAGATTTATACGTTTCCTTCTTGAGGCAGACAGGGTTAATCCACGAGATTTTGAAAATAATATGGTCTTTGAAGGATGTATGCCTGTAGAGATAATGGCTTCAAGAGGCCTTGATACTCTCAGATTCGGGCCCATGAAGCCTGTAGGCCTAAGGGACCCGGTAACAGGCAAGAGACCATATGCCGTTGTACAGCTCAGAGCAGAAGATAATAACAGGAACCTGTATAATTTAGTAGGTTTTCAGACAAATATAAAGTTCGGTGAACAAAAAAAACTATTGAAATTGATTCCAGGACTTGAAAATGCAGAGATTGTAAGATTCGGTGTAATGCACCGTAATTCATATATAAATTCTCCGGAGCTTCTTGATAAAAAACTGGCTTTGAGAAATAACGATGAAATTTTCTTTGCAGGACAATTGACCGGTGTTGAGGGTTATCTTGAATCTGCAGCTACCGGTATTATGGCTGGGATTCATGCATCAATGAAGGTCTTGGGAATAGAAGATAACCTGACGCTCAGTGATATGTCAGTGATTGGAGCTCTTATAAATTTCATTACGGATGGATCTAAGGGAAATTTTCAACCTATGAATGCGAATTTCGGGATAATAAGACCTCCGGAAAAGCATATCAGGGACAAGACAACTAGAAGGGAAGAAATGTCCCGAAAGGCCATGGAAACCATGAGAAATTTTACAGATCATCTCAGGACAATCTTTTGATCATTTGATTGCGGGCA
>Ga0180436_10005071_pt1 | contig 11733 bp, 7 predicted proteins | sample SS_ome_2_FD_132434 | JGI IMG/M metagenome (GOLD analysis project Ga0180436, IMG submission 132434) | Hypersaline lake sediment archaeal communities from the Salton Sea, California, USA - SS_3_S_2 metaG | ecosystem: Environmental > Aquatic > Non-marine Saline and Alkaline > Hypersaline > Sediment...
AAGGGGCTCATCACGGGCCTGGCGGTCGCGGGCTTCGGCTTCGGCGCGTTGATCTGGATCAAGCTGACCGAGGGCTTCCGCTTCGGACCGGTGGACCTGACCCCCGGCTGGACGGGCCTCTACGGCATGGGGTGGACGGTCAACGACATCTTCCTGCTCTACGGCGTGCTGTTCGCCGTCCTCGTATCGCTGGGCTCGTTGGCGTTGGTCAACCCGCCCGACGGCTTCCGGCCGGCGGGCTGGACGCCGCCGACCGGCCAGGCGGCGGACCTCGCCGGGGGCGTCGACTTCAGCGAGGCGGAGATGGTCCGCACCCCGCAGTTCTGGGGGCTGTTCTTCATCTTCCTCGTGGGGGCCATCTCCGGTCTGATGGTGATCGGCATCATCCGCCTCTTCGGCGGCGAGAGTCTCGTGGCGCAGGGGATGTCCGAGGAGAGCACCCTGCTCGTGACGGGCACGGCGATGGGGCTCTTCTACGCCCTGGCCAACGGCCTCGGCCGCATCCTGTGGGGGCGCATCTCGGACGCCTTCGGACGGAAGCGCTCGATCGCGCTGATGAGTGCCGTGCAGGGCGTGACCATGATCGCGTTCTTCTACGCGGCCGGCTCCGAAATCGGGCTCTACGTCGGCGCCACCTTGATCGGCTTCAATTACGGCGGCTACTTTGCCCTGCTCCCTGCGGCGACCGCGGACTATTTCGGCAACCGCAACGTCGGCATGAACTACCCGCTCGTCTTCCTCGCCTACGGCGTGGGTGGCATCGTCGGTCCCATCCTCGGCGGCGTCGCCGGCGACAACCAGGCCTGGGTCTGGGGCTTCATCCCCGCCGGCATCGCCTGCATCGTCGCGGCCGTCGTCGCCATGGGCCTGGTGCCGCCGCACAAGGCCCGGCCCGGGGGCCTTGCCGAGGCGGGCGACGGGGCCTGATCCCAGGACGTATCATCGCTGCGCCATGCGCGTGCTGCCGACCACCCTCGAGAAGCTGGCGTTTCCGCGCGTCCTGGAGGCCCTAGCGGAGCGCTGTCAGACCTTCGCGGGTCAGGCGCGCGCGCGGGCGCTGTTGCCCGACCTGGACGCCGGGGCCCTGCGCGCCGCCCACGAGCGCGTCGACGAGGCGCTGACCGGCGACGCGGTCTCGCTCGGCGGCGTCGAGGACGTGCGCCCGCTCGTCGAACGGGTCAAGGACGGCGGCATGCTGGAGGGACCCGAGTGCCTCGCCATCGCCTACACGATGGACGCGGCCGCGACGGTCAAGCGCGCCATCGCGCTCTCCAATCGACCTTGTCTCACCGAACTGGCCCTCGGGCTCGCCTCATTCGACGCGGTCCTGAGGCTGGTCCGCGAGCAACTCGATCCAAGCGGCGAGGTGCGCGACGACGCCACGCCCAAGCTGCGCGAGATCCGCAGGCGTCTGCACCCGATGCGGGGCCGCATCCGCGACCGCATGGCGCAGTTGCTCCAGCAGTACGCCCCCTACGTGCAGGACCCGATCGTCACCCTGCGGCGCGATCGTTACGTGATCCCCGTCAGGGCCTCGTCGCAGTCGCGCGTGCCCGGGCTGGTGCTCGACACCTCCGACTCGGGCGCGACCGTCTTCGTCGAGCCCGCCGCCGTCGTGCCGCTCAACAACGAGCTGACGCTGCTGGAGTTCGAGGAGCGCGACGAGGTGCGCCGCATCCTCATCGCGCTCGGGCAGCGCCTGGCCTTCGATCCGGGACTGGAGCCGACGCTGGCCGCGCTGACCGAACTCGACCTGGTGGTCGCCTCCGCCAGGCTCGCCCGCGACTGGCAGCTGGTGCGGCCGGAGGTCGCCGAGGGCGCCGCGGTGCGGCTGCCCGGTGCCCGCCATCCACTCATCGAGAACTGCGTGCCCAACGACATCGTGCTCGACGCCGAGGCACCGCTGCTGGTGCTGACGGGCCCCAACGCGGGGGGCAAGACCGTGCTGCTCAAGACGCTCGGGCTGGCCGTGCTCATGGCGCACGCCGGCCTGTTCGTCGCGGCCGCCGCGCGCGCCATCGACGGCCGTCCGAGCCGGGCGACGCTGCCGCCGTTCCGCTCCGTGCTGACGGACATCGGCGACGAGCAGAGCATCGAGGCGTCGCTGTCGACCTACGCCGCGCACCTCACCAACCTGCGGCGCATCGTCGAGGACGCCGCTCCCGGAACGCTGCTGTTGATCGACGAGCTCGGGTCGGGCACCGACCCGGACGAGGGCGCCGCGCTGTCCCAGGCGATCCTCGAGGCAGTGGTGGAGCGCCGCGCGTTCGGTGTCGTCACCACCCACCTGGCGCCCCTCAAGGTGTTCGCGGCGCAGCGCGCCGGCGTACGCAACGCCGCGATGCGCTTTGACGTCGAGCGCCTGCGCCCCACGTTCGAACTCGTCGTCGGTCAGCCCGGCCGCTCCTACGCGCTGGCGATCGCCGAGCGCGTGGGCCTGTCGCAGGAACTCCTCGCGCGGGCGCACGAGGTGTTGGGCCCCGAGGGCGCCCGTCTCGAGCGCCTCCTGGAGACGCTCGAGACGCAGCGGGCGGCGCTGCAGGCGCAGCTCGACGAGGCCGAGGGCGCGCGAGCGTCGGCCGTCGCCGAGGCCGAGCTGCTGCGGGCGCAGATCGAGCGCCTGCGGTCGCAGGAGGCCGCGCTCTTGGAGCAGGCGGCCGAGAAAGCGGACGCGTTGCTGCAGGACACGCTCGCCCGGGCCAAGGCCTGGCGCGAGACGGCCCGCAGCGATCCCGCCCAGCGGGGCAAGGCGATGGAGGCGATCTCGCAGCTGCGGCGCGAGACCCGGCGCCGCGCGCCGGCCGCCGCCCGCCCCGCGGCCCCCGACCGCCTGGCGCCGGGGGCGATCGTGCGGGTCGACGCCTACGGGGCCGAGGGCCCGGTGGTGGAGGTGCGTGGCGACCAGCTGGTCGTGCAGCTCGGCCTGCTCAAGGTCGAGGTCGCCCGTCATGAGGCGACGGTCGTGCGCGCGCCGGACGCCGCCAAGGGATCGAAGTCGCCGGTCGCGCCCGGCGCGGGCTTCGAGCGCGAGCTCAACGTCCGCGGCGAGCGGGTGGAGGAGGCGATCGAGAAGGTGCGCGACCTCGTGCGCGAGGCGCACGCCCTGCAGATCGAGAGCGTGCGCGTGCTGCACGGCAAGGGCACGGGCGCGCTGCGCGACGCCGTGCGCCGCTACCTGAAGGACGAGCGCCTGGTGGAACGCTACGAGGACGCGGTCCCCTACGAGGGAGGCTTCGGGGTGACCGTGGCGTACCTGCGGCCACGGTGAGCGGTCGCTGGGCCCGTTGCCACGCGGTGCATGGTGCCGGTCGCCACGCTCGTCGCGCCGGTGGGCGTCGCCGCGTGACGCGCGCCGCGGCGCCGCCCGGGTACCCTCGCACATGCCCCGCCCCCGCGCGATCGTCTTCGACCTCGACGGCACCCTCGTCGATTCGCTGCCCGACATCGTCGGCGCCTTCTGCGACGCCTTCGCCGACCACGGCCTGACGGCGCCGTCCGCGGCGGAGGTGCGCGATCACGTCGGTCTCCCGCTCGAGACGATGTACGCGGCGTTCGCGCCGGCCGAGCACGTCGCTGCGTTGTCGGTGAGTTACCGGCGCATCTATCCGCAGCGCTTCACCCGCCACTCGCGGCCGTTTCCTGGCGTGCCCGAGGTGCTCGCGACCCTGAGAAGCCGCGGCTTCCGCCTGGCGGTCGCGACCACCAAGCGCAGCGAGATGGCCGCGCGCCTCGTCGCGGCGTTGGGCCTGACGAACGCGCTCGACGTCGTGCAGGGTACCGACGGCTTCCCCTACAAGCCGGCGCCGGACGTGGTGCACCGCGCGCTCGGTGCGCTCGATGCCGAGGGCGTGTGGATGGTGGGTGACACCGTCCACGACATCGAGGCCGGCCGGGCGGCGGGCCTCGCCACCTACGCCGTCACCTGGGGCACGCACGACGCCGAACGCCTGCGCGCGGCGCGGCCCGACCGGCTCGAGGCGACGCTCGAACCGTTGCTCACGGCGACCGCCGGTTAGCATCGCGCATGGAGAACAACGGCAAGCAGTACGTCATCGATGCCATGGCGGAGGACGCCTGGCGGATGTTCCGCATCCTGGGGGAGTTCGCTCAGGGCTTCGAGGAGATGGCGGACGTCGGGAAGGCCGTCACCGTCTTCGGCTCGGCGCGGCTCGGCCGCGACCACCCCGACTACGACAAGGCGGAGGCCCTGAGCGCGGACCTCGCCGCCCGCGGGTACGCGGTGGTCACCGGCGGCGGACCCGGGATCATGGAGGCGGCGAACAAAGGGGCTTTCGAGGCCGGCGGCCGCAGCGTGGGCCTCAACATCGCGCTGCCGCACGAGCAGGAACCGAACGCCTACCAGACGGACAAGGTGAACTTCCGCTACTTCTTCGTGCGCAAGGTGCTGCTGGTGAAGTACTCGACGGCGTTCGTCGTGTTCCCCGGGGGCTTCGGGACGATCGACGAGCTGTTCGAGGCGATGACGCTGATCCAGACGAAGAAGATCATGCCGTTCCCGGTGTTCTTGGTGGGCACGACCTACTGGCGCGGCCTCATTCAGTGGCTGCAGGGCACGCTGGTGCGGGCGGGGACGATCGCCGAGCACGACCTGCACCTGTTCAAGGTGGTCGACGACGTGGCGGGGATCCCCGACGAGATCGAGAAGTACTACGCCTCGGGGAACCACGGGGGCTTCAACCTGCCGTGGTGACGGGTCTCTTCGCGGGCCCCCGGGGGCCCGCGAAGAGCACGGGTTCAGTCGATGGGCGCCAACGCGTCGAGCACCCAGGGCATGAGCTCGCCCACCGTCGGGTGCGGCAGGACGACGCGGCGGAAGGCCTCGGTCGTCAGGCCGGCGCTCATCGCCAGCGCGAAGAGGCCGATGACCTCGTCCCCGTGGACGCCGAGGACGGCGGCCCCCAGGAAGCGGTCGCTGTCGGCGTCCACCAACACCTTGACGAACCCCTGGGTCTCGCCCATTTCCTGGGCGCGCGAGATCGTGCGCATCGGCTTCACCGCCTTGAGCACGCGGTGGCCGGCGGCGGCCTGGGTTTCGCCCAAGCCGACGCGGCCGAGCGGCGGGTCGGTGTAGAGAGCGTAGATGGTGTCGCGCTCGCCCAGCGTGTGGGGCGTCGGCGCCTCCGCGGGCGGGACGGCGCCCTCGCGCCGCAGTTGCGCGAGGAGGACCTGCGCGTCGTGGACGCTGGTGTGGGTGAAGGCACCGCGTCCGTTGACGTCGCCCACGGCGTAGACGCCATCGGCGCTGGTGCGGGTGTGGTCGTCGACGGTGACGTACCCGCGATCGTCGGTGGCGACCCCGGCGAGCTCTGGGTCGAGCCGATCTGCGTTCGACTGCCGACCGGTCGCGACGAGCAGGTGGGAGCCGACGATCTGGCGGCCGCTTTCGAGGTGGACGGCGACGCCGTCGCCGGCTGCGGTTACCCGTGCCACGCCGGCACCCACCTCGAAGCGGATGCCCTCCCGCTCGAGGATCTCGCGCACGGCGGCGGCGACGTCTTCGTCCTCGCGGCCCAGGACGCGCGGGGCGGCCTCGATCGCGGTCACCCGTGCGCCGAACCGGCGGAAGACCTGGCCGAGCTCGAGCGCGACGTAGCTCGCGCCGATGACCACCAGGTGCTCCGGGAGGCGATCGAGCTCGAGGAGGCGGGCGTTGTCGAGCCACGGCACCTCGCCGAGGCCGGGGATCGGCGGCTCCACGGCGCGCGCGCCGACGTTGAGGACGACGCGCTGCGCCTGGATCGTGCGCTCGCCGACGCGCACCGTCTTGGGCCCGACGAAGCGCGCCCAGCCGCGGACGAGCATCACGTTGGCCTTCTCGGCGAGGTAGCGGGCCAACCCGTCGCGGCTGCCGTGGCGGATCTCGTTCATGCGGGCCATAGCGGTCGCGAAGTCGACGTCCACCTCGCCGGTCGCGACGCCGTAGCCCTCGCCGCGGCGTGCGAGCTGGGCGACGCGGGCGCTCGCGACGAGCGCCTTGGTGGGCGTGCAGCCGGTGTTGACGCAGGTGCCGCCGACGGCGCCGCCCTCGACGACGGCGATGCGGGTGTCGTCGGGCAGGCCGGCGATGAGGGTGGCGGTCGCCTGGCCCGTGCCGACGAGCAGCAGATCGAAGCGTTCGCTGGGTGTGTCCATGGGGTCATCGTAGGTCCGGGCCGAACGGGCGGCCGTCCAACCGTTGACGTGGCGCGGCCGGCGGGATGGGTCGACCTAAGAGAACTTGACATGAAGGCACTCAGGTTTTATCTTGTGGGCGGAAGAGGTGATCGGCGCCACGAGGTCGGTCACCGCTCGAGATCCCACCTGTGGAGGTGACCATGTCCCTCGTCCGTACCCCCACCCCGTACGCCACCCCCGTCGTCCGCCGCAGCCTGGCCGAAGACCTCTTCGACGGCTTCGAACGCCTGTTCGAAGACGTCGGCCGCAGCGAACCCAACGGCTTGGCCATGGACTTCTACGAGACCGAAGACGCCCTGGTGCTCGAGCTCGCCGTGCCCGGCGTGACCTCGAACGGCATCGACGTCTCCGTCGAGGGCCGCCAGTTGACCGTACGTGCCGAACTGCCGGCCGCGCCCGAGGGTGAGGCCCGGCGCTACTGGCTGCGGACCCTGCCGCGCGGCGCCTACACCCGCACGGTTCGCCTGCCGGTCGGTGTCGACGTCGAGGCGATCGAGGCCCGTGTCCAGAACGGCGTGCTCAGCCTGCGGATGCCGAAGGCCGCCGAAGCGAAGGTGCGCAAGCTGCAGATCCAGGACGCCTGAGGCACGGCCTCACGGAGCCCGTGCGCCCGCGGTCGCGTGTCGACCGCGGGCGCATTCTGGTGGCGCGGTGGGCGGGCGCGGTGGCGCAGGGCGCCGGTTGGCGGCACCCGCGATCGATCGCGCCGCCCAGGCCGCGTGGTGTGATGGACCGGTGATCGAGCTCCTGGCCGCACACCCCCTCGTTCTGCTCTTCGCCGTCGCGGCGGTGGGCGTCCCGCTCGGGCGCATCCCCATCCTCGGGGTACGCGTGGGGGTGGCGGCCGTGCTCTTCGCCGGGCTCGCGTTCGGGGCGCTCGACCCCCGCCTTCGATTGCCCGAGATCGTCCTGCAGCTCGGCCTCGCCCTCTTCGTGTACACGATCGGCCTCGCCAGCGGTCGGGCGTTCCTGCGCGCCTTCGACCGGCGCGGCCTGCGCGCCAACCTCCTCGTGCTGACGGCGCTGGTGGCCGGCGCTGGCGCCACCGTGCTCCTGGCCCGGGCCCTGGGCCTCGACCCGGCCACGGCCGCCGGCCTGTACACCGGCGCCACGACCAACACGCCGGCGCTCGCCGCGGTCGTGGAGGCCCTGCGCGGGGCGGAGGAGGGGGCCCGCTCGGCGCCCGTCGTCGCGTACTCGCTGGCGTACCCGGGGGGCGTGCTCGGGGTCATCGTGGTGATCGCCGCGCTCCAGCGCGGGTGGGGCACGGACTACGCGGCCGAAGCACGCGGCCTGCGCGACTACGGGGTCGGCGGCGAGCTGCTGCGCAGCGTCACGGTCCGCGTCACCCGCGAGGAACTGGCGAGTGCGCCCGTACAGACCTGGCGTGAGCGCGAGGGTTGGCACGCGATCATGGGACGCTACCGCCGCGCGGGCGACGTCCGCCTCGTCCAGGGGGACACCGTCCTCCGGCCGGGCGACGAGGTCACCCTCGTCGGGTCGGAACGCGACCTCGCGCTCGTGGCCTCCAGGATCGGCGACGTGACCGACACGCGACTCGACCTCGAGCGCAGCGAACTCGACTTCCGCCGGCTCTTCGTCAGCAGGCCCGAGGTGGCGGGCCGGACCCTGGCGGAGCTGCGGCTCCCGCAGCGCCTCGGGGCGGTGGTCACGCGGGTCCGGCGCGGCGATGCCTTCCTGCTGCCGACCGCCGACCTGCGCCTGGAACTCGGTGATCGCGTGCGGGTGGTCGCGCGCCAGGACCAGATGGCCGCCATCGAGCGCGCCTTCGGCGACTCGTACCAGGCGCTCTCCGAGGTGGACGTCCGCTCGCTCGCGCTCGGCCTCGGCCTGGGCCTGCTGATCGGCCTCGTCCCGTTGCCCCTCCCGGGGGGCGCGGTCCTGCGCCTGGGCTTCGCCGGCGGCCCGCTGCTGGTGGCGCTCGCGCTCGGTGCCGTGGGACGCAGTGGCCCGCTGGTGTGGACGCTGCCGTACTCGGCGAACCTCACCCTGCGGCAGTTCGGTCTGCTGCTGTTCCTCGCGGGCGTGGGCACGGGCTCGGGCTTCGCCTTCGCCTCGACCCTGCGTGCCGGAGCGGGGCTGGACGTCGTGCTGGGCGGTCTGCTGCTGACCGTCACGCTCGCGTTCACGACACTGTTCGTCGGGCACCGCCTGCTGCGCCTGCCGATGAACGTCATGATCGGCGTCGTGAGCGGCCAGCACACCCAGCCCGCAGCGCTCGGCTACGCGGTGGAGCAGACCGGCAACGACCTGCCCCACGTGGGGTACGCCACCGTCTTCCCGGTCGCCACGGTCGCCAAGATCGCGCTCGCGCAGGCCGTGCTCCTGCTCGTCTGAAGCGGGGCGCGGATGCGCCGAGGCGTCAGGGTCCCCAGCGCGGCGGCAGCGCCCGCTGGCCGAACACCTGGCCCGCCAGCGCGAAGATCTCCGCCGGCTCCAGGCCCTGCCCCAGGTAGGTCGGACCGCGCCAGATCTCCACGTGCGGGTGGGGATCGTTCTCCGTCCGCTCGACGCCGTCGATCGTGCCCGAGTTGCCCGTCAGCCCGATCACCTGGCCCTGGGCGACGGTCGAGCCGAGCTGCACGTCGGCCGGGATGTCCGCCAGGTGCGCGTAGCGCGTCACGAAGCCGCCCGCGTGCTCGATCCACACCTGACGCCCACGCAGCTGGTCGAGGATCTCCTCGGGCGTCGACATCACGCGGCGCGCCTCCGCGATGATCGCGTCGTAGGTCGCCTGGTCCATCTCGACGTAGTCGTGGTCGGCGCGGAGGACGACGCCGTCGGCGACCGAGACGATCGGCGTGCCGTAGGTGATCGTCGCCGCGCCGCTCACCGCGCCGTCGTAGAAGTCGAAGCCCTCGTGGGTGCCGTTGCGGTACGCGCGGTTGGCGTTGGGCCAGTGCGCGGCCCGCGAGCTGATGGTGGCGTCGGTCACGGGGGGCACGTAGCCGCTCGGCCAGCCGCGCACGAAGGGCGTCTCGGCGAGCTCGCGCAGGCGGCCCGCCAGCGCCCCCTGGCGCAACGCGGGGTTGGTGTTCGCGTACGTCAGGACCCCCTGGCCCTCGCCGTCGACCACCGTCGGGTCGGCGCCGGCGTTGAGGAGCAGCAGGGGCAGGCGGGTGTCCGGGGCATGGCGCAGGGCGAGCAGCAGGGCGGTCGTGCCGTCGGCCGCCGCCCACTGGACGTCGACACCGGCCGCGATCAGCGCCCCCGCAGCGTCGGTCAGGCCGCGGATGGCGGCGACGTGCAGCGGGGGGCGACCCTCGCCGTCGAGCACCGCGAGGTCGGCGCCGGCCTCGAGGGCCGACGCGACCGCCGCCTCGTCGTCGGCCGCCAGGGCCGCCAACAGAGCGGGAACCGGCGGAGGCGCCGGTTCCCGCGCGAACGGGTTCGGCAGGACGTCGAAGCGCCACGCCGCCACGACCGCAGCGACGAGCACGAACAGGGCGATCAGGGCGACGCGGACCATGCGCCAAGGTACCAGGGGGGCGTGATGAGAAGGGGGAGCGCCCGTTCCGGCGTCAGAGTCGCTCGACCCGCACGACGGCGTTGCCGAAGCTGCTGCCGCCGCCGAGGTCGGTGAGGCGCTCGCTGGTGAGGTCGTTGAGGCTGCGGCCGTCCGGCGCCAACTTCGGCCACCACTGGCCCAGCGCCACCACGACACCCTCGCGGGCGGCATCGGTGACGTCGATGCGGCGCACGATGGCGCCCTGGGCGCTCACCACCCGGTGCCGCTCGCCGTCGCGCACACCGTAGCGGGCGGCGTCGGCCGGGTGCAGCAGCATGCGCGGCTCGCCGCCGGCGGCCGCCAGCAACGACGCCACGTTGCCCATCGAGGTGTTGAGCACGTGGCTGCCGGGCGGGGAGATCAGCCGCAGCGGGAACGCCTCGGTCGGGTGCTCCTCGAAGGCCACCGCGTGCGGGGGCGGGTCGAAGACGACCTTGCCGTCGGGGTGGTGCGCGCCGTCGGCATAGGGCCGGAACGGCTCGGGCAGGCGCAGTTTGAGCGAGCGCGCCTCGCGCAGCCGCTCGAAGGTGATGCCTGCCAGGTGCGGGTGGCCGCTCGCGAGCAGGTCGCGGGCGACCTCCTCGGCGGACCACGCCAGCGTCGGGTCGTCGAGCCCCAGGCGCCGCGCGAGTTCGCGGAACACCCAGGTGTTCGGGCGGGCTTCGCCGGCCGCCGGCACCACCGGCTCCGCCCACTGCAGGTGGTAGTGGCCGTAGGCGCTGTAGAGGTCCGGGTGCTCGAGGAAGGTCGTCGCGGGCAGCAGCACGTCGGCGTAGTCCGCGGTGTCGGTCTGGAAGTGCTCGAGCACGGTCGTGAACAGGTCGCCGCGTGCCAGCCCCGCCCGCACCCGCGCCGAATCGGGCGCCACGGCCGCCGGGTTGCTGTTGAACACGAACAGCTTGGCGACGCGTGGCCCCTCGGGCGCCAGCAGGGCGCTCGCCAGGCGGCTCTGGTTGACCACGCGCACGCCGGGTCGCAGCAGGTGAGCGCCGGCCGTGCGCTCGCTGCCGAGCGCGAAGGCGCCCGAGGTCGAGATGCCGCCGCCCCCGCCCCGGTGGCGCCACGCGCCGGTCAGGGCGGGCAGCAGCGAGATGGCGCGGACCGCGTTGCCACCACCCTCGTTGCGCGTCATGCCGTAGCCGATGCGGACGTAGGCGGCCCGGGCCTCGACGAAGCGGCGGGCGATCGTCTCGATGCGCTCCGGTGCGATGCCGGCGACCTCGCCCGCCCGCTCGGGCGTCCAGACCTCGACCGCGCGCCGGTAGGCGTCGAGGCCGCGGGCGTGGCGCGCGAGGTAGTCGCGGTCCTCGAGGCCGTCGCGCAGGATGACGTGGCCCATGGCCAGGGCGACCGCCGTGTCGCCGCCGACCGCGACCTGCCAGTGCTCGTCGGCCACCCGGGTCGTGTCGTTGCGGTAGGGATCGACGTGCAGCACGTAGGCGCCGTTGCGCTTGGCGGCCCGCACGTCGGGCATGAGGTGCACGTGGCTGCGGGCGGCGTCGATGCCCCACAGGACCACCAGCCGCGCGTGGGGCAGGTCCTCGGGATCGGTCGCCAGCTTGTGCGGGCCGTAGTTCGCCTCCCAGCCGGCCCCGCCGGTTGCCGAGCAGATCGTCCAGTCGAGCTCGCTGGCGCCGAGGGCGCGGAAGAAGGCCAACGGATGGTCGCGCTCCACGTGCCCCATCGTGCCGGCGTAGCTGTAGGGCAGCACGCTCTCGGCGCCCCAGCGGTTGACGGCGTCACGGGTGCGCTCGGCCACCAGGTCGAGTGCCTCGTCCCAGGTGGCGCGCGTGAAGCGGCCCTCGCCCTTGGCCCCGACGCGCACCCGCGGGTGCAGCAGGCGGTCGGGGTGGTGCTGCCGCTCGGGGTAGCGGTAGGTCTTCACGCAGGCGAAGCCGCGGGTGTAGGGGTGATCGGGGTCGCCCTCCAGGCGGGTGACGCGGCCGTCGTCGACCGTGATGCGCACGGCGCAGGCGTCGGGGCAGTCGAGCGGGCAGACGCTTCGGAGG
>Ga0180436_10005073_pt1 | contig 11729 bp, 8 predicted proteins | sample SS_ome_2_FD_132434 | JGI IMG/M metagenome (GOLD analysis project Ga0180436, IMG submission 132434) | Hypersaline lake sediment archaeal communities from the Salton Sea, California, USA - SS_3_S_2 metaG | ecosystem: Environmental > Aquatic > Non-marine Saline and Alkaline > Hypersaline > Sediment...
ATTTGATGCTTCGCATTTTATCAAATCGGCTTTAGCTCGAACAAGTATGCGCTTAAGATTTTTTGCTTACGCTCTTCCTTCGGGCACAGATAAATCGAGAGGTTTTTTTGAGAAGGGCTTTGAAGTTGTAGGTATTCCTTTGTGATTGAGTTTCTCAAGAGGAATACCCAAATAAGTCGAACCATTTTTTTGCATAATGAATACATACATGATATTATAAATCCAGAAGAAAATCTTTTACTGTTACAGATGAAATTTTTGGAGGGTTATATGAAAAAATATTTATTCTCACTTATTACAGGTATAGTCGGGGCTGTTTGTTTAGCTGCTTATAATCTAATTCCTAAGGGGAATTTCGATCTCTTTGCCCTTCAGCCCGCCGGAATACTCCTGCTTCTTTTTGCAGTAGTTTCTGCGCTGATCGTTCTGTTTTCGAGCATAGGAAAAAACACATTCAGCATAAAGAAATATCTATTTTCCTTAATAATATCTATAGTTGGTTTTGTCTGTGTAATGGCTCTTAATCTAATACCGACAAAAATAGTAGACGGCAGGGTTATTGAGCCCTTCTTCTTGGGTCCATTGGGTGTGCTTTTGATAGCAGTGGGAATAATTTCAGCTATTATAGTTCTTATCGTCAGCCTTGCAAAATCCAAAAAAAAGAAGTAATGCATTGATCTTTTATCTTTGCTCTTTCTTCATCATGTAAATGAAGTTGTTTTATAATACTATAAAACAACTCGATAGCAAAATAGACCTACCACTGTATGATAGGTCTATTATTTATTTTTATCTATACCTTGTCCACGACCACAACAGCATCCTTGCCGTTTATATCCCAAGTCTTTTCGAATCCGTCCCCTTTCTCGGAAAGCATCTCATCAGCCAAAACTTCGGATAGGATTTTCGCTTCATTTTCCTTGACGATATTCATAAGTTCATCATCTGAAGCTATAAACAGCTTGATATGGTCTGTCACTTCGAATCCCGCTTCTTTTCTCATAGTCTGGATTTTCGAAATAAGCTCTCTTGTATATCCTTCGCTTATCAGCTCTTCGGTAAGGACAGTGTCCATAACCACGGAAAGCTCGTTATCGGATTCTGCAGCAAAGCCTTTCTTTTGTGCCGGCTCGATAAGAAGATCCTCCTCGGTTACCGTAATCGTCGCTCCTCCTGCTTCAAAGCTGTATTCCTTACCATCCGCAACGGCATCTACTATTTCGTTTCCGTCAGAATTCGTTAGAAACTCCCTTATAGCATTCAATTGCTTGCCGTATTTCGGGCCCAATGTCTTAAGCTGCGGCTTAATGTTGTACGACATGAATTCGGACAAATCAACCCCGAAGTTCACTTTCTTTACGTTAAGCTCGGATTTAATTATCTCGACAAACATCTCAGGAATTTCATCTCCCGAAACGTATATATCTCCGATAGGCTGGCGGTTTTTGATATTCGCCTTGTTTCTAACGGCTCTGCCCAAAACAACGATATCCAAAACAGCTTCCATATTCTCCTCGAGCTCGGTATCTATCATCTTCTCATCGACCTCAGGGTAAGAGGAAAGATGTATGCTGATCGGCGCATCTTTATCAACACTGCGTACCAGATTTTGATATATCGCCTCTGCCATAAACGGAGTAAACGGTGCGATAACTCTGCAAAGCGTCTCGATTACCGTATACAGAGTCATATACGCATTTATCTTGTCCTGGGTCATCTCCTTGCCCCAATACCTCTGTCGTCCGTTTCTCACATACCAATTTGATAATTGGTCTACGAATTTATTTAGCTCTCTTGCAGGCTCTGTCAAGCGATATTCATCCAAGTATCCGCCAACGTTCTTTATCAGCGTATTGAGTTTGGACAAAATCCATCTATCCATCGGCGGCAGCTTATCCGGCTCCAATTTATATTCTGTCGGGTTAAACCCATCGATATCAGCGTATAGGATATAAAAAGCGTATGTGTTCCATAGAGTACCCATAAACTTTCTCTGCGCCTCAGAAACAGCATCTGTATAGAACCTGTTCGGCAGCCAAGGGTTTGAGTTCGAGTAGAAATACCATCTTACAGCATCCGCTCCCTGTTTGTCTAGAACAGTCCAAGGGTCCACGACATTCCCTTTGTGTTTACTCATCTTTTGTCCGTCTTTGTCCTGGACGTGCCCCAAAACTATGCAATTTTCAAAGCAATTCGTTTCGAAAACAGTCGTCGAAATCGCAAGAAGGGTATAGAACCATCCTCTCGTCTGGTCGACAGCTTCACTGATAAAATCCGCCGGGAAGCGCTTATCGAACTTTTCCTTGTTCTCGAAGGGATAGTGCCATTGTGCAAACGGCATCGATCCGGAATCATACCAGCAGTCGATAACTTCGCTCACTCTTGTCATCTTCTCTCCGCATTCAGAACATTTGATATGCACTGCATCGATATACGGTTTATGAAGCTCTATTTCATCCGGGCAGTCATCGCTCATGTTTTTAAGCTCCTCTTTAGAGCCGACAACATGAAAATGTCCGCAGGAACATTCCCAAACGGGAAGAGGTGTGCCCCAATATCTCTCTCTTGAAAGCCCCCAGTCGATTACGTTTTCGATAAAGTTACCCATTCTGCCTTCCTTGATGTTCTCCGGAAGCCAGTTTACGTTTCTATTGTTTTGCATCAATATATCACTAACCTTGGTCATCGCAACAAACCACGAACTTCTTGCATAATAAAGAAGCGGAGTGTCACAACGCCAGCAGAAAGGATAGCTGTGCTCAAATTCCTTTTCGTGGAACAAAAGCCCTCTGTCGTGAAGATCCTTTATGATAAGCTCGTCGGCATCCTTTACGAATACTCCGTTCCAAGGTGTTTCCTTTATAAACTTACCCTGCTCATTTACCATCTGAACGAAGGGCAGACCATATTCACGCCCTACTCTCGCATCATCCTCACCAAAAGCCGGAGCGATATGCACGATACCTGTTCCGTCGGTCAAGGTGACATAATCATCGCAGGTAACAAACCATGCCTTTATATCCACAACACCAAAATCGAACAGCGGTTCATATTCCATATGTTCCAAATCGGTTCCAACATATTCTTCGATTATCCTATAATCCTCACCAAGAAGACTTTCACATAAGTTCTTAGCGAGTATCAGCTTTTGACCTTCGTGTTCTGCCATACAATATGTATCGGTTGGGTTTACGCAGAGCCCGACATTCGAAGGAAGCGTCCATGGGGTTGTCGTCCATGCCAAAAGGAAAGTATCCTCTTTATCCTTGACTTTGAAGCGTACGAATATCGAAGTTTCCTTAACATCCTGATATCCTTGCGCTACTTCGTGCGAAGAAAGAGAGGTTTCGCATCTCGGACAATATGGCACGATCTTGTGTCCTTTATAGAGCAAATCCTTCTCGTGTATCTGCTTTATAGACCACCAGACAGATTCGATATAGTCATCCTCATATGTTACATACGGATCCTCCATATCCGCCCAAAAGCCGACTCTATCGCTCATGCGCTCCCATTCACCCTTATATTTCCAAACGCTCTTTTTACATTCATCTATGAATTTCTCGACACCATAAGCCTCGATCTGTTCTTTGCCGTCCAGCCCCAAGTGTTTTTCAACCTCAAGCTCAACCGGCAGACCGTGAGTATCCCATCCTGCTTTTCGAAGAACATCCTTGCCCTTCATAGTCTGATATCTCGGGATTAAATCCTTTATGCATCTTGTCAGGATATGACCGATATGCGGTTTACCGTTCGCTGTCGGCGGTCCGTCATAGAACGTGAAAGGCTCTTTGCCCTTGCTCTTTTCAACGGATTTCTTAAAAATCTCGTTGTCCTGCCAGAATTTCAAAACCTCTTTTTCTCTTTCCACAAAGTTCAAATCTGTGGAAACCTTTTTATAAAGCATCTTCTTTCTTTTTCCTCCAAAATCTTTCTTTAAAAATAAAAAACCTTCCGCCATAACAATAGGACGAAAGGAGCTCTCCGTGGTACCACCTAAATTCGTAAAAAAAACCAATCATTGATTTTCCTTACGCTCTTTGATCGTATTTAACGCATAACTTACGTCTTGCCATACTCTGCTTCAGGCAAGAGGCTCTAAGAGTGATGGATTATCTCAGGTTTTTCCTCACCGGCTTTTCACCTGTCCCGGCTCGCTATAAAAAGGAAAAAGCGCAAATCGTCTCTTATAATACCGCCTTTAATCTATTATTAGTGTATTATATATAAAGGTCGCTTCTTTGTAAAGAAATTTTATACAAACACGACTCTCTTTTGTGCAAAAAAGTTAAACACGAATATCACAATACCTGCTATTATCTTTGCGATATACTCGCTTATCACGAGCGACATGCCGGAAACGAGAAGCGTATCGAGCAGCATAGCCACTATAGCCAATAGATAGTATTTGCCCATATGCTTTAAAATCCCGCTGTCTCTCTTCAGTTTTGGGAGTAATATCCTTCTGTTGAGCGAAAAATTCACCAAAGTACTGACTATCCTGGCACCAACATTACTCAAGATTATAAGCAATGACAACTCCAAGAACTGCCTGTCAGGATTTTTAAGTATAAACGGCAATATAAGCGTTAGTACAGTGAACATACCGTAATCGACAAGAAATGATATCAAAGATGAACCCATATAGGAGAAAATCATCTTATATATCATAAATGAATCCCGAAATGCATTAAAATGCGAACTGCTGTTGTCGTCAATATATATTGTCTCTATATGTACTTCCTTGACATCCAACTCCATCGCTTTGATTTCCATAAGCATGGACATCTCATATTCAAATCGCTCACCATGGATTTTCAGCATCTTATCCAATGAAGTTCTGGGTATGCCTCTTAAACCCGTTTGAGTATCGCTGATTTTAATCCCGCTTACAAGATAGTATATTGCTCTTGTAATCTTGTTCCCAAACTTGGATTTAAAGGGTACCCCTTTTTTGAAAACTCTGCATCCCAAAACCAAAGCATTCGGATACTTGTAGAGCTTTTCTGCAACTCTTTCGATATCCTCAAGGCTGTGTTGTCCGTCAGCATCTGCGGTTATAAGGCCGATACCGTCTTTAAAGTTTTTAAGGTAATATTCAAATCCGGTTTTCAGCGCTCTGCCCTTGCCCCTGTTCTTCTCATGAGTCAGGACAATACACCCCATATCCTTTGCCTTTTTAAATATCCCCGAATATTCTCTTCCTCCGCCGTCATCAACGACGATAATCGCCTGATGTCCAAAACTCGAAAGTTTTTTTATGAAATCCAAAAACTTTTCAGATGGCTTGTATGCCGGTATAAGACATGCTATTTTATCTTTAGTAAACCTCTCCATTTCCCCTTTTCTCCTAAAACCTCATCCTCGATTATTGTTCCATATTATATACTTCATCCCAGATGTACAATATACCGTCAACATTTCTCAAATGATATGTTGTACCTTCCGGTCTGTTAACAAGCTCGCCCATAAACGCCATTGTTGTGGATCCGCCTCCGTCGAGATTGTATGCCATCTCACATCCCAGGGAAGCAAAAAGCTCTGCGAATTCGGTTATACTCATCCCTTCGCTGTATCCCTCTTTTCTTCCGTCGACCGTTATGAAAAGATAGTGCCCGGGAGAATAGTATCCCACTCCGGTTCTGGGATGGCGCACTTCTCTGTTCGAATTTCCTCTTAGATTTTCCCTAATTATAGCTCCGTCTTCTATCAATATTGGTCCAAAGGAAAAAGACTCGACAACACCCATATCCTTAAGCTCGTAGGCATTATACTCGGTTTGAAAAGCTTCCATTCTTCCATCTTCGAAGAGACAGAGTACATCTCCCCACCCGTCATTCACGAGAACTTTTCCGTTCCGGATAATATATCCCGAATTTCTATATGTATAGTAATCCGTATTTATCGCAAGAACAGCATTATTCTGTATTGCAGTCTTCACAACATCCTCTTTTGCAAATACTCCGTTTGAGTTTCGATATATACCGGACCTTATAAAACTCATATCCTTGATTTTTACGTCCGCAATATAATAGGTTTTTCCATCCTCCTGCACTTTTTCGATTAAGATATCAACCTTATCGCTGGTATATGAGTTCTTAGTAGCAAAATAATCAGGTTTTTCAGAGGGTTCCGGCATAACTGTAGAAATAGGTTCGCCAATGTCACTCTCTTGTTCTTCGATCGTTTCCTCATCAGGAATTGTTAAAGGCTGGGGTTCTCTTTTTTGTTCAAACAAGATATAGGGCTTATTCTCCTCGAAAATTCCAAATTCACCGGAAAAAACATCTCTGAAACCCGGAAGGAAAAACCATGCAATAGCCAGACAGAAAATAATTTGGAGCACTACAAAAACATGTTTCGCTCTTGTTTTCTTCCTTTTTTTTCGTGCCTCTTTCTGCCCGATTCTCGTAAGCTTAACTTCCTCCCTCACAAAAGAAGGCTCATCGATTATTATATCCCGCTTGTCTTTTCTTCCCAACTCTTCTGCTCCTATATCAATATGTCAATCTATCTTTTTTTCAGTTTATCTATGCTTATCTTTAACCTTCTTAACGTCTCTTCTCTGCCGAGCAAGTGCGCTGCTTCAAAAGCCCCTCCCGGAGTTACAAGTGTTCCGGTAATCGCCACACGGAGCGGCCAAAGTACTTGCCCCGTTTTTACTTCGAGTTTTTCGACAAGTCCCATAATCGGGTCATGCAGACCATCCTTGGTAAAATCCTCTTGCTTTTCGAGCAAATCCAAACAAGGTTCCAAGACCGAAAGAGCCATATCGGAATCCGTTTTCATGCGCTTATGATAGTACAGCTCCAAGTCATAGTCCGGCATCTCGTTCAAAAACGTGAGTTTTTCCGGTATCTCAGTCATCCTTTCGAGCCTTGGCTGCATTATCTCTGCAATCATAACTAAGTCGAACTTTTCCGCACCTACCATAACAAAATACGGCATGGCTTTTTTGATAAACTCCTCTTTGCTATAGTTCCTTATATATTGCGCATTCATCCAAGTCAGCTTTTCAATATCGAATATTGCAGGAGATTTCGAAAGCCCTTCCAAGTCGAAAGCTTTAGTCAGTTCTTCAAAGCTGTAGACTTCTTGGTTTCCTTTTCCGCTCCAACCCAAAAGTGCGATATAGTTTATTATCGCCTCTTTTAGATATCCTTTGTCGATAAAGTCTTTATATGAAGCATCACCGTGTCTTTTCGACAGTTTCTGGTTTTTGTCCTTCATAACAGGCGGAAGATGGATATACTCAGGTATCCTCCATCCCAGCGCTTCGTATATAAGATTATACTTCGGTGTGCTCGAAAGATACTCCACCCCGCGTATTACATGCGTGATACCCATAAGATAATCATCTACAACATTCGCAAGATTATAAGTCGGCATACCATCCGATTTTAGTAGTACATTGTCGTCCAGGTCCTCATTCGGAACGGTAACTTCTCCGTATACTGCATCTTTATACGTCGTTTCGCCCTCTTTTGGTATGTTTTGACGGATAACATAAGGTACTCCATCCGATAAGTTCTTCTCAATCTGCTCTTTTGAAAGGTTCAAGCAATGTTTATCATAGGAAAAAGCTTCTTTCTTCGCTTCTTTTTCCTTACGAAGATCCGCCAATCGTTCTTTTGTACAAAAACAATAATATGCAGCATCTTTTTCGATAAGCTCTTCAGCATACTTTAAATATATATCCTCTCTTTCGGATTGGATATACGGTCCGAACTCTCCGCCGACATCAGGACCTTCATCATATTTTAGTCCTGTTTCCTTGAGCGTAGAATATATTACCTCGCAAGCATCACCAACAAGCCTTTCTCTGTCGGTGTCCTCAACGCGCAGTATAAAGTCACCGTCGTTTTTTTTCGCAAACAGGTATGCATAAAGCGCAGTCCGCAGACCCCCGATATGGAGGTATCCTGTCGGGCTTGGCGCAAATCTTGTCCTTACTCTATTCATCCGTTTCTCCTTATATATAAATCTTTTATTTCTTATTCAGTGTTTTTGAAAAGCTGTCCCTTAAGCCGACTATCAAATTCAATACCGGACTTTCGTTCGAAAACTCTTCGATATCGCAGGCATAATACCCTTGGCGCATAAGCTGTAACTGTTCTCCTTTTTTCGCATTTAGGATTTCAGGCTCAACCATTGCGTTTTCGTACACAAAGAGCGAGTCCTCATTCAGTCTTTCCATAAAGTTCTTCTTCTCGCCTTCTTCAAGAGGCTTTAAAAGATAGTCATAATGGCGCACTGTTCCTTTTACAGCCGTTTTTTCATCAACCCAATGCAGAGTTCCTTTGACTTTTCTTGCTGCTGTCGGTCCGCCCGTCTTGCTTCCTTCGTCATATGAGCATATGACCTTTACGATTTCTCCGTTTTTATCCTTTATGACATCTTCGCACTTTATGATATATGCATTTCTCAGACGCACTTCCCTGCCCGGTGCGAGTCTGAAAAACTTGCCAGGAGGATCTTCCATGAAGTCGCTTTTCTCGATATATACTCTTTTCGAAAAACTGAGCTCTCGCTTCCCAAGCTCCGGTTTCATAGGGTGGTTGTCCGAAGGCAAAGACTCCGTTTTTTCTTCCGGATAGTTTTCAATTTCCACCAAAAGAGGATCCAATACTGCCATTCGCCTTAAGGCTTTATCATTCAAATCCTCCCTTACGCAGTGCTCCAGCAGCTTTATATCGACTTCACTGTTCGCTTTCGCGACACCGATACGCTTACAGAAATCCTTTATAGCATCCGGCGTATATCCTCTTCGCCTCAGTCCGGAGAGCGTCGGCATTCTCGGGTCGTTCCATCCGCCGACTATACCTTCATCCACGAGTTTTTTTAAATATCTTTTGCTCATAATCGTCTGAGTAAGATTAAGCCTTGCAAACTCATACTGATGCGGCTTCGGATCCATTTCCGTGTTATCTATCACCCAATCATACAGCGGTCTGTGGTCTTCAAACTCCATGGTGCAAATACTGTGTGTTATTTTTTCATAAGCATCCCCAAGAGGGTGCGCAAAATCATACATCGGATATATCAGCCAGTCATCACCGGTTCTGTGGTGTGTTGCTCGCAAAACACGGTATATAATCGGGTCTCTCATGTTCAGGTTCGGGCTGGTCATATCGATCTTTGCCCGAAGCACCTTTTCCCCGTCCTTATACTTTCCTTCTCTCATATCCAAAAACATCTGTTTATTTTCACTGATGCTTCTTGAGCGGTACGGACTGTCTTTTCCGGGTTCGGTAAGCGTTCCGCGATATTCACGCATTTCCTCCGGTGATAAGTCGCAGACATAAGCAAGTCCTTTATCTATAAGCTTTAAAGCCGCCTCAAACATAAATTCGAAATAGTCCGATGCAAAACGGATTTCTTTCCATTCGAAACCCAGCCATTCGATATCCTTTTTTATAGCATCTATATATTCGTCATCCTCTTTAACAGGATTTGTATCATCAAAGCGAAGATAGCATATTCCGCCATACTTCTCCGCATTGCTGAAATTGATATTTATAGATTTAGCATGGCCGATATGCAAGTACCCGTTCGGCTCGGGCGGAAAGCGGGTCACAACGCTATTTATTTTTTTCTCGCTTAAATCCCTCTCGATTATCTCTTCGATAAAGTTTTTGCTTATTTCTTCCGGCATAATTTGTGTTTTTCCCTCCGAATTTTCTATTAAACTCCAGTTATAAATTCTACCATACGTGTTCTTAAATATCAAACCATATAACAGCTCAACCCGTTATTTATTGGAAAAATGTACCGTTTTCCTCTTTTTTTGTTCTGCCTGATTGTGGTATAATTTTTATAATGATAATAGGTGGTGTTTAATATGCAAGAAACGAAGAAAAATATATTTGCCGGTATCGCTTTGCTCGCTTCATTTATAATAACGGCTGCTTTTATAACTTATACGCTTTTCTTTCTCGTCGATATGCCCTCTTTTATAAATCTTCCGATTATTTTCTATTTCACAGTACATGTGAATATGTTCGGCTGTATTTGGTTTTTATATTTGAGTTTAAAATCATTCTTCAAAAGCCTGCCGCCTGTTCCTGTTTCTGTTTCTTTGAGTATCACAGTATACTTGCTTATCGCAGGTATCGTATTTTGGGCTTTTCTTGTTCCGGGTCTAATCCAAGAAGGACACAATATTTCTTTCGATAATATATGGCTGCACACGGCAACTCCTATTATTGCAACACTTTCTTTTTTGTTTTTGAAAGACAAAAAGCGTATCAGCATCAAAAAATCTTTGATAATTCTTATATATCCTGCACTGTATTTGGGTTTTTCTTTCTGGGCTTCCGCAAAGTATAACAACGCTCCATATCCCTTTTTGGATATCGAAATTATGAACGGTGCTTTGAATGTTGTTTTGAGCGTTTTTGGTATTACTCTTCTTCTATTTATTCTTTCGTTTATTTTGATTGTTGTTTATAGAAAATTAAGTAAGAAAGATCCTCAATTCTAAATCTTTTATTATCTTCAAATAGTATGTTATAATTATCAAACAAGACCCAACATCGTATATTAAGAGAGGTAAAACCTTGATATGAGTATAATATCAGTAGGAAAAAAAATCTTTAAGGGTAACAGCGCATTGCTCTCCTTTGTGTTGTCTTTATACAACCACTTGCCGTTTAATAATCACATCAGAATTAGAAAGAGCAAGAAGAATATGCTAAAAACAAAAAATTCTATGCTCAAGGGTGTAGATATCTCTGTTAGAGGAACAAATAACAGGATAGTGTTAGGCAACAGATGTGTTCTTCGAAACTGCAGGATTCGGATTTCCGGCAGCAATAATACTATTACTCTTGGCAACAAAGTCTCTATGAATGCTGGAACTCTTTGGATTGAGAATGATGGAAACGAAATCAATATCGGCAGCAATACATCGCTGCTCGGCAGTGTGCATCTCGCTTGTATTGAAGGAACCAAAATCAGTATCGGAGAAAGATGTCTGTTTTCCGATGACATATATTTCAGGACCGGAGACAGCCATTCGATTTTGGATAACGGCGGAAAGCGAATAAACAAGTCACAAGATATCACTGTCGGCAATCATGTATGGTTTGGTTTCAGATCGATGGTCAACAAAGGGGTAACCATAAAAGATGATTCGATAGTGGCAAACGGCGCTTTGGTTACGAGCTCTTTTGATACCACGAACATCATCATCGGCGGGGTACCGGGGAAAGTGATAAAGACAGATATAAATTGGGACATTAAAAGGATATAAAAGGGCGAATACCGTTTTTTCGGCTTCGCCCTTTTTTCTATTTGAAATATTTTTGCGGATCCACAGCTAAATTATTGATATAGAATTCAAAATGCAAGTGCGGTCCGAGATAGTCTTCCTTAAGTCCGGGTTTTCCAATCGTTCCTATTACACTTCCTTCATCTACTTTGTCCTCCGGCGAAAGATCCGGATCGGGTATGATATTTTTATATACGCTTTTCATATCTTTCCCATGCGCAATAACCACCACGCCTCCGCAAAGAGCATCCTCATATACATCGATTACCTCTCCTGCCTTTGCCGCAAGAACACTGTCTCCTTCCTTCGCTTCTATATCTATCGCATTATGAGACGCCCATTGGTTCAGAGATTGGTTGAATACGACAATTTCTCCGCTGAATTCATTTAGAATAACTCCTTCCATCGGACGTGCCAAGCTCAATTTTGCGCCACTTTTTTTGACCACCGAAATTTC
>Ga0180436_10005074_pt1 | contig 11728 bp, 10 predicted proteins | sample SS_ome_2_FD_132434 | JGI IMG/M metagenome (GOLD analysis project Ga0180436, IMG submission 132434) | Hypersaline lake sediment archaeal communities from the Salton Sea, California, USA - SS_3_S_2 metaG | ecosystem: Environmental > Aquatic > Non-marine Saline and Alkaline > Hypersaline >...
ACCGAAGAGTTTATCTGTAGCTGGCCTTCGAGCAGTGTGGCTTTATAGCCAATCTCTGTCGCCAGAACTTCTTCCTGGTCATAGGTCAACGGGACGATGCCGGAGAGGCCACTACCTGATAATCCCCGTGAGTCTCCAATACCCAACGAATAACCACCTGCGCGATAGCCGGTAGTGACTGATGCGTAGACCAGAGTGTCAGCATTTGGCGTCCAGTCCAGGTTGACTCGGAAAGAGGTATCTCCCCAGTCGTCTTCTCCTTTTGCGGCATCCGCAAACGAATATGGAATACCCTGTAAGCGCAGCGGCGTTGTGCAGCTTGGGTCAGTTAACCCACACAATCCACCAATTGGGTTATCCGGATCTCCCGTGGGGAATGCATTGCCCATGGCAAGGTTGGCGGTAGCCAGGTCAACGCCGAACGCAGCTGGGTTCAGCTCAAAGTAGCCGGTGCGATCTTCGAACGCGGACTTTTCGTCTTCCGCCCAGCGTACACCAACAGTTAGAGCAAACTCTTCGTTAAAGGTATAGGTGCCCTGGGTATAAACCGCGTAGGCATCCGTATCGATTTCGTTCCAGTACTCGTACCAGGCGCCGGTTGGGTCGCCGCTCCAGCGGCCGATGGTTTGTGTGCCAACGGCTGCATCACCTCGTCGAGTATGCGTTGCAGGTAAGAACGGATCGAATACACCGTAGTTAGCTGCATTCAGGAAACGGCCCTGACTTTCTCTGTCGCGAAATGCGTAGTTCTGGATGCGGTTGGCGTGGAAGTAATACAAACCGCTGGTGACCTGCAGCTTGTCACCCAGCTGCCACAGCAGCTGTAGTTCGTGAGAGAAGGTTTCAACAGACTCCGTTACAGTTTGCCGAGGCTGCGAAAAAGTACCGTTGGTGTAGTCCAGATCGATGTCAAAAATATAGTCAAAATCAGACCAGCCGCCGAGGTATTTGAGGGCGGTGGTTTCACTCAGATCCCAGGTCAGGTCAAACTGCACACCATTCTGGTCAAAGGTTTCGAAGTTGTCGCCGTTGTTGGCAACCTTTGCATTGAGATCTTCAAGGTCTGGATCCAGCGCTAAGCCTTGGCCGCCCAGTCCGAAGCCTGAGTTGGGGACCACTGATTGCGCGATATCCACACCGGGACGATTGTAAGCGCCATAAAGGGTTTCACCCGTGACCGGATGGGTGAAGGCTGTTGCGCCGGGGGTACCGGCGGTGACAGGCCGAATGCCCCGTGCATAATTTTCTGTATTTACGGTGTCACGATCTCCGGCAAAACCCTGTGCGACCACGGTAGACATGCCGATGATGCGATCCGAGGAACGATCATTCCAACGCACGTTGGCCTCCCAGTTATCGGCAATGTTCCACTGCAGGGCAATAGAATAGTTGGAGTCGTGAATACTGTTGATGTCTTCACTGCCGGCTAAGCCGCCCTGGGAACCATCTCGATCCCGATTCACACCAACAATGCGGTAAGCCAGTTTGTCATCAATGATCGGACCGGACAGAACGCCGTAATATTCCTGCGCGCCGAGACTGCCGCCCAGTACACGAAGTTCACCTTCAAACTCGTAAGTTGGTTTGTTGGTAATATAATTCAGCGCACCTCCAATGGAATTACGTCCATACAGTGTGCCCTGAGGTCCACGCAGCGCTTCGATACGAGCAATGTCGTACAGGCCGTTTTCCGATGCCGCAATGCCGAAATCTTCTGAATAAACACCGTTATAGTAAGTAGCAACCCCCGGGTCGCCGCCGACTGCACGGAAGTTTCGACCCACGCCACGAATACGAATATCGTAGGCATCGCGAGTGGTTGCCGGGATGAAGTTGACCAGTTCGTCAGCGCCCTGAATGCCGAAGTCTTCGATCATATTTTCGCCAAAGGCGGTGATCGAAATAGATGTATCAGAAACTGTGGACTCGCGCTTTTCAGCGGTCACCACCATTTCTTCAATGACACGGCGCTTTTCTTCAGCAAGAACCTGGTTGGCGAACAGCATACACAGCAGTGCAGCACCACCAATGCGGAAATAAGACATGTATTTACCCCTCCGAATGTTCGAACGTACAGGCTGTGTTTTCCAACCAGGCACTGTCGTTGAATCCAGTTTAATGGAGCCGGTCTGTATCCCCATACAAGCCGACTCCCCTAGGATTGACCAAATTCTGGACAGATGCAACTGTCTAAATAGACGGAAAAAATCCATCCGAAGAACGGCAGTAGCAGAAAAAAATAGTGGTAGGCACGGTCAGATTCGAACTGACGACCCCTTGGATGTCGACCAAGTGCTCTAACCAACTGAGCTACGCGCCTGAAGAGGGTGCCTAGTGCAGCCTTATGGCTGACTGGGCGGCGCGTAGTTTAGCAATTCTGCGCGTGACACCACAATAACTATTACCGTTGTGTCTATTTAAGATCGATGTCTTCAATCTGGCCTGAATCAACCTGTTCTATTTCAAACAGTGGGTCGGTAGCGATAACACTGGCATGAGCTGAGATGTCTTCCTGAACAACGCTTGCCTCGCCAAACAAAGCGATATGAAACAGCGCTTCACCCTCATACACCAGTGGCAGATTGTTCATGCCTATGACTATCCCATCGACAGTAGAGGAGACGCTGACTTCTGCGGACGAGAACGGCGAAGAAATTATACCCAGCAGGTCACCGGCTTTGACTCGGGCGCCTAGCTTGACCAGCGGTCTGAACATACCGTCGCCATTGGCGCGAAACCATTTACTCGAACGAGCGATGTTGGGTTCAGCCACGGCGGCTTTGTTGCGCCTTGCAGGCAGCATGCTCATTCCGCGCATCGCGTTGGTTATACCCCGGATACCCGTGACAATTGAGGCTTCTGACAGACGCAGCGCTTCGCCCGCTTCATAGGTCAGCACCGGGATGCCGCGCTCGCCGGCTTCCGCGCGCAGGGTGCCTTCAATAAGGCCGGCATTGATGATCACGGGAATCGAGAAATCCAGAGCCATCTTTTTAACTTCCGGATTGTCCAGGGCAGCGCGAATCTGTGGCAGGTTATCGCGGTGTATGGCCGCAGTATGCAGGTCAATAATGTGCGTGCAGCGTGCCACTACTTCAGTAAAAAACAGATGTGCAATTCTCGAACCTAACGATCCGCTTTCGCTGCCCGGAAAACAGCGGTTCAAATCGCGCCGGTCAGGCAGATAACGCGATTGATGAATGAATCCGTGAAGGTTAACAACCGGTACCAGCACCAGGGTGCCTTTCAGCGACTTCAATGTCTTCAGTGTGCGCAGCCGGCGGATGATTTCAATGCCGTTGAGTTCATCGCCGTGAATCCCCGCGCAGATCAACAACACCGGCCCGGGTTGTTTGCCGTGAATAATCTCCACCGTGAGGTCCAGCGGTGTGTGGGTATAGAGCGCCGCAGCGGGAATATCGAACTGTAGCCGCTGTCCGGGGCTGATTTCCTGTCCCGCCATTTTGAAAGGTCTGGTCTGTGTTTTGCTCATGGTGGTTCCGTTGTTAAAAAAAGCTTGCAGCCCGGGCGGAAATGACGAGAATCGCGCCGCCATGAAAGCCACCCTAAAATCTTTATTCAGCGTATTTCTATCGCTGGCCATCCTACTGTTAGGTCACGGTCTGCAACAGACTTTGTTGCCACTGCATGCGCAGAATATCGGCTGGAGTCCTGCTGCGATTGGATTGACCGGTGCAGCATATTTCGGCGGCTTTATCCTGGGTTGTTTCTGCATGCCGCGGCTGATTGCCAGCGTAGGACATATTCGAGTGTTCACAGTGTGCACGGCGCTGGCCATTGTTGCGGTGCTGATGCTGGCCAAATGGCAATATCTGCCGGTCTGGATAGGCATGCGCATGTTAACCGGGGTCAGCCTGGCAGGTTTCTACATGGTGATAGAAAGCTGGCTCAACGAAAATGCCACAGAGCGTTCCCGCGGCAGCCTGTTATCTTTTTATGGATTTGTCTGCATAGGCGCTATGGCGTTGGGCCAGCTTCTGCTCATCAGCGATGAGGTGCTGCAGGGTGCAGCGCTGGCAGCCGGGATTTTTGCCCTGGCGATTGTTCCAGTGGGCTTAACCACCAGTCCCCAGCCTGCAACACCCACACAGTTCACGCTTAGCTTCCGGATAGCGTATCAGGCCTCCCAGGTTGGTCTCATCGCGGCAGCTATCTCGGGCTTTGTGATGGGCTTGATCTGGAGTAACGGTGCGGTGTTTGCGGGTCGGATTGCGCTGGATAACCAGGTTGGTGCTACTTTTATCATGTCGGTGCTGCTCGGTGGACTGTTCTGTCAGCTTCCTCTAGGCCGCCTGTCCGACCATGTCGATCGGCGATGGGTCATTCTGGGAACCAGTGTATTGGCTTTTATCTGCTCAATCAGCTGGGTGTTTTTCGGCGCTACAACGCCTGTGCAACTTTATGTGTTAGGTTTTGTCGTCGGAGGTTCTGCCATGCCACTGTATTCACTTGGGGTTGCGCACGCGAATGACAACGCTCGCGGTGATTTTCTGGTAATAGCCGGCGCTCTGCTGCTGGCCAACGGTCTTGGCTCCATCGCAGGACCACTGCTTTATGCAGGTCTCGTCTGGCTGCAGCTGGACAATCTGTTTTTTGTGCTGATTGCTGCTGCTTTTGCGGTCTCTGCGCTCTGGACGGGCGCGCGTCTGGCGCTACACCATGTGTCACGCGCGCACTATGAGCCTTATCAGATGGTGCCTAAAACCACCATGGGCGCACTGGATATGGACCCTCGGGGTACAACCTTGTCTGAACGCAAGCGTTAAAATTTCTGGGATTAGTGTTGTGAGTGAACGAAAGAAACATCATCCGTCTATTGGCTGGCGCGAGCGCGTCTCGTTGCCCGAGCTGGGCATCTTTGGTATTACCGCCAAGACGGATACTGGCGCTCGCTCGTCCTGTCTGCACGCTTTTCACGTTGAGGAGTTCGATAAAGACGACACCCCCTGGGTACGTTTTGGCGTGCATCCATCCCGGCGCAGTACATTTGACGAAGTGTGGTGTGAGGCAAAAATTATCGACAAACGCCTGGTGAAAAACTCGGGCGGAATTGAATCCCACCGATATTTCATTGAAACCCAGCTGCAATTGGGCGAACGCATCTGGAAAACGGAGATATCCCTCGCCGATCGCGAGACCATGGGCTATCGCATGCTGCTTGGTCGCACAGCTATTCGTCACCACTACCTTGTTAATCCAGGCCGTTCGTTTCTGCAGAGTCGGCCTAAAAAACGGAAAAAATTATGAAGATTGCAGTGCTGTCGAGAAATTCTCGCATTTATTCAACTGCACGGCTGGTAGAAGCTGCAAAAGCGCGTGGACACGAAGTGCGTGTGTTAGATCACCTGCGCTGTTTCATGGACATCACCTCAGATAAGCCAACTTTACATTATCGTGACGAGGAATTTGATGCCGATCACTTTGATGCAGTCATTCCTCGTATTGGTTCTTCGGTCACCTTTTACGGCTGCGCCGTGGTGCGACAGTTTGAAATGATGGGGGTTTACTGTGTCAATGAATCGGTAGCCATCAGCCGTTCCAGAGACAAACTGCGTTCTTTGCAGTTGCTCTCACGCCGGGGCGTGGGCATTCCTGCAACAGCCTTTGCAAACTCTCCTGATGACATCAAAGGACTGATTCGCGAAGTAGGTGGTCCGCCGCTGGTCATCAAATTGCTGGAAGGCACCCAGGGGATCGGTGTGGTCCTTGCGGAGACACGTAATGCAGCACAAAGCGTGATTCAGGGTTTCATGGGCTTGTCTGCCAACATTCTGGTGCAGGAATTCATCAAAGAGGCTGGCGGTAGTGATATCCGCTGCTTTGTTGTGGGCGGTAAAGTCATTGCCGCCATGCAGCGCACCGCGCCGGAAGGGGAGTTTCGCTCCAATCTGCACAGAGGCGGCAGCGCCAAGGTGGTGCGTCTCAGTCCCGCTGAGCGCCGCACCGCGGTGAATGCTGCGAAAATCATGGGACTCAATGTGTGCGGGGTTGATTTACTGCGCTCGGACCGAGGCCCGCTGATCATGGAAGTGAACTCTTCTCCAGGCCTGAAAGGTATCGAGGAGGCGACACACAAAGATGTCGCCAGCCTCATTATCGAATTTATAGAGAAAGAAGCGCGCCCTAACCGCACCCAGACCCGCGGCAAAGGTTAAGGTTAATCCCCGGTACCGCCGCTGGTTTCGGCTTGGCGTTCAGCTTCTAACAGGCGGGCGCCGCGCAATATGCCACCCATGGAGTAGTTGCCTTCATGGCAGGCGTACTCAAATACCTTATCGTCGCTGCTGCGCCAGACGTACTCGCCGGACCAGGGTGCTGTCCATACAGTGGGGTCTTTGACCGTAAAACTGTAGAGGAGGTTGCCATCCTCCTGGGGCGTGAAGCGTTCAATCACCTGCATGTTTTCACTGCCACCACGCGCCTGTCGGCTCGCAGCCACAAAATTGCGTGTGTCGACAACCAGCGTATCGCCATCCCAACGACCAATGGAGTCGCCGAGCCAGCTTTTCATGCTGGCCGGATTGTGCGTACCGTTCATACGCACAACACGCGCATCATGAACCATCTCAATCATGATCATGACGTGTTCATCAGTCTGCACGATGCGTTTGAAGTTGTTGTACAGGCTTGGAAAGGTTGGTGTGGCGCCTGTAAAGCCGACAATGCAGCGCTCTGAAATACCCAAAGACTCAGGACCGTCATAAGGGCCCCGGTGATCAACGTCGAGCCACCAGGCTGTGCCATCGTTCGGACGACGCAGCTTGCCGCGCTCGCGGGCGGCCATCATGGCTTCTTCGGTCAGAGGGGGCATTCGACCATTGGGCGGGTCGATGATTATAGAGGTACGGAATTTACCGTCGACGGTGAAAACGTCTTCACCTGGGTCAACCCAGAAATTGTTATATCCGCCCACGTTGCCGGCGCCGCTGGCTTCACTGAATTCTTCACCCACACCCACTGGCGGCGCGCCGCCTTCCGGGGGCGCTTCAGTAATCGGTCCGCGGTTCCTGTCTCTTTCAATGACTCTTAATCGGTTCTCTTCAACAATCGCCGCGGCCGCTTCAGGCGTTAAATAGCGATTATCTCCAAACTCTTTTGGGCGCTGGAATGGAGTCAGCGTGGATACATCGTATGTTCCCGACAGGTCAGGTTTACCGCTGGCGGTGCGTTTGATGCCATCAGCGATGACCGGTGAGCTGGTCAACAGCGTCACTGTCGCTGTAATGAGTACTGCCGTAAGTGTTACCCAGGTGGTGCTGGCGTTGTTCATGTCTCTCCCCTTTATGAATGGTGCCAGCTTCTACTATAACGTCTTTTTGCTCTGTGGGTGTTTTTTGCAAAGCTGTTGTTGCCTGCAGCAGCCTTGCGTACAGTCTTGGCTTCATAGGCGAGTGCAGAAAAATAACAAGGACATGTGTTATGAGTAACGATATGGGCGTCACCTTTGGCAGCCTGGGTGTGCTGGGGCCGCGCGCGGTCATTGATGTTGCAAAGATGGCTGAACAGATGGGTTACCGCTCATTGTGGACCGTGGAAGCAACGGGTACCGATGCCATTTCCTTGCTGGGCGCTGCTGCAGCAGTAGCACCTTCACTGGACCTGGCAACAGGCATTGTGCCCATTGCGGTGCGCACACCGCCGCTTGCTGCCATGACTGCAGCTACGCTGCAGGCGCTCAGTCCGAATGCGGATGTGTGGCTGGGTGTGGGGGTATCAGCGCCCGGTATCCTGCGTCAGCATGGGGCACCACCGCCAGATCGACCGATCGCCAGAATGCGCGAGTATGTTGCGCTGCTGCGTGAATGTCTCTCTGGTGAAGCGGTAACCTTTGAAGGTGATTTCTGGTCAGTCAAACGCTTCAGATTAGGCATGCGCCTGGGTGAGCGAAAGCCAAAAATTGTGCTGGCAGCCTTAGGGCCACAGATGTTGAAGCTGGCCGGTGAAATTGCAGACGGGGTGTTGCTGAATTACATTCCTGTCAGCCACGTGGGGCCCTCTATTGAGCAGGTGCGTGCTGGTGGAAATGCCAAAATCTTTGCCTATGTACATGCCTCAGTAACGGAGTTTGAACGCGGCGCGAAGTCAGCACGGAAAGATCTGTTCAACTACGCCATGGCGGATGGCTACGCTAACATGTTTCGTGCGGCTGGCTTTTCAGACGAGGTAGATCAGCTGCGTGCCTGCCACGCGCAAAAAGACCGTGAAGGGGCGTTGGCTGCAATAACAGAGCAGATGATTCAGGCCATTAACTTTATTGGTGAGAAAGACGAAGTGACCGCCTTTACACGAAGCTACATTGACGCTGGCGTTGAGCACCCGGTATTGATGCCGATGCCCTGGGCGGATGATCGCTGGCAGGTGACTGAAGAAACCATGAGTGCTGCTATCGCCGCGCTTTAGCGCAATCGTACACTCAAAAAAGAAGCAAAAAAGCACTTCACGAGGAGAAGTTTATGGCTCAAGCCAAAGTGGTTCAGACGATAAATGCAAAAGCCGACGATGTCTGGCAGATTCTGGGTAATTTCAAAGGCATTCAGCCCGGACCGGGTATCGATGCCGTGGCTTATGAAGGCGAAGGGGTCGGCATGACCCGCACCATCTCAACGCCTAACGGTGATGTTGTGGAACAATTGAACGTTTACGAGCCCGAAGCGCGTCAGTTTGCGTATGCCATCACTAACGACGCAGGACCGCTGCCGTTTGCTGACTACAGCGCTGCGGTTGCTGTAAATGACAATGGAGATGGCACCACAACCGTGGAATGGACCGGAACTTTTGAACCCAAAGGGGTGGATGAAGATACTGCGGTCAAATTTGCGACCGGCATCTATACGCGCGCCATTGACGGCGCACGTACAGCGCTTACAAGCTAGCCCAGCCGATCGATAACGTCACCAAAGAGTTGCTCGTCTGAGATCAGCTCTTTGTTGACGGGCAGGGGTTTGGACACCCAGGTTTCGTTGATCAGATCGCGCCAGGAGATGTTGTGGTTGGTGCCATTGCCACCCCATGAGCCACAGCCCAGGGAAAACGTCTGGCGCATGCCATTCCACAGGTTGCCACTGTTGGAGGCGGCCTGAGGCTGGTTCACCATCACGCGTGATGTTTTAGTCGCTTCTGCCAGCTTCATGATGTTGCTGTCGCTGGTGGAGTAGATGCCACAGGAATGACCCTGGCCCTGATACCCCTGAATGTTGTTGGTTAACTCAACTGCGTGGTCGATATCCCGCGCATGGTACAAGGCCATGACAACCGACAGTTTTTCGCCCGAGAACGGATAATCGGGACCCCAGCCGGTTTCCGGCACAATGAAGAATTCTGTATTGTCGGGTATGTTGATACCGGCCTTGGCTGCAATCACTTCAGCGGGCTGGGCCACAATATCGGTATTCAAATGTCCTTCATTATCCCAGAGAGTCTGCTGCAACTGGGCTTTTTCCGCTTCGTTGACCAGGTAGCCGCCTTTTGCCTGGAGTTTCTCCAGCATAGTGTCATAGATGGCGTTGTGCAGAATGACGGAATTATCCGACGAACAGGAAGCGGCAAGGTCCAGAGTTTTAGACATATGGATTTTCTCTGCCGCGTCATCCAGGTCTGCCGTATCGTCGACAGTAACCACCGCATTACCAACGCCAACGCCGAGTGCGGGTGTACCGCTGGAGTAGGCTGCCGTGACCATGGCGCCGCCGCCGGTAGCCAGCACCCGATCGCACTGTTTCATGAGCTCGTTAGTCAGATCCAGGGTAGGCGTTTCAATCGCGATCACCAGATCTGCGGGTGCACCCATTTTCACAAGCGCCTCGCGCATCAGGTCGCAGATTTTTTTGTTGGTCAGTTTGGCGCGCGGGTGTGGCGCCACAATAATCGCATTGCGACCTTTGACCGCATGAATTGCTTTGATCACCGGCGTTGCTTCGGGATTTGTTGATGGCGACAGTGCGCCGATAACGCCCATTGGTTTGGCAATCTTCACAATCGCCCGCTCGGGATCTTCTTCCAGAATGCCAACTGATTTGTCGTCGATGATGTCCATCAGGGTGGCGCGGGTTTTACGCTGTATTTTCAGGAACTTACCGGCGTAATTGCCTAACTGGGTTTCATCGACGGTGAACTGAGCAATTTCTTCCGCAACACCCGGACGGGCTACTGCCCAGACCATGGCGCGGATCAGGTTGTCTACCTGTTCCTGGGTGTAGTGTTCAATCTGTTCCTGGGCTGCGTGCGAGCGAGCGACCAGTGCGGCGATCTCTTCTGCGGCGCTGGATTCGGTGTTGATTGCCTGTTCGGCCATGTCAGATTCTCCCTGAAATTCAGCCCGCTATGTTACACAAAGTTGAAGGCGACATCGGCGATAAACATGCCTTCACGATCCTCGCGCCACAGCCCCAGCTCGCGCGCTTGGGTGTTAATAAGTTCAGGATCTGGGCAGGCGAAGGTGATGCCCGTGATACCCAGGTCTTCGGTGGCGGCAGTAAAGCGGATGAAACTCTGGTCAGCAAAACTCAGTACAGTGCTGCCGTCGGGTTGCTCAACCGCAGCTGTGGACATCACTTCCCCCCAGCGTTTGGCCAGATCGGCGGGAGCGGGATGTTGCAGCTCGCAGCCCAGCAGGGCTGTCACGCCAGTGGCGCGGTTCGCCCGCCAGTCCGGCCCTGCCCACAGCCAATCTGCCGCCGGCCGCATTTCGTCGAAGGAAACAATCGCGCCGCCGATATCTTTGGGGTGAACATGACAGGCAGATACTTCAGAACGTTCAACCTGCCAGATAGTACGTACGTTAAGCTCGGTGAGATGATGTGCGGTTCTGGCGAAGTCATCCACCTGCATTAATACCATGTAACCGCAGGTGTTCTGGCGTTTAGCCAGCAGGCGTCCGGCGGAGGTGTGTTGTTGAGTAGGAGCCACAACTTCCAGAAAACTCTCGCCGATAGACATGACTGAGTTTTCCAGCCCAAATTCTGCAACACCCGGATCGGTGTAGTCAGCAGTGATGCCAAGCAGCTTAAACAACTGATCGCGCGTTGGATTAAGTGCTTCGGCAGCAATCGCTACCTGACGTAGTTTCATGTGTGGTCCAGCGGTTAAATTGAAGCCATACGGAACCACGGCTGGAGGTTGAAAACAAGCTAATTGTGGTGTGTTGGGGATTCACCAGAACTGTTGCGGGTGTTGGCTGATTCGGCCTTAATCTCGATAGTCCGGTCACGCTCCAGCGCCTCACAGGCTTCGCGTTTGAGTTCCGCAGCTATACTCCGAAGCTCTCCCAGATCCCTGGGTTTGAAGGTATTTTTTTGCGCAGCTAATTCCACCAGGTCACTGCCGATGGTGTCATTTACGTGTGCCAAATATCCCTTTAAAAGCTTGCGATAACCCATGACTTATATGTGATGAATTCCTCCCCATCGTGCTGTCACGCTAATCGTTTCTCTTGACAGTTTTATGACGGCTTAGAGTCTGTAAACCTTCCCTTTACCTGTCATAAATTTGTAATGAAAACGAAATGTTTGGGTCATAAAGCGGAACTATCTTGCCAGCTGGACGCTGGGGTTAACCTCGGCGAATCAGTTGCAAAGAAATAAAGCTCTCTGGGGGAGTTCATGATATCCAATAGTTTGTTTCGAACACTGCGTCAGGCAGTGTTCCTTGTTTTAGGATCGCTGGTTCTGGCGGCGTGTGGAGGCGGTTCCGATAACGCTTCACCCGGATC
>Ga0180436_10005076_pt1 | contig 11726 bp, 8 predicted proteins | sample SS_ome_2_FD_132434 | JGI IMG/M metagenome (GOLD analysis project Ga0180436, IMG submission 132434) | Hypersaline lake sediment archaeal communities from the Salton Sea, California, USA - SS_3_S_2 metaG | ecosystem: Environmental > Aquatic > Non-marine Saline and Alkaline > Hypersaline > Sediment...
CGAATCGCCGTTCGGTTGAGGACCGGCGATGAATCGAGCCGGGACATCCTGGACTGCGATCTCTCCGCCGAAATGGAAGCGCGTGTCGGTGACCGGTTGAGGTTCTCACTCCGACCGGGTGGAGGCTGGATCATCCCCGGAGACGGTTGACGCCGTGGACGCGGCGGTTCGAGCCTGGGGCAGCGAATCATAGATGTCCAGATCGGCCTGGGATACCCATCCGATGGTGTTTTCGAGATCTTGGGAGCGAATTTCGAGCCGGTAGCTGCGACCGTCGGGTTCCAAGGTCCGGGAGACGATCTCGACGATATCTCCCTGCCTCAGGACTCCCACGACATCGGTGCCCCGGTCGGGATCGGCGTGGATCCGCAGATAGGGCTTGTTGGCCACTCCCCAATGGGTTTCCGCCGTGAGGATCGGCGTCGGCGGCAGCTCCGGCGATACCGGCTCCGGATCGGCGCCGCAGCCGGCCAGGAGAAGGACGGCGGCCCCGAGCATCGCCAGGATCCCAGTCCTCACTGATCGTCCTCGTTCTTCAGCGTGCGGATCTCGTCCCGAAGCACCGCGGCCTCTTCGTACTCCATGTTCTTCGCACGCTCGAGCATTTCGTTCTCAAGGGCCTTGATGAGACGCCGCTTCTGCTTCGGATCGAAGAGGTTCGCCGATCTCTTCATCATCTCGATGCTCATCTTCTCGGCGGCCCGCTTCTCGTCGCCCTTGCGAATCAGGATGTCCTTGATCTCCTTCCGGATGGATTCCGGTGTGATGCCGTGCTCGGCGTTGTAGTCGATCTGGATCTTCCGCCGGCGATCGGTTTCCGCGATCGCGGATTTCATGGCGTCGCTGACTCCGTCGGCGTACATGATGACCCGCCCGTTGACGTTGCGGGCCGTGCGTCCGATGGTCTGTATCAGGCTGGTTTCGCTCCGGAGGAATCCGATCTTATCGGCGTCCATGATGGCGGTCAACGCCACTTCAGGGATGTCCAGACCTTCCCGGAGCAGATTGATGCCCACCAGAACGTCGAAGTCCCCCTTCCGGAGATCCCGTATGAGCTCCACCCGCTCGATGGTTTCCACTTCGCTGTGAAGATAGCGGGCGGCGATGCCCAGGGAAGTGAAGTAGTCCGTGAGATCCTCGGCCATCTTCTTGGTGAGGGTGGTGACCAGAATCCGCTCATCGGCCTCGATGCGGCGGCGGATTTCGGAGTACAGATTCTCGATCTGTCCCTCGGTGGGGCGGATCTCCACCGGGGGGTCCAGGAGGCCCGTCGGCCTGATGAGCTGTTCTACGATCGCCCGGGATTTCCGCTTCTCTTCCTTGCCGGGAGTGGCGGACACGTACACCACGGCGTCCAGACGGTTCTCGAATTCGTCGTAGACCAGCGGACGGTTGTCCAAGGCCGAGGGCAGGCGGAATCCGTAGTTCACCAGGTTGAGCTTCCGGGAGCGATCGCCCTCGTACATCGCCCGAATCTGGCTCAGGGTGACGTGGGACTCGTCCACCACCGTCAAGAAGCGGTCGGGGAAGTAGTCCAGGAGAACTTCCGGACGCTGGCCGGCCTCCCGACCGGTGAGATGCCGACTGTAGTTCTCGATTCCCGGGCAGTATCCCATTTCCGCCAGCATCTCCAGATCGTACTCGGTCCGGGTCTTGAGACGCTGGGCCTCCACCACCTTGCCCTCGGCATCCAGGGCCTCCAGCTGGTCTTCGAGTTCCGCTCGAATGGTTTCGCAGGCCATGCGGATCCGGTCTTCCGGCATCACGAAGTGCTTGGCAGCGTAGATTGTGGTCGTGTCCAGCTCTTCGATCACCTCGCCGGTGAGGGCGTGGACACGGTGAATGGACTCCACCGTATCGAAGTCCAGACTGATCCGATAGGCGATGTCGGTCAGGTAGGCGGGATAGATCTCCACCACGTCGCCGCGAATCCGGAATTTCCCCCGCTCCAGGATGGCATCGTTTCGCTGATACTGCATCCCGACGAGTTCCATCCGCAGGGCATGGAGGTCTACCTCCTGGCCGATATGGACCTGGAGGCGCATGTCCCGATAGGTTTCGGTGCTTCCCAGGCCGTAGATGCAGGACACGGTGGCCACGATGATGACGTCCCGGCGTTCCATGAGACTCATGGTGGCCGAGAGCCTCATCCGCTCGATTTCATCGTTGATGCTCGAGTCCTTCTCGATGTAGAGATCCCGGGACGGGACGTAGGCCTCCGGCTGGTAGTAGTCGAAATACGAGACGAAATACTCGACGGCGTTGTCCGGGAAGAACTCCTTGAACTCCCTATAGAGCTGGGCCGCCAGGGTCTTGTTGTGGCTAATCACCAGGGCCGGCATCTGCACCCGTTCGATGGTCTTGGCCATGGTGTAGGTCTTCCCCGAGCCGGTTACCCCGAGAAGCGTCTGGTACTTCACGCCGTCGTCGATGCCCCGGACCAGGGCATCGATGGCCTGGGGCTGGTCGCCGGCCGGTTCGAAGGACGAAACGACCTTGAAGCTTCGGTTCAATCGGAACTCCCCGAACGGGCCGACAGCTCGATGTCCACGGTGATTTCCCGGCGGCCCCGGACCAGCCGGACTTCCACGACGTCGCCGGGCCGGCTCCGCTCCAGAGCCGCATACATATCGCCCAGGGAGGTGACCGGGGATTCGTCGATTCCGATGATGATGTCCCCCCCGAGGTAGATGACGGTGTTTCCGCTTCGAACCGCCTGGTTCGGCGATCCGCCCCGGATGCCGGCCTCCTCGGCGTTGCCCCCTTCGATAACCCGGGAGACCAGGACGCCCTTGGAAATCGGAAGGCCGGCATACCGGACTAGGGAGGGAAACAGCTGCACCGGATCGATGTCCACCCAGCCCCGCTGGACGAATCCGTACTCGATCAGATCGGGAACCACCCGCAGCGCCGTGTCCGCCGGAACGGCGAAGCCGATCCCCACCGATCCCCCGGACGGTGTGTAGATCATCGTGTTGACGCCGATGAGTTCTCCCCGGGCGTTCAAGAGCGGACCGCCGGAATTGCCGGGGTTGATCGATGCGTCGGTCTGGATGAGATCCCGGATGACGATTCCCTTGTCGTTTCGCAGAGGGCGTCCGAGCCCGGAGATGATTCCCGTGGTGAGGGTGCGCTCGAAGGCGAAGGGATTGCCGATGGCCAGCACCTTCTGACCCACCCGGAGATTCGAAGAGTTGCCGAAGGGAATGGTGGTCAGCGGGTGGCCCTTCGGATCGAAGTGAATGACGGCGAGATCGTTCTCAGGATCGGATCCCACCACCTCGCCCTCGAAAACCACACCGTCGGCCAGGGTGAGATTCACCTTGTAGGCGTTTTCCACCACGTGGTTGTTGGTCAGGATGTAGCCCCGGCTGTCGATGATGGAGCCTGAACCCGACGAACCCTCCCGGGGAACCGGTTCGAGGAACCAGTTGTAGCCCACCACTTCGGTGCTGATATTCACCACCGCTTCGTTGTACCGATCGTACACGGTGATGTTCTCGATTTCCCCGGAAGTATACTCCGCCTCGCTGGGAGGATTGTCGATGAGTTCCACCCGCCCCGGGCGGAACTCGAAGTCGTCGGCCTTCGCTTCTCCCTCGATCTCGCCGTTCCGGCGGGCGTCCCGGCCGTCACCGATCCGGAAATCGATGATGCCGAACCCCATCAGGAGGATGATCACCATGGACACGGTGATGACCCCGGCCAAGGGCAGATGCCTGCGGTCCCTTCGGTTCATGGGCCCCAGTATAAAATCCGCAACGGGAATGACCAACCCGTCGGCTTCACAACTCCCGGATCTCCGCGGTCTCCATCGGCGGGATATCCCGATGCCGTTCGAGGCCCAGGCCCGCCGTACCGGTGAGCAGAATATTCAGAGGATCCCCGTGGGACACCAGGAGCACCGTCGAATTCCCGCCTTGAGATTCGATTTCAGCGATCAGTCGCCAGAGTCGGCGAAACACCGCCGATGGGCTTTCCACTCCCCCGCGGCTGTTGTCCGGGTCCATGGCATCAAAACTCCAGACCTCGGGGTAGAATCCGTCGCTCCGGCGATCCCACGAGCCGAACCAGCGCTCCCGCAGTTCGTCCCGGATCGTCGGCGCCTGGCCGCCCGTCGCTCGAGCAACCGCCCAGGCGGTTTCCAGGGCTCGATCGAAGGGGGAGCTGAAGATTCGCAGGTTCCTCGGCAGCGACGAGTCCTTGAAGCGGTCTTCCAGCTCATCCGCGACGCCGTCCGCCAGTCCCCAGGCGCCGATCCCGTCCCTCGGATCGCTGATGATGAGGCCCGCCTCGTTGGCCAGCGATCGCCCGTGGCGCAGCAGGAGGTAGCGGTTTCTTCGGGTTTCCACCCGCCGGAGTATAGCCGTCGCCTCCCGACGCCTCTAGAGCGAGGACCAGAAAAGGTCGCCGTCGCCGTAGCGACGATGCTGCACCGCCTCCAGGATGTGGTCTCCGTCGACGTCGGGGCATCCATCGATGTCCGCCAGCGTCCGGGCCACCCGGAGGACGCCGTGGGCCGCCCGGGACGAAAAGCCGAGCTTCCGGGCCGCCAGGGCGAAGTCCGCCGCCGAGGACCGGTCGAGGGGGACGAATTCCTGGAGCGCACCGGCCGGTATATCGGCATTGCAGCACCACGAGCGCCCGCCGTATCGCCGGCGCTGCAGATCCCGGGCCTGCTCCACTCGGGACCGAACTGTCTCGCTGGACTCGCCGGACGTCCCCAGGAGGCTCTCGGGCGCCACCGGCGCCACGGGGATCCTGATGTCCACCCGGTCCAGGAGAGCCCCGCCCAGGCGTCTCCAGTAGCGGTTCACTTCCGGCGGCGTGCAGAGGCAGGCCGATTCCTCGCATCCCATGTTCCCGCAGGGACAGGGATTCATCGCCATCAAGAGCTGGAATTCCGACGGATACCACCAGGTCCGGCCGGATCGGGCATGGACGACACGGCCGGATTCCAGGGGTTCCCGGAGCCCCTGGAGCACCCGAGCTCCGAACTCCGGCGCCTCGTCGAGGAACAGGACGCCCTTATGGGCCAGCGAGACTTCCCCGGGCGTCCCGGAACCGCCGCCGAGGAGCCCCTCGGCGCTGGCCGTGTGATGGGGCTCACGGAAGGGCGGGCGGCGCAGGAGTCCCGACTCCGGCCCGAGCTTGTCGGCCTGGGACCAGATTCGCGTCACATCCAGGGCCGCCGGCGCATCGAGGTCCGGCAGAAGACCCGCGAATCGACGGGCCCCCATGGTCTTGCCGCTGCCCGGCGGCCCGAAGATCAACAGATGATGGCGCCCGGCGGCCGCCGCCTCGAGGGCGCGCTTGAGAAGACCCTGGCCGCGGATATCCTCCAGGTCGCCGACGTCGTCGCAAAGATCCGGTTCGGCGGGGTCCTCGGCCGTCTCGCCGGATGCCGCCGGCCATTCCGACCGGAAGAGCCGCGGGAGGTCGCGAAGGTGAGCCAGGCCCGCCGCGCGGATGCCGGCGAGGGCCCGGGCCTCCCGGCGGTTGGCGATCGGGACGATGAAGCGGCGGATTCCGGCGTCCAGGGCCGCCGCGGCCGCCGGGAGGATGCCGTTGACCGCCCGGACGCTGCCGTCGAGGAGAAGCTCACCGGCGCACAGCACCGGGGGCGCATCGACGCTCGCGATCTGTCCGGACCGTTCCAGGATGCCGACGGCGATGGGGAGGTCGTAGGCCGCGCCTTCCTTTTTCAGATCGGCCGGCGAGAGATTCACCAGGATGCGGTCCCGGGGGAACTCGAAGCCGCTTCGCCGGAGCGCCACGCGAACCCGTTCCCGGGATTCCCTCACGGCCCCGTCGGGCAGCCCGACGATGTCCAGACCGGGGATTCCCCGTCGGATGTCGACGTCCACCGAAACCAGACGACCGGCAAAGCCCGACGCCGCATAGGCGTAGATTTTCATGAGCGCCCCGATACTCAGGACGCCGCGAGGACGCCGTTCGCTTCAGCTTCGGGTGAATTCCCGTCTCCGCTCGGCCACCAGGGCATCGCAGCGCTCATTCCATCGGTTTCCGGCATGGCCCTTCACCCAATGCCATTCCACCGGAAGCTCGTCGTTGAGAGCTTTGAGTTCCAACCAGAGATCCTGGTTCTTCACAGGTTTTCCCGCCGCGGTCTTCCATCCCTTGGCGATCCAACCGGCCATCCATTGGCTGATGCCCTTCTGGACGTACTGGGAATCGGTATGAACCGCCAGCGTCCTGACTCCGGGAAATTCCGAGTTCACCCGCTCGAGGGCCCGGATCACCGCGACGAGTTCCATTCGGTTGTTGGTGGTGTTCTCATCTCCGCCGGAGATTTCCGTCGCGTCCCTCCCGTCGGCCAGGAGGACGGCGGCCCAGCCTCCGGGGCCGGGGTTTCCCGTGCATCCACCGTCGGTGTAAATCGTCATCGTCTCGTGCATAATCACCCCATGACCATAAATGAGCTTCTCGAAGAGTACAATCTGGATCCCGACGATATCCGCTGGTCGCTCTGCCGCCGAATCGCCGAATCCATCCGCGATATCCTCGACCGCGGCGACCTGGCCGCGCTGATCGACGAGCTCTGGTCGGGACGGATCGGCGACGAACTCTACGACACGGAAGAGCGCTGGATTCGGGACCGGAGCGATCGCCTGGGTCGTGGCATCCTCGACGAGGGGCATCTCCGGGACGAGCTCCGGCAGATGTCCCTCGACCGCCTCAACCGCCGACGGACGTGATCCGCCGATTCACCCAGTCCTCGATGCCCGAGAAGAGCCGGCCCAGGGCCTGATGGGCCGCCGGGGCGTCCGATCCGTCGGCATAACGGCAGGATGCGTAGAATTTGATCTTGGGTTCGGTGCCCGAAGGACGGGCCGTCACCAGGCTTCCGTCGGCAAGCACGAACTGAAGCACGTTCGATGAGGGCAGGTGAATGTCCCGGACCGACTCCCCTCCATCCATGTTTCGCGTCGTTCCATCCCGGTAGTCCCGGACCGCATTCACCGCGACTCCGGCGATGTCCTTTGGAGGATCGCTCCGCAGGGATTCCATGAGGGATGCCATGGTTTCCTGCCCCTGCTGACCCTTGAAATTCCGGCTGATGAGCATCTCTTCCCAGTAGCCGAACCGCGCCCACAGCTCTTTGAGATGGTCCATGACGGTCTTGCCCCGGGATCGGTTCCATAAGGCGAGTTCGGCCGTCATCGAGGCGGCCGATACCGCGTCCTTGTCCCGCACGGCGGTGCCGACGAGATAACCGTAGCTCTCTTCCCCACCGAAGACATAGGTATTCGCGTTGTCGGCTTCGAACTGCCGGATCTTCTCGCCGATGTACTTGAATCCGGTCAGGACTCGGAAACTCGTGGCTCCGTAGGAATCGGCGATGGCATTCTGGAATTCCGACGTGACGATGGTGTTAACGAAGGCCGGATTGGCCGGAAGGGATCCCTGCTCCTTCATGGTCCGGAAGATGTAGTCCGTGAGCATCGCCCCCAGCTGATTCCCCGTCACGAGATTCCACCGGCCGTCTTCAGGGACCGCGATCCCCAGGCGATCCGCGTCGGGATCCGTCGCCATCACCAGGTCGGCGTCCTCTCGCCGCGCCAGATTGAGGGCCATTTCGAGGGCCGGGGCCATCTCCGGATTCGGGTAGTCCACCGTCGGGAAATCGCCGTCGGGTTCGCGCTGTTCGGGAACGGTAATCACCTCGAGTCCCAGGCGTCCCAGGACGGTTTCCACGGGAACGGTTCCCGTTCCATGGAGCGGCGTGTACACCACTTTCAACTCGTGTCCCCGCTGCCGGATCAATTCGGGATTCAAGGACTGGGCAACCACCATGTCGTGATAGGGACCGTCCACTTCCTCGTCGATGATTCGAATCAAGCCCCGCTCTTGGGCCGCAGAACGGTCCATGGCCTCGACGGGTCCGGAAACCTTGCGGACTTCGGTGATGATGCCCGTGTCGTGGGGCGGTACCACCTGGGCTCCATCGGACCAAAACACTTTGTAGCCGTTGTACTCCGCCGGATTGTGGCTCGCGGTAACCATGATGCCGACGCAGGCTCCCAACCGCCGGACGGCGAAGGAGAGCACCGGCGTCGGCCGCAGGGAGGAGAACAGCCAGGTCTTGATTCCATTGGCGGCCATCACCCTGGCGACCTCCTCGGCGAACACGTCGGAATACCGACGGCTGTCACAGGCCACGACGACGCCGCGCTCCTGCTCGGCCACATGGCCGATAATATAGTTCGCCAGGCCCTGGGTGGCCTTCCGGACGACGTAGGTATTCATCCGGTTGTCTCCGCCGCCGATGACGCCGCGGAGTCCTCCGGTTCCGAAATCCAGTTCCCTCCAGAAGCGATCCGAGAGTTCCTCGGCGTCCCCGGCATCGAGCAGGGCGCTCACCTCGTCTCGGAAATCCGGATTCTCTTCCAGTTCCATGTAGCGTTCGGCTTTCCGGCGCAGCTCTTCGTTGGTCATCCTCATCCTCCGTATTCCTCGATCATCCATCGATGCAGATCCCGGGGAGCATCGAATACCCGTTCCGAACCGGCTTTCAGGAGATCGGCCCGACTCCGGAAGCCCCACGCCGCGCCGGCGAAGGGGATACCGGCGTTCCGCGCCGTCTCCACGTCGATCGGAGTATCTCCAACTAGAAGTATAGAAGACTCCCGAAGGGATGGGTGCCCCAATCGTTCGTTCAGGGCCGTCGGATCGGGTTTGGCCGGAACGCCGTCCCGCTGACCGACGACATCACGAAACATGTTTGCCGGAAACAGGGCCTCCACCACCGCCGCCGCGATCTGCTCGGTCTTGTTGGTGAATACGACGGACTCGAATCCCCGGGAGCTCAGATCGTCCAGGAGCTCGGGGATGCCGGGATACACCTCGGACAAGCGGGCCGGCCGTTCGGAATAGGTCCTGACGATACGGCCCAGCATGTCCTGCAGACGGTCCTCGTCGACAGACTCCGGAAGGGTCCGTTCCAGAGCCCGGCGCAGCCCCCAGCCGACGAAGCCGGCGTAGGACCGGGTGGGGTGAACCGGGAATCCCTCGTCGGCCAGGACGCCGTTGATGACATCAGCGATGTCCGGCAGTGTATCGACCAGGGTCCCATCGAGATCGAAAACGACGAGGGATGTCGGCATGGAAACCTCCGGGCCCAGTGTATCCACGGGGGCTTCCGCCTCGCAAGGCGGACCGGCGGCGGGTATCATGGTTCCGTGGAAGCCCTGTTCATCGAAACGTTCTACGGCGGGTCTCATCGGGCCTTCGCCGACCAGTGGACGGCCCGTTCCCGGCACCGTTTCGACGTCCTCACCCTGTCCGACCGCTTCTGGAAGTGGCGGCAGATCGGTTCGGCGCTCTGGATGGCGGAAACCCTGGCCTCCCGGGGAACCGGGAACTACGAGGTCGTCGTCATCAGCGGCATGATCGACATCGGTCACCTCCGGTCGCTGGTCCCGTCCCTTCCGCCGGTTCTCTACTACGTCCATGAGAACCAGTTCACCTACCCGCTCAGCGACGGAGAATCCCGGGACTACCGCTACGGGATGGTGGACCTGGTGAACATTCTGTCGGCCGACCACGCCGTCTTCAATTCGGACTTCAACCGGCGCACCTTCTTCGACGAATGCCGGCGCCTGATGGCCCGGATGCCCGACGCCGTGCCGAAAAGCGCCGTAAGTCGAGCCGAAGAGGCCTCCTCGGTGGTCCATCCGGGTCTCGACATCCCGGCGATCCGGGCCGCCTCCCCTGCCGAACTCGGAGGACCGGAGCACCCGGCGCCCCTGGTGATTTGGAACCACCGCCATGAACACGACAAGGATCCGGACACCAGCTTCGCCGTCCTGGAACGCCTGGCCCGGGATCGGATCGATTTTCGCCTGGCTCTCCTGGGCGAGCGTTCACGCACTCCGCCGCCGGCCATCCGGCGGGCCCGCCGGATTCTCGCGGATCGCATCGTCGTCGACGCCTATCCGTCCCGTCCGGACTATCTCGGCATCCTCGCCGCCGGTTCGGTGGTGGTGAGTTCCGCCCTCCAGGAGAATTTCGGCATCGCCGCGGCCGAAGCCGTTGCCGCCGGCTGCCATCCCGTCCTGCCCCGCCGCCTGGCCTATCCGGAAGTCATCCCGGAGTGGGCCCATGCCTCCTGCCTGTGGACCGACGTCGACGACTACTACGGCAAGCTCCGGGAAATCTTGGAAAAGGAACCGGAACGACGGAGCCGCGACGCGGGACGCCTCGCGGAGGAACTCCGGCGCTACGATTGGAGTCGTCAAGCCGCCCTCTTGGACGGCATTCTCGAAACGATCGCCTGATCTAGGGCAGTTTCTTGGCCCGTAACCTCTCCATAGCCCAGTGAGTGTATCGGCGCACCTTGCGATCCGGGTCGCTCTCCAGGGACTTCAGGATGGATTCCCCCTCCGGGGTTGCCAGGGATTCCAAGGCCTTGGTAACCCGGATACGCACTTCGTTGTCCGGGTCCCGGGCGGCGAGAACGATGCCTCGATAGGCCGAGTCGGTGGCGATATCGGCCAATAGGCCCGCCGCCTCCCGACGAACGTCGGGCTTGCGATGACCCAGCCGCCGGATCAGAACCTCGACGAAACCCGTTCGGGTGAGTATGTCCGCCAGGAAGGGCTTGAGTGAGGCGATATCCTCCCGCAGAAGGGCGATAAGGGCCTCTTCTCCATCCTCCCGCATGGCGGCGAACACATCGGAGAGGCGATCCCGCAGAACCGCCTCGGAATCCTTGAAGTGCTCCACCAGGGCCGTCACCGACTTGGCGTCGGTCTTCGTCGCCATGGCCGTTACCAGAGGCTCCCGAAGATCTTCGCCGGAATCCAGGAAGCGTACCATGGCGTCCACCGACTCCTTGGCGTCGCTGACCGCCAGGCCCTCGAGAGCGGCGATGCGGACGGCGTCGGATTCATCGGTATCCGTGATGATCGTCTCGAGAGTCTCGAGGAACTTGTCCGTGGCCTTGGTCCCGGCGATCCGGGCGGCGGCGAGGCGGACGCGTTCCACCGGATCCCGGAGGAGCTCCAGGGCCGGGGCCGTGGCCCGGAGTTCCCCGGAGTCGAAGAGCGCTCTCAGACAGGCGATCCGAACCTCCGGATCCGCATCGCTGAGCCCTTCGCGTATGTCCTTGAGGAAGGAGCTGATCCCCACGGCCGGGAGGCAGGAAATCAGCGACGCGCGGATTCCGGCGTCCGGCGAGGCCAGGATGAAAGACGCCCGTTCCTCCAGTGCCTTGCGGTTCATCGCGGCGAGATTCTCCGAGAAGGATCGGGTGCGTTCCATCGGCAGGATGGGAAGGTTCTCCAGGATGATCTGGAGTGTGTGGTCCAGTTTCCAAGCCCCCAGGGTCAGCAGTGCCCGCAGACGCACGGAATGGTCGTAGCGGGATCGATCCGATTCCAGGATGTCCAGGACCGCGCCGAGGAACATGGCCGGGGGAAGCTGCGCCATGATGGCCAGGAAGGCCTCGTCGGCGGGGAATCCCGCATCGTAGAGGAACTCCAAAAGAACGTCCCGGAACACCGGCGCTTCGCCGGGCGGCAGGAGCGGCAGAATGAAACCCAGGACATCCTCGTCCCGTCGCCGTGAGCGCAGTTCGTCCCGAACCAGTCCCCTCGCCTTCTCGTCGCCCTTGACGCAGGCCAGCCGGATAGCGGAGCGGTAGAGCTCTTCGTCATCGGCCTCGCGAACCGGATCCTTCTTGGCAAAGGCCTTCTCGGCAA
>Ga0180436_10005077_pt1 | contig 11723 bp, 7 predicted proteins | sample SS_ome_2_FD_132434 | JGI IMG/M metagenome (GOLD analysis project Ga0180436, IMG submission 132434) | Hypersaline lake sediment archaeal communities from the Salton Sea, California, USA - SS_3_S_2 metaG | ecosystem: Environmental > Aquatic > Non-marine Saline and Alkaline > Hypersaline > Sediment...
AAACGAAGAATGCCCCGGCCTGGGCGGGCTAGGCGGAGTGCCCACCCAAGCCATTGGGGCATCCTTCTGGCTTGGATTCTCCGAGGGTGCCACGCTGGTCGCGGCACCCTCGGAGCGAATCAACCTGGAGTGAGATTCAAGTTCGCTTTCGTACGCTCGGCGAGGTGTCGGTTGATGAGCCGCTCGGCTCAGGCACTCGACACGGGGAAATCACTGGTGGCCACCCAGCCGTCCGGGTAGGCCCGCATCCCATGTTCGTGGATATCAAGGCCGGCCTGCTCGATCTCGGGAGAGACCCGGAGCAGATCGACCGCCTTGAGTACCGCGAAGACGATCGACATCGTTACGAACGCCCAGGCACAGATCGCTACGGTGCTGATCAACTGCACGGTGACGAACTGACCGGCCGACTCGATCCCCTCCGGCAGGTCGCCGAAGATACCGGTAGCCAGACCGCCCCACACGCCGCACAGGCCATGGACCGGCCAGGCCCCGACGGGGTCGTCGATCCGCAGTTTGTCGAGCAGCAAAATGCCCGCCACGACGAGCAGGCCGCCGACAGCCCCGATCACGAGCGACTCAACCTGGCTCACGCGATCGCAGTTGGCCGTGATCGCCACCAGCCCGCCGAGCACACCGTTGAGAGCCATCGTCACGTCCGGCTTGCCGAACAGCGCCCAGCCCGTGCTCAGGGCGACGATCGCCCCGGCCGCCGCAGCGAGCGTGGTTGTCAGGGCGATGTAGGTTGTGGCATTCGCGTTGGCCGCACCGGCATAGGTCAGCTGGCTGCCAGGATTGAAGCCATACCACCCCACCCAGAGGATGAACACACCCAGGGCGGCAAACGAAATGTTGTGGCCCGGAATCGGCACGCTTTTACCGGACGCGGAGAAGCGTCCCAGCCGAGGCCCCAGGAAAATCGCCCCGGCGAGACCGGCAAAGCCACCGACGGCATGCACCACGACGCTGCCGGCAAAATCCTGGAAGCCCATCTGGTCGAAGTAGCCTCCGCCCCACTTCCAGGATCCACTGATCGGGTAGATGATTCCCGTGAGAATCGCGGAATAGACGAGATAGGCCGGAAACTTCATCCGGCCCGCCACCGCCCCGGAGACAATGGTCGCCGCGGTTGCCGCGAAGGCGACCTGGAAGAGGAAGTCGGCGTAGGAACTGTAGTCGCCGTAGTCGGTCCCCTCCGAGCTGACTACAAAGGGAGTCACGTTCCCGATCCAACCCTCCGAGATCCAATTATCCCCCGGATACATCAGCGAAAAACCGACGAGCAGATAGAGCAGCACCCCGATCGAAAGATCCATCACATTCTTGGCGAGAATATTGACCGTATTCTTTGCCGAATTGAGACCGATCTCGACCATCGCGAAGCCCGCCTGCATGAAGAGCACGAGCACCGCGCAGATGAACATGATCAGGGTGTTGAACGCGTAATCATTTTCGGCGATGTAGGCGGCCAGGGGGTCGGCTGCAGCCTCGACTTCCGCCGTTTCTTCAGCGGCCATCGCCGCAGCCGGCATACCGATTCCGACAATCACACAGCCACCAACCACCATGCAGCCGATCAGGGCCGCCGATACGAGCCAAGAAAATCCGGGCCGAGTGCCCGGCACCAACGTCGCCATATTCGCTTCCTCGAGATAGAAAGGATCGCGCACCTCCGCTGTGCCGATGTCCTCAAGCCGCGGACTCCTTCCGCGGCCAGAATTCCGCCGCGAGCATCTGGAGCAAGCCGCGTGCCGCGGCCAGGTTTTTTGACAAAAGATTTGCATTGGTTTGCGTCTAAGTCGTTGCTGAGAAACATCTTGACTGGGCGTGCAGAGTCGCTGCTCGGGGCAGCCGGGGCGATGCCTCGGTGGGGCCGAGCCACGTTCGCGGGCAGACTGCTGCCGCATCGATGGGCAGTGGGCCCGATCGTTGTGCATCGATGCCTGTAGGAGATCCGGGATCGATGGCAGAAACCCTGCAGCCGTTGTGGATCGAACCGCCCACCACCGCCGACCGCCCGCCGCCGGCCGATCGCGAGGCATGGGTCTCCCGCGGGCTCGACACGCTCGCGGCGGTGATTTCGTCCGAGCCCGCCGACGACGAGCGTGCGGCCCCGCTGTTTCGCGGCGGTCGGGCTGCGGCCCTCGAGGCCCTCGGAGAGATTGACCCGCCCGGCTATGCACGCAGCCGCAACTTTCTTTCCGGGCGGGTCACCCGGCTCTCGCCCTGGCTGCGGCATGGCGTGCTCTCGACCGCCGAAGTTCGCGACCTCGCCCTCGCTCGGGCCGGTGCGGAGGCGGAGAAGCTCGTTTCGGAACTCGGCTGGCGGGACTACTGGCGGAGGGTGCACGCGAGCCTCGGAGAGCGAATCGATCGCGACATCGAAACGCCCGCCGCGATCCATCGCCGCAAGGCAGCCGTCGAAATGCCATCCGACGTCATCGAGGCGACCACCGGCATGGCCTGCATTGACCACTTCGTGAGGGAACTCCACAGCACCGGCTATCTCCACAACCACGCCCGGATGTGGACAGCCGCCTGGCTCGTGCATGCCCGCGGCGTGCGATGGCAGGCGGGGGCAGCCTGGTTTCTGCGGCATCTCGTTGATGGCGACCCGGCGAGCAACACCCTTTCCTGGCAGTGGGTGGCCGGCAGCTTCTCGGCCAAGCCCTACATTTTCAACCGGGACAACCTCGACCGCTTCAGTGAGGGCCGGCTCTGCGGTGCCTGCCCGCTGGCAGGCCACTGCGACCTCGAGGGCGACTACGAGACCCTCGAAGCCCGCTGGTTTTCCGGCTTCCCCTCCCGAGACCGGCTGAGGATCGCCCCAGCCGAGCCCTGGCGGCTCGCGGAGCTCGACACGAAAGCTGCCGCGGTCGTCTGGCTCACGCTCGATTCCCTCGGCACGACGAGCCCGGCTGCCGTCGCGAGGCCGGAGGCGATGCGGGTCTTTGTCTTCGACCCGGCCTGGCTCTCGCGGGTACGGCCGACGAGAAAGCGGCTGCGGTTCGTGCTCGAGTGTCTTGCCGACGTGCCCCGGCTGGCTCTCGGCGTGGGGCCGCCGGCTGAGCTCGTGGCCGAAGCGGCGGCCGTCGAGCAGGCCCGCGGGATCGCGGTGGCCGAGACCCCCTGCCCCGGGGTTCGGGCCGAGGCCGATCGGCTCGCGGCAACGCTGCCGGTGGAGGTGGTCGACTGGCCGCCGCTGGTGCCGGAGGGCCGGATCACCGATCTGGGACGTTTTTCCCGTTACTGGTCAAGGGTCAAGCAGGCCGCGATGCTGCCGACCCCCGGTCGTCGCGACTGACGAGGCCGGAGCGTGCAGCTACAACAGACCGAGCAGATCGACCCAGCGGCAGAGGTCATCGACCGGATCGGCCTCGCCGAGCGGCTGAGGCAGTCGGGCGTGGAGGATACCCGCCTCGTCGAGCCGCCGACTGTCCGCATCGTAGCGGGCAATTTCAACCGCATCGTCCGACGAGGGCCGGGCGAAGAGCACCTGCAGCGGTCGATCGGCCGAGGGCCGCTGGAGCTCCGTCCGACGCGGAATTGTGGCATCCAGCAGGGCCACGCCCTCGACCCGCCCCTTGAACGCATCGCCGCCAAGCCAGGCCAAGGTTCCGCCTGCTCCCCGTCCGGCGAACGCCAGCCGCGAGGGATCGATCATGGCTTTGTTTTGCAGCGCCGAGAGCCCGCGGGCCACCGTCTGCAAATCGGCGCGGCTCCAGCGATCCGGTTCCTGCGAGCCCGGCAAGACCACCGCCACACCGGCTCGTCCGGCAGCCGCTTTCCAGGCCTCAGCCGCGGCGGCAACCGGTCGCCCGCGGGGCGGCCCGAAAAAGACGAGGACGCCCAGGCTGCGACCCTCGGGCACCTGCGGGATCACCGCCAGAGCGGGATTTGCCAGCTCAGCCGCCTCGAGCTTGACGACCTCCACGGGCCAGGTTTGTGCTGCCGCTTCGTCTTCCTTCCACACACTCGGAAGCAACGCCGGCATCGGCACCACTGAGAGTGGAAGGCTCAGCGACTCCCCTTCGCGGCGGATGCCGATCGTCACCGACCGGCCGATCGTCAGTCCGGCCACGACACCCTCCAACTGCCGCGTCGAGGTCAGCTCCTGCCGCGACTCGGCCTTTTCAGCCGTTCCCTCGTCGCGGCCTTCATTCAGCCAGGCCAGCTCGTCGCCCGGCTTGAGTCCGGTTGCCTCGGCCGGGCTGCCGGGCATGACCCAGCCCACCTTCGGCCGAGCGTCAGGACCGCGGGGCTCAGGAAGGATTCCCAGGAAGGGCCTGCGGTAGGGTGGGAGTTCGGCGACGAGGGTCGTCTCGAGATCGATTTCCCGGCGGTCCTCACCAGAGCCACGGGCGATCCGCAGCCGGAGTGGATCACCGGCGTGGCGGACGGTGATCTGGTGGGTGACTTCGGCGATGCGGTCGACCGCGACATCATCAATCCCGAGAATCCGGTCGCCCGGCCGCAGCCCGGCCTTGGCGGCCGGTGAGCCTGGAGCCGTGGTGCCGATCACCGGGGGGTCGGTCATCACGTTCTTTGAACTGAAGGCGATTCCCAAGAGTCCCGGCTCGAGCGTCTCTCCCTGTTCGAGCCTCGGCAGCAGCCGGTTGATCTCCTCGAGAGGCACAGCAAAACCGATTCCCGAATCGTAGAGCTGTGAGCCCTCGGTCATGCCGGCGGTGTCGGCAGGAAGAGCCGCCAGCACACCGATCACACGGCCCTCGATGTCAGCCAGTGGCCCGCCATAATTTGCCGGCGAGACCGAGGCGTCGGTTTGCACGCCCAGGCCCCAGCCGCGGTCGAGAGCGGAGAGAATCCCGACACCCACGCTCGCCGAACCGCCCGGCCAGGCCCGGCCCACCGTGATGCACCACTGCCCGACCTGCAGGTCCTCGACCGATGCCGGCTCGGCGGCGGTCAGCGGCTCGGCCGGCTCGATCTTCAACAGCACGATGCGGCGGGCCACGTCGCGGGCCACTCTCCTCGCCGCATGCCGCGTGCCGTCGGGCAGCATCACGATCACACCCGCGGTTTGCGACGTGACCGCGAAGTCGGTGGTCACGATCCAGCCGTCCTTCCCGACCACCAGCCCGGTGGAGGCGCCGCCCTCGCCGGCGGCCTCGGCGGCCTTTGATTCGCCGATGACTTCGATCCGGACCGTCGACGCGGCCGCCCTCGCGGCGGCGGCCTTGATCGCCGCCTGCTCCTCGACAATCAGCGATGATGGCGGCTGCTCAGCCACCGCCGGATTGATCGCCATGGCCAGCGTGGCCACGGCCGAGCCGATAAAGCTGAAGCCTCGGGAAGTCGTCATGGCGTCTCGCTTTCGATTCCCGGCGGGGCGGCTTCCGGCTCGCCCCTGGGGCCGAGTTGGCATGCGACGATCCGGCCGTCGCGGATCACGCTCAGCCGCACCGTGTCGCGGGCGTCGAGCCGACCGAGTTCCGTGGCAACCGCGGCACACGAGGTGACCGAGCGGGTGCCGACAGCCACGATCAGGTCGTCGGCCGCCAAGCCCGCGGCCGCCGCCGCCGAGTCGGGCTCGACGCTCTCCACGAAGGGTGGCGTTCGCTCGAGCAGGTCGGGCACCAGCAGGAAGCCGAGCAGCCCGGTGTCGAAGGGCTCCACCGAGGCGATCTCACCGGTGGTCGGCCGGCGGCCGGCAACAAGATCGGCATAGCTTTCGGCGACCGCCTGCATCGGAAGGGCGTAGTTGAGCCAGATGCCGCTGTCGGACGCCCGGAGTTCCTTGCCGATCATGCCCAGCGGCCTGCCAACCGCATCGACCAGCAGGCCACCCGGAGCCCCGGGATTATTGACGGTAAAGTCGAGAAGGTAGACATCGCCATCGTAGACCGCCTCATGGGGCCCGCGGCGTGCCTCCAGCGGCACGACAGCCGAAACGACCCCCTGCTGCACGCTGGCACGCTCGTCACCGACAGCCACGCCGAAGAGGTTCGAGAGGGCAAAGCAGCGGGTGCCCGGCTCGGCCGTCTCCGCTTCGGCGAGGGAGATCGCCGGAAGATCCTCCGCCTCCAGGTCGAGCAGGGCCGTCTCGCGACGCGGGTCGATGCCCAGCAGCGTCGCCGAATACCGGCGACCGTCGTCGAGCACGCAGTCGATCTCCTCGGAATCGAGCACGGTGCTCATCGCGGTCATCACGTGACCCTCGGGCGAGACAAGAAAGCCGGTCTGGTAGGCCTCGAGGCCGCGAAAGCCTCCGGCTCCGTAGATCTTGACCACCAGCCGGGCCGCATCGGCGATGACCGCATCGCTGCCGGTCTCCCCGCCGGGAGCCGCGGCGGGTGGGGCTGCCAGCAGGATCACGGTCAGCCAGGCGAGCGCCGACGACGCAAGGCCCGCCTGGAGCCCCGGGGCTCGTTGCAGAAGGCTCGCTGCGATCATGGCGTGTCTGCCTCCCCGGCGTCATCCCGCTTACCGTAGCGTGCCGATTCCACGGTGAACTCTCCGAAGCGGGAGTCGCCGCGGCGAACCTCGATCACCGTCGGGCCCCGCGGCGAGTAGCGGTCGAATCGCAGTTCGCAGGGATCGGCTCCGGAGGTGCCCCAGGCCTCGATGGCGAGAATTCGTCCCTCGGCGTCGATCGAGGTCTCCAGCTCGATGCCGCCGACGCTCGAGCTGAGCACGTCAACGAGCCGCGGCGAGGCATCGTCCTCATCACCGCCCCGCGGTGCCGTGCCGAGGTAGTCGGTGCGGCCGACGGCCGCAGGTCCCTCGAGGAGGAGTTTTCGCCAGAGCCAGGCGGCTGCGAGCATGCCACCGCTGCCCGGTGGCACCGGCTGGCTGTCGAGGCTCTTGGCCGCATCGAGCCGGCTTGTCCCGGTGGGCAGGTCGATCCTCCCGCCGTTGGAGTCGAGTTCGAGCCGGAAGGGACGCCCGTCGGCGAGTGACCCCTCGAGCAGCCATGGGCCGGAGGTCGCGAAGCCGCCTGCGGAGCGAATCGCCTCGGCCACGCGGTCTCTCTCGATCCGGTTGAAATGGTAGTTCACAAAGCCGGTCCGGGCCTCGTAGAGCCCCCGCAGAGATTCCGGCAGCGGCGGGTCGGCCGGGCTGCCGGCACCATCCTCCGGCGGCTCGCCGCGATCACCATCGTCGCCCTCGCGTGGCCCGCCCGGGGGGTGTGGGGGCTGCTGCTGGCCACCGATCGCGGCGAGCTTGGCCAGTTCGGCTGCCGAGTGGACCCCCGCAAGTCGCACGCTGATCACTGCCGGCCGCCCCTCGCGACGGAACTCCAGGGGCACCCTCCAGCCGGACGGCAGGATTCCCAGCACGTTCTTCATGGCGTTGACGGTGCGGACCGGTCGACCGGCGAAGGAGACCAGCTCGTCGTCGTAGCGGAGCCCGCGGCGATAGGCGTCGGAATTCTCGAGGATGTCCGAAACGTAGATCCGCCCGTCGTTGCCGGTGGCCACCGTCGCCCCGAGGGTCGCGTGGTCGACCAGCCGCCCTCCACGCAGGCTCCCCATGAAGTTGCCGAGTTGATTGGAGGATATCGCGTAGCCCACGCCGACATTGACACGGCCACGCTTCTCGAAGGAACCGCGTCCGTTGATGCCGATCAGGCGGCCCTCGGCGTCAAACAGCCCGCCACCGGAGTTGCCCGGATTGATCGCCGCGTCGACCTGCAGGCAGTCGGTGTATTCGAGGATCGTGCCGGCGGGAAACTGGTAGCGGTGCACGCCCGAGACGATCCCCAGGCTCACCGAGGGCTGGAGATTTGAGGCGAGCAGAAAGGGGTTCCCGATCGTGTAACACTCGTCGCCGACATGCACCTGGTCGCTGTCGGCAAGCGGCACGAAGGGAAAGTCGTCACGGCCCACGAGTTTGATCAGGGCCACGTCGCCGGTCGGATCGAGGCCCACCACGATCGCATCGTAGAGCTTTCCGTCGGAGAGCCCGCACCGCATCGCCAGACCTGCCGGCTGCACGACATGGAAGTTGGTAAGGGCATACCCGTCGGGGCTCACGAGCACCCCCGAGCCGCCGCCTTGATCGGCGAAAATCGCAATCGAGGCTTGCGAGGCCCGAGCCACCACGGCCACCCGGGCCTGCTCGGCCTCGAGCACCCGTTGCGAGGGGGCGGCCGGCAGTCGGCCGGGCAGGCCGGCTGCGATCAGCAGACCAAGGGACATCCACGCGACGGCACGGCGGAGGGTGGGCACGAGGTGCATCTGGAGTGACTCACTTCTCGAGGCGGGGATCGATCAGCCGCACGCCGCCGTGACCGGCGGCCGGGAAGTCGACGCGGATGCCGAGCCGTCGGGCTTCACCGAGTTCGAGATCGACCTCGGTCTCGCCGTTGTCGCGGTCACCGACGAGAAATTCAGCCAGCGGGCGTCCGTCGGCCTCCACGCTGACGGGAGTGGCCGTGCCCTCCCGCACCGCCGCGAATGAACCGCGAAACCGCCGCGTGCCCGCAGGCAAATCCCAGGCGGCAAACGTCTTCGGCTGCATCACCATTTCCGCCACGTTGTCGTCGGCTGACACGGGTCGGGGATCGAAGAAGGCCGCCAGCCCGTCGATCCGGTAGAGATCGCCGAAGTACGGCTCCACCCGCAGTTCCGCCGGCGGGAGACCGACGAGCGATCGTGTTCGTCCGGCCGCAACGTCGATCCGCAGGACGTGATCGAGGCGGATGCGAAACTCGCCTCGGCGGGTCGAGGCCCGCAGCCAGGAGTCGTCCTCCGCGAGCCCAATTTCGCCGCAGCGAATCCTGCCGCCGGCCAGGTCGATCACCGGCCCCTCGACGAGCGGCTCGGCGGCGGGCCGTACCCAGACCAGCCCCGCCACCCTCGCCCGGTCAACCGGGATCCGATCCTCCTCGAGCGACACCGTCACGCGGGTCGCATCGATCGACTGAATCGCGCAGGGCACCAGCTGGTAGACCGGTTCAGGATCGGCCGCCTTGCGAATCACGATCAGATCGCTCTCGGGACGCTCGGGCAGCTGCTCGAGCCAGGCGGGCTCATCGCCCTCTCCTTCCGTCCGCCACTCAACACGCGACACGCTCTCCGCCGGCAGCACCACCACCGGTTCGTCCCCCGGAGGATCGAGCAGGCTCACAACGGTCTCCTCGAGACGCAGATCGCCTCCGGCGAGACGGTCGCCGTCGGTGGTGATCGCCCGCACGGTACGCTTCTTCGTCCGCCCTGCTTCGGCGGAGCTGCGGGTGATGACTCGCACCTCGGCGAGGCCGAGCGTCATGGTTTCCCCCTCACCGGCGGCCGGCGTGCATCGCAGCGAGTCGCGGTCGATGGCCGTCAGCAATCCGGCCTCGATCCGCCTGCCATCCACCGTTTCGATCGTCCAGCCGCCCGGCCTGGCCGGCTGGTCGCTTTCTGCTGCGGGCAGCAGCATCGAAACCAGCGGCAGCAGGCAGCCACAGGCCACCAGCCGGCCGGCGCGTCCGCGGCCTGCGTGCTTCGCGGTGACCGCTTGATTGCCACGATTCACGGGCCGGAATCTCCCGAGGCGAGCCGCTTGAAGTACTGCTCGATCGCCTCGCGGTAGTGCGGCGGGAACTCACGGCCGATCTGCTGCAAGGCCTCCTCCCGCTCCCGTGGAGGCAGGTCGCCCCAGGCCTCCCCCTCGTCGAGATCACGGCGGGCCACCTCGCCGGGGCCGCGGCCCCCGGCCGGACGGCTGTCGTCCATCGGCCGACTGCCGGACCCGCCGCTACCTCCGCCGGCACCTGCCGATTGGCTCTGCTGCTGTTGCTGTTGCTGTTCGAGCTTGGCGATCAGCTTGTCGAGCGAATCGATCACGCCGTCCTGGATTTCGCGGGTTCGCGGGCCGGCATGGCCGAAGTCGAGCCGACGGGTGATGTCCCGCATCCGGCGGGCGATGTGGTCGAGCGAGTCATCCTCCAGCCCGGCGAGGTCTTCCCGCATCAGTCGGGCGAGCATTTCGTAGCGGACGGGAATCTCGCCAGAGCGTTCGAGCAGCCGGTCGAGTGTCTCGAGGCCCGGCTCGACCCGAAGCAGCCAGTGCTCGCAGGCGGCCCGGTGAAACAACAGGGCCGCCGGATCGAGCGACGACTCCACCTCGAGGCCCCCGAGCAGATCAAGCCCCGACTCGAAGTAGCCATGCCGCACCAGCTGCCGCCCCTGGTAGAGCCGCAGGATTTCCCGGAGCCCCCGCTCGACGGGGTCGTCGGTCGTCGCAGCTTCCCGGAGCCAGGCATCGTCGGCGGAAGAGGGGTCAGCCGAGTGTGCCAGGATCGATGCGGCCCTCGTGTCGAGCAGGGCCATCGTCGCCACAGCCCGGTCGATGCGGTCGATGCCGTCATCGGCGGGGGGCTCGTCGGCTGGCCAGAATGACTCGGCGGCGGCTTCTGCTGCCGTATCGCCGCCCGGATGCCCCGCCCACCAATCGAGCAGACGCCCGCGAACGGCACCCCACTCCGGCAGCGACCAGCTGGCCCGGCGGATCAGTTCGTCGGTGGCGGTCTCGTTTGCAACGACGGGGCCATGGCTGAGTGCCGCAAGGATCACCGCCGGGGCGAGCCCGGCACGCCACCTTTGTTTTGAGAAAATGCCCGGCATGGTCGGCTCTCCCAGCGGAAGACGGGTCAAGAGGACAAGAGAGGACTGGAGGGGACTGGCTGCCACGCAGGTATATCCCCAACACCTCAAGCATACCGCAGAGGATCCGCGGCGGCGAATCCTCTGGCAAAGCGGAGGGAAACCGCCTTGCAGCCTTTCGTGGGGCGATCACTCGGTGCGGCCGGTGGCGATGTCGTGGGCTGCACGTTCGATTTTTCGCTGCCGCGCCGCGAGCCGCTCCAGGGCCGCGAGCAGTTCGGGGGTCTCGACCTGCTCCACGCCCTCTGCCAGCAGGCCGGAGTAGCGGCGGGTGCGGGTGTTGATCCGCATCTGCAGGGTACGAAGCATTTTCAGTTCGGAGAGCCGGTCGACCAGCGGCTGTTCGCCCGGCTCGACGGGGCGTCCGCCTCCTGGCTGCTGCTGCTGCTGCTGTTGCTGCTGGTCGGCCTGAATCTTTTCGACCGCCTCGAGGATCTCCTCGAGGCTCCGCACGAGGTCCTCGACGAGGGCCACGGTGGTGTTGCCTGTGTCGGCCCGCTCCAGCCGTCGGGCCGCCTGGGTCGCGTCGTCCTGGATCTGCTCGAGAGCCTCGGGGATGGCGACCGCCGAGCCGTCATCCCGAACCAGCAGCAGGGCCTTGAGCGCCTCGGCGGCAACCGACTGCTGGATGCGACCAATGCGGGCAGCCTCCAGCTCTCGTTCCCGCGGCGTGCCGGCCTGGGAGGCGATCAGCTCGCCGAGGGAATCTTGCACGCCCCGCTCGAGCCGAAGCATCTTCCGCAGCCGGGTCTCGAGCTGCACCAGCAGCCGCTCGACCTCCTCTTCGCGGAGTTGTCGCAAAATCTCTTCGAGTTCGGCCTTGGCGTTCTCGAGCTGCTCGATGGCCCGTTCCTGCTCTTGGGTGGCGTCATCTCGCTTCGCCTGCTCGAGCCGTTCCCGTGCCCGTTCCATCCGCTCTTGCGCCTGTTCAAGCCGCTTGCGGGTGCGCCTCGCCCGCGACGCCTCGTCATTTCCCCCGTCATTCCCTTCACCCTGCTCACCGCCCTGCTCACCGCCCTGCTCACCACCCTGCTCACCACCCTGCTCACCACCCTGCTCACCACCCTGCTCACCACCCTGCTCACCACCCTGCTCACCACCCTGCTCACC
>Ga0180436_10005079_pt1 | contig 11715 bp, 11 predicted proteins | sample SS_ome_2_FD_132434 | JGI IMG/M metagenome (GOLD analysis project Ga0180436, IMG submission 132434) | Hypersaline lake sediment archaeal communities from the Salton Sea, California, USA - SS_3_S_2 metaG | ecosystem: Environmental > Aquatic > Non-marine Saline and Alkaline > Hypersaline >...
AGGCTTCCGCTCCCATATAAAATAAACTTGCTGACACACGGGCACTCGGCATATACTCGTCTCTAAAAAAGCAACGACATGTGCGTTAAACTCAAAGGAGATCAAATGCCGGTGAACAGTCTGACGCCCAAAAACAACTTTTATTCAGGATGTCTTTACAACACACTGTTTGATCCTTTCAGCACGAAGATGCGTGATCTCATCCGCACTCTGGTCCCTGACAACGCCCGTGTTCTCGATGTGGGATGCGGGACCGGTTATCAGCTGTTAAGGATGTCCGACAAAATTAAATCAGGTGTCGGGATTGACCTGTCGGACAAAATGATTGCCTTTGCCATTAAACAGCAAGAAAAGAAAGGGCTCGATCATCTCTCGTTTGAACTTGCCGATGCCGTCGATTTGAGTCGGTTTGGCGACGATGAATTTGATTTGGCTACCATGACGATGGTGCTGCACGAGATGAATACCAAGCTTCGAATTCCCGCTTTAAATGAGATGGCCCGGGTGTCAAAGCGTCTGATCATAACTGATTATGCAGTCTCACCAGGCCTTTTCCCCTCTGCATGCATGCACCTGGTGGAAAGAGCGGCGGGAGGGATGTCCCATTACCGTTTGTTTCTTGCCTACTTAAAAGACGGCGGCGTTCCCGGTTTGTTCCGAAAAATTGATTTTCATATTCTCCGGGAGGAAACCGCCCTTCTGGGGATGGTCAGGGTGTGGGTTGGCGGGAAACGCCCTGAATGTTTTATTGATCTTATAAATTAAGAACACCTAAGACTGTGCATAGCTGTGAAGGCCGGGAAGATAATTGACACCGAAATAGGTGAACAATACGGCCGCAAATCCTATAATGGAGATCCAGGCGATTCGGTTGCCCTGCCACCCCCTCATCAATCTGGCATGAAGCAGGGCTAAATAGATGAGCCAGGTGATAAGGGACCATGTTTCTTTTGGGTCCCATGACCAGTAGCTTCCCCAGGCTGAATTTGCCCATACGGAACCGGTAAGTATTCCAATGGTCAGGAAAAGAAAGCCAAACATGACCATTTGGTGGGTGAGTTCATCCAGGACGGCCGGTTTTGGAAAGAAAGAATGGCTGTCAGGTGCCCTGTCCTCTTTGTTTTGTTTTAAAAGATACAGCACACTGGTACCAAACGCAATGGCAAAGGCGGCATAACCCAGAAAGCAGGTAACAACATGGGCAATAAGCCAGTTGCTTTTCAGAGCCGGAATAAGGGGCTGGATGCGGTCGTTAATACCCGGTGCAAAGGACGCATAGGTTATTGCGAGAAAGGCAATGGGTGCTGCAAATGTTCCGATGGCGGGGTTCTTGTATTTTTTTTCATAAACCGCATGGATGCATCCCAGGGTAAAAGAAAAAAAGACGAGGGATTCATACATGTTGGACAAAGGCGCATGACCGATTCCCATCTGGTATGATTCTATCCACCTCATTATAATACCTGCGCCGTTAAACAGAACGGCGGCAACGGTAACCCACCATGCCAGTCTGGCGGGCTGCTGCTTGTTAAAAACAAACGCCGCCGTATATAAAAATGCGGCAAAGCCAAATACAAATGTTGCTATGGACAATGATAACGAGCTGTTCATGTTTCACCTCAAAACAGTTTTACTAAAAAACCAGCTATGCCTGGTCTGCCAGCTTTTCAAGCGTCGCGGTCAATTTTTTTATTTTATTTTCCATGGCAAACCTGTTTTTGTTTGAAGACCCCGCCACCGTCACGGACGTCTTTTTCTTGTTTGCCTCTATTTCCACGCAGATGCGCTGGTGCGACATAAAAAATGTTATGACGCATCCGACAATCATCAGGATAAACCCGGAGTAAACGACCCACACCCCGGGATCTTTAGTCACCTGAAGGCCGGTGTAATAGCGATCCGCGGAATTTTTATCAGGGCCGGGGCTTTCGTGGTCGTGGTCGTGATCGTGGGCGGCAACTGAAATGATGACCTTGCCTCCCCTCATTTTGTCAAAACTGGGGAACCTGAGGGGAAGAAGAACAGTTACAGGCTCACCTGAAACGGGGGTAAGCATTCCCACTAAGGCCTCGCCGATATTATGCCCCCTGAACTCGGCCGACTCCCGGTATTCGCTGATGGTAAACTTGCCCAGCCCTTCCGGCAAATCAACGGTGTCACCGGTTTTCATGGTTTTGTCGTATTCCATTCCTGATTCCGAGCTCTTAAAAATAATGGTGATGTCTTCGGAATCCTTTCCGGAAAAAAACGGTTTTCCCTTATGCCCCATGGCAGAGGGAAGCTTGCCATAACTGGACTGGAAAATATTTATGCCTTTATAACGGAGAGGATCGTTTACGATAATATCTTTTTTGAGAACGGGGTTCCCGTTTTCCAGAATGGTGAGACGTGATTTGTATTCTTTCGGTGCACCGTTCTCATAAAATGTGACGCTGAAATCATCGCAACGGATGTCAAATGGGAGGGCGCGCTCCCGGTTGCTGTTTCTCAAATGAACTGAATTTACGGTGTCGCCTTCCGGAATATTGACAAATGCGTCAAATCCGAGAATAGATCCCAAAAGGCTTCCCGCCAGAAGTAAAAGTACACTCAAGTGGACAACGTATACGCCAAGCCTTGTCCATCGGTGCCGTTCCGCAAAAACACGCGCGCCTTTATCCGTGTCCTCAATGCGCGTATATCCGAACGTTTTCGAAATGACCGGTAAGAATTGATTTTTTAATTTGTCGGCGGTTGCGGTTGCAGTAAAGGTTTCTTTGTTTTTAAGCCTTCTGAATCGGTCGACGTTGAATTTCGGATGACGAACAAATATGGTCTTCCACACCAGCTGGAGCCTGTCGATGGAGCATACCGTGATGTTGATTCCCAGCATAAGCAGCAGCAGCTGAAACCACCACGAATGGTACATATCAAAAATATCGAATTTGATGAAAAGGTTGAACAGGAACTCACCGTATGCATGGAAATAGGCATCATGGCTTTGGTTCTGGGGTATAAGGGTACCAATGATGGATGTCGCGGCGAGGGATATGAGAAGCACGATGGTAAGACGAACGGAAATAAAAAAATTCCATAAAGCATTAGATGATTTCAAGTTTTGCCTCCTCCGGGGACGTTATGCAACCGGTCCTGCTATCCCATATATATTGATAACGAATCATTCCTCGCATTCGCATGCTGGATCGTCACCCTGATAAGATCTCCCGGCTTCAGGCCGGTTCCGCTGGATTGAGCCAGCCCGCATTCCAGCATGTATCCGGTTAACATAACCGTATAATGGTCTCTCCTGCTGTCAATAACAATGGCCTCCTCCCGTTCTCCGGTTTTACCCTCCAGATATTTAAGTATCCAGTAGCGGTTGCGCATGAACTGAAGCTTTGCGACATGCTGAAGCGTCTGTTCAAGCCCTTGGATTATCAGGGAAATATCAGTTGAGCCGTATGGGGGTTCAAGACCCAATACAGACCGGACCTGTCGTTGTGTCACCAGATCAAAATATCTCCTTATGGGAGAAGTCGACGTGACATAGGCATCAAGCCCAAGACCGGAATGATGTTCCGGCTCCGGCCCTATGGACCCGCGGCTGAGGTGTTTGCGCTGCAGGCAGTTTTGAAAGAGCGTTCCCGTGCCGTTTTTGATCAGTCTGTTTTTTGGCGCAGGCTGTGACCTGAATATCGCCGGCATGTTATGTTCACTTAAAAACCTGGCCATCAGCCAGTTGCCCATTATCATCAGCTCGGAAACAAGAATTCTGGCCGGGCTTTCCCGATCCACCCGTTTCACCATGATGAGCTCTTTATCGTTTACGGATACATGTACCTCAGGCAGGGTGATTTGTAAAGCACCGAGGCTGAGCCTCATTTCTCGAAAGTGAGTGGCAATATCCAAAAGCGTTTTTATGTCCTCATCTTGCTCGAGAAGCCTGTCAACCTCGCCATAGGTGAGCCGGCGGGCGACACGGATAACACTGGGCAGCAATTCGTAACGTTCTATTTCAAATAATCGATTCAATGTGATGAAAAGGGAAATGGCCGGCCGCTTTTCCCCGACTTTAAGGCTGCATGCATTTTCGGACAACGTCATCGGCAGCATGGGTATCTTCTGGTCCGGCATATAGATTGAACTGCCCCTTACATATGCATCCTGATCAATCTCATCGCCCTTCTTAATAAAGTGACCGACATCGGCAATATGAATACCCAGTCGATAATGGCCGCCCTTTGCTTCAATGCTTAAGGCATCGTCAAAGTCCAGTGTGGATTCGCCATCAATGGTCATGAGCGGCAGCCCGGTCAGGTTTCGACGGTCACCATTCATATTATCCGTATCAGCCTTTCTAGATAGTGTGTCCGACAGCGCTTCAATCTCACTGGAAAAAGAAACGGGGATGCCCAGCCTCAGAAGATCGATATTTTCATTCATATCCCACTCACCCAGTTGAAGGAGGAGATCGAAAATCTTGCCGGTTGATTTCAGTCCCGCCCGTTTCACCATTTCTTTTCCAACCTGGAAATGCGGGCTTTCCTTTTCAAACAAAAAATATGATTTTAAGATTTCAATATAGTCGTTCACATTTTCGGTTGGTTCCGGTTGACCATCGTTTGAAAGCGCTTTTTTCAACCAGTCGCCGCCGCGCTTAATTGTTTTGTTTCTTTCTTCTTCCTTTTCTTTTTTCAAAACAATGTCCGCCACCTGATGTTCGGTATAGGGGAGAAACCGTGTGACATCAAATTTGAAATAGGTTCTGTCTTTGAAAAACCCTCTCATGACGGCGGATAAGTGATTCGAGGATATCGGCGGTTGGAAGCAGAAAGACGCCATGGTCTCCACGTCAATCCACTCCTGTTCGGAGTTTAAAATCTCCCAGACTCCCTTAATGTCGATGGTCTCTGCCAGCGCGTTTCTAAGGGCCGTGGTTTCCTTTAGAACTCGAACCAGCTTGTCCCTGGTATCTGAAGTGGGCAGTCTCGTATCGGACTTATACGCAAGGCGTGCGGTGGAGATGGTGGTTTCACGATTGGATTCAGTAAGCAGGCGGAGCCGGTGCTTTTTTATTTCCATAACAACAGCACAGATTATTTTCCGGCTGTCTATATATTCTACGATGTTTCCTGGTTCCATGAGGTCGGACAATAGCAGCGGGTATGTTCAAAGTCAAAGAATATGAGGAATTATGACATATCATTGTTTTCTATTTTTTCCTGCTTGTCGGTTTCGGAAGTGGCTTTTTTAAAATTTTTTATTCCCTTGCCAATGCCCGACCCGATCTCAGGAAGCTTGCCTGCCCCAAAAATAATCAGGATGATTACAAGAATTATAATAAGTTCCGGCATTCCTATACCAAACATGGGTTCCCCCCTCTACTATCATAAGTATTGTAGTAAGATAACGTTCAATATATAGCACCCGCCCAAATATGTGTCAATCAACAAATCCCGGTTGGAAACATTAGGCTGATGGGGGCAAACCCGCAACTCTGCCCGGATGACATTCAGGGGTTCATTCGATTTCAAGAGTTCCATTTACATGGGGCCTGTAATCTTTTGCATCCGTCAAAGAAAAGGAGGCGCTGCTGCCGTCCTTATGCGTCTCCCAGTTCAGTGAAACCATGGAAGGCATAAAAATCGGAAGCTTAAACGATGCCTGGACGGAGTTCGGGACGTTGGGCCTCAGATGGTTTTCGATACTTGCAAGGCTTCGTGCGAGAGACCACATGCCATGGGCAATGGGGCGCTTGTAGCCGAGCGGTTTGGCGGTAAATCCGTATAAATGGTGGGGGTTATAGTCCCCCGATGCCCCGGCGTAAAGCAGACCGATATTTCGGGGGACATCAATATCTTCCCTGGTTCCTGCCGGAATAGTATTAGTTGTTTTCTTGTTATCCCGGCCTTTCTTTTTGATTATATTTTTAAACCGGGAAAGAAAACGGGCCGTTCCCTCCCAGGCCAAATCTTCGTTCACCTTTATTTCCATAGCGACATCCAAAAGAAATCCCCGGCCTGTTTCGGCCAGCTTCGACATGTAGCAGCAAAGATCAAGGCGGGAATCCACCGGAATGGGCTTGATGTAGCGGATGTCCTGACCCACATGAATCAATCCCGCCGGGCTCAGGGGAAAGTTGCGGGACGTCACCAGTCTCCCCAGAGGAGAGATAAACAGGGTCTCAGGAAACGTAATTGGAAGACTGGCGCCTTCCACCGGAAACCCGCAGACCTTTCGGTAGTTTTTTACTTTTTCCGCCTCCGGCCGGATGCCCTTCATGTCCACGATCAGCTTTACATGGGATTTATGGACCAGTGCCCCTTGCTTTCTGAACAAAGACCGCCACAGCCCTGTGGAAAAGATTCGCAAAGGGGAAACGGGCGCTGCCATTTTGATGGCTATCGTGTTTTCAAAGGGCAGTGCGCGATATTCCCGGGTCATGTAGCATCATCCTTTTAGACGCTGTCTCAAAAAAGCGATATGTCCTAAGATCAATGAAAATCAAAAAAGTTAATCCTCAAAATATTACATATATTCCTCCGGTTATCTTTTTTGTTTTTCATTGATCTTAGACCATAGTTCTATTTTTGAGATAGCTTCAAATAAAATATACGACCAAACAAATAATGCAAGTTTTTTCTATGAAATAGATTTGTTATGAGGAGATGAAACCGGAAGTCTTTGTCCGCGAATGCCACTACGGCCTCATTAACGTCTCCAATCTTGAAATTCTTATTGAAAAATAGGATTAATATTATTAAAAATCAAGGACCATCAAAAAACTTCTTGATTTTAAGGACTTAAAATAATAAATATCAAGTATGTATATTAACAGAAGTGCCGGCGGCAAACTTATAAAAATGAGCGGTACATTTCCTGTGGTGGTGGTTACCGGCGCAAGGCAGGTTGGAAAAAGTACGCTTTTGGAACACCTTTTTAAAGGCAGGGCCGATATCGTTGTTTTTGATCCCGTAATCGACGTTGAAAATGCAAGACAGGATCCGGAACTTTTTTTTAATAATCATGCTACACCCATTGTTTTAGATGAAATCCAGTATGCACCTGAACTTATTCCGGTAATCAAACGGCGAGTTGATAAGAACCGGTCACCCGGCCAATATATCATTACCGGTTCTCAGCAATGGGGGGTATTGAACGCCATATCCGAGAGCCTGGCAGGACGGTGCGCTTTTCTTGATCTCGGGTCTCTTTCACTCAATGAAATTTCCAAGAACCATGATGACAGGACATTCATTTCAGCATGGCTAGATTCACCGTCTGATTTTCTTCTATCCAGCCCGGGACGCTTGCCCATTGGTGAAACACTTTATAAACTCTTATGGACGGGGTGGATGCCTGAAGCCCAATTTATTGATCAGGATCTGGTACCGGATTTTTACAGTGCTTATATCCGGACGTATATAGAAAGAGATGTGCGGCTTCTGGCAAATATAGCGGATTTTCAACTTTTCGGAAGATTCGTACGATTGATTGCCGCCCTTAGCGGGCAGGAGATAAACTACAGTCAATTGGGCAGGGAATTGGGAGTGTCACCTAAAACCGCGGGGATTTGGGTTGACATACTTGTATCGACATTCCAATGGTTTGAGATCCCGCCATACTCCGGAAACACGGTTAAAAGAGTCAGCGGAAAACCAAAAGGATATATTTCCGACACCGGCCTTGCCTGTGTGGCTCAAGCCATATCCACACCCTTAGCCATTGGATCACACCCGAACATGGGCGCTTTATTTAAAACAGCAGTTGTCGGAGAGATAAGAAAACAAATTTCCATTTTATCGCCCAAACCCAATCTTTATCATTGGCGGTCTCATGGCGGAGGGGAAGTAGATTTGATTCTGGAGAGAGACGGTGTTTTTTATCCTGTTGAAATAAAATCAAAATCAAACCCTTCACGTAAGGACACCACAGGTATAAGCAGTTTCAGAAAGACTTACCCGCACTTAAATATTGAAAAGGGTCTTGTCCTTGGCCCATCCGAACGGATGGTTCAATTGTCGGACCTGGACTATGCCGTGCCTTGGGATAGTAGTGGATTATGACTGAATTTGTTCAACCAGTATTTTACTTGCCATGCCTCGGCCTAATACATACCTGCTGGACTGAACAGCAATAACAACTTGGTCTCTCCCGGAGTTTGTTATCACCTCGATGGTGTCTCCGACCCGTAATCCCATGGTGATCAACCTCATTTTAAATTTAATGCCGCCGTTATAACCTTTGATAACAAGTCGGTCGCCCGGCTTTGCCAAATCCAGTGTCAGGCCTTCTTTAAATCGTTTTTTTTTACCAAAACCGTAACGAACCTTGAGCGCCGGCGTATCACTGACACCATCGGTATCCAGCTTGACATTGGCGTGTGTTTTTTTCATTTCTTACTTAAACCCTGTCTTCAACTCCCGGATACAGGTATCGCATTTTTCCGGGCGGTTGTCGGTTTTTGAACAAAATTGTTGAAATGACTCAAGCCAGTCATCTCCTGCCCTGGGGCAGGAGTGAATAAACTCGATGAAGGACACCAGTCGTTCAAGAACATCCTCATCGATGGCATGCTCGACGCGACAGGCATTTAATTCAGCAATATCGGGGTGTATGTTAAGAACATTCTTGAAAAAAACCTTGAGCACGATATGCCGTTTGGTGATCTCTTTTGCTAGTTTTTTCCCCTGTGGGGTCAGGGTGACAAAGCTATAGGGCTCATAATGAATAAGGCCTTTTTCCCCCAAGGTTTTTAAACCGCCGGTGACAGACCCCCGCTGAATACCGAGTTTGTCGGCAATATCCTTGGCTCGTGCCACCTTGTTCGTCTCTTCAAGTTCCAGAATGGCCTCGAGGTAGTCTTCCATATTCTCGGAAAGTGCTTTATTTTCGACCATTTCGCCTCCAGCGATTGCGTATTGATGTATGGCCCGTGTATATAACATGCCTTATTTTTTAAGTCAAACCATTAAATATAATGTATGGCCAATATTTTTGTTGACAGAACATAAAGTTTGGTATACCTAACTAAGTCGTTTTTGTCAAACCAAACCAATGGAGGATGATTCATGTTAACGTTAACAATGCGTCAAATGTCCGAGAATCAATGTGGCACCATCACGTCTGTTCGTGCCGGTGGCGAAATGGGACGACGTATCCGGGATATGGGGCTTATACCCGGTGCTGAAGTTAAAATTCAAGGGAAGGCGCCGTTAAATGACCCGGTTGCGCTCAGAGTCATGGGATTTACCCTGACGCTCAGAAATAATGAGGCAGATTACATTGAGGTGGAGGTGAAAGAATAACAATGGAAGCAACCATAGCGCTGGCAGGGAACCCGAACTCCGGGAAAACAACACTTTTCAATGAACTCACAGGGGCCAGGCAGCACGTGGGCAACTATCCCGGCGTTACCGTGGAGAAAAAACAAGGAATCTATGCCGGTAACGGATACAAATTCCAGGTCATCGATCTTCCCGGCACCTATTCGCTGACCGCCTATTCCCTGGAGGAGGTGGTGGCCAGGGATTACCTGGTCAATGAAAAGCCCGGCATGGTGGTGAATATTGTGGACGCCTCCAACCTCGAAAGAAACTTGTACCTGACACTTCAGTTTATGGAAATGGGCATTCCTGTCTGCATTGCCCTCAATATGATGGATGTGGCCAAGACCAGGGGGATCGAGATCAATGCGGAAAAATTGTCCGACCTTCTAGGTATTCCCGTCGTCCCTACCGTTGCCCGATCCGGCAAAGGCAAAAAAGAGCTCATGGAGGCGGTGGCCGGTAACGTAAGCCGATCCGCACCGGCACCCCTTTCCATATCCTATGGCGGTGATATCAACACGGCACTGGATGAGATGGAAGGCGACATCAACGCGCAGTCATTTTTGACAGACAGGTATCCGGCCAGGTGGGTTGCGTTAAAATACCTGGAAAAAGACGAGCAGATTGTAGACCTGGGTCAAAAGGAGGACCCATCCTTTTCACAGAAAATCGAATCAGTTGTTCAGAAGGTATCCGATCACTTAAGCGACACTCTGGACACCTATCCGGAGGCCATGATTGCGGATCAGAGGTATGGATATATTCACGCCATTACAAAACAGGGTGTAATCAAGCACAGCCGGCATCAAAACAGGCTCCGGTTATCCGACAAGATGGATAAGGTTCTGACAAACCGCTTTCTCGGGCCGATTATCATGGTGGCGGTTCTCATGGGCCTCTACCGGTTTACCTTTACATACAGTGAAATGCCGGTGGACTGGTGCGAGCGCTTTTTTGGCTGGCTTGGGGGAGTTGCTGAGGCGAACCTGCCCGGCGGCCTGTTGAAGTCTCTTGTCATTTCAGGGGTAATTGACGGCGTAGGGGGCGTTCTTGGTTTTGTTCCCCTGATCATGTTTATGTTTTTCGGAATTTCTATCCTGGAAGACTCCGGTTATTTGGCAAGGGTTGCCTTTATGCTGGACCGGGTATTCAGGATATTCGGGCTTCATGGAAGTTCGGTAATGGCATTTATTGTTTCAGGAGGCATCGCAGGCGGCTGTGCCGTGCCGGGTGTAATGGCCACCAGAACCCTGAGATCCCCAAAGGAAAGACTTGCCACCCTGTTGACCGTTCCGTTCATGAACTGCGGTGCCAAGCTTCCGGTATTTGCCCTTCTGGTGGCGGCCTTTTTTGCCGAGAACGAGGCAATCGTCATGCTGATTATTACGTTGATAGCCTGGCTCGGCGCGCTTCTGGTGGCCAAGCTGTTGAGGACAACGGTCATCAAGGGGGAGTCCACGCCATTTGTCATGGAGCTTCCACCCTACCGTTTGCCCACCTTCAAAGGGCTCTTTATCCACACGTGGGAAAGAACCTGGCAGTACATACGGAAAGCGGGAACCGTTATTTTGGGAATATCCATTATATTATGGGCAATGATGACCTACCCCGGCCTTCCGGAATCACAGGCCCGCCGGTTTGAAGAGAAAAGAGCTGCCTTGCTGACGTCTGTCCCACCCTCCATTGTAAATGATGTGACGTCAGCAGGAGAAGACCGCGGCCTCTCCCCGCGGGCAGAAGAAATAAAAGACCAGCTGATGACAATTGACTTCCAGGAGGCCGAGTCGGCACTGAGGCATTCACTGGCCGGCCGCATCGGCACTACCCTTGAAGGTCTGACGGCATTGGCCGGATTTGACTGGCGAACCAACATTGCCCTTGTGGGCGGTTTTGCCGCCAAAGAGGTGGTGGTGTCCACGCTGGGAACCGCCTATTCATTGGGGGACGTGGACCCTGAAGAAACAGGCTCCCTTTCCAAAACCCTGGTGAATGCTCCCGGGTGGAGTCCGCTTACGGCATTCAGCCTGATTATTTTTACTATTTTTTATGCCCCCTGTTTTGTCGCGGTGGTGTGCATTGCAAGGGAAGCGGGGTCGTGGAAGTGGGGAGCGTTCTCCATGGTGTTTAATACGATAATAGCCTTCAGCCTGTCGGTTGCGGTTTATCAGGCGGGGTCACTTCTGGGATATTAAGATGTCCCGGTGGATGCGGAGGGTAAACCAGTGGAAACAATCATCGTAATTTTGATAATAGGCGCGGCGGCTATATATTGTTTGAGAAACTTCACCAAGAAGCTCAAAAGGGTTGACGATTGCCATTGCGTGTGCTCATGTGAAACAGGCGGCCCTTATGGTGATGCATCCGGTTGCCGGGAATGCGGGGCTCATAATGAACCGGATGAAAAATG
>Ga0180436_10005080_pt1 | contig 11714 bp, 7 predicted proteins | sample SS_ome_2_FD_132434 | JGI IMG/M metagenome (GOLD analysis project Ga0180436, IMG submission 132434) | Hypersaline lake sediment archaeal communities from the Salton Sea, California, USA - SS_3_S_2 metaG | ecosystem: Environmental > Aquatic > Non-marine Saline and Alkaline > Hypersaline > Sediment...
GCTCATGGCTACACCCCAATGGATAGCTCCCATGAATGTCAGAATGATACTCGCATACAGCAGCAGTGCTTCGTGTGCCTGGATAAGCCAACTCGAAGTCAAAAACCATGTAGCCACAGACAGCGTTACAAAAGGTATCAGGCCGCCATAACCTAAAAGTAATGCCGCGTTGGGAATGGTTGATGAGTTTTCAGAATTCTCCATTGGTAATCTTTTTCATTTCCATCTAATAATGAGACGTCGCAATTTGAATCGTTTCCGGTAATAATAGTAAAACTATACAAAAATGTACAATAAAGATACAGAAAAACGACATTATATGTGCGTTTATAACGAAAAATGGACAAAAATGTCTAAAAACTATTTGTTTTGTCTAATAAACAAGTGTCGAGTTAACGGTACAGCGGGTTCAAACGTAGACTGAACACCGCACATCGAAAGGTTCGTATCGTTAACTGGATAACGGTATGAATTCGGTATTTGAATCAGTTCTATATCACTTATTTAATTCGAATGAACTTAATCAAACTTCCAGACGGTTTCTTCCATTTTTCTTGGCGCGATACAGAAGCTGGTCAGCTCTTTCCAGTAACGAATTGACAGAATCCTGCTTGTTTAATTCAGATATTCCAAAACTGGCTGTTACATTGAACTTGCCTATTTTTGATTCATGAGTAACAGCTTCAATAGCAAGCCGATATCTTTCTACAATATTTGTTGCTTTTTCAAGGTCCTGTCCCGGAAGGAAAATACAAAACTCTTCGCCGCCGAGCCTGCCAAAGATATCTTCCCGACGTAAGTCGCAGGAAACCACCTTAGCCACACTTTTTAAGACCTCATCTCCTACCTGGTGACCATAGGTGTCATTGACCTGTTTAAATTTATCTATATCGAAAAACGTCAGGGATAACGGGATAGCCTGGCGGTGGCTTCTGGAAATTTCTTTATCCAGTAAATGTAGAAAATGTCGTCGGTTTGCAATGCCGGTTAGTTCGTCAAAATGCGCCTGTTTCTCAAGCTGGTGTTGAACATCGATCAGACGTTTGCGCATCTTTGAAATACGTGACATGGCATGAATTTTGGCCTGCAACGTTATGCTGTTAACAGGCTTAATAATAAAATCATCACCACCAGATTCGATACCCATAGCGATATCTCTGGGTGTGTTTCTTCCACTGAGAAATATGATGGGTTGCCATTCAACTCCACTTTGCGCTTCCAGGTTGCGAATCAGGTTTGCCGTATTGTAGCCATCAATATCAGGCATGTTGACGTCTAGTAAAATTAGATCGATGTTATTAAAGTTGCTCTTGATAAAATCCAGTGCTTCAGAACCGCTGGAGGCCTCCAGAATATTATGGCCGAAGCGTCCTAGAATAGCCGATAACAATCGGCGTTCAGCCACTGAGTCATCGACCACAAGAATTGACAGTGGATCAATCTTGATCTTGTCTGAAGATGCAATAGGAGCTGTATTGATTGCGGTTACATTCGTGGTCATAGCTATTCTCGACATACTCAATTAAATAATCTTAAATTAGCCGGAGCAATAGCTATGCCAAGATAAATCTTGTGAATAAATCTAATTTTAAATCAGTATCTTATGTAATTTCGGATGCATGTAAGAGGAAGCTTGACCGGGAGTTTTCCCAAGTCAGACAATAGAGCACTGTTGAAAATTGCATTTTGCAAAGCAAAGTGCCAGACCGATTCGGAAAAATGATCAGTTATCGGGCCACGCGCTTTTTTTACGGTAAATGGTTGAAGGACTGACTTCCAGCAGGGCGGCAGCCTTGGGGATATTGCCATCACAATGGACAATGGCTTCTTCAATCGCTTCACGTTCCACCTGTGCCAGTGGCTTGATGACGGTCTCACTGGAAAGTTCCGCTGGAGCTGATTGCGTCAACTTAGGATGAGAGACTGTTTGTGATTGTATAGCGTCGGCTTGGGGTAACTGGGTATTAAGCGGATGAGGCAAATGTTCCAGTAACACCTGCTCATTGTCGTGTAGTACGACAATATTGCGAATGACGTTTTGTAATTGACGAACATTGCCCGGCCAATCGTAATTGCGGAACACTTGAACAGCTTCATTGCTGAAACTGGTGAACTTTTTTTGTTCTTCTTTAGCAATTTTCTCCAGTAGATGCTGTGAGATTTCCATAATGTCATCACCACGTTCGTTTAAAGGCGGTAAGTGAATGGGAATAACCTGTAAGCGGTAATAGAGGTCTTCGCGAAAACGTCCCTCGTTGACTTCTTTAAGCGGGTCTTTGTTGGTAGCACAGATAAAACGGATATCGGTAGATTCTTCTTTGGTGGCACCAACTTTCTGGAAGCGCCCGGTCTGGATAAAGCGCAGCAGCTTGGTTTGCAGATCCATATCCATTTCAGCCACTTCATCCAGAAACAGGGTACCGCCATTCGCCTGTGAGGCTGCACCTTTACGTTCACTTACTGCACCGGTAAAAGCCCCTTTGGTATGGCCAAAAATTTCACTTTCCATTAAATCCCTGGGAATAGCACCACAGTTAAGCGCTACGAAAGGTTCCTTGGCGCGAGTACTTTGCTGGTGAATGGCTTCTGCGCACACTTCCTTGCCTGTACCACTTTCTCCGGTGATAAATACGGTTGCTTTGCTAGGGGCAGCAGAATCAATGATGCGATAGATGGCCTGCATGGGCAGGCTGCTGCCAATAAAGCCATGATAGTTGTGCCTGTCAAAGGTGATTTTTAAATCTTCAACAAAGTCTTCAAGGCTGGCCTGTTTAAGTGCATTGTTAACCGTGGTAGTGAGGCGCTTGGCATCGAAAGGTTTTTCCATGAAATCGAGTGCACCCAGGCGCATGACTTCTAATACTGTATCGACAGCATTATTCGCCGTGATGACAATGACATGGGTGGGGAAGGACTCTTCCTGAATCCATTTAAGGATGTCCATCCCGTTCATGTCAGGCAGCCCTAAATCCAGTAATACCAGCTCAGGAGGGGTATCAGCAATGAAAACCTTTGCATCCTGACCGGTTGTCACGGTATGCAAATCAATGTTTTCGTTTTTCAGGTATTGTTGATAAAGGTGTACCAGTGAAGCGGTATCTTCGATCAGTAAAACTCGGGGCTGTTTCTTTGGCATAGGAAAGTGACTGATGGTGTAATTGGTTTTTCATCTTTATCTCAAATTGCTTTGCAAAATGCAAAAAAATGAAAGTTTTGCATGAGTATTTCAGTGAAGTCTCAAATTGCTAAAAATTTTTATACAGTTTTAGGCTATTCCATCCATTGCTGTGTTCGATACGGATGTCGTCAACCAGGGCACGAATAATATTGAGGCCACGACCGCTTTCAGCGAGGAGCTCGGGATCATCTTGTGCTTCACTGAATGTGCCATCGGCGTTATTGAATAAATCCACGGGTAGCGGTAGACCTCGGTCAAGCACATTTATCAGCAACTGGTTTTTGGAAGTGCCTATTTTTAACAGAATATCCTGTTCTTCGTTCCAGTCGTAAGCGTGCTCAATACTGTTGGTCACAGCCTCTGAAACGGCCAGTTCCAGTTCCATCGCGGCTTGATCAGGCATACCAGCAGCAGCTGCAGCTTTTCTCACCTCAGTACAGGCAAGGGCTAGATTTTCGGGCTTACTTTTGATGGTTATTTCGGACATAAAACCTCTGTTTATTTGAAAAATAGCATACCCAGCCAGTGATGGTTGATTTTAAAGCAACATCTATGCCTGTGATGATGGCGATGTGGCATCGTACTTGCAAAACAGATTCCGAAGTGATTATCGAGACGCTAAAAATGCAAAATGCAACGAAACAGGAAACCGCCATGGATAACATGCCTGACTACATCAAACGTGTTCTTGTTGTAGATGATAGCGAACCCGAGAAATTCAGGTTGGCTGCCATGCTTAAAAAATTGGGATATGAGGTTATGGAAGCTTCCAACGGTGTCGAGGCGCTTGAAAAGCTTCGTCAGCACCAGGTGGCAGTCATTCTCAGCGACTGGGTAATGCCTGAAATGACAGGCATTGACCTGTGTCGCAAGGTACGCGAGGAAGCGTTTAACCATCCTTACTTTATCCTGGTCACAGGTCGTGATAGTACAGCTGACCTGGTAGCAGGTATGGGCTCCGGGGCTGATGATTTTATTGCCAAACCTTTTAACGGAGAAGAGCTGCTGGTACGTCTCAAGGCGGGTCAAAGAACCATTGAGATGCGTCATAAACTCGAGTCTCAATCAGTTGAGTTGAAAAAGCATATCGATAGGCAGCAGAAACTGGCAGAGCAATCCATGCAGGATTTGCAAATGGCCTCAGAAATTCTCACGGATCATTTACCTGATAATTCACTGCATCAATCGGATCTGAATATTTATGGTTATCTAAAACCAGCTAGCACCATCGGTGGTGATTTTTATAACTACTTTAGGCTTGACGAAAACCATGTTGGTTTTTATTCGCTGGATGTTGTAGGTCACGGAGTGCCTGCTGCATTATTTGCCTTCATGCTGGCAAGAACTATTGTGCCGGGTGAGGGTTTGCTGATGAAAAATAATTCGATCGTTAAGCCCAGTGAAGTTGCCCGCGCATTGAATACCAAGTTCCTGAATAAGTCATCTTCGCTTCAGTATTTCACCATGACTTACGGATATATCAACTCGACAACCGGCAAGGGAAAGCTTAGCCAGGCCGCAAGTCCATACCCGATCCTGATCAATCAAGATGGCAGTATTGAAAAGCTGGGTGATGGCGGCTATCCAATCGGAATTATTCCCGGTGCTGATTATGAGGACATCAACTTCGAATTAGCCCCTGGTAGTCGTCTGCTGTTGTATTCGGATGGACTTATCGAGGTGGAGAAAGAAAGTCAACAACAGTTGGGTTTTGATGGGTTATCGCTGGTCTTTAAATCAAATTCAGATCGACCTCTGGATAAGGCAGTCATATCGAGCTACGACACCATCAAAAGATGGTCTGGAAAGAATACTATGGATGATGATGTTTCCATGCTGGCGCTTGAAACGCCTTTGAAAAGTTGATGGTACACAAAAATGACTCCAGCTAATGAACAGCAAATATTCGCCAACCATATCCTTTCCGCCATAAAAACAGTGGGCCTGTTCAGTTTTATTACCAGCGGCTTGTTACTGGTAGTGCCGCTGTTTACGCTGCAGGTTCTCGACAGGGTTTTGTCTACGGGTAGCATTGATACCCTGATCGCGCTGACCATGGGGGCTGTTTTTGTGGTAATGATTATTGCCACTCTTTACCTGGTACGCGACAGGATCATGGCGAGAGTGGCGATGACGATTGATACAGAGCTGGGTCCGGCGCTGTTTCGTAAAACTTTGCAGGATAATGCCTACAAGGGTATTACGGACAACAAGCATTTGCTTAACGATATCCGCAAGTTGCGTTATTTTCTGTCAGGTAGTTCTCTTTACAGCCTATTCGAATTACCCTGGACACCGCTTTTTGTTGTTTTGGTATTTGCTTTCAGTCCTGTACTGGGAGGCATGGTGACATTGGCTGTAGCCGTGATGTTGCTGATTGGCGTATTGAATCAGTACCTGGCAAAGCCAGATATGCTCAAGGCCGAACAGCATCATCAAGATCACCTGGTTCAGGAAGATGTCTATATCCGCAATGCCGAATCCATTGAAGCTATGGGTATGGCATCCCAGGTGGAACAGCTTTGGCATCGACACCAGGGAGCAATAGTTGGAAATGAGATCAGGGCGGAAGATACAGCCGCCAGCTTGAATGCAGTGGCTCGATTCACTCGAATCGTTCTGAATATTTCGTTGATGTCTGTTGGTGCATGGCTGGTCGTTAGCAGTCAGATTACAACCGGTGTCATGATAGCTAGTCTGATTATCGGTATGAGAGCCATAGCGCCATTGGAAGGGATATTTGCACATTGGCGCCAGTTAAACGTGTCGCGCATGATTTACAACAGTGTGCGTAAACAGCTGGATAACTCCAAATATATTCGCTTAAACCATGCGATTACCCGCATACCGGAAGGTGGCTTGTCCATTGAAAACCTGGTGTATGTTCCTGAAGAAAGCAAGAAACCTGTCATCAAAGGAATCAGCTATCACTTGCAGGAAGGTCAGGTGCTCGGGATCACCGGACCTAACGGTTCTGGCAAAAGTACCTTGCTCAGGTTGGCAATGGGTTTGCATCGTCCTACAGGTGGTAGTGTGCGCCTGGGTGATCTGGAAGTTTCTGATCTTAACCGGGAATTGTTCGGGTATCACATTGGCTATCTTAAACAGGATGCTGAGCTTTTTCCTGGAACCGTTGCAGAAAATATTTCACGTCTTCAGCCATCTTCACTCGATGAGGTAATAGAGGCTGCCAGGTTTGCAGGAGCTCACGAGCTGATTATGTCGTTGCCTGAAGGCTACAGCACAAAAGTCATGGGTGCGGGCCATAATCTTTCAGGTGGACAACGACAAATGATTGCGCTTGCCCGTGCTTTGTTCGGAAGTCCTAAATTCCTGGTGCTTGATGAGCCAACTGCAATGCTGGATTTGAACGAAACAGAGAATGTGGCAGCCATGCTCAGAAGATTGCGTGAAGCTAGAATCACCACGCTGGTGGCTACCCACCAAAGCCGTTTATTAAAAGAAGTCAATGATGTGCTGGTGTTAAAAACAGGCCAGATCGACAGCATGAAAAAACTTAAAGTGGCATGACAATGAAAAAAGAACTTAAAAAACTTTCACTGTTTGGTTGGTCGGTCATTTTTACTGGAGTTGGTATGTTATTCAGTTGGGCAGCCTTCGCCAGCCTGGAAAGTGCAGCGATTGCTTACGGTGTTCTGGAACCCTCGGAAGGTGTGCACAAGGTTCAGCACCTGGAAGGAGGGATTATCAAGCAGGTTCATATTCAGGATGGAGCTTTTGTTAACAAGGGGGACAAACTGATCACCCTGGACGACACGCAGGCACGTGTGCAATTTGAGCGTATCAGTCAGCGTCTTAAAGCCGAACAGTTAGAAGGTCACCGTCTCAAGCTCGAGCTTGAAGGTCAAGCCTGGGGATTACCGTCAGAACTGGCATCGGATGATTATGAGCAGTTTGTAGTGGTGCAGAAAAATCTGTTTGATTCGAGGCTGGAAACCTATCAGGTTGAGCTCGATATCATGAATCAGAAAATTGCTGAGTATGAAAACGAAATCATTGGTCTGACAATTGAACTGGATGCCGCCCGTAAACAGGTGAAGATATTTTCAGAACGCTTGTCAGATTTAAGTAACCTGATGAAAAAGAACCTGGTGACCAAGACCGAACAGCTGGAAATAGAAACGGGTCTGGCAGAGTACCAGGGCAAAGCAGGCAGGCTCGAAGCCAATATTGCACGGGTCCGCCAGCAGATTGGAGAAACCAGGCTCAATAAAATACGCATTGGTCCAAAACGTCTGGCTGATATTTCTTCCGAACTTATAAAAAGCCAGGAAATGCAAAATGACCTTGCCGAAAGACTCAAGGCCGCCGGGGATATCCTCGAACGAAAAGCGATCTATTCAGAAATCAGTGGCAAAGTGACTGATCTGAAGGTTAGAGCCCCGGGTGAGGTAATCGATCAAAGTGAGGTCATCATGAGTATTGTTCCTGCCAGTGATCAGATGGTCGTAAGTGCCAGAATCAATCCCGATGATATCGATGTAGTTAAGCCGGGACTGGACGTCGATATTCGTTTTACCGCCTATTCCAATCGAAGAATGCATCCCGTCAGAGGAACTGTGCGGGAGATTTCTCCAGACAGGAAGGCTTCAGTCGATGGCAGTTTCTATTACGAATCCATTATTGAGATCGATTCGCTATTTCTGGGAACAAGTCAAAGTATCGAACTTTATCCGGGAATGTCCGTTCAACTGGCCATCATTAGCGGAGAAAGAAATGTATGGGAGTATTTTCTTGATCCGGTATTGCATACAGCCGAACTATCCCTGCGGGAGCAATAAACCAAACCCTGTAATATCAACCTGGGAGACTTAACATGAGTTTTGAGATTGAAAGAAAAAATGAGGCTATCCTTGTCCGATTAAACGTTTCCAGGCTGGATGCAAATACGTCCAGAGAGCTCAGGTCGAAAATCGAAAACCACAGTATCAAGCTAGATGATCGCGTGGTACTGGATTTTGAAGGCGTGGAGTTTATTGACTCAAGCGGCCTGGGTGCGTTGGTCAACCTCATGAAGCACCTGGGTAAGACAGGTGAGATGATATTATGTTCTGTACATTCAAAACCCATCATGGATATTTTGAACCTGACGCACATGATTAAATATTTCAACATCAAGGATAACGCCGAGGAGGCTTTAGCCGCATTCCAAAGCGCCTAAGTTGTTTTTAGATATGCGTTGCTATTTGCAAAATGAAAGGCATTTCGCAATTAAACCTGAGTTTTCTCTTGAAAAGCGTATTAAGCCATTCTCTCATATATATACCCGTTAATTTAATAAAATAAATATAAAACAATAACTTGCATTGCCGGGCTTTTAGTCTTGGTTTATCTGGCACCAATCCTGCTCAGTAATTTTAATTACGTAATTAATAATCGGAGTAACCGGAATGGCGACTAACCCAGAAGATGTAATTATAGGTACAGATGAGGCAGATATACTTAATGGTTCTGGTATAGCAGACCTGATTGAGGCAGGTGCAGGTGATGACGTTATCTCTGGTTACAGTAATAACGACTACATCAATGCCGGATCTGGCGATAATTTCGTTGCTGGTAACGATGGTAATGACACGATCTATTCTGAAGATGGCCGTGATGTTCTTTACGGTGATACTGAACCCGATGTACTCCCCAATGATTTAGATCTTTTGCATGCGGACCCTTACGACGGTGAGGCTATTGATAGAAATGCCGCAGAGGGTACCTTCGATGACCCTAATGCCGGCGCGACTGGTGATGGTTCCAATCTCGATAGCGTAGAGACTTACGATCCAAATGGTTTCAACGACATCATCTACGCTGGTCAGGGCGTGGACATGGTTTACGGTGGTTGGGGTGATGACCGCCTGCATGGAGAAACCGGTACCGATCTACTTCGCGGTGGTGATGGTAATGATATTCTTAAAGGCGGCGCCGATGACGACTCGCTGTACGGTGATAAGGGCGACGATTACATGGAGGGTAACAGCGGTAATGACTATATGTTCGGTTCTGTCGGTAATGACAGAATGCTGGGTGGAACCGGTGACGATAATCTTTATGGCGATGAAGACGATGACATGCTCAATGGGGATGCCGGTAACGACTTCATTCGCGCAGGCACAGGTAACGATGAAGGTTGGGGCGGTGCCGGCCTGGATGAAATGTATGGTGAACAGGGTAACGATGTTCTAAGAGGACAAGACCAGGACGATATTATTTTTGGTGGTGATGGTGACGATAAAATATATGGTGGTGCTGATAACGATACCTTAAGTGGTGATGATGGTAATGACCTGGTTCTGGGTGGCTCAGGAAATGACAGCCTAAACGGTGGTGTGGGTGCCGATACTCTCAAGGGTGAAAGTGGTGATGATGTTCTTCACGGCGAACTGGGTAGCGACAGCCTGTATGGTGGCCAGGGCAAGGATGAAATTCATGCCGGCGAAGGTGATGACCTGGCTCGTGGCGGTTCCGGTAATGATATCGTCGACGGTGGAGCTGGCAATGATACGCTGTACGGTGAAGATGGTGATGACAATATTATCGGGCGGGATGGCTTGGATACCATCCATGCAGGTAACGGAAATGATACCGTTTCTGGTGGCTTGCTGGCTGACAAAATCTATGGTGGCCAGGGTGATGACAACTTAAGTGGTGATGAGGGAGACGACCTGATTCACGGACATGAAGGTATAGACCGTGTTTTCGGTGGCACCGGTAATGATGAAATTTACGGTGGCTCGCAAAACGATGTGCTGCACGGTGATGACGGCCGTGATGTGATCTACGGAGACGGCGATAATGACGAGCTTTATGGCGACGCCGGTGATGACCGTCTGTTTGGTGGAGCCAATGATGATCTACTGAGCGGCGGCGACGGTGATGATTACCTGCGTGGTGGTGAGGGGGCAGATAGCATTTACGGCGGACTCGATTCTGATGAACTCCATGGCGATCAGGGAGATGATCATCTGCTAGGTGATGCCGGTAATGACACTCTATGGGGTGGATCAGGAAACGATACCCTGGAAGGTGGCGATGGTATCGACACTATGCATGGTGACATTGGAGATGACGTAATGTTGGGCCAGGCCGGCGCAGACGTAATTAGGGGTAATGCCGGTAATGATCAGATCAGTGGTGGAGCAGATAACGATATCATTCAAGGTGATGGCGGTAAAGATATTATCCACGGTGATGAAGGCGATGATCTGCTCAATGGTAATGAAAACAACGACACACTTTTCGGTGGGGCAGGTAACGATACCATTGATGGTGGAACGCACAATGATGAATTACATGGCGGTCTCGGCTTCGATACACTCAAGGGCTCTGATGGTGATGACACGGCTTTTGGTGACGAAGGTGATGACCAGCTTTACGGTGGTGCCGGAAACGACACATTAAGCGGTGGTGCTGATAATGACCAGCTTCATGGTGGTTACCATAACGATATACTTAATGGTGATGCTGGTAATGACTTGCTCAAAGGCGAAGATGGTAATGACACCTTAAATGGCGGCCTGGGTGACGATAATCTTTACGGTGGCTATGGCCATGATCTGTTATCTGGTGGTGACGGTGCTGATAATTTATACGGTGGTCATCAGCTTGATACTTTGAATGGTGGTAACGGCAACGATAATCTCTATGGCGAGATCGGTGATGACACGCTAATTGGTGGCCAGGGTGATGATTTGCTCAATGGCGGCGATGGTTACGACCTGGCCGACTACAGTGCCGCAGCCACTGGTGCCACTATCAATTTAAGTGCCGGAACTGTATCAGGTAGTGAAGGCAACGATACCCTGATCAGTATTGAACAGATCAGTGCAACTTCCTTTGATGATGATATTACAGGTAGTAATGCCAAGAACCTGTTGTCAGGTAATGCGGGTAACGATGTTATCCGAGGTCTTTCCGGAGATGACACATTACTGGGTGAAGATGGTAACGATGAACTATATGGTGACGATGGCTGGGATACGCTTATCGGTGGTGCCGGCGATGATGTTTTATCTGGTGGCGGCCATAAAGATACCTTAAGTGGTGGAGAAGGTGCTGACCAGTTAAGCGGTGGTGAAGGTGATGATGCGCTGTCGGGTGATGCCGGGGATGATACGCTGTTCGGTGATAACGGCACAGATACACTTCATGGCAACTCTGGAAACGACGTCCTTCATGGTGGTGGCATGGCTGACAATTTGTTTGGCGATGCCGGTAATGATGAGCTTTACGGTGATGCAGGAAATGACCTGCTTTCAGGCGGTGATGACAACGATAACTTAAACGGTGGTGATGGTAACGACACCCTTAGAGGTGATGCAGGCATAGATATCCTCAACGGGGGCAATATGGCCGATACACTGGATGGTGGTGCAGATAACGACCAGCTATTTGGTGATGGTGGTAATGACACATTAATCGGTGGCCAGGGTGATGATGCCCTAGATGGTGGTTCAGGTTTTGATACTGCCGATTACAGCTTGGCTACAGCAAGTGTTTTCATTGACCTCCAAGCCCAGACAGC
>Ga0180436_10005081_pt1 | contig 11713 bp, 12 predicted proteins | sample SS_ome_2_FD_132434 | JGI IMG/M metagenome (GOLD analysis project Ga0180436, IMG submission 132434) | Hypersaline lake sediment archaeal communities from the Salton Sea, California, USA - SS_3_S_2 metaG | ecosystem: Environmental > Aquatic > Non-marine Saline and Alkaline > Hypersaline >...
GATCTGTACGATTACGGGGATTGCTCAGAGATACCTCTATGAAGATTGGCTAGTGATTCAAACAGGTACTTTGCGCATTACCCCCCAAATAAAAAGGGAACTCTATCAATACTAATAATCTGGAAGGAGTGAAGTATGTCTACCAGCCTTATCTTTGCACTTGCCTGTGCCGCTGCCGCTATTGCGTACGGCATCTGGTCAGTACAGTGGTTACTTGCCAAACCTCGAGGCAATGAAAAAATGCAGGAAATCAGTGACGCGATACAGGAAGGGGCTTCTGCCTACCTGGCGCGCCAATACACCACCATCAGTTTTGTCGGTGTCGCACTTTTTGCCGTCATGTTCTATTACTTGGGAATGGCTTCTGCGATTGGTTTTGCCATTGGTGCCATTTTCTCCGGCGCCGCAGGCTACATCGGTATGAATATCTCAGTTCGCGCCAATGCGAGAACCGCCGAAGCAGCACACCAGGGCATAAACCCCGCCTTCCAGATCGCATTCCGTGGCGGTGCCATTACCGGCCTGCTGGTTGTTGGTCTAGGTCTTCTCGGTGTTGCCGGTTACTACGCTGCCCTGACCATGACTGGTGCCAGTACTGATGATGCACTTCATGCGCTTGTAGGTCTGGCTTTTGGCGGCTCGCTGATTTCCATCTTCGCCCGTCTTGGTGGCGGCATCTTCACCAAGGGTGCTGATGTTGGCGCTGATATCGTGGGCAAGGTTGAAGCCGGTATTCCGGAAGACGACCCCCGCAACCCTGCCGTTATCGCTGATAACGTGGGCGACAACGTGGGCGACTGCGCCGGCATGGCGGCTGACCTGTTCGAAACCTACGCCGTTACCGTGGTTGCCACCATGCTGCTGGGCAGCCTGATGGTGACCGGTGAATCAATGACCAATGCAATCCTCTATCCTCTGGTACTGGGTGGTGTTTCTATTGTCGCTTCCATTATTGGTACTTTCTTCGTCAAGGTATCCGATGGCGGCAAAATCATGAATGCCCTCTACAAGGGTCTGATTGTTTCAGCTGTTCTGGCTGCAGCAGCGTTCTACCCGATTACCAATGGCCTGTTCCCTGAGGGCATTACTATTGGTAATGAAACCATTCCAGCTATCAACGTTTTCTACACTGCGCTGATCGGCCTGGCTTTGACAGCTGCCATGGTACTCATCACTGAATACTACACAGCAACCGAATTTAAGCCTGTAAAACACATTGCTGAAGCTTCTACCACAGGTGACGGCACCAACGTTATCGCCGGCCTGGGTGTTTCCATGAAATCCACTGCCGCTCCTGTGCTGGCCGTTTGTGCTTCCATCTGGGGAGCCTATGAGCTGGCAGGTCTTTACGGCCTTGCCATTGCTGCAACCAGTATGCTGTCCATGACCGGCATTATTGTTGCTCTCGACGCCTACGGCCCTATCACCGACAACGCTGGTGGTATTGCTGAAATGGCTGAACTGGATGAGTCAATCCGTAACATCACCGATCCTCTTGATGCGGTAGGTAACACCACTAAAGCGGTCACTAAAGGTTACGCCATCGGATCAGCTGGTCTTGCTGCACTGGTACTGTTTGCTGACTTCACCAATGGTCTTGATGCAGCAGGCAAAACTGCCACCTTCCTGTTGAATGACCCTGCCGTGCTTATCGGTTTGTTTATCGGCGGCCTGATTCCTTACCTGTTTGGCGCCATGTCAATGGAAGCCGTTGGTCGTGCTGCCGGTGGTATCGTTAACGAGGTACGCCGCCAGTTCAAAGAAAAACCAGGCATCATGGATCACTCTGAAAAACCTGATTACGGTAGGGCCGTAGACATGCTCACCAAGTCAGCCATCAAGGAAATGATCGTTCCTTCCCTGCTGCCAGTGCTGGCTCCAATCGTGGTAGCTTTTGGAATGGAAGCACTGATGGGTGATGGTGCAGGCATCAAGGCTCTGGGCGGCCTACTGATTGGCACCATCGTAACAGGTCTTTTCGTTGCTATTTCCATGACTACCGGTGGTGGCGCATGGGATAACGCCAAGAAGTACATTGAAGATGGCAACTTCGGCGGTAAAGGTTCAGATGCTCACAAGGCCGCGGTAACCGGTGATACTGTAGGCGACCCCTACAAGGACACAGCCGGCCCTGCGGTTAACCCGCTGATCAAGATTATCAACATTGTTGCCCTGTTGATCATTCCTCTGATTTAAGAAGCATCAGCTTCTATAAAAAGACAACCCCGTTCTCGCAAGAGGCGGGGTTTTTTATTGCTGATTTAAAAAATTCAGCCCCAGAAGTTTGGAGGTTTCTCAAGAAACTCATCTACCGCCATGTAATGGCTGCCATCACAGGAAAAATTCAGACCAACCATACCATTAATGATATTCAGCGACGCCGAACGCAAATAGATGGTTTCATCAGCCATACGTAATCGTTTAAAGGCTTCGAATACGCGGAATATCTCATCCGGAATCACTTCAGCATCATTGGGGTAGCGGCGCTTCGGATAGGCCAGGCAGACTGACGGATCAATGATCTCGTCAAGCACGTGTAAATGATAACGGTGCGGATCGTCATAAAGCCACAGGGTTGCACGTGAACTGCTGTAATGCAGCTTGGCATGGAAAATACCGTGATAAAGCATTAATTCAGAAAGAGTACCGTTGACTATATCAATGCTTTCATCCATGGCACTGACAACACGTTTTTGCAGAAACAGTGTCTGGCGTATAGCCGGATCACCTTTGATCTGCCGCCAGTTGGTCGCAACACAACCCGGTACCTGGTCTTCGGGTTCAGGCAGGTCGCAAACATCAAAGTCACCGGCAATACAGCCCATTATCTTGCCATTGTGGTCCCTCACCTGATGAAGGGCGGTAACACAAGGATGAAAGTCAGTTCTTGAGATATAGACTTCGGAAAGCAGAAAATGTGTTTGTTCCTGCATCGCGCCAATATAGGGCCGCGCTGATAAATCTACCCCGCGGGCACTGACATCCACCCCATGGGCATCAATATTTGAACTGTACTGCCGACCTTCGCAGTCAACAGCGTACACGAGTTTACAACCGGCAATATGAGGAAATGCAGCTTTGAGTGCCAGGTCCAGCTTATCAGGATCCTCCCAGGCAATGGAGCAGACGACCGCAGTAGATTCAATGACACTGCGCAGTTCAGTGCTCAGAAGATCGCGCTGCTGATCAATTCTGGCTTTAAGTGCTGTTTCCATATCTACCCAAGATATTGTGAGTAATAAAAAGCAGCGCCACTACATGCTGTAGTTACCAAACTAGCAGCTATTCTCATAAACAACAACTAAAGATTGAAAATATTTATCCGGGCAATCCGTCAAGCAATTCCTTAAAGCCCAGAATACCGTCAAAACCATCCAGTATTCGTTCCGGCTCAGTGGTGTCCGGTTTCAGAACTGCGACCACATTGGCTATGCCGTATTGTCTGGCCGAGGCCAGTACACTGATGCTGTCATCGACAAAAAGCGTTTTCTCCGGGTCAAATGGAAGATGAGCATGGAGACATGCCCAAAACTCCTGGGCCTCTTTGGGGTGCCCCAAATGATGGGCCGACACAATTTCATCGAAATGATGATCCAGCTGGGTCTTTTTCATTTTTAATGCCAGCGATTTCTGATGGGCATTGGTAACCAGTATGGTACGTTTTCCAACCTGCTTTACCATTTCAAGAAAATCGACAACATAAGGATGAATGGCTATCAAATGGTCCACTTCTTCTTTCAATAAGGCGATATCAAGTCCCAGTTTGCGGCTCCAGTGATCAACACAATACCATTCCAGCGTACCTTCCACTTCCCTGTATCGCCCGAGTAACTCTTCCCTGGCTTTTTCGTAACTCATGCCATTTTCCTCAGCATATTTCTGCGGAACAAATTCAAGCCAGAAATGACTGTCAAAGTGCAAATCAAGCAAGGTACCATCCATGTCCAGCATGACATCGTCAATGACTGACCAATCCAGTAGTAATCCCAAGACGCCCTCCCAATGTTTGTGTGTAAGGCCTGACATTGTTTGGTACAGTATCAAAAATAGGTTAAAAGCATAAGCTCCCCCAGGATAGCCATGAAGCAAAAACCCCAGGTTGTGAAGCGCACCAGTATTGCAAAAACCCGTGTCTTCTCGGTTGAAGCCATGGATATCAAGTTCAGCAATGGTGAACAGCGTCAGTATGAGCGCCTGGTTGGCTCCAAGCAGGGCGCGGTGCTGGTGGTAGCCAAACCATCAGCTCATTCAGTATTAATGATCAGTGAATATGCCGCCGGCATGGACCGCTACGAACTTGCTTTCCCCAAGGGAAAGATTGACCCTGGCGAATCTATGATTGATGCAGCCCATCGAGAGCTGCAGGAAGAAACCGGCTTCGGCGCTCGCAAATTGACACACCTCCATTCCATGACAATTGCTCCAGGTTATCTTGGTCACACTACACATATTATCCTTGCTGAAAACCTCTACCCTTCAACACTCAGCGGAGATGAACCCGAAATGATCGAAGTATCCGAATGGAAATTCTCGCAATTACCCGAACTACTCAGTCGCGATGATTTTACCGAAGCACGCTCCATTGCTGCTTTTTATTATGTGCGGGATTTAGCGACACTCCCCTAAATAGGCTAGAATTAATCGGAATGAGGTTTTTATTAATCAAATCATCTTTTCTAGTATGCTTTCTGGCATGGACTTTCCCGTTACTGGCGATTGCCAATCCGGATGAAGACGCCCTGGTTTTCGATGACTTTCCATTGAGCGAACCATTGGCTTACCCAAACTGGTTCAAGGAAAGCTTCCTCGACCTTGAAGAAGACCTGCAGGAAAGTCTCGATAAGGGCAAAAAGGGATTAATTGTCTACTTCGGTCAGAAACGCTGCCCGTACTGTGAGATGCTGCTGGAAATCAATTTCGGACAAGATGAAATTGAATCATACACACGTGAGCATTTTGACCTCGTGCCTATCGACATCTGGAGCGTTGAAGAAGTCACCGATACCAAAGGTATCACCATGACCCAGAGAGAATACGCCATTCGCGAAGGCACCGCCTTTACTCCGGCACTTCTGTTTTATGACGAAAACGGCGAAATCGTCATGCGACTGCGCGGCTACTACCCTCCCTATCAGTTCATGGCCGCATTACAATATGTGGCTGAAGAGCATTACAAGCGAGAAAGCTTTAAAGTTTACCTGGCAAGGGGTGACCAGACGCTGCGCTTTGAAAAAGACGACATGGTTGAAGAGGACTTTTTCAGTCAACCACCCTATAACCTGGATCGCAGTCGTTTCAAGGGCGACAGACCCCTGGTGGTCTTTTTCGAACGCGGCAATTGCCATGCCTGTGATATTTTGCACACCGAGCCACTTAAACACCGTGCAGTTGCCAAGCTTTTCGACCAGTTTGAAAGCATCCAGTTAAATATGTACAAGGACACCCCGGTTATCACGCCTGACGGCGAACGCACCACGGCACGCGAATGGGCCAACAAGCTGAATATTTTCTATGCCCCGTCCATGGTGTTTTTTGATGAAAATGGCCAGGAAATAATCCGGCTGGACTCTGTAGTACGTTTTTTCCGCCTTAGAAATGTACTGAACTACATTCTCTCAGGTGCCTATAAAACCCAGCCAAATTTTCAGGCCTGGCGTTTTGAAAATTTCTTTTAATCTTTGTTGTGTGAATTGATTCTCAATACCGATATTTAACCGAATCAGTTCTTCACTTATTTTTATTGGGTTTTATACTTAACACATCTTGATTGCAGAAGTTTCGGTCAATAGCATGAGTTCAACACTTGAACAAGAAAACAGAAGCCTCAAACAGCAACTGCATGCTTTTAAAAAAGAGGCCAGCAACAACGAAGCGCTATTAAAAAAATTTCAGGAACGCGAACTGGCCCTGCTGGCCAGCGACAATCTCTCGGAATTGCTGGTGAGCATGACAGAAGGATTGCGCCTGTCTTTCAACCTGGACCGTATCAAGCTCACACTTCACGACCCCGAGTCTGAGATTCAGAAACTGCTGCAGCATGGCAATACCCCTGCAGACTGCTTCCCTGATGTTAACTTCGTCAATTCTTTAGAGGATATCAGCTGCAACCTGAGAAATGGTAATAATCCCTGGCTTGGCCCCTGCATGAGCGGCAAACATGGCAAACTGTTTGATGTTTCCGAAAGTCGCAGCGTGGCCATCCTGCCGCTGACACTCAGGAATGAATTAACGGGTTGTATTGCCATGGGCAGCAATGACTCCAGGCGTTTTACCCGCAGTCATGCCACAGACTTTCTGCAACGTTTAGCCGCCATTGGCAGCATCTGCCTGGAAAATTCGATCAACCGTGAACTCATTATATTAAGAGGCCTTACCGACGCTCTCACCGGTTTTTACAATCGCGCTTACCTGGAGCGCCGCCTGAATGAGGAAATTTCACGGGCATCGCGTTATCAGCAACCTCTCAGTTGCCTGTTTCTCGATATCGATTATTTCAAACAGGTTAATGATACGCACGGGCATGCGAGCGGCGATTATGTACTCAAGGAAGTAGCCCGACGCATACTTTCGCAACTGCGCGGCAGTGATATACCCGTTCGCTTTGGCGGGGAGGAGTTCACCCTGCTATTGCCCCAGACTTGCAGCGATGAAGCACTGAAGCTTGCCGAACGCATTCGAAAGACAATACAAAGCACCCCGGTGGCCACCGACGACGGACTGCAACTGACCATCACTATATCTATAGGCGTCAGCCAGACACTGGCCCATGAACACGAAAAACTCACCGGACTGGGTGCGGCATTGTTACATGATGCCGATACCGCCCTTTACCAGGCCAAAGAAGCCGGCCGCAACCGCGCCGTTCTATCTGCTCACTAGAGAAAATCCATTACTCAGGATTTAAATTCTCCAAATATAAGGGAAATATTAAATTAGCACTTGCTTAATAAGTAAATAATTATATACTAGTCAACCATTGAGTCAGCGGACTCACAAACAGAATTTTAAAATATTGATTATTTGGAGATCATCATGAAAAAAATTATTGCTATCGCTGCTATCGTTGCTACTTCTCAGGCTTCTGCTTTCTGGGACAGCGACAACGGTTCTTACAACACTGACGGTCGTTTCGACGGTAACGGTTACGGTTACGGCGACGGTTACGGTTCTGGCGACGCTTCAGGTTCTGGCGACATGGACACTGAATTCACCATGACTTTCAAAGGTCGCGGTAAAGGCAACGCTAAAACTAACTGGGACGGTAACTACAACGGTGCTTACAACGGTTACTACAACAGTGCTTGGGATGGCCGTGGTTACTCTTACAGCGCTCCTTACGGTTACGGCTACGCACCAGTTGCTCCACAGGCTCCTGCTGCTCCAGCGGCTCCTGCCAAGTAAGACTGTTTTATCCACCTGATCACTTGCTGATCAGGGTATGAAACCTGAAAAGCCCATCCGGCATGTTCCCGATGGGCTTTTTCTTTGGTGATTCCAATGAAACAGCTGACAATTTTTTACATCCAGATAATGGTACTGCTTTTGATGGCCTCAACCGCAATAGCGGCTGATCACTGCGTGATCCTGCAGTATCACCATTTCAGTAATGATACGCCGGCTATCACCAGCGTAACGCCTGAGCAGTTTGAAGCGCAAATGAATTATCTGGAATCAAATGACTTCAATATCCTGCCGTTAAGAGAAGTTGTCAGAAAACTCAAAGCTGATATTGAGTTACCAGAGCGCTGTGTGGCTCTGACTGTCGACGATGCCTGGCTTTCTGTGTATGAAAGCGCTTTTCCCAAACTCAAAAAGCGCGGCTGGCCCATGACCGTTTTCGTGAATTCCAAAACTGTTGATAATCAACAACGAAATACCCTTAGCTGGCAGCAAATGCGTGAAATGTCTCAACATGGTTTCAGTTTTGAAAACCATGGTCATAGTCACGACCATCTGATTCGAAAAGGCGAGCAGGAATCCAGGGAACAATGGCTGCAGCGTGTCACGGATAACATTGTTAAGGCCAATGAACGTATCAGCAAAGAACTCGGCATCAGACCTGAACTTTTTGCCTATCCTTACGGGGAATACACACCTGAAGTCCAGCAGATTGTTTCCTCGCTTGATTTAACTGCTTTTGGCCAACAGTCAGGGCCGGTCTCCAGATATTCTGATTTTAGTGCATTGCCACGTTTTCCAATTGCGGGTAGCTACGCAAAACTTCCCGGTTTCATCACCAAGGTAAACAGCCGGGCATTACCTGTTGTTTCAGTTTCACCAGCCAATCCCGTGTTGCCACAAAACATGAAACGCCCACAACTTACCTTGAAACTGGACATTGAGAAAAACCAACGCGCTCGGCTCAATTGTTTTGTTAACGGTAGCTCTGAAGTATCTGTTGACTGGATTGACGATACAACAGTCCAGGTCAAACCCGAATTCGACCTACCCGCCGGTAGAAGCCGCACCAATTGCACCATGCCCTCGGGGCTCAAAGGCAGTTTTCACTGGTATAGCCACAACTGGATAAAGAAAAAAGCCGATGGCAGCTGGTATCAGGAATATTGACAGGGTTTTAAGTCATGCAATTTACTAACAAACACAAACTGGTTTTATTTTTTATACTACTGATAATGGGCAGCAAAGCCTTTGCCCAGGGGTATGGTTACTATCCGCCATCCTATGGTTATGCCTTTCCCCCACAATACCATTATCCAGTTCCTCCACCCGCCTATGGTTACCCTTATTACCCATCGGCACGGTTTTACCCTGCCCCACAGGAAGCAGCAATACCACCTGCTGCACCTCCTGTTAAAAAGACAAACAAACCTGAAATACAGTCTGTAACAAAGAGAACCGGCAAAAAACCGAAAAGCGAAGTTACTCTCAGCAGCTCGAACAAAAAACAAAAATTCATCGACCTGCTATTGCCTCATATTGACCGGGAAAATCAGATGATTCTGGCTGACCGGCAATGGCTGAAAGCATTATCTTTTAAAGTACAAAGCCAGTCTGCCCTTTCAGTAAATGACGGGAAAAAACTACGTCTTATCGGCAAAGCCTATAAAGTTTCCATGGACAGTAAATCAACCAAGGAATTTATCGATCAATTGCTAAAACGTGTCGATATCATTCCTGCTTCCCTGACTCTGGCCCAGGCAGCCAATGAAACCGGCTGGGGTACTTCGCGCTTTGCAAAAGAAGCCCATAATTATTTCGGCATCTGGACCTATGAAGCTGACAAGGGACTAAAACCCAAAAATCGAGAAACAGATAAAAAACATTATGTCAGAAAATTTGACTCGCCAGCTGAATCAGTTACTTTTTACATGAAACTTTTAAATACCCATCCTGCCTATAAGGAACTGAGAGATATCCGCTCCTCCCTGAGAAGGGAAAACAGTCATATTTCAGGCATACAACTTGCGCAGGGGCTTGAAAAATACTCAGCTAAAGGCAATGAATATATTAAACTCATTACCCTGTTAATTACCCAGAACCAGTGGGCCCAGCTTGACACTGGTCTGCAAACAGCAAGCTCTTAACCGGTAAAGGAAAATTCATGCCTGCAATGACAATTAAGCATACTGGCGAACTGCCAGAAAACTCTGATCAATCGCTGTTAGCGGAACTGATTGATTTTCACAATGCCAATATTGTTGAACTTGGTTGTGGTACTGCATTTGTGACACGCAAACTTGCAGAAGCCTGGCCAACGGCTAACATCATTGCAGCCGAAGTTGATGAAACCCAGCATGATAAAAACCTGGCCATTACCGACCTTAACAATGTCACCTTTCAGCTTGCTGGCATGCAAAAGATTGATGCCGGGGATAATTCAACTGATGCTGTAATCATGCTTAAATCTCTGCATCATGTGCCAGGGCATCTGCTACAAAAAGGCTTTAGCGAAGTACACCGCATCCTCAAGCCCGGCGGAAAACTCTATATTTCCGAGCCGGTTTTTGATGGCGCCTTTAACGATATTCTGCGCCTGTTCAACGATGAAGAAAGTGTCAGACAATCCGCTTTTAATGCAACTGTTGAAGCCGTTGAAAGCGGCCAATTCAAGCTCGTTCAAGAAACACACTTTTTGAGCAAAAGTGTGTTTGCAGATTTTTCCGCATTCGAAGAGCGTATTATCAATGTCACCCATTCAGAGTTCATCATCGATAATGCGCTTTACCAGAAAATCAAAAGCAAATTTGAAGCATATCCTGCCACCGATGGCAGCAAGGTTTTCATGAATCCTACCAGGGTTAATCTACTGGAAAAAAGTTAAGCTATATCCTATAAGCATGAATAACGGCTTTAAGGAAAACTGTGATGGCTCGAATTGCACAAATTATTAGCGGAATGCCTGCCACGGATAGTGCTGGCGTGGAATTAAACCGTGTTATCGGCCAAACCTGCAGTCTCTTGAATGATGGAAAGTAAACAGCAGTCAGTGAGAAGAATGGTTCCAGTTTTCTACCCAGTCTAGCACTTCTCCTGCCGGCATAGGTTTTGAGAAAAAATAGCCTTGCACATATTCAGCACCGAGCTCTCTTAGCAACTCAAAATCCTGCTCATTTTCCACGCCTTCTGAAACGATGGAAATACCCATTTTCTTACCCATCGATATACTGGATTCTAATATGGCCCTTGAAGAATAACTCCTGGATGCCCCGTCAACAAAAGCGCGATCAATCTTGATTTCCGAAAAAGGCAGCTTGTTAAGTTGCTCTATGGAAGAGTAACCCGTTCCAAAATCATCAATCGATAACCTGAAACCCTTCAGGTGCAGACGGGTAATAACATCCAGTGCCACAGCTTCCTGGTTCATGATGGAGGTTTCAGTAATTTCAATAGTGATATTCTCTGGCGATACTTCATAGTCATTGCAAATAGCAGACAACATATCAGGCAAGCTGATTCTTTCCAGAGAACTCATGGAAAAATTGACAGCCACCGAACACTTATAGCCCTGCTCGTGCCATTGTGCGACCTGTTGAACGGACTTGATAAAGACCTGGTCCGTCAGATCACTGATCAGGCCTGACTGCTCTGCTACCGGAATAAATAAATCTGGGCCCAATATCTTTCCATCTTCAGAGCGCCACCTCGCCGATACCTCAAGAGAAAGTACCGACATACTGGCAACATCCACTTTGGGTTGAAAATATAACTCAAGACTCCCCCTGGATAGGCCCAGCCTGATCTCATCCTCTGATAAAGAATGATCCCCAGAAACAAAGGCAACTTTCTCAGTTGACAGGTCCATCTCATACAACATCTGCCGGAATTCAGCAGAGTCAAATGGCTTTTGCAATGCACCCACAATATTCAGTTGTTGAGCATTTCCCAGCTGCACTACGGAATCCAACAAGCGCCTGTCCTCATCACTGATAATCATTAGCGCGCCATTGTATTCAATCTTGGAAAGAAAACGCATAAAGGTAATGCCATCAACATGAGGCATATTCAGGTCTGTTATTACCAGGCCATAGGACTGCAGTTGCTGGACCATGTTACTCATTGCTGCAGCTGCCGAGCGTTCAAACTGGCAGTTATCGATACCCAGCTCGGCAAAGGCGCTTTTGAGTTTATCCTGAACCGAGGAATCATCATCAACGACCAGTACTTTGAGGCCCTGCAAGTTTTCGGTTGAGACCCTTGCCATATTTTATCCAAAACCCTCTGCATCATTCATGATGCTTTAATGATATCACTA
>Ga0180436_10005083_pt1 | contig 11712 bp, 7 predicted proteins | sample SS_ome_2_FD_132434 | JGI IMG/M metagenome (GOLD analysis project Ga0180436, IMG submission 132434) | Hypersaline lake sediment archaeal communities from the Salton Sea, California, USA - SS_3_S_2 metaG | ecosystem: Environmental > Aquatic > Non-marine Saline and Alkaline > Hypersaline > Sediment...
CAGCCGTCTGAAGAACTGGATGCGTCGTTTCCATGGGGTGGCGACACGCTATCTCGATCAATACCTTGGTTGGCGCCGTTTGTTGGAGCGGTATCGGGAAGGGCTGACGCCCCAAGTTTGCGTCCTCGAGGCGTGGGGTCACCAACACCTAACGGTGACATAGCCTTTTTCATTGGGCTATCGCCAGGGTCTCCCGACTAGCGGGATAAACCGAAACCGCTCTCAGAGGTTGTCATAACCACGCTCCTCGTGCATCGTGATATCCAGGCCCTGGATTTCCACTTCGTGGGTTACACGCAGGCCAATCAGCATATCCACCAGCTTGAGCAACACCCAGGTCACCACCGCCGTAAAGACGACACCGGCAGCCGCCGAGATATTGGTCACCAACATTGCCATGGCTGCATCGCCATTCGCGGCCAGTTCACTACCGCCATTGAAACCGAACCAGCCAACCCACAACATGCCCGCACCCATCACGGCCATGGTCATGTTGTGCGGCGGCATAGCGGTCCCCGGGAAGCCTCGACGCGGACCGATCACGACAGCAGCTACCAGCGCGGCCACACCACAGGTGATGTGTACCACCACGCCGCCGGCGAAGTCGTACAGCCCCATGTCGCCAAGCCAGCCGCCACCCCGCACCCAGTGCGTTACCGGCACGTACACGGCCAACAGCCACAGCGCGCTGAACAGCAGCATGGCGGAGAATTTCATGCGTTCCGCGTAGCCGCCGATGATCAGCGCCGGGGTAATGATGGCAAAGGTCATCTGGAACAACATGAACAGGGGTTCTGGGATATCGCCCATCAGCGTTTCACGGCCGAGACCAGCCAACATGACCTTGCTGAAATCGCCAATCCAGGCGTTGCCCTCACCGAGCGCCAGGCTGTAGCCGACGACGAACCAGAGCACCGAAGCGACACCACCGATCGCAAAGCACTGCACCAATACCGACAGAACGTTTTTGCTGCGCACCACCAGGCCGCCGTAACACAATGCCAGACCCGGCAGCGTCATGAACAGCACCAGTGCAATTGAGGTCAGAACCCATGCCCCATTTTAATGCATCTAGAAATCATGGGCTTAGGTGTAACGCGCCCTGAAAGTGCGCAAGATAACGCTTCAGGGAAGGGCATACTGGCGATTTTTGCACCACTTCGGTGCAAAGAAAAAACCGGCACAACCAGGTGGCTGTGCCGGCGAATCAAGGGGAGTCTCAATGAACGTCATGTTCATCTGCAGGCATGTGCCTGCATTGAATCAGACTTTGGAACTGACGAGAAGTTCAACGGGGCTGGTAATTCACCCCCTGTTCGGCCAGCCAGCGGCGAAATCGCTCGTTTTTTTCATCCATCGAACAGGTTGGCGGCAGGGTATCGAGGTAATGGCCATAGGCCTGGCGGAGTTCCAACTGCTCCTGGGTATTCAGTTCATCCCAATCACGCATGCTGTCATTGGTCCCAAAGGAAAAATTACAATCCCAAAGATACCGCCACGTCGCGGACCCTGTCGTGCTCTTTGGCCAAGGTTTCATAGACAACCCTCAGGGAATGCACGTCAGCACGCTGACATGCCGCTGCGACATCCTCCGGCGCTGCCTCTTTATCATGGCGCAACGCCGACTCGAAGTAAGCCGCCACACCGAGGGGAGCACAGCATGCACAACCAGGCTCCTCGCGCGCGCTTTCATAATGCTGCCTAAGCATCTGGCTCAACAGCGCTGGCAGGTTCCAGGCCTCCAGCAACAAAATGCCGGCCTCGTCATAACCCAGGCCACAATGTTCCCGGGTTGCCCACAGAACCCCCCTGTCCGTTTCGCGTGCCTGCTCGAAAGCAACGTTCGCCTGCTTGGGCATCCTCGTCGCCAACAACAACAACCCCAGGTTGCTCAATATCCCGGCAGTTGATGCCACCCCCGGGTCATGCGAGGCATCGGCGTTCATTTCGCCGGCCAACATTTCTGCAGCCCTCGCGGTCAGCATTGCACTGGTCCAGTAGACCTCCGCCTCAAATCCAGGACAGAGCCTGCTGTCGAAAGGGGATGCCACCGCGACCGCGATGGCGATGCTGCGGACCACCTTGAAACCCAGTCTCGCGCACGCCTGGTCGAGGCGGGCGATCTGTGAAACCGGCGACGACCAGACCGAATTGGCCACTGCCAGCACTCTGAAGGCAATACTCGGGAACTTCTCGATGGCCCCAGCGAGGTCTGCGAATTCCATGCTTTCATCGCTCAACGCACGCAAGAGATAGTCTGCGCCTGACGGCAATGCCGGCAGGGGTTGATCCAGCAACAGGTGACGCTCGGCAATCGCTCGGACCGTCATGCGCTGACCTCACGCAGCCGTTCATCGAGGTTGATGAACGCGGCTTTTTCCGCATCGAACCGATGCCCGAACAACTTCACCAACTCCTCGGCCGGCATCGGATGCGCCACGTAAAACCCTTGCACCTGGTCACACTGGAAGCCGGCTAGCACCTGCACCTGCTCCAGGGTCTCCGCCCCTTCGGCAACCACCTGGTATCCCATTGCATGGGCCAGGCCGACGATAGTGCCCAACATCAGCGAATCGTGCGGATTATCGATAATATCCCGGATGAACACGCGATCAACCTTGAGCTTGTCGATGGGCAAGTGTTTGAGTGAACCAAGAGCGGAATAGCCTGTCCCGAAATCATCGATGGACAGGCTGATCCCCACTTTCTTGAGATATTCGAATATCGCCTGGCTGTTTGCGCGACTTTGTACCGCACTCTCTGTGATCTCCAGCTCAAGGCGCTGCGGCGAAATCCCTGTTTCCTGAACGACCTGCCTGACCTTTTCAGCAAACTCCGGATCATCAAACTGTAACGGCGACACATTGACCGAGATCATGAGTTCATCCATGCCCTGCTCCTGCCATTGCGCACCCAGTTCACAGCTTTTGTTCAGTACCCAGTCACCCAGTTGGCCAATCAGGCCCATGCGTTCCAAAACATCGATAAACTCGCCCGGCATCAGCAGGCCCCGGGTAGGGTGCTGCCAACGGACAAGTGCCTCGACACCCAGCAAACGACCATTCTTCAGACTCACCTGCGGCTGGAAATGCAGCAGGAACTCCTGGTTCTGCAAGGCCCCACGCAGGTCGTTTTCGAGGGTCAGGCGCCGCTCGGCCTGCAGCGTCATCTGTTCGGAATAGAAGGCATATCGGTGCTTGCCTGCCTGCTTGGCGGCATACATGGCACTGTCAGCAGCCTTCAGCAGCGCCTGAGAATCCTCTCCATCACGCGGATACAAAGCGATACCGATACTGGCCCTTGGCCTGACCACCTGGCGCTTAAGGTCAGTCTCTTCCGAGATCACCTGAAGGCAGCGTTCTGCCACGTCAGCCGCATCGAGTTCGTCTGAAATCTGATCAACAATCAGACAAAACTCATCGCCGCCAAGACGTGCCGCGAAGTCAGTCTCCCGCATCACCGAGCGCAAACGCTTGGCCACGGTATTCAGCAGCTGGTCACCGATATCATGACCCAGGCTGTCGTTGATCGTTTTGAAGCCATCGAGGTCGACGAACAACAAGGCAAAGCGCTCATCGCGCCGGTTTGCCGATTTGATGTTGTCATGCAACCTCTGGTGCAGATGGCTGCGGCTGGCCAGTCCTGTCAGCACGTCATAGTAGGCCAATTTTCGGATCTGCTCCTCGGCGGCACGTTGGCGCGTCACATCCTGCACGGTCGCATGCAGAATACGGCTGCCATCCTGCCCTGTGCGCACTTCTACCTTCTGGCTGACGTACGGATTTCCAGCCGCGGCAAGGCGGTACTCGATATTGTTTCCCTGCCCACTGGTGGCAACCTGCTGGATGGCCTTTCGCACCCCTTCCCTGTCTTCAGCCATGACCAGATCGATGAATGCGTCGAGGTTGCCGGAAAAATCCCTTGGCGGCATATGGCACATGCGCGCCAGCTGATCGGAAATCGCAAAGCCATCCTGCTCCACCACCCATCGCCAAGAGCCCAGGCTGGCAATGCGTTGCGCTGCCGCCAGCTTGGCGGTTTGCTCACGCAGTTCGTTTTCAGTGGACACGGCGCGCAGCGTGAAGCGGATCTGATGCAACAGAATCGGCATGTTGACCGGCTTGTGGGTAAAGCCTCTCGCCCCGACCTCGAAGGCTCGGTTTATCGATTCCTCATCATCCAGGCCCGTCACCATCAGGACTGGCAGATCTGCCAAAGCCGGATACTGCTGCAGACGTTCACAGACTTCGAAACCGCCCATTCCGGGCATCTGCGCATCAAGCAGAATCAGATCAGGATACGGCCCCTGCTCAAGCCGCCGCAATACTTCCGCACCACTGCCCGACTCTTCCACCTCGAACCCGGCATCGCGCAGTGATTCCCCAGCGAAAAGGCGAAACGAGGCATCATCGTCCACCAGCAGGATATTGATCCCGGTTTGCTTGGCCCCTTCTTCGGGGCCCGGTTTTTCTGATCCGATTTCATTGGTCAAGACCGTCATTGTGCGATGCTTGAGCAACTCGGCTTCATCGAGTAACTCCCGCATCTTGTCCAAATTCCCGGCACGCCCCTTATGTTCGATGTTGGCAAACATTTCGGACAGAGGCGCCGCCCCCAGGTTTGCGCTACTCGATTTCAAAGAATGCGCGACCAGACCGAGCGCCATGGCATCGTACGTTGCAAGATGTTCGCGCATCGTCGGGAAAGCCTCGGCACACTGTTGCTCGAACAGGTTGACCAGATTGACGAGGATGTCCTTGCCCCTTTTCTTACCGAGTTCACGCAAAACCTCCACCGCAGCAAGATCAACGAGTCCCTCGACATCATCAGCAATTCGTTGAGACGAAAACACCGGCTCGGCCTGGGCCTGCCCCGGCAACCATTTGGCCAGCGCCTTACGCAACGTCTCCTGTGAGAAAGGCTTGCTAAGATAATCATCCATGCCGGCATTGACGCACTGCTCGCGAATACCTTTTTGCACATCAGCCGTGAGCGCAATAACGGGCAGGCGCTCCTGTCCCTCTTGCTTTTCCCGTTCGCGAAGTCGCCGTGTCGCAGTGAACCCATCCATGACCGGCATATGGCAATCCATCATTACCAGATCGAATTCGCCGTTGCCAATGCGCTCCAGGGCCTCCTCACCATTTGAGGCGACCTCCACCGCATGCCCGAGTAGCTCCAGCATGTCGGTGGCCACTTCCTGGTTGATCAGGTTGTCTTCAACCAACAGGATGCTACAGCTCGTACCCGATCCGACGGACTCTCGCGCTAGCGCTTCCGTGGCAGTCGTTTCGAGAGCATCGGATTCGCCGGCACTCTGCAGCAGGCAGGACAACAGGCGCTGCTGGCGGATCGGCTTGGGCACGATGCAGTCGATGCCATGGGCACGCAGCGTTGATGGGTCTGCATCCTTCCCAGAGGAACTCAGCAAAACGACTCGCATCGGTGGTAGAGACGCGTCGCCATGCACCGCTCTCGCCAGTTCCAGGCCATCCATCCCCGGCATGTGCCAGTCGAGCAGCAGCACCCGGTAAGGATCATCCGAGCTCGCAGCCAGGTGCAGTTCCCGCAGGGCATCCACCGCATTGGACACCTCGGTATCACGCATACCCCAGGCCGAAACCTGGCCATGCAGCACTTCACGGTTGACCTCATGGTCATCGACGATCAGCACCCGCATATCGTGCAGACTGGAAACGTCCACCAGCTCAGTCTCGGCATCAGCGGCCTTGAGCAAATCCAACTGAAAACTGAAAAGGGCACCCTGGCCTGGCACGCTCTCGACATTAAGTTCACCATCCATCAGGTCGACCAGGCGGTTGGCAATCGCCAGCCCCAGCCCAGTACCTCCATGCGAACGCGTTGTTGAGCCATCCGCCTGTGAGAAAGCATCGAAAATCAGGCCTTGTTTCTCTTTCGGAATACCCGGTCCGGTATCGGAAACACTGACATTCAGGCGCACATGCTCGTCACCGGCCTCTGCCAGCCTGACAGAGAGACAGACCTCTCCGGCATCGGTGAACTTGATCGCGTTACCAAGCAGATTCACAAGTACCTGGCGCAGGCGGGTATCATCCCCGGTCACCGGCCCAGGGATATTCGAATCCAGTCTGGCAACCAGTTCCAGGCCCTTTGCATGTGCACTCTCAGCGAAGAGATCCAGTGTGTCCTCGAGCATTTCGCGAAGATCGAACGTATGTTCGGACAGATGTAACTTGCCCGCTTCGATCTTCGAGAAATCCAGCACATCGTTGATGACCGACAACAGCGCCTCGGCGGAGCGGTGTGCGGTTTCCGCAAGACGCTGTTGACGAAGATCCAGGCCGGTATCTAGAAGCAGCTCGGTCATGCCAAGTACCCCATTCATCGGGGTACGGATTTCATGGCTCATGGTGGCGAGGAATTCACTCTTCGCGCGACTTGCTGCCTCGGCCCTTTCCTTTTCGGTGCGCAGTTCAGCGGTCCGGCTATCGACCTCCGCCTCCAGCCCGAGACGATGGGCTTCCAGCGCCTGGTCACGCTCCTCGACCTCCTCCAACATCACGTTGAAGCCATTGATCAGCTCGCCAATCTCATCGTTGCTGCTAGCCGTGACCCGCATCTCGTAGTTCTGGTTACGTGCGATCTCGCGCATACCCTCTGCCAACGCCTGAACCGGGGCGGAAATCCTTCGATGCAGACGATTGGCGACGAAATAGAAGACCAGCATCAGTACCAGGTAGATGCTCACAACCACGAGAATCAGCCTGCTTTGGTTTTCGTAGTACTCATCCAGGCCGGCATCGATCTCCAGGTAACCGATGACTTCTCTATCCAGAACGACAGGCACCACCACGTACAGCAGGTCTTCATGGAACATCGCCTGTTTTGACTGGCTTTGTGCCACCTTCTTGAGATGATTGTGCGCGGGGGCTTCCGTGGCCAGCGGTTGATCGTCAGGGTAGGCTGCAAACCGCTCCAGCTTTGCATCAAACAAGGAGGCACTTTTCACCTGCGATTCTGCCCGCAGGGCCTGCAAAAGGCGTCCGGCCGTTTCCTTGTCTTCAAAGGTGATGGCGGCAACGAGGTTGATCGCCATCGCGTCGGCCATCGCAAATACGCGGTCGACCAACGAGTTTCGGTATTGCTGTGACTCGATCAGCACGAAAGCCACGGTCGCCAGCAACAAGGCAAGTGCGGTGCTTCCGAGGATCATTTTCCGGATCTTCAGCGCAACTGATTGATGGCCTTGAAACTTCTTTTCCATTTCAATCCCCGACCAAAGTCGCGATCCCCAAGAAAGGGGCAGAGAAGCGTATACCGGCCTCGTCGGCGTTTTTCCGGTTCACTCTGAAGGCAAGCCTTTTTCCCTTTCTGGCAAGTTCCACCATCCCGCCCTGCGCGGCGAATCCTCGTTGGTCACTGATCGAGAGCACTGAATCTGCCCCCAATGCGTCGGTTACCGCAGGGAATCTAACCAACCCGTCTCTTGAGACGAAGGCCATATCGCAGGCGCTCGTCTCACTCAGAGCGCCAAGCTCGACAATGGCAAGCGGCTTATCCTTGGCCTTTCGCCCTTCAATGGCCTGCAGCGCCGAGCCCAAGGGGTTACGCCCAATCAGGCACAAGTTGAAATGCTCGGCCTGAGCGCGAGCCTCTGTCTCGGGCCAGTGCACAAACTTTGTCAGCTTGTAGAGAAGCGCCACTTTGAGGCGGTGTTCGTCGTCTTCACCTGCTGCATACAGGCTGTCTGCCCCGATACCAAGGCACAGCAGCACAAGCAGTGAGGTCGTGACGACAATGCCAGCCCCCCGTGGCATGCCCCACCTTTTACTGCAGGCCTTCAACACCGGATCCGAATCAGAAGGTCAGCTTCAGCTGACCGAAAACCGAGCGCTCTATCTCGGTCGGTTGAAAAAACGCGCCCTGTACAAACTCTGAATGCGAAGAATTCAGCAGATTCTGTCCGACCAGGGAGAGTTCAAGATCCTTTGTTGCCTGCCAGCTCAGGCGGACATCGAGCGAGGTGTAAGAGGACACCGGCGCCTGGTCGAAATAATTGGAAGCTTCCAATTTGCCAACATAACGCCCCCAAACATCCAGTTGCAGTGCATCGGTAAGATCGGTGCTGGAACGGACCGACAACTGATGACTGGGTACCGAACCCTCACCGGCGGCCAACCTGCCAAGGTCCGGCGGCACCAGGGTCGCCTTCAGGTCAATGTCCTGATAGGTATAGGCCAGCTGCCAGCGCCACCAGGCACTGGGGCGCCAGTCGATCGACATTTCCAAACCGTATGACTGGCCGGAAAGTACATTTTCGAACAACAGGGAAGTCACACCGGTGAAATCTGTGCCGATCAGTTCCTCATACTCGTTGAAGTAAACGGCGATATCGACGCTCAGATTTTCCACGGTGTAGCGATAACCGGCTTCGTAGGCCACCAATTCTTCGGCCTCCAGGTTGGGGTTGCCATTCAAGAGCAAAAGAGTCGGCGGCAGAGTGGGCAGGACGCCAGTCGCCAGGACACCCTGCTCCTCCACCCTGGAAGGGGTGCGCACCGCCCGGGATATAGCGGCCCAGACCATCTGCTGATCGTTGGGGACCCAGGAGAAACGCACATTCGGCTGAAACTCCAGACCGGTGAACTCGTTATGCTCCACCTTGGTGCCAAGCGTCAGGCGGACATCGCTTGCCAATGTGATCTCGTCCTGAACGAAACCGCTGAACAGGTCGAGTTCATTGCTGGCGGGCAAAGCCGTAAACAATGCCGGGGTGCGAAAATCATCTGCAATACGTCGATAACCCAGGCCCCAGATCACGTTATGCCTGCCGACATCCGCCAGGTCATGCTGGAAATCAATATCCAGCGTCAGGTGCTCCTGGCCCACGGCAAACTCTTCACGCGAGTTGAAATCGACGTAGGCCGAGACCTCCACAGCGCCTCCGTCTTCGAGATCACGATGCCATTTGCCCGCCAGGTTCCAGCCGTCGGCCTTGACCTGGTCCGGCACGGGAACCGGCGTCACCGACCCCAGGTCGAACACCTGGTCACTCTCGCTGCGGTAAAAGTCTCCATGAACACTGAGCGTATCGCCGTTGGTCAGAAATCCGTCGAAACGCAAACCGCCATGGGCGGCCTCCCACTCATCGTTCGCTCCCGTACCGGCTGCCTGGTTTAACTGTTCATCGGTCCTGCGCAGCTTCAAATGCCCGCGCAAGTCTCCATCTGGGCCGACGGCATCTCCATAGCGCAATGACAGGCCGGCCTTGTCTTCATTCCCAATATGCGCCACCAGCAGGCCGCCCTGCGTATCGGCAGCCGACTTGGTGATGATGTTGATAATACCGTTGACCGCGTTTGCTCCCCACAGGGTTGCACCAGGTCCCCGGATCACCTCGATACGCTCGATATTATCCAGCACCGTATCCTGGACGTCCCAATACACACCGGAGAAGGCCGGCGTGTAGAGCGTGCGGCCATCCATCAAAACCAGCAGCTTGTTGGAAAAACTGCCATTGAACCCGCGTGCAGTCACTGCCCAGTTGCTGGCATTGATTCTGCCGACACTGATACCGGGCACCATGCGCAGAGCGTCGGGGATACTGGTCACCCCCGAACGACGTATGTCGTCCGCCGTGATCACGTGCACCGCGGCGGCTGCCTCGCGCAATTGCTGGACGCGCCGGGATACCGAGCTGACTTCAAGCTGGAGGAGGTCATTCAGGGACATATCGATAAATTCATCAACCGATGTGTCGGCCGAGGCCTGTGCCATCGAAAGGCACGCCGCAGCGATCAGGTTGAAAGTCGCCGATATCCTGATTTTTTTCACCATGAATCTCCGGATTTGATGACAACGGGCTTGGATCCAAACTGCAGGAACCAGCACGGCTCATCATTGGAAACGCCTGACTCTCTAGCGTCTCCGGAAGGAGAATCTTTATGGGTCTGATGTTGGGAAAACCCAACGCAATGTCGGGAAAACGGAATATTCCACTTGCCTGACAGGCAAGTGGCTGCGCGGGTAAGGGAGAGGAAACCGCGCACAAAAAAACCGGCGGCCAAAGGCCGCCGGTTTTTTTAATGTCTGGTAGCAAGGGGCGGATTCGAACCGCCGACCCCATCATTATGAGTGATGTGCTCTAACCAACTGAGCTACCTTGCCAGGAGGCGCGCGATTCTGCGGGAAATCACGCGTTTTGTCAATTGATCACACGTTGAAGCGGAAGTGCATGACGTCACCGTCCTGCACGATATAGTCTTTGCCCTCCAGGCGCAGTTTGCCCGCCTCCTTAGCCCCGTGCTCACCGCCGCAGGCGACAAAATCATCATAACCGACGACCTCTGCGCGGATGAAACCCCGCTGGAAGTCCGTGTGAATCACCCCCGCCGCCTCGGGTGCCGTGGCGCCAACACGTACCGTCCAGGCCCGTACTTCTTTCTCCCCGGCAGTGAAATAAGTCTGCAGATGCAACAGTTTGTAACCGGCACGCACCACGCGATCGAGCCCCGGCTCCTCAAGGCCCATTTCACTGAGGAACTCGGCCTTGTCCTCGGTTTCCAGTTCGGCCAGTTCGGCCTCGATGGCGGCACACACGGGCACCACCTCGGCACCTTCTGAAGCCGCGTATTCGCGGACCGCATCCAGGTAGGGATTGTTCTCGAAACCGTCGTCATTGACGTTGGCAATGTACAGGGTGCGCTTGATGGTCAGCAGATGCAGATCGTAAAGCTGGTCGAGCTGATCCTGGTCGAGGCCCATGCTGCGCACCGGCCTGCCCTCATCAAGCTGATCACGCACCTGCTCGAGCAGTTCCTTGTAAGCGATGATTTTCTTGTCGTTGGTCTTGGCCTGCTTGGTGGCCTTCGCCAGGGCCTTCTCGACCGTCTCCAGATCGGCCAGCGCCAGCTCGGTGTTGATCACCTCGATGTCGGCCAGCGGATCGACCTTTCCGGCCACGTGGACGATGTCATCGTTCTCAAAACAGCGCACTACCTGGGCGATCGCATCGGTTTCTCGGATATTCGCCAGAAACTTGTTGCCCAGACCCTCGCCCTTGGAGGCTCCGGCCACCAGGCCCGCGATATCCACGAATTGCATGGTGGTCGGCAACACCTGCTGCGGCTTGACGATTTCCGCCAGTTTGTCGAGCCGGGCGTCCGGCAACGGCACCACCCCCACATTGGGGTCGATGGTGCAGAAGGGGTAGTTCTCTGCCGCAATGGTGTTGCTGGTCAAGGCATTGAACAGGGTCGATTTGCCCACGTTGGGCAGACCGACGATACCGCATTTGAATCCCATGTCTCGGCTCCGGTAACAGACACGCGGCCTGCTGCCGCGCAAAGCCGGCAAGGATACCGCTACTTGCTGTCGCTGTCGCGGTTGTAGACATCCTCGAAACGCACGATATCGTCTTCACCCAGGTAGGTTCCGGACTGCACTTCGATGATCTCCAGCGGCACATTGCCCGGGTTTTCCAGGCGGTGCCTGGTACCGATGGGGATATAGGTCGACTGGTTTTCTGTCAGCAGGAATGTCTTGTCATCACAGGTGACCCTCGCCGTACCGTTCACCACCACCCAGTGTTCGGCTCGATGATGGTGCATCTGCAAAGAGAGAGTCGCCCCCGGCTTCACCGTGAGGCGCTTGACCTGGAAGCGCGGCCCCTGGTCTATACCTTCGAAGCTCCCCCAGGGACGGTGCACGCAGCGATGGAATTCGCTCTCA
>Ga0180436_10005084_pt1 | contig 11711 bp, 12 predicted proteins | sample SS_ome_2_FD_132434 | JGI IMG/M metagenome (GOLD analysis project Ga0180436, IMG submission 132434) | Hypersaline lake sediment archaeal communities from the Salton Sea, California, USA - SS_3_S_2 metaG | ecosystem: Environmental > Aquatic > Non-marine Saline and Alkaline > Hypersaline >...
CGATCGAGGACCTCGAGTCCAAGATCCGCGAGATGCAGGCCTACGCGGACGAGCAGCAGGTCGACCTCGCGGAGGAGATCTCGCTGCTGGAGCAGCGGCTCGAGCGCCTGAAGCGCGAGACCTTCGCCCACCTCACCCGCTGGCAGCGCGTCCAGGTCGCCCGGGCGACCGGGCGGCCCACCGCGTTGGACCACGTGGCGGCCTTCGTCGACGACTTCGTCGAACTGCACGGTGATCGGTCCCTGGGCGACGACCCCGCGCTGGTCGCCGGCCTCGGCCGCGTGGACGGCGCGGGCGTGGTCGTGTTGGCGCAGCAGAAGGGGCGCGACACCAAGGAGAACATCCACCGCAACTTCGGCATGGCGCACCCGAGCGGCTACCGCAAGGCGATGCGGATGATGGAGCTGGCCGACAAGTTCGGCCTCGCCGTGGTCGCGCTGATCGACACGCCCGGCGCGTACCCGGGCATCGCGGCCGAGGAGCAGGGGCAGGCGTGGGTCATCGCCGAGAGCATCCGCCGCATGAGCCGCCTGCGGGTGCCGGCGGTCGCCGTCGTGGTGGGCGAGGGGGGATCGGGCGGCGCGCTGGCGATCGGCGTCGCCAACCGCGTCCTGATCCTGGAGCACGCGGTCTACTCGGTCATCAGCCCCGAGTCCTGCGCCGCCATCCGCTGGCGCGACGCGGCCGAGGCGCCCCGCGCGGCCGAGGCCCTCAAGCTGACCTCAGGCGACCTGCTCGAGCAGGGCGTCGTCGACGAGGTGATCGCGGAGCCGCTCGGCGGCGCCCACAAGGACCCGGCCGCCGCCGTGGCGGCGACGGCGACGGCCGTGCGCGCCGCGCTGGCGGGCCTGCGGGGCCTCGGCGTGGAGGAACTGGTGCGCGCCCGCGCCGAGCGCTTCCGTCACATGGGGCGCGTGTTGGCCGAGAGCACCTGACGCAGCCGCTCCATGCCGGCCGCCGGGCCGCCGGGCGCCGCGAAGACGGCGGTTCCCGCCACCAGCACGTCGGCCCCCGCCGCCGCGGCCCGCGCCGCGCTGGTGGCGTCGATGCCGCCGTCGACCTGCAGGCGGCAGTCGAGGCGGCGGGCGTCGATCCAATCGCGCACCGTGCGCAGCCGCGCGTCGCTGCGCGGCAGGTACGCCTGCCCGCCGAAGCCGGGATCCACCGACATGACGAGCGCGAGGTCGATCTCCTCGAGGGCGGCCTCGACGGCGGCGAGCGGGGTCAGGGGGTTGAGCGCCAGCCCGGCCTTCACGCCGCGCTCGCGGATCGCCTGCAGCGCGCGATGGGCGTGCGGCGTCGCCTCGGCGTGGACGGTGAGGCCGTCGGCGCCGGCGTCCGCGAAGACGTCCACCCACCGCTCGGGCGCCGCGGTCATCAGGTGCACGTCGAGGTACGCCTCCGTCGCGCCGCGCAGGGCGCGCACCACCGCCGGCCCGAAGGTCAGGTTGGGGACGAAGTGGCCGTCCATGACGTCGACGTGGAGCCAGGTCGCGCCGGCCTCGACGACCGCCGCCGCCTGCTCCGCCAGCCGACCCAGGTCGGCCGCCAACAACGAGGGGGCGAGCACGGTCGCGCGCACGCCGCGAGCCTAGCATCCGGCCGCCGCGCCGTGGCGGCCGGAGGCCGCAAGCCGCCGTCGGAACGGTCGGCCCCGCGGCGGCGTGCCCCCGCCGCCGCTCAGGCGACGGCCAGCGCGCCCTCGCTCACCGCCACGATGGCCTCCTCGAGCAGCTCCAGCCCCTCGGCCAGCTCGCCGTCGCTCATGCGCAGCGGCGGCAGCAGGCGGATGACGTTGCCGTAGGTGCCCGTCGGCAGCAGCAGCAGTCCTCGCTCCCGGGCGTGCGCCACGGCCGCGTTGACGTACTCCGCGTCGGGGGTGACGCCATCCTCGCGCACGAACTCCAGGCCGACCATCGCGCCCGCCCCGCGCACGTCGCCGAGCGCCGGGATGCGCTGGCGCAGCGCGTCCATGCGCGCGCGGATGGCCTCGCCGATGGCGGTCGCGCGCTCGAGCAGGCCTTCCTCCTCGATGACCTCGATGGTGGCGAGGGCGGCCGCGCAGCCGGCGGGGTTGCCGCCGAACGTGCTGCCGAGCATGCCGGGCGCGACCCGGTCCATGATCTCGGCCTTGCCCACGACGGCCGCGAGCGGCAGCCCGCTGGCGAGGGCCTTGGCCGTGCACACGAGGTCGGGCTCGAGGCCGAAGCGGTCGACGGCCCACCAGTGGCCGGTGCGGCCCATGCCGGCCTGCACCTCGTCGTCGATCCACAACGCGCCGATCCGATCGGCGTAGGCCCGCAGGCCGCGGAGGTAGCGTTCGGGGACGGGGATGAAGCCGCCTTCGCCGGCGATCGGCTCGAGCACGAAGGCCGCGACCTCGGTCTCTCCGATCGTCGTCTTGACCAGGTCCTTGAGCTGCGTCAGGTAGGCGTCCGCGACCGCGTCCTCGTCGCGGAGCCCGAACGGGTTGCGGAACACGTAGGGGAACGGCGCGCGGTAGACCTCGGCGGCCCGCGGCGCGAAGCCCGCCTTGTAGGGGTTGGCCTTGCCCGTGAGCGAGAGGGTCATGTGGGTGCGGCCGTGGAAGGCGTGGGTGAAGGCGACGATGCCCTGCCGACGGGTCGCGACCCGGGCGATCTTGACGGCGTTCTCGACGGCCTCGGCGCCGGAGTTGATGAGGAAGGCCTTCTTGGGTGAGGGGCCGGGCGCGATGCGCCCCAGCGCCTCGGCCACCTGCACGTAGCTCTCGTGCATGCCGACCGCGAAGCACAGGTGCTGGAAGCTCCCGAACTGGCGCCGAACGGCCTCGACGACCTTCGGGTGCGAGTGCCCCACGTTCATCACGGCGATACCGACCGACCAGTCCAGGTACCGCTTGCCGTCGACGTCCCACACGTAGCTGCCCTCGGCGCGCTGGGGGAAGAAGGGGTGGACGCTGTACGCGGCCTGCGCCACGGCGGCCTGGCGGCGGCGGCTCAGCTCGTCGTTCCTCATGGCACGACCTCCATTCGAACGCCCCCAACGGGGGGCGCCTTTCACTTCGGTGGCGCAGCGGGCGACTCGCTTGCGCTTCTTCCGAGTATGCGCCTTGTGGCCAACGGACCGCAAGTGGGCGCGCGGTCGCGCCCGGGCGTACGCTGGCCGCATGACGGGTGACGCATCGCCGCCGGCGACCGGGCGGCCGGCCGTCGTCGCCGCCGCGCCGACATTCGAGGCCGCGGCCCGCGACCTCGCGCGCCGGCTGGGTCTGCGGTGGATCGCCGTCGACGATTGGCGCGCCGGCGCGGGCGGCGCGGTCGTCCTGTGGTGGGACGCCGACGGGCTGGCCCTGCGCGGCCCTGCGGGCGCGCGCGCGGGCCCCGTGCGCCCGCGGCCGCCGGCGCCGCGGCGCGCCGGCCGCGACCCGCTGCTGCGGGCCGTCGGCCACTGGAGCGAGGTGCTCGACGCCACGGCGGGGTTGGGGGGCGACGCCGCGACGCTGGCGGCCGCCGGCCGCCGGGTGACCCTGGTCGAGCGGGAGCCGGTCGTCGCGGCGGTCCTGTCGGACGCGTTGGCGCGCTGGCGGGACGCGGGCGTGGCCGCGGCGGCGCGCATGTGCCTGCGGGTCGACGACGCCCGTCGGGTGCTCGCCGCGGCCGCGACCGACGTGGTCCTCCTCGATCCCATGTACCCCGAGCCGAGCGCCGGGGACCGCGGGCGGGCGCGCAAGGCCGAGGCGCCGCACCTGCTGCGCCTGCTCGTGGGCGACGACGCCGACCAGGACGAGCTGCTGCGCCTCGCCCAACGCGCGGCCCGTCACCGGGTGGTCGTCAAGCGGCCGCGTCACGCCCCGCCGCTGGCCGGCCGTCCGCCCAACGGGGCGCTGCCGGGCAGGACGGTCCGGTACGATCTGTACGCACCGGAGGAGGTCGACCCGTGAACGACGTCTCGCCCCCATCGCCCGTCCGCCGCGTCGCCGTGCTCGGGGCCGGCACGATGGGCGGCGGCATCGCCGCCCTGCTGGCCGAGGCCGGCTACGCGGTGGTGCTGACCGACCCCGCACCCGAGGCGGGGGCGCGCGCCCTCGCGCGCATCGCCAAGCGCGCGCCCGACGCGAGCGTCACCTTCGTGGGCACGCCGGAGGCGGCGGCCGCCGAGGCGGACCTGGTCATCGAGGCCGCGCCGGAGCGGCTCGAGGTCAAGCTCGACCTCTTCCGCCGGCTCGACGGCGCCGCGCCGCCCCACGCCGTGCTGGCCAGCAACACCAGTCAGCTCTCGATCACCGCGCTCGGCGCCGCGACCTCGCGGCCGAGCCAGGTGTGTGGGATGCACTGGTTCAACCCGCCGGAGCGCATGCACTTGGTCGAGAACGTGCGCGGGCTCGCCAGCAGCGACGCGACGATGGCGACCGTGCGCGCGGTCGCGGAGGCGTGTGGCAAGACGGTCGTGGAGGTGGCCGACCGCCAGGGGTTCGTGAGCACCCGCATCCTGGCCGCCAACCTCATCGAGGCGATGCGCATGTACGAGGAGGGGGTGGCGTCGGCCAGCGACATCGACGCCGCGGTGAAGCTCGGCCTGAATCACCCGATGGGCCCCCTCGAGCTCGCCGACTACGTCGGCCTCGACGTCATGCTGGCGATCGCCGACTCGCTCACCGACGCGCTCGGCGAGCGCTTCCGGGCGCCGCAGGGGCTGCGCAAGCGGGTCGACGCGGGCTTCCTCGGGCGCAAGACCGGGCGCGGCTACCACGAGTACCCGCCGCGCGACGCCTGAGCCGACCGGCGGTGCTGCGGCCCGCCGGTCGCCGCGCGACGCGCCGAGCGCGTGACGGGAAGGGGCGCCGCCCGCTGGCGACGCCCCTTCCCACGCGCTTGGCTGGCCCTCAGGGACTCGAACCCCGACCGACTGGACCAAAACCAGTTGTCCTGCCATTAGACGAAGGGCCAGCGCCCTCGGGGGACGGCCCCCGCAGCGCCGATGATACGAACGCCAACGTGGGGAGGTCAAACCGATGGCGAAGAGCGGCGCCGCCGGACGGCGGCACCGCTCTTCGTACCCGTTGGCTGGCCCTCAGGGACTCGAACCCCGACCGAGCGGACCAGAACCGCTTGTCCTGCCATTAGACGAAGGGCCAACGCAGGCGCCCATCAGGCTAGCCGGCGCGGGCCGTCGGGGTCAAGGCGTGACGACGCGCATCAGGCGGGGTGGTCCGCGAGCAACTGGGCGAGCCGGGACCGGTAGCGGGTGCAGGCCGTGCGCCCGCTGGGCGTGAGCGCCTCGCCGCGCGCGCCGGCCGGGCCGGTCATCCCGCTCGTGTCGACCACGGCCCCGAGGATCAGCAGGAGGAGGAAGGCGACGCCGAACAGCCGCGCCGTCGCCGCCACGAACGCGCGAGGCTCGCGGGCGTACCCCGCGCGCGGCCACACCGCGTGGGCCTGCAGGACCACGACGATCATCGGGATGCCAACGACCATCATCACCGGCGTCCGGCCGAGGTCCAACGCCACGCTCAGGCTGAAGAGCAGGAGCCCTAGGGCGACGTCGCGCGTCGCGGCTGTCGAGCGCCCGGTCCGAGCCGCCGCGGTCTGCCGCTGGTCGGGCCACGGCGCGTCAGGCTGGACTGCCGCCCGGGCGGCGTGATAGCCTCCCTGGGCTCCGGCGGCGGTGACGCCGCCCGCAACCCACGATGGAGAGGTGCCGGAGTGGTTGAACGGGACGGTCTCGAAAACCGTTGTATCGCTTTGCGGTACCGTGGGTTCGAATCCCACCCTCTCCGCCATCCACATCGCGCGCGCCGGGCCCGGCGCGCGCGCTCGTTCGTGCCGCCGCCGGGGACCGGTCACGCGCCGCTGCCCGGCGGCCGCGCCGCGGTCGCCCGACGGGCGACCCACGGAGGAGGCCGTCGACCATGCCGCTGACCCTCGTCGATCACCCGCTGGTGCAGCACAAGCTGTCGGTGCTGCGCGACCGCCGCACCACGGTCCGCGACTTCCGCGCCCTGTGCACCGAGATCAGCGCCCTCATGGCCTACGAGGCGATGCGCGACCTGCCGCTCGAAGACGTCACGATCGAGACGCCCGTCGCGGTCGCCACGGCGCGGCGCCTGGCCGGCAAGAAGCTGGCCGTGGTCGCCATCCTGCGGGCCGGCCTCATCATGGCCGACGGCATCCTGGGGTTGGTGCCGAGCGGACGCGTGGGCCACGTCGGCCTCTACCGCGACGAGGCGACGCTCAAGCCGGTTCAGTACTTCGTCAAGCTGCCCGGCGACATCGCCGAACGCGACGTGTTCGTCCTCGATCCCATGCTGGCCACCGGCGGCTCGGCCGTGGCGGCCCTGACGCTGCTGCGCGAGCACGGAGTGGACCGCCCGCGGCTGTTGTGCATCATCGGCGCGCCCGAGGGGGTGGCCGCCGTCGAGGCCGCGCACCCCGAGGTCGAGATCATCCTCGCGGCCCTCGACGAGCGCCTCGACGAGCGCGGCTTCATCGTGCCGGGCCTCGGCGACGCCGGGGACCGCATCTACGGCACGCGGTGAGCGACGCGCCCGCTCGCCCGCGTGGCCGGTGTGGCGTACATCGCTCATCTTGGGGCATGCCGCCTCGGTACACTAACGCGTGGCCCCGGAACTCCTGACGCACGCGCCCCTCGTCCTGGTCACCTTCGCGGTGGCGGCCGGCCTCGTGGCCGCCTTCGTCCCCCGCGTGCGCGACTTCGGCCACCGCATCGGCGCCGTCCAGCGCGGCGGCGGCCAGCACGGCAGCGGCACGCGCGTCCACCGCGGGACGCTGCCCAACATCGGCGGCATCGCCATCTTCGGCGGCTTCCTGGTGGCGGTCCTGGTCGGCGCCAGCGTGGCGCCGCAGGCGGTCGCCGCGTACCGGGTCGAGTTGCTGGCGATCGTGCTCGGTGGCACGCTCATGCTCCTCGTGGGCCTGATCGACGACCTGTACGAGGTCACGCCCGCCCTGCGCCTGGCGACCCAGGTCGCGGCGGCCGGCATCCTGGTGGTCAACGGCGTCACCATCGACTTCGTCACCAACTATTTCGGTCCGACGCCGTTCCTGTTCGTGCCCCAGACCTTCGCCGCGCTGCTGACCATCCTGTGGGTCGTCGGCTTCGTCAACGCCTTCAACTTCATCGACGGCCTCGACGGGCTCTCCTCCGGCATCGCCGCGATCGCCAGCCTGAGCCTGCTGGCCGTGGCCCTGCAGTTCCCGGACCGCGGCGTCTCCGTGCTCCTGCTCGCGGCCGTGGCCGGCAGCGCCCTCGGGTTCCTGCGGCACAACTCGAACCCCGCCACGATCCACATGGGCGACTCGGGGGCGTACTTCCTCGGCTACCTGCTGGCCGCGGTGTCGGTGCTCGGCGCCCTCAAGGTGACCGCCGCGGTGACCGTCGCGGCGCCGATCCTGGTCCTCGCGCTGCCGGTCGTCAACATCACCCAGGTCACGCTGCGGCGGCTGCGCCGCGGCCAAGACCCGACCGTCGCCGCCAACGACCACCTGCACGACCTGCTGCGCGTCCGCTCGGGAAGCCCCAGGATCGCGGTCTACACGCTGTGGGCCGCGGCGCTGGCCTGCGGCCTCCTGGGCATGCTCGTCTCGGCCACGCCGGTGTGGCTGGTGGCGGCCACGATCGCCGGTTCCGTCGCGCTGCTCGTCGGGGTGACGTGGCTGCGGTGGCGCGAGGTCCGGCTGCAGCCGGGCGCGTGACCGTCGGGGCCCCCCGGGCCACCGTCGCCGTCGCCTTCGGGACGCGCCCCGAGGCCTCCAAGATGGCGCCCGTCGTGCACGCGCTGACGGCGCACCCGTCGCTGCAACCGCGACTGCTGGTCACGGGCCAGCAGCGCACGCAGCTCGACCGCATGCTGACGATCTTCGACCTGCGGGCCGACGCCGACCTCGCCGTCATGACCGAGCGGCAGACGCTGCCGGAGCTCCTGGCGCGCATCGTGCCCGGCGCCGCCGAGCGCCTGCGTGCCCTCGCGCCGGACTTCGTGCTGGTCCACGGCGACACGCTGACGACCTTCGCGGTGGCGCTCGCCGCCTTCTACGAGGGCCTGCCGGTCGGCCACGTCGAGGCCGGCCTGCGGAGCCACGACCTGCGCCAGCCGTACCCGGAGGAGGCCAACCGGCGCCTGACCGACGTGCTCACCGACCTCGACCTGCCGCCGACGCCGTTGGCCCGCCGGCATCTGCTGGCCGAGGGCAAGTCGGCGGAGCGCATGGTCGTCACCGGCAACACCGCCGTCGACGCCGTCCTGTGGGCGGCCGGCAAGGCCGTCCTGCCGGCGCACGTGCCGCGCCGGCGAGCGCTCGTGGCCGTCACCCTGCACCGCCGCGAGAACCTCCCGCGCATGGGCGAGCTCGCCGCGGCGCTGGCCACGGTGGCGCGCGCCCACCGCGACCACCACTTCGTGTGGCCGCTGCACCGCAACCCGGCGGTCCGCGAGGCGGTCCGCCCGGTGCTCGGGGGCCTGCCCAACGTCACCCTCGAGGACGACTGGGACTTCCTGGCGATGCTGGCGCTGCTGCGCGCCGCGCGGCTGATCGTCACCGACAGCGGCGGCCTGCAGGAAGAGGGGGCCGCGCTGGGCACGCCGGTCGCGGTCGTCCGCGAGGTCACCGAGCGACCCGAGGGCGTCGCCGCGGGCGCCGTCCGCCTGATCGGCAGCGATCCGCCACGGGTGGCCGACCGGCTGCGGACGCTGCTCGCCGACGAGGCCGCGCTGGCGGCCATGCGCGCGGCGCCGAACCCGTTCGGCGACGGCCACGCGGGTGCCCGCGTGGCGGCCGCCGTCGCCTGGCGCCTCGGCGCCGGACCCCGGCCCGAAGACTGGGAACCCGCGGCATGAGCACCCGCGAACACCGCCTCCGCTCCCGGCGCCCGCTCGCGGGCGCGGAGCGCGACGCCGACGGCTACCTGCTGCGCTGGAGCGGCTGCGGCGTCATGGGCGTGATCAACGTGACCCCCGACAGCTTCTCGGACGGCGGCCGACACCTCGCGCCCGCCGCCGCCGTCGCGGCCGCCCGCGCCCAATGGGCCGCCGGGGCGACCTGGATCGACGTCGGCGGCGCCTCCACGCGTCCGGGCGCGCCGGCGGTGCCCCCCGAGGTCGAGACGGCCCGGGTCGTCCCCGTGGTGCGCGCGCTGCGCGCCGAGGAGCCCGCCGCCAGGGTCTCCATCGACACCTCGGACGCCGAGGTCGCCCGCGCGGCCGTGATCGCCGGCGCGGACCTCGTCAACGACGTCCGCGGTCTGCGCGACCCGGTGCTGCGCGCCGCCTGCGCCGAGCTCGGCGTCCCCGCCGTCGTCTCGCACCTGCGCGGCGAGCCCGCGACGATGCAGGAGGCGCCGACCTTCGACGACGTCGTCGCCGAGGTCGCGGCCGAGCTGCGGGCCGCGCGCGCCCAGGCGCTCGCCGACGGCGTCGCGGACGTGCTGCTCGACCCCGGCATCGGCTTCGGCAAGACGACCGCGCACAACCGCGCGCTGCTGCGCGCCACGGCCGCGTTGGCGGGCCTCGGCGCGCCGCTGCTGGTGGGCGCCTCGCGCAAGCGCAGCCTCGGCCGGGTGGCGGGGGAGCCCGAGGCGTCGCGCCGCGACGCGGCCTCGCTGGCCGCGCATCTGTTCGTCGCCGCGCGCGGCGCCGCGCTGGTGCGGGCCCACGACGTGCCCGCCCACGTGCAGGGGCTGCGCGTCTGGAGGTGGTTGGATGGGTAGGATCGTCCTGCAGGGCTTGCGCTTCCACGCCTACCACGGCGTCCATCCGGAGGAATCGCGCTTCGGCGCCCCCTTCGTCGTGGATCTCGAGCTCGACCTGGAGCTGCCCGAGTCCGACGAGCTCGCGCGCACCGTCGACTACGGCCGCGTCTACGCCCGCGTCGCCGCGATCGTGACCGGCGAGCGCCACCAGCTGATCGAGGCCCTCGCGCACCGCCTGGCGCGCGACGTGCTCGCCCACGAACCGCTCGTGTCGGCGGTCAGGGCGCGGGTTCACAAGCCGCACGCGCCGCTCCCGGGGATGGTCGGCGACGTCTACGTCGAGGTCGAACACGCCCGCTGAGGACCCGGGCGAGGGCGCCCCGCTGGCACACGTCGGGCTCGGCGCCAACCTCGGCGACCCGCTGGGCGCCCTCATCGCCGCGGCGTCGGCGCTGGGTCGCCTGGGGGAACTCGTCGCCGTCTCGTCGGCATGGCGCACCGCGCCCGTCGGCGGGCCCCCCGGCCAACCGAGCTACCGCAACGCCGTGGCCCTGTGGCGCCCCGCCCCCCCGTGGCGCGAGCCGCGGGCCGCGCTGGCGGCGGCGCTGGCCGTCGAGCGGGCGCTGGGCCGCGAGCGTCGCGAGCGTTGGGGGCCGCGACGCATCGACCTCGACCTGCTGGCGTGGGATCCGCCGACGGACGCCGCGGCGGAGGCCGCGGCCCGCGGCCCGCGGCCCGAGCTCCCGCACCCCCGGGCGCTCGAGCGGGCCTTCGTGCTGCTGCCCTGGTCCGAGATCGCCCCCGGCTGGGTCCACCCCGGCCCTCGCCGGCCGCTCGTCGACTTGGCCGCCGCGATCGACCTCACCGGCGTCCAAGCGCTCTCCGAGCCCGAGGCGCGCCGTTGGGCGGCCGCGTTCGGGGGCCTCGCGGGCCCCTGGTAGACTCCCGGCGTGCGCGTCCTCGCCATCGCCGATCCGCACCTCTCCGGGGCGCAGCCGAAGCCGATGGACGTCTTCGGTCCCGGCTGGGCGGGGCACCCGCGGGCCTTCTTCGACGGCTGGCGGCGGGTGGTGCGCGACGACGACCTCGTGCTCGTCGCGGGCGACATCTCCTGGGCCATGCGTCTCGAGGAGGCGCGCGTCGACCTCGAGGCGATCGCCGCGCTGCCCGGCACGAAGGTCCTGCTGCGCGGCAACCACGACTACTGGTGGCCGTCGCTCACCAGGCTGCGGGCCGTGCTGCCGCCGGGCATGCACGTCGTGCAGAACGACGCCGTGCGCATCGGCGACGTCGTCGTCGGCGGCACGCGCGGCTGGATCTGCCCCGGCAGTCCGGGCTTCGGCGAGCACGACCTCAAGGTGTACCAGCGCGAGGCGCAGCGCCTGTCGCTGTCGCTGGCGGCCATGGACGCGAAGGGCGGCGCGTACCGCGTCGTCATGCTCCACTTCCCGCCGACGAACCCGCGCGGCGAGCCCTCGGCCTTCACGGCGGCCCTGCGTGAGCGCCCGCCGCACGCCCTGGTCTTCGGTCACGTCCACGGCGACGCGCCCGTGGCCATGCCCGACCTCTCCGGCACCGAGGTCGCCTTCGTGGCCGCCGATCGCGTCGCCTTCGAACCTGTCGTCCTCGCCGGCTACCCGCCGGCCAGCGGCGCGCGCGACCCCTGCTAGACTCGCGGGCGACGGCCACGACGGCCGCGATCAGGAGCGCCCATGGACCACTGTCGTCAGCCCCAGCACCCCAGCGACACCCGGGTGAGCCCGTGATCGCGCTCGGCCTCGACCTCGGCGGGACCAAGATCGCCGCGGGCGTCGTCCGCGACGGCCGCGTGATCGAGCGCACGCGCCGCGAGACGCCGCAGACCGGTTTCGCCGACGTCCTCGAGGCGCTGGTCGCCGCGGCCCGGCCGCTGCTCGAGGGTCACCCCGAGGTGCCCGTCGTCGGCATCGGTTGCCCGGGGCCGCTCGACTTCGAGCGCGGTCGCGTCCGCTTCGCGCCCAACATCGCCGGCATGGAGGACGCGC
>Ga0180436_10005085_pt1 | contig 11707 bp, 11 predicted proteins | sample SS_ome_2_FD_132434 | JGI IMG/M metagenome (GOLD analysis project Ga0180436, IMG submission 132434) | Hypersaline lake sediment archaeal communities from the Salton Sea, California, USA - SS_3_S_2 metaG | ecosystem: Environmental > Aquatic > Non-marine Saline and Alkaline > Hypersaline >...
GCAAGAATGATCTCACCCTTGCGGTTGGCCGCGATGATCGCGCTGACCGAGCTCTGCACGACATTGTCGATCAGTTCGCGCATGTCGACGTACAGTTTTTCGAGCCGTTTGACTTCCGATACGTCGCGGATGCTTTCTATGACGAAATCAACGGTCCCGTCTTCGGAGAGAATCGGCGAGAAAACCCGCTCCTCCCAGTGCATTTCCTCTTCATCCTGGTTGATCTGCAGCAGCACCGACTGACCTTTTTTCTGCGTGACCGCACGGTGCAGCGGGCACTCATTGCCTTTGTCGCACGGAAACCGGTAGTTCGGAAAGTGCCGCCGATTGACTTCACGACAGGTACAGCCGACCACATCGGCGTCGCTTTCCCCGCTGCGTTCGAGAAACACGTTGTTGACGGCAACGATGGTGCCGTCCGGGTTCAGGATGCGGGTCGGAAACGACAGCGATTCAAACAGTCGCCACCGCCAGCTGTCATATTTTTCGAACTGAGTCGTCATTCGTCGAGGTTTATGTATTCTCGCGCGGGGACAGTCCTTGGGCTGTCTCCTCCATTTTCTAGGGAACTACAAACACGTCGCCCAGCGCTTCCAGCATTTTCCCGCCGACGCCCCGTTCCGCGACCAGATGAATGCCGGTTCCGGTACACGCCGCACAGGTAAATCGAATCGACGCCTTCGCAAGCGCCGCCGCGGCAGCACACATCACCCCATAGCGGTCCTGGAAATGGGGCCCGTGGAAAAACAGCAGTTCCATGTCGTGCTGTTCGACAACGTCAATTTCCCGGGCGTCACCGAAACGTTCCCGCAGCGATGCAATCGCGCCCTTACCGCGATCCGGATCGACCATCAGGTGTACAAGCATCCTGCCGGAGTCCGCGTGGGCCGCACCCATCATTTCAAATCGATCCAGCCCGCTCTGGGATAAGCCTTCCAGCACGCGGTCGAGGTAATCTCGCGGAAAACATACGGTTGCGCGGAGCAGGCCGGTCTGTAATTTCGACCCGTAGATCTTTATGACCGATTCGGAGTACCGGGCGATGGTTTCGACGATCCTGCCCGCTCCTCCGGTCACCTGCCGGTCCAGTTCCGACGGTTCATACCGGAACGGACTGTGCCCTTCCGGCAGGGAAAAATTTTCCAGCAGGGCCGCGGCCGTGCGGTCAAGCCGGTCCAGGTCGGTTGACAGGCACAGCGCAGACAGCGATGACCCGAGCGCATAGATCCGCAGGTCCGGGTCACCGGCAAGACCGATCACCTTCACCAGCACCTCCATCCGCGATCCGTGCGGAAAAAGGGTCAGGGTCCCGACCGGGGCAACGACCGTCGCGTCCAGGTCGAGTGGTCCCAGTTCAGCCTCGATCAGGATTCTCTGCCGCGCATAATCCTGCTCGGCAAGATACAGCTCGACCGTGCCCGCTGCGGAATCGACGGAAATCTGCTGCAGGTTGACATGGTATTTGGCAAAACCGGCAAGAATCCGGGACAGATCCAGGGGGTCAGGATCACGACCGGCGGGCGCAAGCACGAGCCGCACCTGCGCTTCGCTGAATTTAATGCCGCCCAGACGCAGCTTCTGCACTGATTGGGACAGGCTATGCGGCCGGTCGTCCGTCATCGGTGGAGTAACCCGGCTTTCCGCTGACCGAAAAGCCGGGTTTGTTCATTACAGGTTGTCCTTGACGATCTCCATCAACTTGTCGAGGTCGATCGGCTTGGGCACGTAGTCGTCCGCCAGGGTGGTTTTCCCGCCCATATGCGTGTAGTTGGTCGAGTTCACGGCGTCGGCGACGGCGGTCAGCAGGACAATCGGTATATCCTTGTAATTGTCGTCGTTCTTCAGCTCGTCGCACAGCTGATACCCGTCCTTCCGGGGCATCATCACATCGAGGATGATCAGAGCCGGGCGCTGCTCTTTGATCTTGTCGAATCCTTCAATGCCGTCATAAGCCTTCGCCACGGCAAAGTTCTCACTTTCAAGTTTCATCGCAAGCGCTTCGACCAGATCTGTATCGTCATCGACGACCAGTATCAGTTGTTGGTCACTCATCTGTGTAATCCTCCGCTTGTGTTTTTGAGGTATCTAAACCAAAGGTCTCGGATAGAGGTCCGCCCGTTTGACGATCTCCTCTACTTTTTCTTCCCAGTCAATCGCCATAATATGAAATCCGGCCACACCTTCAACCTTTTTCAGCCGCTCAATGGTCTCGAGACAGATCTTGATGCCCTCTTCCGGCTGATCCGCCTTGTCCACGCTGCCCATCCGGTCGACCAGTTCCTGCGGCACGTCCATGCCGGGAACCCTGTTGCGCATGTAGCGCGCGGCGCCCACCGACTTCATCGGGGTGATACCGGCCATGATATAGCACTTCTTGTGCAGTCCCATGTCACGCACGCCTTCCATCCACTTCTCGAATTTTTCGAGATTGAAGATGCATTGGGTCTGGATGAAATCGACCCCGGCATTGATCTTCTTCGCAAGCCGCATGACCCGCAGCTCGAAAGGATCGGCGAACGGGTTGGCGGCAGCACCGATGAACATCTTCGGGATCACGCCCTTGATATCGGCGCCGCCCTGGAATTTCGCCTCGTCCCGCATCTGCTTTACCATCTGTATCAGCTGGATGGAATCGATATCGTGGACGTTGGCGGCCATCGGGTGATCACCAAACTTCGTGTGATCGCCGGACAGGCACAGCATCGTATCGATGCCCAGCGCATAGGCGCCGAGGATATCGGCCTGCATCGCCAGGCGGTTGCGGTCGCGGGTCACCATCTGCAGGAGCGGATGCAGTCCCTGCTGTTTGACGAGGACCGAACCGGCAAAGCTCGACATGCGGACCATCGCGGTCTGGTTGTCGGTGATGTTCACCGCATCGACGCAGCCCTCGAGATACTTGGCTTTCTTGATAACATTTTCGGCCGATGCCCCGCGGGGAGGGCCACACTCCGACGTAACGGCAAGATGGCCGGCAGACAGTACCTTTTCTAAATTGCTTTCCGTTTTCATTCTGCCAAGTCCTCCCTGATAATTTTACGCGGTCCGCCACCTCCGCCCGGCCGCCAGTCCTTGGCCGGCATGATTGCCATGTATTGATCCGTAAGCCCGAGGGCTTTGAGACGTTCCCAGATCAGGTGCCATGCACAGTCGACATCCTCGCCGACCTCGCACACGCCGTTCGCGGAACCGCCGCAGGGACCGTTCATGAGCTGCTTCGCGCATTTGGCGATCGGACAGATGCCGCCGGTCAGCCCGAGCAGGCAGTCGCCGCAGCCCTGGCAGCGCTCGGTCCATTCGCCGTGCCGTTCCGAACCGCCCATGAACTTCGTATTGACGGCCGGAAATACCGGCTTTTCCTTGAACCTCATCGCCAGCTGCTGCACGCCGCAGCCGCAGGCCATCGACAGCACCGCATCGGCCGAATCGATCATCGGCACCAGTTCCTCGACGTATTCCGGATCGCACTGCCGCTCCAGCGTATGCTCCCGGATATCGATGGAGTTGCCCTCCTTCAGCCGGCTCATCTGCAGGGCCGAGGCAAGCAGGCCGACCTCCTTTCTGCCGCCTGCCGCACATACCGTCACACACTCGTTGCAGCCAAGCAGGAGAATACGCTTGAACGGCTTGATGTAGGCCAGTATCTCTTCAAGTGGTTTTCGTTCAGCTGTAATCATTGTGGTTTACTCTCCTTAATATGTTCACACCGCACCTGCTCACGCAGCGGCGGCTTTGATCGGACTCGGACCCAGTTTTCTGATCTTCTCGGTCATCTCCGTTGCGACCTGGGCGAAACGCTGCCCCATACCGGCGGACATCTTGACCATTTCCAAGCGTTCCGGCTCGATGCCGATTTCCTCCAGATACTGCATCATGTGCTTGACTTTCCGGGTAGCCTTATCGTTGCCGTTCTTGAAATGGCAGTCCCCGTCCAGGCATCCGGCGACGTACACGCCGTCCGCACCTTTCTCAAACGCCTTGAGAATATGGAGCGAATCGACCTTGCCGGAGCAGGGCACGCGGATGATTTTCACATTCGACGGATACACCAGCCGCTGACTGCCGGCCATATCTGCCGCCGTATATGCACAATAGTGGCAGCAAAACGCTACGATTACGGGTTCGAACTGTTCCATTATGCTTCCACCTTTTCGAAAAGTTGTTCAATTTTTGACAGGACCATGTCGTCCTCGAACTGCATCAGCTGGATCGCTTTGGCCGGGCACTCGGCTACGCACATACCGCAGCCGTGACATTTGGCCGGGTCGATTTCCGAATATCCTTCGGCGTTGATGAACGGCACGTCGAACGGACACGCCCTGACGCAGATCAGGCAGGCGGCGCAGAGGCTGCCTTCGACTCTGGCGGTGGCTGCACCGAGGTTGATCGCATCCTGGGCCAGGATGGTCTGGGCCCGCGATGCTACCGCCCGGGCCTGCACGAGGCTCTCTGCGATCAGCTTCGGTGAATGGGCGGTGCCGGCCACGAAGAAACCGGGTACCGGCAGATCGACCGGACGCAGCTTGATATGATCCTCGAGGAAATAGCCGTCTTCGGTACGCGGCAGCTTGAAGATCATCGCCAGTTCCTCGGTGGAGTCTTCATTGGCGACCAGACCGGTACTCAGGCACAGGCAGTCGGCCGTAACCTTCACGTCGCGGCCCAGAATGATGTCTCTATAGGTGATCTCCACCGCATCGCCGACGGGATTGACCTGCGGCGGCTCATCCTGGTGGTACCTGACAAAGATAACGCCGCGCTCCCGGGCTTTCTGGTAATACTCCTCCTGGAACGCGTACGTGCGCATGTCGCGGTAGAGGATAAAGATCCGTACATCGGGGTTCACGTCGAGCAGATTCAGGGCGTTCTTCACCGCATTCTGGCAGCAGATCCGCGAGCAGTTCGGATTGTCCTCGGTGCGGGATCCGGCGCACTGGATCATCACCACGTTTTCCCACGGCTTGACGGCTTCCGGTTCGTCGTGAATCTTCGCCTGCAGCTCGAGCTGCGTGACGATCCGGTCGCTTTGACCGAGGCCGAACACGTTCGGCCGATTCGGCAGCGCCCCGGTGGCCAGGATCGTCACCCCGTGCTCGATCTGGCGGTAGAACATCTGCCTGCCGACCTGCATGCCGGTGGTGAACATGCCGGTCATGCCGGTATGGTCGACGATCATCGCAGCTGTAATGACTTCGATGTTCTCGTGGGACTGGGTCCGCTCGATCAACTCGACCACGAAGGCCTGCACATCGTCCCCTTCGAGCGTGCGCTTGAGGCCCGCCGCGATACCGCCGAGCTTGTCGCTCTGCTCGGCGAGATACACTTTGAAGCCCTGATCCGCCAGTTCCAGCGCGGAGGTCATACCGGTCACACCGCCGCCGACAACCAGCGCGTTCTTGTTGATGGGCAGGCTGTGCTCGGCCAGCGGGTGCGCCTTGCAGACGGCGCCTACGGCCATCCTGAGCAGATCCTCTGCTTTATCGATCGCTTTATCAGGCTGATTGGCATGGACCCAGGTTACCTGGTCGCGGATATTGGCAAACTCCAGCAGGTACTTGTTGAGCCCCGCTTTCCTGATCAGGTCCTGGAATTTCGATTCGTGCGTACGCGGCGAACAGCCGCCGATAACGACGCGGTTGATATCCTGTTCCTCGATCGTCTTGCGAATATGCTCCATGGATTCTCGGCTGCAGCCGTGGCCCGCGGCTTCGGCGACCGTCACCTGCTCCAGGGTCCCGACCCGGGCAACCAGTGCTTCGACATCGATGACGCCGCCGATGTTTTCGCCGCAGTCGCAGATAAACACCCCGACTTTGGGCTCTTCGCCGACCACGTTTCGCTCAGGGGGCAGGGACGGAGCTTCTTCTTCCCCATCTGCTTTTTCCGGGGGAACAACGTCCTTGCCGGCCATGCACGCGGCGGCGCTGGCCTGGACCATCGTTTCCGGGATATCCTTGGGCGCCTCGAACGTTCCTGCTACATAGATGCCGGGCCGGGTGGTTTCAACCTGGTTGAGGCCCGGATGAACGGGAAAATTGGAGTCGTTGATCTCGATATCGAGCTTCATCGCCAGGTCGCGGACTTCATCGCCGATCCTGAAACCGGTGGACAGGACAACCATGTCATAATTCTCGCTGATCAGCTGCGATGAATCGTCCGTCGTATAGCCCAGCACCATCTGGTCGGATTCGGAATCCTGCAGTACCGAGTGCGGCCGGGCATGGATAAACTGAACGCCGTAGTCATTTTTGGCACGCTGGAAGTAGCGTTCGTAGTCCTTGCCGAATGTGCGCATATCCATGTAGAAGATCGTCGTGTCGATATCTTCCTGGAAGCGCTCCTTCGTAACCATCGCCTCTTTCAGCGAAAACATGCAGCAGGCGCCTGAGCAATACGGCATCGCCCCGCGCTGCAGTCCGCGCGAACCGATGCACTGGATCCACGCGACCCGCTTCGGCCGTTCCCCGTTCGACGGCCGCAGCAGTTGACCTGACGTGGGTCCGGAAGCGGACAGGATGCGTTCGTATTCAAGACTCGTGACGACGTCTGCAAAAGCAGAATACCCGAGGTAATCGAGCCCGGACGGGTCGAACAGCGAGGCCCCCGGAGACATCACGATGGAGCTGCAGGAAATATCGCCGCTGTGCCCCAGGTCGTCGGGGATAATGGCCCCGGCCGGACAGCATTTGACCAGTGCTTCAACATCTTCGCACCGAGCGAGATCGATCGCGTAGGCCTGCGGCGTCGCCTGCGGATAACGCATGCAGGTCGGTGCCCGGTGGTCCAGCCCGGGATGAAAAGATACGCATTTGGGAAAGGCCTGCAGGCATTCCCCGCAGGCGGTGCATTTGTCGAGGTTTATATAGCGCGGCTGCGTTTTCAGCGTGACCGTGAAATTCCCCTGTTCGCCCGAAACCGCTTCGACCGTGGTCATCGACATCAGGGTGATGTGCTCCTGCCGGCTTCCCTCGGACAAATGCGGCGCAATCGTACAGAGGTCGCAGTTGTTGGTCGGGAAGGTGCGGTCGAGCTGGGTCATCAGGCCGCCGATATTGTGGGCGGTGTCAACCAGCACCACATCCTTTTCGGCTTCGGCCAAATCCAGCGCCGTGCGGATACCGCCGAGACCGCCGCCAACGACAAGAACCGGATTGCTCGTCTTTGATCTATTTGTAATTTGCATAATATCAGTTTGGTAATGAGTTATCGGATCGAGCTACATGCCTGCCGCATCGAGGATATCGGGCAGCTTGTGTTCCCAGCCCAGTGTCTGCAGCATCGCGCCCTGGGCCATCTCCTTGATTCCGGCCAGCGTCTCTCCGGCAATCTTGATGCCTTCGTGTTCGCGATCGGAGGATTTCCTGATTCTTCTGATCAGGTCATCCGAGATGTTGGCTCCCGGCTCGCTGTTTGCGATGTATTGCGCAATCGCCAGCGATTTGATCAGGAATACGGTGGGAATCACCGGTACTCCCAGACCGGCTGCCTGGTCCATGAAGTTCTTGAATTTGTCGAGGTCGAACACCGGCGGGGTCAGGATATAGCCGGCTCCTGCATCGACTTTCTTCTTCACCAGATCCAGTTCTTCGGCAAGCGATGCCGCGTCGCTGAACGGTGCAACCGTGCAGCCGACCGCAAATGACGGAACGCCGTCGAGTTCGAAGCCCGCCATGTCCTTGCCTTCGGCCAGGCCGTGTATCGCTTCCACCAGTTCGATCTCGTCGATATCGTACACCGGTTTTGCCTCACGGTGATCCGACTGGCTCATGTCCTCGCTGTGGGTAACCAGCAGGTTCTGGATGCCCATGACATGGGCCGCCAGCACATCACCCTGCAGCGCCATGCGGTTGCGGTCGCGGCAGTAGACGTGGACGATCGCCTCGACTCCCTGCTGCTGCATCAGCACGCCGCCGGCCAGCGCGCTCATGCGCATGATACCGTTGTCCATATCGGGGATCACGACGCCGTCGATTCTCCCCTTTACCCTGCGCGCATCGTTGATCAGTCTGGTGATGTTCACCCCTTTGGGGGTATGCATCTCTGCCAGTACGACAAATTCTCCTGCGGATAATCGTTTCTGAAAACTCATAAGAATCCTCCGGTTAACTCTTCTTGGACGCACCCATGGATATTTCCGGAATTCATGGGTGCCTCGAGTTGTTCTTCCTTATCGGCGTTTAATACAAAGACGTCTCCGGGTGAAAAACATCGACATCCTTCAAGTCATCTCCCAGGTATGCCCGTTCGTTCGGTCCGAGAATTCCGAGCGCCAGACAGAACAGCGTCCAGATATGCACCGTACCGTACGGCGCACCGTGATGGTGGGCCAGGTCATGCACCTGGGCATGGCAGTTGTGGCAGCCGGTGACGCAGTAATCGGCGCCGGTCGCGATGATCTGGTCGTATTTGAGCTGCCCGTACCCGTGCCGGGCATCGGTAAAACCGGACTGCAGGAACCCCCCGCCGCCGCCGCAGCAGTAGTTGTTCGACTTGTTCGGCGTCATCTCGACAACGTTTTCCTCGCCGACAATCGACTTGATGACAAAACGCAGATCATCCGCCACTTCGTCGCCGTAACTCTTGCGGACGATCTGGCACGGATCCTGGATCGTGAACTTTATTTTCCGTTCGCGGTTCCACTCGGAACTCGGCTTCAGCCGCCCCTCGCGGATCCATTTCGCGTAATACTGATAGATGGATGCAACTTCAAATTTGTGGTCGATTCCGAATTTTTTCAGTCCGGCCCGGACTGAGAACGTGATGTGTCCTCATTCGGTATTGAGAAAGACCTTGCACCCGAGATCGTCCGCCTGCTTTGCAGAAGTCCGGGTCACGTGCTCCCAGCATTTATCGTCGGCCAGGAACATGCAGTAGTTCTCCGCCGCCCAGCCTTTGCTGCCGTACGTCCAGTCAACTCCGGCAAGATGCAGGATCTTCCACAGCGGCACCAGTTCGTCCGGCTCCGTGTTCGGTTCGCGGGAATTCTGGTTTAAAAAGAAATGGGCCCCCTCCTTGTCGATCGGAGCCACCATATCCTTGAATTCCGGCTGTGCTTCCTTGTATTCCTCGAGGACGTCCTCCACCACAAAGACAAAGTCATCCGGCGCGGTTCCCATCGCACTCGTCGAATCGTTCCTGAGCGCCATGTCACACGAGTTCTTGATCCCGCTCGGACGCTCATCCCGCGGCCATTCGGCCCGCGCATTGTAGACCAGCTGCGGGATGTCGATCTGCATCGGGCAGACGTAGATGCAGCGCTGACACATCGTGCACATCCATACCCACGGCGATTTGACCGCCTCTTCGTCAAGCCCCATCGCGCACATGCGCAGGAACTTGCGGGGATCCATGTCCTCGAGTCCCGTGGCCGGACAGCCGGCGGCGCAGGCCCCGCAGGTCAGGCACAGATCGAGATTCCCGCCGCCGGGAATGATCTCCTGAACCTTGTTTTTGAAAGAGCTGTCTCTCTTTCCCTTCACTTCAATCGTGGTTGTTGTCATCGTCTTATCCTTCAGCTTTTAGGCGCCCATGTAAAAATCAGACTTTTTCATGGTTGCCTGGTAAATGACGTTCACGGCGGTCCGCAAGCGGCCGCTTACTGGTCCATCTGTCCGGCACCCGAGGTCTTTTGAATCAATACCTGACAAAACCCATCCTCGTCTTCATGTTCGCCGGACCTGATTACTCTATAGGATGCGGCGGGAAGGATTTTGAACAGATCCTGTTTCGTCTCTGCGTCCGCCCCTTTGATCTCCAGTATCTCCGACGCATTCATGCCGTCGAACACCTGGGTAACCTTGAGCAGCGAAAACCAGGACACGAAATTTCGTAAATCCATCACGATATGAGATTGTTCAGACACCTGGCACCTCACATTTGTGCCTGCTTCGCAAAATATAAAATTGCAAGGCAGGCGTATAAAACAATATTTCTTCGGTGATCTGCTACAAAAAACGGACCAGATTAACATCAGTTTCATTGATTGAATAAATCTGATTACCCGATAACACGCTATTTCAGGGCCTTATCGCCTCTTATATTTTTCAGGAGGGCGTTTCAGATATGATTAAAGTCTGGTATGATGCGGAGCCCATCCGGTCGATAGAGCTGAACGGGTGTTAAATTGTTAAAGGGTGTTCGTTAACAGGTGTTAAGGCTTAACAGGTGCATGCATGATCGGTCGTGAACTTGACGGATATTGGAAGACGGTGGTGAATACGATTCATGACGGCATCATGATCATCAACACCACCGGCACCATCGTTTCCGTCAACAAGGCCTTCGAGCAGATTACCGGATACAGTCGGGAGGAGCTGATCGGCAAGCACTGCTCTATTCTCGACAACGATCTCGAGGACAACGGTCCGCAATACAGCGATTTTCAGACCGATTCGAACGGCCTGCCGAGCGAGACCGATCAACACCAGTGCAAGGTCAAACGCAAGGACGGCTCGCTGATCCATACGATGAAAACCACCGCTATCCTGCGCGACGGCGACGGCCATGCCCTTGGCAGGGTCGGAACCATCACCGACCTCACCGAGATCGTCGAAAAAGACAACCAGCTCGAAGCGTACCGCAAGCACCTGTACGACCAGGACGATTTTCACGGCATTGTCGGCACGTCCCCCGCGATGCAGCAGGTGTTCGACATCATCGACAATGCGGCTCGCTCAGACGCCCCGGTCATCATCTACGGGGAAAGCGGCACCGGCAAGGAACTGGTCAGCCGCGCCATCCATGAAATCGGCATCCGCAAGGACAAACCGTTTGTCAAGGTTAACTGCGCCAGCCTCACCGAGTCGCTGCTCGAAAGCGAACTGTTCGGGCATGTTCGCGGGGCTTACACCGGTGCGTACAAAGACCGCGTCGGCCGGTTCGAAAAGGCGAACGGGGGTGATTTATTCCTCGATGAAATCGGCGATCTGCCGATGTCGACCCAGATCAAGCTGCTGCGGGTCCTGGAAGAAAAGATAATCGAGCGGGTGGGCTCCTCAACGCCGATACGGACCGATGTCCGCATTATTTCAGCCACGAACCAGAACCTGCCGGAGCTGGTCGACAAGGGAACGTTCAGGAACGATTTTTATTTCAGGATCAATGTCATACCGATTTTTCTGCCGCCGCTGCGCGAACGCGCGGAAGACATCCCGCTGCTGGTCGACTCGTTCTTCCGCACGATCAGGCTGAAAAACGCGAAGCCCATTGACGGCATCCACGAAGATACGATGGAACTGCTGATGAACTACCGGTGGCCGGGCAACATCCGAGAGCTCAAGGCGGCACTGGAGTACGCGTTCGTCACCTGCCGCTCCGGCCCCATCCACCCCAACCACCTTCCGGAAACCATTTCCCGCACGCACAGCCGGGGCCCGGTGAAGAAAACCGGATTCAACCTGCATGAAATAGAACGTCAGGAATTGATCGAGGCGCTGGAAAAGTCAAACGGCAATCAGTCCCAGGCTGCGAAGCTGCTCGGCATTTCCCGGGTTACCGTGTGGAACCGCATGAAACGGTTCAACCTGAAGGCCAAAAAGGACATCGTTACATCCAGATGATCCAGTAGATGGCGGTCAGCACGGCGGCGGCGATATAGCAGTTCAGCACGACGATACTGCCGAACACGCTGTGCCAGAACAACGTCACGCGCTGGCCGAACGTGGCTTTGCCCGAGCGGATCATCTTCTCCACCCAGCTGCACTCGACC
>Ga0180436_10005087_pt1 | contig 11703 bp, 12 predicted proteins | sample SS_ome_2_FD_132434 | JGI IMG/M metagenome (GOLD analysis project Ga0180436, IMG submission 132434) | Hypersaline lake sediment archaeal communities from the Salton Sea, California, USA - SS_3_S_2 metaG | ecosystem: Environmental > Aquatic > Non-marine Saline and Alkaline > Hypersaline >...
AGCCCTTCCGGCAGGCTGTCGCCGACACCGTCAAAATCGGAACCGATGCCGACGTGCTCGACCCCGACCAGGTCGATGACATATTTGAAGTGCGCCACGACGTCATCGAGGTCAGCATAGGGGAAGGGATGATCTTCGCGGTACAGCCCGCTGAACTCCCAGCGCCTGGGATCGTGTTCGTCGATACCGTTCTGCTCCATCCAGGCCTCGCGGGCTGTTCCCATGTCGTCGAACCACTGCTGCGCCTCCTGCTTGATGAAGCTGGAGCCGAAATTGATCTGGATGACGCCGCCGCCATCGGCGACTGCCTTGATCAGCTCATCACTGATGTTGCGCTCGAATCCGGGGGTGAAATGCCTTGCTGAGGAATGCGAGGCAATCACCGGCGCCTGCGACAGGTTCAATGCATCCCACGCTGCCTCATCTGAAAGGTGGGACAGGTCGACCATCATGCCGACGCGGTTCATCTCGGCGATGACCTGCTTGCCGAAATCGCTCAGGCCGTTCCAGCGGCGCTCCTCGTCGTAGGACGAGTCGGACAGGTGGTTCGCCTTGCCGTGGGCCAGGCTCATGTAGCTGGCGCCGCGCTCTTTGAAATAGGCGACGTTTTCCAGCTTGCCTTCCAGCGGTGAACCGTTCTCCATGCCGATGGCCAGGCCGATCCTGCCGTCCTTGAAGGCTTGTTCGGCCTCCGCCGCGGTTCGTACCAGGACGAATTTTTCAGGCGCGCGACCAGCCAGGGCCTCGATGTGATCGAACAGGGTGTTTGCCACCTGGAAGCTGGTACCCTCTTCCTCTGTCCGGGGCGGCGTGTAAACCACCAGGAAGGGCGTGTCGAGACCGCCCTCGCGGGCCCGCACCCAGTCGAATTCGCCATTTTTCGTCCTGGCGCTGAGATCTTCCCAGCGCATCTTGATGCGATACGGCGCGTCGATGTGCGTGTCGACGATCATGGCGTTTCGCGCCAGTTCACGCGCAGCCTCTGCGTGGTCTTCATCTGCTGACGGAGCCGAAGCGGCGAAAACAGCAGCGGCCGCTGTGACAAACACGAGCAGCTGCCTGAACCCTTTGTTCATATCCTTGCTCCCCCGGCCCAGGACTCGGTCTGCCCGGCCGGTTCGATGTGATGATCCAGCATGCGGTCGCCGTCGAAAATCCAGCTCGCCTGGAATTTTTCACCACGGATCAACATCGGCAGCCAGTGCCGGTCGTCCTCCCACATGAGATCGAAGGGAATCTCGTCGATCGGCGTCCACAGGGGTTCGGCTTCCGCGGTTTCGGTAGGTACGCCATCGAAGTGCCGCGTGCGGTAGACCCAGACGTGGATCGAATAGCCATCGGTGAACTGGAAACGGTGCTCGCCGCAGTATTCGAGACTTTTCACCTCGATGCGCAGTTCCTCGCGGCACTCGCGGACCGCGGACTGCTCCGGAGTCTCGCCGGGGTCGACCTTGCCGCCCGGCCCGTTGACCTTGCCCTTGCCGAGACCCCGCTTCTTGTTGATCAGCAGGACCTCGTCGTCACGAAATACGAACACCAGCGTCGCCGGGTCCTTTGCCTTCCAGTTGTCCCAGTCGATGTCCGACAGTCGCTTCACTCAACCGTCGCCTTGCTGAATTTGCGTTTGCCCACCTGCAGGACGCCGGCAAAACCGGGGTCGAGGTGCATGCGACGGTCCGCGACCCGTTCGCCGTCGATCTTCACCGCGCCCTGCTGAATCATCCGGAACGCCTCGGAGTTGCTGGCCGTCAGGCCGCACTCCGTCAGGGCGGTAGCCAGGCCAATGCCTTCGCCGCCGCTGTCGAGGATTTTTTCCGGAATATCCTCCGGCATCTGTCCCTGTTGAAAACGCGCGATGAAGGCCTCGCGGGCCGCCACGGCAGACTCCCGGTCGTGAAAGCGCTCGATGATTTCCTCGCAGAGCAAAAACTTGACGTCACGCGGGTTGCGGCCGCCTTCGACATCCGCCCTGAGCTGTTCGAGTTCCTCGTTGCCGCGGAAGCTCAACAGGTCGAAATAGCGCCACATGAGATCGTCGGAGATCGACATCAGCTTGCCGAACATCTCCTCGGGCGCCTCGGTAATGCCCACGTAGTTGCCCAGTGACTTCGACATCTTCTGCACGCCGTCCAGCCCTTCGAGCAAGGGCAGCGTGATGATGATCTGCGGTTTCTGGCCGTATTGGCCCTGGAGCTGACGGCCGACGAGCAGGTTGAACAGCTGGTCCGTGCCGCCCATCTCGACATCGCACTCCAGCGCTACGGAGTCGTAGCCCTGCGCCAGCGGATACAGGAACTCGTGAATCGCGATCGGCTGGTTGTCGGCAAATCGCTTCTTGAAATCGTCGCGCTCGAGCATGCGTGCGACCGTGTATTTGGCCGCCAGGCGGATCATGCCTTCCGCGCCCAGCTCGCCCAGCCATTCCGAGTTGAAACGGATCTCGGTCTTGTCACGGTCCAATATCTGGAACACCTGGCTGGCATAAGTCTCGGCGTTTTCCCGGACCTGCTCGGGCGTCAATGCCTTGCGCGTCGCGCTTTTGCCGGTCGGGTCGCCGATCATGCCGGTGAAGTCGCCGATCAGGAAAATGACCGTGTGGCCCAGGTCCTGGAACTGGCGCATCTTGTTGATGATGACCGTGTGACCGATGTGCAGGTCCGGTGCCGTCGGGTCAAAACCGACCTTGATCCGCAGCGGGCGGCCTTCCTTCAGCCGCTCCTCGAGTTCTTCGATTTTCGTTATTTCGTCGGTACCCCGGGCGATCAGCGCCAGGTCCTGTTCAATATCGCTCATAACTCTGTCCAAAAGTCGATTCCGCATTTTAAGGTCTCGCTTCCCGTGCCACCACCCCCTTTTTCGGCCCGACAGTACACGCCTGCCAACGGGGGCGATACCGGGCACCCCTTCCAGGGAACGCTCGCGCAAGGCGTACTTCCCTGTATCGCTTGGATTCGCACATCCCTGTGCTCATACATCCCTGTAAAGGGTTACCCGGCACCGCCCCTTCTATCGATCCAGCATGGCCGGCCCGGGTTACCGGTATGGTTTGGGCGATTTAGAAGCGCCGAGTATTCGGCTTGCGCAGGGGGTCGATTGGCCCGGATGGCCAAGCGAGCTCTGAAGGCATCAGGGAGGTGCCTCCAGAGCGACCCCGTGCGCGGGCGGAATGCGAGGGAAGTCCCGCAGGGATCGCTGACCATGAGCGCAAGCCATACCGGCAATCCGGGCGGAACGGCGATTGACCGAAGCATGGCCTCCAAGTAAGGTAAGCACCGCCCGAACCGGCATGCTGCTTTACGGTCGAATGCCTTCATGGATTTTCCCGGTTTTATCGCTACCGCCTTTGCACGAGACAAGCGCCACAAACCGCTGCTGACCCGGCGACGCCTGGCCGTGTTCGGCGCGACCCTGGTCCTGGCCGGCCTGCTGATCGGTGTGTTCGAACGCAGCGGCACGGAACCCGGTTCCGATACGTCCCGCACCGTGGACCTGGCCATTCCCGACCGGGAACTGACGACACCCGCCCCGGACGAAGAAACCAGCCCGGTTCCGGCGCCAGTGCCGGACGAAGAACCCTGGGACTCCGTGACCGTCCGCAACGGGCAGACGCTCGACGGGATATTCAGGCAGGAAGGCTTCAGTATCGCGCTGCTGCACCGCATCCTGGCCCTGAATGACGAAACCGCAGGGCTGGTGAAAATCCGTCCCGGCGATGTTTTCGAGTTCCGGCGCGGGGCAGAGGGTGAACTTGAAGTCATGCGTTACCCCCTGGACGAGGCTCGCTACCTGGTCGTCGCGAACCGCGCTGAAGAACTGCAGGCGAACATCCTGGAACGCGAAATCATCGCAGAAATCACCGAAACCGAGGGCGTGATCCGCTCATCCCTGTTCCTGGCCGGCAAAGCCGCCGGCCTCAGCGACGCGATGATCATGAAACTGGCCAATATCTTTGGCTGGGACATCGATTTCGTACTCGATATTCGCCAGGGCGACCGCTTCATGCTGGTGTACGAAAAGCTGTACCGCGAGGGTGAATTCCTGCGTGACGGCCGCATCCTTGCCGCGACCTTCATCAACCAGGGCGAGCGTTTCCAGGCGGTATGGTTCGAGGAGGGTGAGGTCGCGGACTATTTCGCCCCGGACGGCCGCAACATGCGCAAGGCCTTCCTGCGCGCGCCGCTGAATTTTTCCTACATCAGTTCCAATTTCAATCCGCAGCGCCGGCACCCGGTCCTGAAAACCGTGCGTCCCCACCGGGGCATCGACTACCGCGCTCCGCCGGGCACCCCGGTGTACGCGGCGGGCGACGGTACGGTCACCCGCTCGGCCTACGACAGGAACAACGGCCACCACGTATTCATCAAGCACGCGGGCAGTATCGTGACCAAGTACCTGCATTTCACCAAGCGCACGGTCAGGAAGGGGCAGAAAGTGAAACAGGGCCAGACCATCGGAACGGTCGGTTCGACCGGGCTGGCGACCGGCCCCCACCTGCACTACGAATTCGTGGTCAACGGCGTGCACCGCAACCCGCGGACCGTTCCGCTGCCCAAGGTCGAGCCGCTCAAGGCCGAGTTGCTGAAAAAATTCCAGGCGCATGCCGCGCCCATGCTGACGCAGTTGAGCCGCATGGAATCCGCTTCGCTGTATGCTGAGCAGAATTGAACCGGGCGACCCGAAGGTAAAGGAACACATGAACCTGCTTCTGAACATCATCTGGCTGGTCTTCGGCGGTTTCCTGATCGTGATCGGTTACCTGCTCGGCTCGCTGCTGCTGTGCATCACGATCATCGGCATTCCCTTCGGTGTGCAGTGCTTCAAGCTGGCGGGGCTCGCCGCGGCGCCCTTTGGCCGGGAAGTCCGCGAGAAGGAACCGCCCGGGGGCTGTGTCTCGATCGTCATGAACATCATCTGGATTCTTCTGCCGGGTCTCGAACTGGCGCTGGCCCACCTCGTGCTGGCCCTGTTTTTCGGCATCACGATCATCGGCATCCCCATTGCCGTGCAGCACCTGAAAATGACCCGCCTGGCCCTGATTCCTTTCGGTTTCGAGGCGCGCGGACGATACTGAACCCTGCCGACCCGGCGCGGTCATAGATTCGCAACGAAGAACGACCCATCACCGATGCGGTCTCACCACGATAATCGGCAAACACCGGTTGGAGAAAACCCGATGCAAAAATTACTCACAAGCCTGGTTCTGATCGCGGCTATTTCTGTCAGCGCCTGCTCCGAATCCGCGCCCGAGGGCGACCAGGTCGTTTCAAACGACGCCGCCCCGACCACCGAAACCGATCAGCAGCAGGCAGAACAGGCACAGCAGCCGAACAATGCCACGAGCGTTCAGAAGCGGGGCAAGGCGGCCGCCGCGCCGAACATGTGGCAACTGTCCCGCGACCTGGACAAGAAAGCCGGCGCGGCTGAAGATTCGAAGGAAAACGCCGAGGAAGACAGCGATCCGGCCGGCGAAGACAAGGGTTAATCACGCGACCAGGGCGCCGCTTTCAACAGCATCAGCATGCCCGGCACGGCGAGTGCGGTGCAGAGCAGGAAAAAGGCCGTATAGCCCATCGCTTCGATCAGGAAACCCGTGCTCGCGTTCGCAAACGTTCGTGGCACGGCGATCAAGCTCGAAAACAGGGCGAACTGCGTCGCCGTGAAGGCCCGGCTGGTCTCCCGGGCCATGTAGGCGGTCAGGGCGACCGTTCCCAGGCCCACTCCGAGATATTCCGCACTCACAACCGCGAACAGCAGGTAGGGATCATGCCCGACGACGCTGAGCCAGGCGAACCCCAGTATCGTAATCATCTGCACCACACCGAAAATCCACAGCGACTTGTTGATGCTCAGTTTCAACATCACCGCCCCGCCGATAATCGAACCCGCGATGGAGGCCCACAGCGCCGCGACCTTGGCTATCGATCCGATCTCGGTGCGGCTGAACCCCATGTCGAGGTAGAAAGGGGTGGCCAGTGCAGTGGCCATGTTGTCGCCCAGCTTGTACAGGAACATGAACGCGAGAATCGCCAGGCCGGCCCCGATTCCGCCGCGCTGAAAGAACTCGCGAAACGGTTCGATCACCGCCTCGCGCAGACTGTGAGGTGCGAGCTCGTCGCTGCTGACCTCGCGCACCACCAGCGAAGTCAGCACACCCACCAGCATGAAAGCGGCCGTGATCCAGTAGACCGCGCTCCAGGGCATCAGGTCGGACAGGATCAGCGACAGGGAACCCGGCACGAGTGACGACAGGCGGTAGGCATTGATGAAGATCGACGTGCCGGTACCGAGCTCGTCATCGTCCAGCAATTCCCGCCGGTAGGCGTCGATGACGATGTCCTGGCTGGCCGAGAACAACGCCACCAGGAATACCAGGACAACGATCGCGCGCAGCGACTGCTCCGGCTCGAAATGGCCGAGCATACCAATGGCCCCCAGCAGCGCCAGCTGCGTGATCAGCGCCCAGCCGCGGCGGCGCCCCAGGAACGGCGGGCAAAAGCGATCCATCAGCGGCGACCACAGGAACTTCCAGGTGTACGGCAGCGAAACCAGGGCGAACAGGCCGATCGTGGCCAGGTCCACGCCGCTGCTGCGCAGCCAGGCCGGGATCAGCTGGAACAGAACGAACAGCGGCATGCCCGACGTGAAGCCGAGGAACACGCAGGTCACCATCCTGCGGTTGAACAGGATCTCCTTCCAGTCGCGCTGCTGTGCAGTCAACGACTCAGCCTGTGCCGCCCGGCGTGTAATCGTAGTCCATGATCAGCGGCGCATGATCCGAAAACCGTTCATCGCGGTAGATTTCGGCCGACCTCGCACGGTCGGCCAGGCCGGGCGTCGTGACCTGGTAGTCGATACGCCAGCCCGTGTTGTTGTCCCAGGCGCGTCCGCGGTTCGACCACCAGGTATAGCGCTCCTCCCGCGGATCGACCCGGCGGAACGCGTCGACCAGGCCGGCCTCGCCGAAGACCGTGCTCATCCATGCGCGCTCCTCCGGCAGGAAACCCGAGTTCTTCAGGTTGCCGCGCCAGTTCTTGATATCGATTTTTCGATGGGCGATGTTCCAGTCCCCGCAAATGACCCAGTCACGCCCCGAACGGGCCCATTCCTCCAGCCGCGGGCGCAGGTAATCCATGCACTCGTACTTCACCTGCTGGCGCTCCTCTTTCGAAGAGCCGGACGGCAGGTACAGCGATACGACGCTGAGGTTGCCGATATCGACCTGCAGCCAGCGCCCCTCGTCGTCCATCACGGGCCAGCCCAGTCCGTGCTGCACGCGCTCCGGCTCGTGACGGCTGTAAAGCGCGACGCCGCTGTAACCCTTGCGCAGCGCGTCGTGGTAGTAAACGTGGTAGCCCTCGGGATGGAACTGCGGGGCGGAAAGCTGTGGCAGCTGGGCTTTCGTTTCCTGCACACAGACAAAATCGGCGTCCTGGCGCTGCAGCCAATCGAAAAAGCCTTTTCTCGCGGCGGCTCGAATGCCATTGGCGTTCAGCGTAATGATCCGCATGCCTGGGGGACTCCTCGGGGTGAATCGGAACGGCGGCCAGAATAACAAAATCAACCGTACTTTTTTGGCATAATTGAGCGTGAACCGCCGGTCCGCAGCAGCGGACGCGTTGCCATGAATGGATTCTGCAATGCAAGACCATACAAAACGATTCTTTGAACTCGCCCTGCACAAGGGCAACCTGAAATTCGGCAGCTTCACGCTGAAGTCAGGCCGGATCAGCCCCTACTTCTTCAATGCCGGCGGATTCGATGACGGCGCGTCGCTGGCCGGACTGGCCGCCTGCTACGCCGACGCGATCGTCGATTCCGGCCTGGAATTCGACATGCTTTTCGGTCCGGCGTACAAGGGCATTCCACTGGCTGCTGCAACCGCCATGGCCCTGCATCAGAGGCATGCGCTGAATGTCGATTATGCTTTCAACCGAAAGGAAACCAAGGATCACGGCGAGGGCGGGATCATCATCGGCGCCCCGCTGCACGGCCGGGTGCTGATCATTGATGACGTCATCTCGGCCGGCACATCGGTGCGCGAGTCCATCGCGCTCATTCAAGCCTCTGCTGCGCAGGCCGCCGGGATCGTGATTGCTCTCGACCGCCAGGAACGGGGCGCTGGAAGCCGCTCGGCGGCGCAGGAAGTCCGTGAAGAACAGGGCATTGCCTGCCTGTCGATCGCCGGGCTCGACGACCTGATCCTGTTCCTCTCGGCCAGCGACACAGCCGGCATCGACATCGACGCCATCAAAACATACAGGGACCGATATGGAATTCAGAACTGAACAACTCGTGGCCCTGCTCGCCACGCTGCTCGTCGTAACGGGCGTTCATGCCCAGAAGGTTTACCGCTGGGTCGACAAGGACGGCAACGTTCACTACACCGAAAGCCTGCCGCCGGACCATGAAGACACCGGGCACGACGTATTGAACCGGCAGGGCATCGTGCTCGACGAAAACCTGAAGCTGACCCCCGAGCAGGAAAAGCCCGAGAAAACCGAAGAAGAAGCAAAAGCAGACGAAGCCGGCAGCCTGCCGCGCGACTCTTCCGGCCTGCCGAGACCGAAGCCGCTCTACTCCGAAGCCGAAAAACAGGCGCGCATGGATAACCTGCTGCTGCTGCGCTTCGATTCCGAACAGGAAATCGTCGACGCCATGAACGTCGAAATCCGGCAACTCAACTACGACCGGGGGCTGCTCGAGGGATCCCGCGACAGCGCGAAAAAATCCTACCGGGACCACTTGCGTGTCGCGGCCAACAAACAGCGCGCCGGAAACGCGGTCAGCGATGAGGACAGGCGCCAGATGAAAGAGATCAAGTCACAGCTGGACCAGGTCAATCGCGAAATCGCGGGCCTGGACCGGCGTGAAGACCGGATCCGCGCCGAGTTCCAGAAGACGCTCGACCGCTACCGCGCCCTGCTGGAAAAGTACTCCGAGGAAAACCCGGGTTGACCGGAGGGGGGTGAATGTTCACTCGCTGCCCCGGCTGCTCGACGGTTCACCCCGTGAACGCCGCACTCCTGGCGCGCCACGGCGGAAAGTATCGCTGCAGCAAGTGCGACAAGGTCTCCAACGCGCTCGACGCGCTCTTTGATGATTGGCCGCAGGCCGGCCAGGCCGGGGCCCAGCCGGGCACGATGCCCGTGCTCGGCTTCGAACTCGACCTGGAACAGGCCCGACAGGCTCGTCATGACCCCGATCCCGGGCAGGCGGCCGACAGCGCGGCCGTTTCACCCCGGCACCCCTCGCTGCTTTCCCGCGTATTGCTGCGCACAGCCTGGCTGGCGGGCGGCGTGCTGGTTGGCGCGATCATCATTTTCAACGTGGCCGAGTTCGCCGGGCAACCGGTCCTTGAAAAACACGAAGTGGAATCGGCGCTGGTCCGGCTGGGCCTGAAAAAACCGGCACCGGCCGCGGAATTTCGTGACCTCGACCGGATTCACCTGGTCAGCCGAGAACTGACGAATGACCCGGCCCGCCCCGGCGTTCTGCGCCTGCGGGCGACACTGGTCAACCGCGCCGCGCAAGCGCAGCCGTACCCGGCCATCGAAGTGATCCTGAACGACAGCGAGGGCGCCCGCGTTTCGACCCGCCGCTTCGAGGCCGGGGAATACCTCGCGATGCCCCCGGGAGACACACCGATGTTCGCGTCCCAGGCCTACCTGCCTCTAGCCCTCGAACTCGAAGATCCCGGCGAGCAAGCGGTGGGATTTGAGCTCAAATTCCACTGACCTTCGCCATGCAGGTTGTGGTAGGGTTGATCTCTGTTTCAGTACGATCACGTTCGACGAACCTGACTTCATGAGCACTGCGAAAACGCCAGCAGCCGTTGCGGCAACGGACCGGGCGACACCCCTGCGAAAATACGTTCAACGCGCTATTCAGCGTTACCTCGTCGACATGGGCGGATCCCAGCCGGACAACCTCTACCGAACCCTGATGTCGCAGGTCGAGCCGCCCCTGATCGAAGAAGTGCTGAAACACACCGGCGGCAACCAGTCGCGTGCTGCCCGCATTCTGGGCATGACGCGCAATACGCTGCGCTCCAAGATCAAGCACTACGACATCACTCCGGGCAGCAAGTAAAAAATGAACGAGAACAACGAAAGCCACGGCGCGCTCGCGCTGATCAGCGTTTCCGACAAGACCGGCATCATCGATTTCGCCACGCGCCTCGCGGCGTTCGGCTACGGCCTGCTCAGCACCGGGGGCACGGCAAAGGCGCTGGCCGAGGCCGGCCTGCCGGTCACGGAAGTCTCCGGCTTCACGGGTTTCCCTGAGATCATGGGCGGTCGCGTCAAAACCCTGCACCCCAGGGTCCACGGTGGACTGCTCGGGCGTGCCGGCGTGGACGAGGCGGTGATGAGAGAACAGGGCATCCCGCGAATCGACATGGCCGTCATCAACCTCTATCCCTTCGAGCAGGTCACTGCCCGGGAAGACTGCAGTTTCGAGGCTGCCATTGAAAATATCGATATCGGCGGCCCGGCGATGGTTCGCTCGGCCGCAAAGAACTTCGACGCCGTCGCGGTCGTTACCAGTCCTGACCAGTACGAAATGGTTCTTCAACGCCTGCAGGCCGGCGATGGCCGCATTGACCGCAAAACCCGTTATGAACTGGCCGTCGCGGCGTTCAACCGCGTCGCCCAGTACGACGACGCGATCAGCAACTACCTTTCGGCTCGCAGCGAAGACGGTGCGGAATCCGATTTCCCGTCACAGGCAAACAGCTGTTTCGTCAAGGTCGCCGATCTGCGCTATGGCGAAAACCCGCACCAGCAAGCAGCCTGGTACCGCGATCTTTACCCCGCGCCCGGCAGCCTCGCCACCGCGCGGCAGCACCAGGGCAAGGAGCTCAGTTACAACAATATCGGCGATGCGGACGCGGCCTGGGAATGCGTGCGCCAGTTCGATGAAACGGCCTGCGCGATCATCAAGCACGCCAACCCCTGCGGCGCCGCGGTTGCCGGAACCTGCGGCGAAGCGTACGAGCGGGCATTCGCCACCGACCCGACGTCGGCCTTCGGCGGCATAATCGCCTTCAACCGGGTGCTGGATGGAGCGACCGCGCAGGCGATCATCGACCGGCAGTTCGTCGAGGTGCTGATCGCCACGGGTTACGCGGCCGCCGCCCTCGAGGCGCTGCGGTCGAAGCCAAACGTGCGCGTGCTGGAAATCGAGGCTGCTCCGGCCGTTCCTCAGCAGGAATCCAGGCGTATCGGCTCCGGCCTTCTGATCCAGACCTCGGACCTCAGGCCGATCACCCCGAACGACTGCCGGGTCGTCACCGAGCTTGCGCCCAGCGACGCGCAATGGCGCGACCTGATGTTCGCCTGGAGAGTCGCCCGCATGGTGAAATCCAATGCCATCGTCTACGCCTCCGATGGCCGCACCCTCGGCGTCGGCGCGGGTCAGATGAGCCGTGTCGACTCGGCGCGTATCGGCCGCTGGAAGGCGGAGGACGCCGGCCTGCCGATCGAGGGCGCGGTGCTGGCATCGGACGCGTTTTTCCCGTTCCGCGACGGCATCGACACGGCGGCCGGGGCCGGCGTACGGGCCGTGATCGAGCCGGGCGGCTCGATGCGCGACGACGAGGTGATGGCCGCCGCCAACGAGCACGGCATCGCGATGGTATTCAGCGGCCTGCGCCATTTCCGGCACTGACCGGCTTCGCGCAGAGACAAGGAACAAAAGGTAGAC
>Ga0180436_10005089_pt1 | contig 11702 bp, 3 predicted proteins | sample SS_ome_2_FD_132434 | JGI IMG/M metagenome (GOLD analysis project Ga0180436, IMG submission 132434) | Hypersaline lake sediment archaeal communities from the Salton Sea, California, USA - SS_3_S_2 metaG | ecosystem: Environmental > Aquatic > Non-marine Saline and Alkaline > Hypersaline > Sediment...
CCGAGAGCAACTGCCCGATGCCCCAGGCCGCCAGCAGTTGCAGCGGGATGGCCAGGTGCATGGCCAGCCAGGGCATCTTTTCGCCCGCCCAGCTATAGACGGCAAAGGCCATCAGCGACCAGTAGATCAGCAGCGGCACGAACGGGACCACCACCTGCCCCTGCTCATCGATCTCCTGCTCCTCGCGGGCGTCGCCCTTGACAAAGTAAAACACCATGGCGCCCAGCCCGGCGATCAGCGGCAGGAACTCGTACATCGGCATGATCACCAGGTAATAGTACCAGGGCTGTCCGCCGCGAGCGACCTCCTGCTGCGAAAGCCAGTAGCCTAGCTGCCCCACCATACCGGTGGCAAACCCCTGCCCGTTGGTGAACATGGTCGTAAACAACGGCACGAAAATGGCATAGAATATGCCCGCGCAGACCAGCCAGCGCTTCCAGTTCCACCAAAGACCCACGGCCGCCGAGATGGCCAGCACCACCACAAAGACCGCGGCGGAGAAATAGATGCCCTGCTGCGAATAGTCTATGGGGTCGCGCCCCAGGGCCTTGATGGCAAAGGGCGAGGCCAGCGGCACAATGAGCGTTCCGATCACGACGATCAGATCAAAGACCGCCAACTCGGTCAACGGACGCTTGCGGTCGTGCAGCCACTGCCAGGCGAATAGCCCGGCCAAAAAGGTGCCAAAGATGAAATAGGTGATAAAGGTCGTCTCTTTGGCGCAAAGTCCCAGCGAGACGGAGGCGGCCACCCAGTAGAGCGTCTTTTCCTTGCGCTCGGACAGATAGTAGAGAACGGCTACAAACAGCACCAGGTTAAACAGGGCCACATAGGGGTCATGCCGCAGAAAGCGTGAGCGGTGCATCATCACGGGCGAGATGGCCATGAGCAGCGTGGCGATCAGAACCCCGCGCTTGCCCAGCCAACGCTGCATCAAAAGCGGCATCAAGGTGATGGCGATGCCGAACAACGCCGGGCTCAGTCGGCCGACCACGTCGGTATGGCCGAACAACGCAAAGAGGGTGGCCGTGAAATGATACAGAAAGGGGCCGTGATAGGTTGGACTGTGGGTATACCCCTGACCCGTCAGCAGCTTCCACGACTCCCAAGCATGGATCGACTCGTCGTGGCTATAGCCCCGCGACCCCAGGTCCCACAGACGCGTCAGGACGATGAAAACGACGATCGCGGCGTACAGCAGCGTCCACCAGGTGATCTTGGTCCCCAGGACGGGGCGCTCCAACCAGCTCGCGCGGTTCTGTTCTTGCATACGGGCTATCTCTCCTAGTGGTCTCTAGTAATCCAATCGCACCCAGACGCGAACGGTATCGGACTCGATCCAACCGACCGCGTCTCGAAACATGAACCAGCGCAGGCGCTCGCGCGTCGAAAGCTGCTGCTCGGGCCATCGCTCTGAGAGTCGGAAGCGCTGACCCGCATAGCCCGCCGGATAGGTCTCATCGGCCCGTTCGCGAGCCACCAAGGCTGCCCGGGTCGGGCGTATCAAGGCATTGCCCACCGGCTCTATGCGGTCCATATCGCGCAGATACCAGCCGATCAGCGGATCGAGGTCCTGCTCATAGGCCAGGGTCAGTTCGTGCGGGTCGCCGGCCTTGCGCGACGAATAGGCGCTGACAAAGGCCGCCAGATCAGCCACCTCCGTCGAGGTCGGCTCTACCAGCAGCGGTTCGCGGGGATCACGCCCCGTTTGGTAGGCCATAGCGGTCGACGCCCGCACCGTCCCGACGGTCATCAGGACCAGCAGCAGGGCGGCCATCAAACGCAGCGCAGCGAGACGTCGCGCCCAATACCAGTATCCGGCCCAGCCGAGAATGAGCACCCCCAGGCCGATGCGCGATTGGGTCAGGAAACGCTCCTGCCCCGAGTGCGTCCAGGCGGCCAACGAAAAGAGAGCGAACCAGCCCAGGCAGATCGCCAGCCAGCAAGCGCCCGCATCGCGCCAGTCGAGGTCGACGACCAGTTCGTCCCACAGCCACTGCACGCCAAGCGCGGCCAGAGCCAAGGCAGGCAGCAGCGCGTCCAGCATCCAGTAGGGATCGCGGTGACCCAGCAGACTGCCCAGTACGAGGCAAACTACGAGCCAGACGCCCAGAGCAGCTTGTGGCCGTTCCTTGCGAACGAGGCCAGCGAGGAGTCCGACCAAGGCCAGCGCCACGGTCAGGTACTCGTACAGACCCAGGTTGCGGAGCAGATGGTACCAGGGCAGCCCGCTGGCCTTGGGTGCCAGATCGGCGAACCAACGCCACTGCAGCTCGACGGTCGCGCCCAGACCGCCCAGATTGCTCAATGCGGCCGTTGCGACCACACACAGCACCAAGAGGCCCGGAAGATAGGCCGAACGCTCCCGGAGACCCTCGGCCATGGTCTGCAGCGTCTCGCGAATGGGGCTGGGCTCTTTCCCTTCCTTTCTGCCCAGGCGCCACCACAAAAGCGCCAGCAGAGCGAGAATGACGGGCGTCAACAGAGCGGGCCCCGACATCAGCCCCAGGACCAGCCAGACCCCGGCCCATGACAGCGACACGATCCGACGTTCGCGCAGGTAGCGATCGAGCGACGTCAGGCAGGCCGCAACGGAAAGCGCCGTCAAAATGGCCCCGTCGGCCGTGCGCGAGGCGTGGACCATGGTCGGCGAGAGCGCCAGCATCAGCGAGGCAGCCAGGCTTCCCTTGCTCCCGAGCCTATCGCGCAGGAACCAAGGGACCAGTACCATCCCAGCCCCGGCCAGCGCCGAGAGCAGTCGGATGGCCCCATCGCCGGCGCGAAAGAGGCCCGCCGCGATCAGATCAAAGGCATAGAGAAGCGGCACATAGTCGCCCGAGGCCCCCGCGCGGCTAGCGAGCGCCCGCCAGGCCGCCAGCGCCGTCTCTGCCTCGGATGGTAAGAGCGGCCAGAGGCTCAGCTTGGCCAGCCGAATGGCCAAGGCCACCAGGGCGATGATCAGGTACGGAATCACCCCGCAAAGGTTCGCTGTCTGAGCATCCTCGGGCGCCGTTGTCCGCGTCGGTGAGTGTTCGTTTGGCATAAACCCTCTGCTATGCGCTGACTCGTCGTAACAGAGCACTATTAGTGAATACGGCTGTAGAGCGTAACGCTTTCATTGCTGTAGGCAATCGACATGACCTCGCCCAGCTTGCGCAACTGGCTGGGGTTGAGGTGATAGCGATCCCGCTCCAGCCTGCCGACATAGACATAGTCGATGCCGTATTGATCCAGCAGACTGGCGGTCAACCCCGCATCAAGGCTGGTATAGATCGCCTCGATGTCTGGCTCACGGGCGGACGGAATGTCATAGCTACCACGCCACTGCAGCTCGTGTCCACCCCACCCCAGAAGCGTGGGAATGCCGGTGTGCGCCGAAACCCAGTTGTGCTCGGAATAAGAGCCGCCCGGCGCCTCGAGCATCACGGCGTCGTCGGGCGCGTTCTCGCGCAGCCACTGCACGGCGGCATAGTCGTCGGGCCGATAGCGCGCGATATAGCCGGTGCCATCGAGCGTTGGTTCGTTCATGAACCCATTGGTCTTGGCCGGCACCGCCGCCACGGGGTAGACCAGCCCGCACAGGATGAGCAACGTGGCCACGCCGCCCCAGACATAGAGCCCCACGCGACTCGAAGAGCGCCAGCGGCGCGCCAGATCGAAAACGCCCACTGCGCCCGCCACCGACAGCAACACCCAGCCCTGATAGTAAAACTTGAAAACGGTGTTCATGCGGGTGCCAAAGGTGTCCCGCAAAAAGGCAAACTCGCAGAATCCGACCAGCCCCAAACCGACAATCGCCAGCAGCAGGCCGAACTGGGCGCTCGCAGACAGCCTGGGCTCGCTCTCGGCATCGCGCTGCGCACCCCAGACCAGCAATCCCAGGCTGATGCCCAACAACAGCAACACCAGAGCCGCGGTCCACCAGCTCATCACGGCACAGAGCAGCGCCGCCAGAGCGCATCCGCCCTCCAGAAGAATGGCCAACAGCGGGGTGCGTTCCCCTTTGGATTGGCGGAACCAGCGCAGCGCCAGCGCGACCAACCAACTGCTCAGTAGGAACACCTGCACGCCCATCATGAGCAGGAACTGGTGCAGACGCGTCTTGTAGTCACCGACCCAACCAATGCCGCCTGCTTGCGAGCGAAAGCCGACATAGAACGGCATGTAGAAGGCGATCCCCATCACCAGCAGGATGGCGCCAAAGGCGACCGAGTCCTGCAACCAGGCCCAGCCGAATCCACGCTCGCGCTGTCGGGCAATGGCGAAACAGGCGACCGCGATTACAAGATAGATCGGATAGTCCCAGGTGTTGAGAAATCCCAGGCTACCCAGGCAGAGCCCGTACATCACCCAGTCGAACAGATCGCCCTGCCAAAGGTCGGACAAAAACCGCGTGATCCGCGCCCAGACGCCGCTGCGCTCCTCCACTGACTGCTCGCCTCGCCGACTCAAGAGCAGGTTCAGCGCCAAGGAGAGCGCCAAAAAGACAAAGGGCAGCGTCAGCACGTGCGGGTGATTGTCGCCCAACAGGAAGCTAAAGAACGGAAACTCGTCGATCACCTCGATCGAGCGCCCGGCGAGGTCCTTGTCGTGAATCACGCGCGATGCGCGCCACCACCACCACATGTCGTCGGGGTACCAGTGGGCGCTAAGGGGCGTCGTGCCCAGGTTCTTGACGTCCAGCCACTGCCACAGCGCCTCGGATCCCCAACCATGGGCCCGAATCATCTCGAACAGGCCTTCCAGATTGCCCATCACGGCGGTGAGCACCGCTCCGAGCGCGCCGGTCAGAATGGCGCCAATCGAGCCGTCGCCCTCGGCGTCCTCGCGTCGCCCCAGCAGGGCCAGGTTCGCGCAGACGCCAAAGGCCCCGGTCACGGTCAGGGCAAAGAGCATACTGCCCACCAGGTTAAAGGTAATGTCGCTGGCCAGACCCACAAGACGGGTCAGCGCCGCCGCGATCACATACCCCAGGTAGTAGTAGCTGATACCATAGCCCGACAGCCAGGGGTCGCGCGGTGGAAAGGTCCCGCTGCGCAGAATGCCGTTGATAAAGGCAAACTCCATCGGCTTTTCGGTGGCGGCGATATCGGGATTGTAGGCGCGAAAGGTGGCAAAGAGCAGCAGCGCGAGAAGGAACAATACTTCGGTGGCGATCACCAAACGCCGGTTACGGCGCAGGTCGGCCAGCATCTCTGGACCATGTTTGCGCCAGACCAACCACGATGCGCCGGCGATGAGCAACAGCACAAACACGGTGTTGCCGACTGTGTTGCGCAGCACGCCGATAGTCACCAGAATCCACAATAGGTAACCCATCAGCAGCAGACCCAACGGCCTGGCCAGGGCATAGCCCCGGTCCGGCAGGAATCTCAAGAGCCGCAGCGTCAGGGGCAGCGCCAGCAGACCAATTGTCTGCAAGAGCAGCCAAAATCGCAGCGTGTGGATCAGGAACAAGGTTTTCCTCCCAGAGATGCCATCGCCCGCGGCAGGACGCTAGGCGTCGACGACAGGCAACTGGTAGATCACGGTCTTGGCGTTGGTATAGACGCGCGTCGCGCGCCCCAGAGCGACCATCTGCTCGAACTTTTCCAGGCCTTGGTTGGCGTAGACGGAGCGCTCGAGTTGGCCGACATAGACATAGCGGACGCCATACTCGGACGCGATGCTCTCAAAGTCGCTGATGTCGGTCGTATTGTACATGCGAGCAACGTCGGTTTCGCGCGCGGCGACCTCTTTTGCCGGACGCTGCTCGCGTTCATGCATCCCGACGAGGGTCGGCAGACCGGTGTAGGACGAAACCCGCAGGCCGCCCTCCCGATAGTATCCCAGCGCCGCTTCCAGCAGCACCGGCGTGCCCTCGACGTTCTCCCACAGCCAGGCGATGGCCTCGCGGTCAAAGCGCAACTGGACCTGGCTGTCGGCATCGGGCCACGCGTAGCTGGCCACCTGCATATAGGCCGTGCCGTCCAGTGTGCCGCGGCGCGCGTTCGGCCCGACAAAGCGTTCATTGACGCGCACCGCTGGGGCCTCGATAGTATAGACCAAAGACCCAATCAGCAAAAGCGCACAGAACCCACGCCAGGCCACTCGCGAACCAAGCCCAGCGCGGCGCCAAAGCTCGGACAGAGAAACGCCCCCCACGATTCCCAGCAGCAACCAGGCCTGGGTGTAGAACTTGAACACGGTGTTCATGCGGCGCCAATCCGTATCCGCCAGCCAGTCACGCATATAGATGACTTCGACGCCGGCCCAGATACCCAGGGCCACGAACAGCATCAGCCGCCGCAGAAAACGGGCCTCGTCGCCTCCGGCGCAAGGAAGGACCACTCCGGCGGCCACGAGCAGCGGCAGCGCGATCCCCAGGACCACGCGACCGGTGGAAACGGCCACGGCGCCCAGCCCGAGCCCGACAAGGCAAAGGCCGAGACCGATCAGGGCGGCGACCGTACTCCGCCTCAGAGCCCCCTCCGGCAGATGGCGCACAAGCCGCCGCCATCCCCAGCGCTCCACGGAGCCCGCTAATCGACCCCAGGGCCACTCGGAGAGCAGCCAGACCAGCAACTGACTGATCGCCAAGAAGCCCAACAGTCCCCAAATGGCCGCGAATGGCCCCAGTGGGCTATTGCTCTCCAGCGGTACCCAGCCCAGACCGACGTACTGGGCGCGATAGTGCGAGTAAAAGGGTCCATAGGCCAGTACCGAGGCCAGCGCAAAGAGAAAGAGCATGGCCAGCGAGCGGGCCAGACCCCGCTTGCCCTGCTGCGACCAGCCTCCATACAGCAGGCAGGCGCCCAGGATACCCCAAAAGGTCGGCAGGTCCCAGGTATTGATGATACCCAGGGCACCCAGACAGATGACGACGCAGATCCAAAGCGCCATCGTATGCCGCCGCGATGCGCCCTCTCCCGACCGCGACGCCCAGCGCCCCACCTCTAGCGATAGAGCCAGCGCCAGGATAGTAAAGGGGATGGCGATCATGTGCGGGTGCAGGTCGGCGAAAAGGAAACTGAAAAACGGAAACTCGTTGATGGTATAGGGAATGACGCGCGTGGCGCTGTACCAATAGTCAAAGGCGCCCAGAGACGCGCGGCCGGTCACGACATTGACCAGCCCCTGCCAATAGATGGCCCCGCTTAGCGGCGTTCCGGGAGCCGCGCCGCTGGCGCTCGCCATACGGTCAAAGAGCTGGGTCACACCAGTCAGGTTGCCCACGACAGCCACCAGCAGGGCGCTCAGCAATCCGCCGCGCACACAGGCACGCCCCGATGCACCAGCAGCGTCGGAACGCATACGCAGGCGACGCGTCAGTTCATGGCCCAGTCCATAGGCGTGCGAAACCGTCAGCGCAAAGACCGTGGCCACCGAGAGGTTGAATCCGACCTCGGGACGCGCGCCGCTCAGCTTGCCCAAAAGCGAGGCCAGAAACTGCCCATAGTAGTAATAGTTGATGTACCCCCCGGCAAAGTAGGGGTCATAGGGCGGCATATGGGCCGATTTGGTGACCGCGTTGAGAAAAGCGATCTCCATCATCTTTTCGCCGCCGAACCAGGGCTGCCATAGATCCGGGTTCAGCACGCGAAGGCCAACGAACAGCGTCAGTGCGAGTGAAAAGAGCGCCTCCTCAAAAAGGATGCGCCGCCGGCCTTCGCTGGTGGCCAGGAGCGCCGCTAGGCCGCTCCTCCCCCAGCCCAGGTAAAAAAAGAGCAGCCCCTAGCGCCAGGAGCACGATCCAGGCCGTCAGCGCGGTGTTGGGCCAGAGACGCAGGCTCGAGCCGATCCAGACGCCATAGCCTACGACCAGCAGACCCAAGCCCTTTGACAGAGCATAGCCGCGGTCGGCGAATCCCGGCAGGACCGTGGCCATTAACGGCCAGGCGACCAGCCCGATCAGGAGTAGGACGACCCACCAGCACAGGGCGATCCCCAGCGTCGAGTCGCCCAGCCAGCGATCCCAGCCACGCGCATCCTCGACTGCCGGCAACTCGCCTACGGGAACGTCGAGCATCAGGTCGGTCTGGGGGCTCTCGACCTCGACCAGATTGCCAGAGGGCGCCTTTTCGGGCCCCTCCGCCCTCACAGAGCCGGGGATCCAGTGCCTCGACCACCAGTCCGCCAGGGGACTCGGCCCGCTCTCGGACCGCGAGACCAGGCGCACATTGCCGCCCAGCACGCGATAGATGGTCACGCCGCTCTCGCGATAGATGACCTCCAGCGGGCCGCCCACCATCTGTTCGAACTTGTCTAGGGCGGCGGCGTCGTAATAGGCCCGCTCGAGATCGCCCACATAGATCAGACCGACGTCATACCTCTCCAGAATGCGCAGCGCCAGTTGCTGATCGAGCGTGCTGTAGAGGTCGCGCAGGTCCTGCAATCGCCAGTCGACCACGATCCCGTCGACCGCCGCGCGCTGCTGCTTTTGGTGCCAGTCCCAGCCAATGACCGAGGGCAGGCCGGTATAGATCGACACCCGACCACCCCAGCGGTAGAGCGGGGTATTGGCCTCGACGATCACAGGCGATCCCACGATGTTCTCTTGCAGCCATGTAATGGCGCGCAGGTCGTTGACCAACGGCAGATCGCGCCCATTGTCCTGGTAGTGGGCCGTGGTCATGTACATGGTGCCGTCGAGGCCCGAGGGCAGGGTCCCATCCCAGCGATCGCGCACCTTGCCATAGGTCGCGCCGATGGGATAGAGCGCCCCGCCGATGAGCAGCAGGCTCAAGCCCCAGCGCCAGGCGCGCCCCCATCCGAACTGCCAGGACGGCAGGCGGGGCAACAGAGACGACAGCCATACCGCCGCCGCAACGCCCCAGATGACCCACACCTGCAGGTAGAACTTGAACACGGTGTTCATGCGACCGATGTCGCCCTTGAGCACGATATACTCGACCGCCAAGGTAAGCGCCATGCCCAGCGCCACCAATGCCCGCACGAACCGCTGCGAGGCGTCGGCCTGGGGGTCAAAGATCATGGCGGCAGCCAGGACCAGCACCGGCACGCCCAGGAACAAGACCCACGACTTGGTTAGGATGAACAGCGCCAGCATCAGCCCCAACAGCGCAATGCCCACCCAGGCCAGTTCATAGCCCAACGATTGGCAGCGGACCAGCCGGGCGTACAGCTCGGCGGCGCGTCGTCGTTTGTCGGCCGGGCGAGCGAACAGGCGCAGCGCCCGCACGATCGCGTTGCGCGACTCGCGACGAAAAGCGGTGAGCAACAGATAGCTGAGCAGCACAAAGAGCTGTGTGCCGTGGATCATCAGATAGGCCCCGAGCGGCGTGCGCTCGCCCTTCCAGCGCTCGATGCTGGAATAGCCCAGACCGAAACTGGCGTGGTAGGGTCTGAAGAGCGCCATGCTCAAGAGCACCACAGCGCCGGCGCGCAACGCCAGAACCAGTAGATTGCGCCAGGTCCAGGGGTTCTCTCCGCGACGTACCACCTCGCCGTGCAGTCCCAGAGCCACGGCCATCATGCTGATCAGCATGTAGGTAGGATAGTCCCAAGAGTTGTTGCACCACAGCTCGCCCACCGCCAGGCCCAGCAGCGCCAACCGCGCCCACAGCGCCCAGTCGACACAATCGAGCCATTGCCGGCACTTGCCCAGGAGCGCCCTCAGCCGGTATGCCATGGATGGATCACTTGTGGTCGGGCGAGATTCCACCATGCACGTCGCGGACCCTTCGCTTGTGCCCAAGGTGACAACCGGCTCAGAGCCCGCCGGGTCGATGGCCGCACCATCGCGATTCGGCGTAGCTCCCAACATGCCATCTCGCGCCAGTTGGGACAAGGCTGCTACCGGTTTTACCACCAGACTGGTGGCCAGGCCGAGAACCAAGGCCGCAAAGGGCATAGCCGTCAGGTGGGCGTGCAGATCAGCGTACAGGAATGTAAAGAACGGAAACTCGTTGATCTCACCGTGCTCCATGATGCGGCTGGCATTCCAGTACCACCACTCGGGACGGAAGGGCAGCTGACGACCTTTGAACAGCAGCTCATAGAGGCCGGCCAGGGTCTGTACCAGTTTGCTCAGGCCAGGAATGGTGCTCTGGAACTGCGCCGCCTGTCCAAGGCTCTGCAGTCCCTGCAGCAAGAGGCGCACCTCGCCCAGATTGCCCATCACGGCAACCAGGAACGCGCCCAGCACCCCAAAGCGCAAGGCTCGCGGGAACCAGGCCGCCTCGTCATCGCGTGCCGGCAGCAGGTTGAACACTGTGGTGCTGACGCCCAGAGCCAGCATGGCAAAGCAGGTGGGAATCGCCAGGTTGTAGGCCGTCGTCGGCACGACGCCGGTGAGCTTGGTCAAGGTGGCGACCATCACCCAGCCAAAGTAGTAATAGTTGAGATAGCCGCCCGCGAACCAGGGATCATAGGGCGGAAAGTAGCTGCTCTTGATGATCGCGTTGAGATAGGCCAGGTCCATCGGCTTTTCGCCGCCCATCACGGGATGCCAGAGATCCGGGTTGCCGTAGCGAATTAGCCAAAAGACAGCAAAGAAACACCAGAACAGCGTCTCGATGGAGAGCAGCAGGCGCCAACGCATCCGCAGGTAGCGCTGGATGGCCTCTCGCTGCCGCCAGGCGATCCCGGCTGAGACCATCGCCATGGCAGCCAAAACCAGCGCGATCAGCGCGCGGGTGTAGGGCAGCCACTCGAGACTGGGCAGCAGCCAAGAGACATAACCCAGTATCAGTAGGCCAACTGTCCTGCCAAGGGCATAGCCCCGATCACGGAGCGGGCTAAACACCACAAAGGTGATCGGAAAGGCGACCAGCCCAATCAGAAGCAGCGCGAGGACCCATGTCAGCGTTGGGAAGCGGTTGGCCAGGCTTCCCCGATCAAACATCTCGGACCAGGTGCCGCCCGCCCGCTGCAGAACCGCGGTTTCTTCGGACATCATCAGGTTGGTGGGGACTTTTTCATACTTGGTCGGTTGGACCCGTACGATACGGTCGAGCTCGAACGCGTCGAACAGAGCGTGGACCTTTTCGATCGCGAAATCATCCCGCTTTTGAAAAAGCAGCACCTTGGGGTGGTCATAGACCGTGAACGACTCGTCGGCGCCGTCATCGACGATCTCTATGCCCAGAAACCTCGGGCGTGAGGTAAAGGTCTGCACCAGGTCATAGCCCAACTCGCCCGAGAACAAGGCCTCATAGTAGCGCGTGGTCATCGGATAGCGCGTCGGCAAACGCGGAATCGACTCGTAGAGCCGATTGCTGCTGAGGGCGATATAGTCGGTCTGCTCCAGCCACTCGTACAGCTTTTCGCGTTTCTCCGGCACGTCCTCCCAATACAGGTCGAACTGGATTTGCTGAAACTCGGCCGAGGCGAGGCGCCCGTCGATGTTCAGCGGCAGCGGATCATCCCACAGCTCAAAGGAGATGGTGGAGCCCTGCGGTAGGTTGCTATACATCCAGCGCGAGGCCGCGGCCCGCGACACCGGTCGGGTGTAGATTGAGGTAAAGGCCAGGGCCCAGATTGCCGTGCCAACGACCACAAAGGCCAGGGCGACGGCCGCTACGTGCTTGCCCCAGCGCGTCCAGGCTGCCCTGCCGCCCCAGTCTCGGGCGCGGTCCCACAACCAGATCAGCCCAAAGCCAGCCATCAGTGCGGCAGTGGGATAGATGGGGAGCAGGTAGCGCGTCACTTTGACGAACTGGATGCTCTGATAGCCAAAGGTCATGCTGAACCAGACCCAG
>Ga0180436_10005090_pt1 | contig 11701 bp, 6 predicted proteins | sample SS_ome_2_FD_132434 | JGI IMG/M metagenome (GOLD analysis project Ga0180436, IMG submission 132434) | Hypersaline lake sediment archaeal communities from the Salton Sea, California, USA - SS_3_S_2 metaG | ecosystem: Environmental > Aquatic > Non-marine Saline and Alkaline > Hypersaline > Sediment...
GTCATCTCGGCGGTGGAGCCGTTCATCTCCGGTTGCGAACGGACCTCGGCCGAATCGCAATCGGAGGCCACGATGTAGTCCGAGGGGACCTCTCGAACGATGCGCCTCACGGCGGTCTTCAACTGCCGGACGTTGCCGGGCCAGTCCGACGCGCCCAGCCTGGCCACGGCTTCGGGTGCGAACACCTTGGGCTCGCGCCCTATCTCGAGGCTCACCTGGCGATTGAAGTGCTCGACGAGCAGGGGGATGTCCTCGCGCCTGTCCCGCAGGGCCGGCAGGTCGATCCGGATCTCGCTGAGGCGGTAGTAGAGATCCCTGCGGAAGTCACCGCTGTTCAGCATCGCGTCCAGGTCCGCATTCGTGGCGCTGACGATCCTGGCGTCGGATGTCTTCGTGGTGTCGGAGCCGATGGGACGGAAGCGGCCGTCTTCCAGGACGCGCAGCAGTTTGGCCTGGTTCTCGACGTCGATGTTCTCGACATCGTCGAGGAACAGCGTGCCGCCGTTCGCCAAGGCGAAAAGACCCTTCCGGTCGGCGGCGCCCGTGAACGCGCCTCGGGTGTGTCCGAACAGCTCCGACTCAGCCTGATCGGCCGACTTCGCGGAGCAGGCGCAAAAGATCCACGGCCCGTCGCGGCGAACTCCCGAATCGTGGATGGCGCGGACGACCAGTTCCTTGCCCGTTCCGCTCTCGCCGCGGACCAGCACCTTGTCCGCGCAACGGGCCGCCACACCGATCTTGTAGTGGACCTGGCGCATGGCGTCCGAGCAGCCCACGAGACCGTGCCGGCTCGCCATCATGTCCGGCAGCATCGGCTCGCCGCACCTCAGCCGATGGATGCGGACGGCCTCGTCGAGGGAGGTCTCGAGCCGTCGCCAGGCGTTCTCGTCTTTCACGATGTAGTCGGTCGGAAGATCCTGGCGTCTAATCTCGCTCTCCAGATATTCCCGCGCGTGCGCCGTCAGGTAGATGACCGACACGTCGGGTCGTTCATGGCGGATGTGCCTCGCGGCCTCGCGCCCATCCATGCCCGGCATGCGGATGTCCATGACCACGGCGGCTACGTCCGACCGCGTTCGGATCAGTTCGTGGGACGCCAGTCCGGAGGATGCGGTGAGGACCCGGTACGCCTTCGCGAAGTGCTCCGACAGGGTGCCGAGCAGGTCGGTGTTGTCGTCGACGACCATGATCACCGGACGTGAAGCCGTGTCTCCGGTCATGAACGGGCCTCCAGGCGCCGCGGCCCCTCCGCGGCGGCGACGAGTTCGAGGATGAATGTCGTGCCCTGGCCGGGCTCGCTTCGCAGGTCTATCCGGCCGCCGCGCATCTCGACGATCCGTCGCACCATGGACAGGCCGATCCCGATCCCCGTGTCGGGTTTGGTCGTGACGAAGGGATCGAACACGCGTGAGATCTCCGTCGACGGGATGCCGCAGCCGTTGTCCGCGATGGAGATCCTGACCAGATCGTCGACCGCCTCGGAGCGGATGTCGATGACGCCGCCCTCGGTGCGGGATCCGAGGGCGTCGAGGCTGTTGCGCACCAGGTTGTTGAGGATGGCGTGCAGGTAGGTGGCGTTCATGCGGATGCGGAGACCGGGCGCCGAGGCCGTATCGACCGCGACGGCCTGTTCCCGCGACCGATCCGCATTGTCCTCGAGCACGGACGCCAGCACGTCGTCCAGACCGCAGACGCCGTCGGTCTCCCCGTCCTCGAGGATCGCGTAGTCGGTGATGCGCCGGGTGAACACCAGGCTCTTCTCGATGGCTCGGCCGATCCGTCGGATCGACGAGTCCGGGCCGCTTCCCGGTTCGTTTCCCTTCAACAGCATGGAGACGCGCATCTGCGCGGGCATCAGCGCGTTCCTGATCTCGTGCGCGAAGCCGCCGGCGATGTCGCGCGCCTGACGGTACTTCTCCGACGCGATCAGCATGGCCTGCATGGCCTGCATCTCGCCGAGGTTACGCTCCAGCTCGTCTCTCTGCGCGGCGATGAGCCGATTCCTGCGCCGGAACCCCACGATGATCGACGCGGCGAGGCCCAGCAAGAGGCCCAGAGGGACGGCTCCGGCCAGGAAGGCCAGGATGGGATTCCGTTGGAAGATCCGGAACCATGGCGATTCCCGCAGCGCGAGCCGGGTACTGACCTCGCGGCCTCGGACGACGAGCTCGGCCCCTCCCTGCGGCTCGGACGCCGGATAGATCATGGCGACTCCGACGTGGGTGAACTGGGCCAACGTCCCGAATCCCTCGTCGAGCAGCGAGAACATGCCGTCCGGCGATTGCAGCAGCAGCTGCCGGTCGCCGCGACCCAGGAAGTCGCGGCCGTCGAGCGGCTGCATGTGCTTCGTGTGACGGAGTCGGGCCCGCAGCCGGAGCCGGTGGTCGTACACGTGCAGGGTGTTGTCCTGCAGGGAGATGTAGATCTCGTCGGAGCCGTCGCCGTCGAGATCGAAACGCTCGATCGCGGAGACCAACCGTCCCGGGCCGAAGGAGACCTCGTCCAGGAGGGTGCCGTCGAGCTCGTAGACCCTCAGGCCGCCACAGCGTTGCGATTCACGATCGCTCCCGCATGTCTCGTCCGTATACGAAGTCAAGATCTCCGCATCACCGTCGCCGTCGACGTCGATGGGCACCGTCCAGGTATGGCTCAACGCGCCGCCCGTGTCCTCCCACAACAGGGGGCCGCCCCACCGGTCCAGGACACCGACATAGGAACGGGCGTCGGACCGGCTGCCGACACGGTGGCCGTTGTTGAGGGAATCGTCACCGAGCAGGACGAGGGGCCCCTCTTTCCCGGTGAAGACCTTGAAAGCATGCCGGGGCAGATTCCCGGTGACGGGATATCGCCAGAGTACGCGATCGTTCTTCCAGTCCAGACAGACGAGCTCCCGCCCCAGCATGTCCCAGTCGACGCTGATGGCGACCATGACTTCCTTGAACCCGTCTCCGTTGAGGTCGGCGGTTGTCAGGATATGTCCACCAGCTCCCCAGCGGCCGTCGCCATCCCTGTCCTGCCCATGGGCCAGAGCCCGTCTGTAGGGCTGCCGGTCCCCGCACCGGACGATCTCGACCCAGACGGTGTCGGACTCGGTATAGGTGACGATGACGGATTGAGGGCCCGGTCCATGCATCGTATCGATGTCGTGCGAAATGATCTTGGACGTGGGCAGGGTGATCTGGCCCAACGCGCTTCCGCCCATGACCTCGTCGCGGAAGACCAGGTAGCTGGCCCCATCGGGAATTCCGAGGCCGGTCTGGATCTCCACACAGCCGTAGTGTCCGTTATCCGCGAACAAGCCGGGCACGATCCATCTGTCGACGTGGTGTTTGGTCGTCGCGGTTTCCTCGAAGTAATGGGGGAGCGATCTCGGGTCTTCGACCTGCACCAGATCGATGTACCCTATCTCGTCCCCCGGAGCCCTGCAGCCGGAGAGGGCCAAGGCGCCGAGAAGCAGGACGACCAGGCGGGATACATCGAGACGGACGCCCGAGCTGATGGCTTCCGGTCGAATTCGCGTCATCCAGCTGCTTTCGTCTGGTCGGGCATGAATCCTCTTGATGTGCGTGCGATAGGACTGGAAACATTAGATGATATGAGATCCTCTAATTCGATTATAGCACGGAATGGATGCGGATCCGATCCGGGTTGGCTTCGAGACCTCATGGTCGACGCATCAGCGCCGGCGACGGCAGGACGGGTCTCGGGATGCTTGCGGACGACGCGGAGCAGGAGAGTGGCGATCGACCGGCGCGGACCGTGGATGGTTGCGCCACTCGGTGGCGGCGAACGCCGGCGGATGGCGGGATAATCAGGGGCGCCTCAACCCGCTGCCCCCGCCAGCAGCACCTCGGGCTTGATCTTGTGCCGGTCCAGCCCCACCGCTTCCGCCGGCAGCCCCTGCGCCACCGCCAGCAGCTGGAAGTAGTACACGGGCGGGATCGAGAACCCCAGCTTGAACTTCCGCGCCAGCTTCAACTGCCCCGTATCGAACGAATCGAAGCATGAAGGACAGGTCACCCCCATGATGTCCACGTTCGCCGCGTTGATCGACTCCAGCACCGTCCGCGTCATCTGTTCGGGCAGATCGCAGTCGCGGCAGGACTTGCCGCAGCAGATGATGCGTTCGGTAGTATCTGAAGAGCTGGTTTGAGCATAATCTGATGTTCTCGGGCGGATGCCGTATCTCCATGAATATCAGGGGGGACGAATTATAGAAACTACAGGGATTCCATCCGGGCAGACTGTTGTCGGCGTTGTGGTTCTGTCGAGTAATGCGGTTGGATCAATCCTCTATGTGATGGTGCGGTCTGCTCATGGGCTCCAACTGAAACTCATCCATTCTCGTGCCAGCCTATTACACCTGGAATGAGCTAATACTACACACGGTACGAGTTCTCCGAATACCCTGGCAAATCCTTACCGAGAATCCGCCTCCCTGGCCATGCGTCAGACGAGCAGCGCACCGACGCAACCGCCGGGCACAAGGGCCAGCCAGGATCCCAGGGCCAGGGGTGTGAAGTTATTTGCCGTATCGCCTCGTAGTCTTGAATTGGCGATATCAGCCATGATACTATTCTATCATGGGCGTTCGACTCATAGGAGAAGATCCGGGACATCGTGTCGCCGAACTAGGTGGCTCGTTCGATCGGGGGGGAGAGCATGGGCATCTGGGAAGCCATTAAGAAAAAACGTGCGATCAGCATCATAGGGGGATCAGGCTGGATTCGCGGCCTGGAGCCCGACTCGTTGAGCGCGCTAGACACTTACCATATCGAGGCCATCGCGTCGGCCGCCCGTATCGTTCCCGAGGACGACGACGCCCGCCGGCTCTTCAACGCAGCCGCCCCCGTCTTCTCGGCAACGGGTTTCGACGCGCGGCTTCTGACCCGTGACGGATGGGAGGAGCTCGCACACGAACTGCGCCGCCAGATCCTCGAGCTGGTACGCGGCCCATGCGACGATCTCGCCGAACGGATCCGCGACGCTCTTCCCGCCGGTCTCTCGATCGACGCCACCGGGCTGACCGACGCCCTGGTCGCCGCCGTCGCTACGGGCGAACCTATCGACGTTGGCACGCAGCGGCTGGCGGCCGAGGCCACACATCCGCCCTTCCCATACTGCCCGGGTCTGGATGCCTGGCTCGCGGCACGCACACGAAAATCCTGCGACCTAGTGGCGAGGGGCGAGATCTGGACGGCTCATCCCGGTCTCGAACCCGATCACGTCGTGATCCACGCCACGGCGTCGTCCGACCGGAACGTCTGGCGTCAGCCGGCGGACATCGCGGACTCCGTACTGGAACGTGTACGGAAGAACCCCGTGTATTTCTCCCGCAACTACGACGACTGGCTGGCGACCCGGCTCGAAGGGATCCTCGCAGATGTGATGCCGAAGCTCTCGGGGGAGCTCGCCGACGGCGAGACGATCGACGCTGACAAGATCCTGAAGAAAATGACGAATCTCGCGTCAGACAAGCCGCTCGATGAACTCGGAGAGCGTCTCAACAGCATGGCCCAATCGATAGAGGCTATCTTCGCCGCGAACCGGGAATATTTCATCGTCGTCACGAAGCAAACGGCAGCGGCGCCTCCGCTGGAATTCAAGTTGAGCGCCGATGCGATCCGCATGCTGCAGCGCGGCGCTGGTGATTCCGATGAGGCGATGGCCGCCGGATCCGCATCGGTCTTCGACCGGGAACTGTTGGAGAGTCTCAAAGTCCTCAACCGAAACTCCCCGCTTCAACGGGGAGGCGGCGATTCCGACGAAGCAATGGCCGCGAGCTTCCGTCCGCCCCTCAAGGGGCTCCGGTAAGTTTTGACCGCCACACGTCACGACGTTTTCATCAGCTACAAGTCGGAGGACCTGCCCCTGGCGGAATCGCTGCATCAGCGGCTCGTCCAGGCGGGATTCTCCGTCTGGTTCGACCGTATCCGCTTGAAGCCCGGCTTCCGTTGGTATGGCGAGATCGAGGACGGCTGCGAGAAGAGCCGTATCCTTCTGCCTGTCCTCACTCCCCGCTGGCGAACCTCGGAATGGACGAAGTTTGAGACCTACGGGGCCGAGGCGATCATCCCCCTCCACTTCGCCGGCGCCTGGGAGGATGTTGCGACTCCGCCGCTCCTGTACCACCAGAACGCCGTCGTCGACCTCCACGAGCCGGATGCCACGACCTGGGAGACCCTCTTCACCTCGATCCGCGAGATCGTCAACCGGCCGGCGCCAGCCAAGCCGGCGCGGCTGGCCCACGTCACACTGCGAGCAAACCCCTACTTCACCGGACGCGAACGCGAACTCAACTTCATGCATGAGGCGCTGCATCCAGGGCCGACCGCTTCGCTGACCCAGGGCGTCGTGTATGCAGTCACGGCGCTCGGCGGCTGGGGCAAGACTACGCTGGCCCGCGAATACGTCGAGAAATTCTGGCGCGCATATCGACAAATCTTCTGGGTCAACGCCTGCGAGGATACGCAGGCGGGATTCGCCGACGTCGGCCGCGTGCTCCGTCCCGATCTTGCCGACCAGACCGACCAGCTTCTCGCCGACATCGCTCTCCACACACTCTCCGACCGGACCGAGCGTCTGCTCGTCCTCGATGGCGTGGACGACGAGGAGGCCGTCCAGCGTTGGATCCCCAAGACGGGAGGCTGCCGCACCATCATCACCTCCCATTTCGCGGCCTGGTCGGCCGTCGTCGAGAATCGTCCGCTCTACGTCCTCGATCCCGTACCCTCGCGGGATCTGCTGTGCAACCGCGCGGAACGTTGCGACACGCCGGAGAACAGGGCGGCGGCGGACCGCCTCGCCGGGGATCTCGAATACCTCCCCCTCGCCCTCGAGCAGGCGGCCGCCTACGTTCAGCAGGAGGGTGCCGGCTTTGGCTTCGACGACTATCGTGAGATCTTTCGCTACGCCGCGCGTGACATGCTCGACGAGGACCGGGCCGGGTCCTGCGCGTACGCGACGTCAGTGGCGTCCGCCTGGAAGACCACGGTCGAGAAACTGTCCTGGGAAGCCCGGGCGGCACTACGGATCGCCTCCTTCCTCTCTCCGGTGCCGATCCCCAAGTCGTTCTTCATCGCGTCGGCGGACGAGATCGATTCCCTGGCCGATTTCATGTGCCTGATGGCGACCGGCACACACCGGAAGCCCTCTGGCGACGCCGCACCTGAGATCCGCGTCCGCCGGATCCTCGGGGAGCTCGCTGACTACTCGTTGATCACGAACCTCGGGGCGACGTTCGCCATCCACTCGATGGTGCAGACCGTCGAGCGGACGGGCATACCCGATTCCGGAGTCTGTCGCTGCGTCACGGCCGCCGTCACCGTCGTGGGCGGTGTGCGTCCTGCGGACCTCCAGGCGGTCGCGACATGGCCCGAATGGCGCGCGTGGGTCCCCCACGCCCGGTCCCTCGTCGAGCACGCGGAAGAGGCCGGCTTCACCGACGACCTCGGTGAGATTTACTGGTGGGCTGGTGCCTGGCTGGAGAGGATGGCGTCCTATCCAGAGGCGGAGCGTCTGCTGCGCCGCGCCCTCGAACTGGAGCGGGTTCGGTCCGGAGATCGATCTCCAATCGTCGCGCTCCATCAGAACAACCTCTCCGGCCTGCTGCGAACGACCGGGCATCGCGAGGAGGCAAGAGAGCTGGCGCTCCTGGCCCACCGCTCGATAGAGCAGTGCCTCGGCCCCGGACACGAGCTTGCGGTCGCCGTCCTGAATAACCTGGGGCTCATCCACCGCGCCGACGGCAGCCTCAGGGAAGCGGAGGCGGCGTTCCGCGAAGCCCTGCGGATCGTAGGCGAGGACGATTCGGCCGCTGCGCAGACCCGCGCTCCCCTGCTCCTGAATCTGGGCGCCGTGCTGTGCGAGGCTCACCGGTTCGCGGAGGCCGAGCGGGTTTTGGAGCAGGCGCTCGCCATGGACACGGCCGCGCTCGGTCCGGACCACCCCGGCCTCGCCAAAACGCTGATCAACCTGGCGACCCTCTGGGTCGCTACAAACCGCTTTGGGCGGGCCGAGGAGGCATGCAGGCTAGCGCTGACGATCTGCGAGACCGCGTTCGGCCCCGAGCACCCCGAGGTCGCGGTCTGCCTGAACGACCTCGCCAGGGTCTACCAGGAGATGGGACAACACGCCGACGCAGAGCCCCTGCTCAAGCGGGCGTACGGCATCGACGCGGCGATCCTGGGACCGGACCACGAGACCGTCGCCATCCGTTTGAACAACCTGGCCGGCGTGATGAAGAAGACGGGGCGCCTGGCGGAGGCGGAGGACACGATGCGGCGCTCGCTGGCGATCAGGGAGAGGACGCTGGGCCCCGATGACAAGCTTACCTACCACATGTACAGCCGCCTGGCGGATGTGCTGAGGCTGCGGGGCGCACTCAAAGAGGCCGAGGACTTCGCACGGCGTTCGGCAGCTGGCTGGTCGCGATCGGAGGCACCTCACTCCTACAAGGCAGGTCGCGCTCGTCGCGTCCTCGCCCTCGTCCACCGGGACGCCGGTCGCGCCGCGGAGGCCGTCGCTGAGATGCAGCGGGCCGTTGCGATCTACGAGGGGGCGCTCGTCGAGAATGATCCCAGGCTCGAGTCCGTCCGCCTCGAACTCGGGGGCATGGACGCACCCCGGGTGGATCCCGGGGCCTGAGCGGCGAAAGACGGGAGGACGACTGACGCGATCATCGTCATCGGGCCGACGGATCCTCCCGTACAACGCTCGCCGGATTCTCGCTGTCGATGATGATCACGGTCCTGAAGCGTGAGTTTGAGTTGCCCGGTTTCGCAAGGAGTCGAAGCCGGACGTGCAGATCACCCCCATGATATTCATGTCGGCCGCATGGATCGACTCACCAGATCACTACCTCTATCCACTCTGAACGAGTCGCCAGAGTCGAGATCTACTGCTTCAGCTGACGCTGATCGAAGTAATCAGTCGCCAGATGAATAAACGGAAGGGACAGGTTGCCGCGGGGCGGCGAGGACGATAGACGACCGGCCCCACCTGGTTGTGACGATGATGGCGGACGACTCACCTGGAAAGGACCGACAGAGACGGGTCGGTGCAGATCATGGTCCGCCGGGTGTTGGCGTGGCTGGAGGGCGCCTCAACCCGCCCCCGCCCCCACCAGCAACTTCTCCGGCTTGATCTTGTGCCTGTCCAGCCCCACCGCCTCCGCCGGCAGCCCCTGCGCCACCGCCAACAGCTGGAAGTAGTACACCGGCGGGATCGAGAACCCGAGCTTGAACTTCCGCGCCAGCTTCAGCTGCCCCGTGTCGAACGAGTCGAAGCATGACGGACAGATCACACCCATGATGTCCACATCGGCGGCGTGGATCGACTCCAGCACCGTCCGCGTCATCTGTTCGGGCAGATCGCAGTCGCGGCAGGACTTGCCGCAGCAGATGATGCGCTCGGTGTGGTCGACGGGCGTGGCGCCGATGGCCGCGAGCATGTCCTCGAAGATCGTCGGGTGGTCGGGGTCGTCCACCTGCATGATCGCGCGGGGCTTGAGCAGGTGGCAGCCGTAGTGGACGGCGATGCGGACGCCCTCGAGGGGCTTCTTCACGGTGGCGGTCACGGCGTCCAGGCCCACCTCGTCGCGCAGCACGGTGATCAGGTGACGGGCGTGGACGGTGCCCTCGTACGACATGTCGATCGTCGCCAGGCGCTCGTTGACGCGCGCGCGCAGGTCGGCGTCGTCGTTGAGCAGGTGGGCGGCCTCGGCCAGGGTCTCGGTGCAGCCGCTGCAGATGGTCACATAGTCCAGCCCCGCCCGTTCGGCGATGACCAGGTTGCGCGCCGCCAGGGTCAGCCAGTCCAGCTTGTGCAGGGACTTGAAGAACACCGGGTCCGGACAGCAGCCCAGCTCCGGCAGGTCCACGAGCTCGATTCCCAGTTCGGGCACGGTCTTGCGCACCGCGGCCTCCATCTGGGGATAGCGGATCTGGATCATGCAGCCGGGAAAGAAGGCGTACTTCACTCTGGCTCCTCCCCTTCCGTCTCGGCCGCTTCCAGCAGCTTTCGCATGGGCTCGAGATCCAGTTCGGGCAGCGGCGGCAGCCCCAGTTCCTCGCGCCGACGGTGGGTGGCCGAGGTGACCTTGGCGCTGCGGCCGGTCTGCATCAGACCGTCCACCAGGCGGTCCACGCCCTTGGGCACGATGCCCCGCTCGCCCATCAGGTTCTTCAGGGCGATGATCACCTCGATGGGCTTGACGTCCTGGGGACAGCGGTCGAAGCAGGTGAAGCAGTTCGAGCACTGCCAGACCGGCGAGTCCGGCCCGACCACCTCGTCCTCCAGGCCGTAGAGCACCGCCAGCATGATCTGCCGCGGGTTGAAGTCCTCGCTGAAGCGGGCCGAGGGGCAGTCGCCGACGCAGGCGCCGCACTGGTAGCAGTAGTTGACGCCGTCGCCCTCGAGCACCAGGCCCAGCTCTTCGCGGAACGCGTGGTTGATCTTCACGGGTTGGTCGCCCACGCTCATCCCTTCTTGGCGTCCGCCTCCTCCAGGGGGCGCACGCTGTTGGAACGGCACTTCGGACACGACCGCTCGGTCATGACCCCTTTGGGATCATAGGCCTCGGTCCAGTCGTGCCCGCAGCGCATGCACTTAAACTTCCAGGGTTTCTCCACTCTCTGCACTCTCCTTCTTAGCCGCCTTCCTCGCCGCCTTGGCCAGCTTCTTCTCGTGCTCGGCCTGGAGGATCTCCACCGTCTCGGCGACCTCCTCGGCGGTCACGGTCTTCCGCAGGTCCTCCATCTGCTGCATGGTCTTCTGGAACTTGGGGCCCTCGGCCGCGCTGATCCACTCGAGCTGCAGACGCTCGGGCCGGATGCCCCGCTTCTCCAGGTATTTCCACAGCCTGTAGATGCGCTTGACGGTCTGGCGGTTGGCGTCGATGTAGTGGCAGTCGCTGAAGTGGCAACCCGAGACCAGCACCACCGGCGCCCCCTTGCGGAAGGCCCGCAGGACGAAGGCCTCGTCCACGCGCGCCGAGCACATGGTGCGGATCAGGCGGTTGCTCGCCGGGTACTGCATGCGGCTGATGCCCGCGGTGTCGCCGCCGGCGTAGCTGCACCAGTTGCAGGCGAAGACCACGACCTTCTCCATGTGGTCGGCCTCGAGGATGGCGTCCACCTGGGACATGATCTGCCCGTCGGTGAAGTGGCGCATGGTGATGGCCCCGAAGGCGCAAGTGGCGGCGCAGTTGCCGCAGCCGGCGCAGGCCGCCTCGACCACCGTCGCCCTGGTCTTGGTCTTCTTGTCGGCGGTGATCGCCCCGTAGGGACAGACCATCGCGCAGAGCCCGCAGGCGTTGCAGTTGTCGTGATCCACGGACGCGGTGATGGACTCGACGGTGACCTTGCCCGCGTTGAGCAGGGCGCCCGCGCGCGCGGCCGCCGCGCCCGCCTGGGTGACCGAGTCCTTCACGTCCTTGGGCGCCTCGGCGCAGCCGGCGATGAACACGCCCTTGGTCGGCGCGTCCACCGGCTTGAGCTTGGGATGGGCCTCCATCAGGAAGCCGTCGGCGGTGGACGAGAGGGTCAGCAGCCGGCGGACGGTCTTGTCCCCGGATTGCGGCCTCGCCCCCACCGAGAGCACGATCATGTCGAACTCGTGCTCCTCCATCTCCTGGGTGGTCGTGTTCTCCACCATCATGCGCAGGGCGCCGGTCTCGGGGTCCTCCTCGACCTCGCCGGGA
>Ga0180436_10005092_pt1 | contig 11693 bp, 7 predicted proteins | sample SS_ome_2_FD_132434 | JGI IMG/M metagenome (GOLD analysis project Ga0180436, IMG submission 132434) | Hypersaline lake sediment archaeal communities from the Salton Sea, California, USA - SS_3_S_2 metaG | ecosystem: Environmental > Aquatic > Non-marine Saline and Alkaline > Hypersaline > Sediment...
CGGCGACGGCCGCGGCGGGGGCGAGCGAGGGGAGCCATACGGTGATCGTCGGCGCGCGTGCCCAGGCCCACGCGCTCGCCGGGAGCGAGGTGACGGCCGCAGATTCCTTCGCTGGCAGTGGCGCCTATAGCTTCACGCTCACCCAGGGCGGCGACAGCTACACGATCTCCGTCGATCTCGCTGCGGGACTGACCCAGGGCGACGTGCTCGAGCAAGTGGCGACCGCGATCGAGGCGAGTGGGGCCGATGTGGGCGCGGCGGTCGTCAACAGCAATCCGCTCGAAGGCGGGCAGCGCCTACTGCTGACGAGCCGCACGACGGGGAGCCAGGCACTGATTGCGGAGATCGCCGATGTCGACGGCGATCTCGCCGCTCAGCTCGGCCTGACCGGCAGTTCGGTGGTGGGCGGCTTCTCGGCCAATACGGTGCAGGAGGCGGCTGACGCCGCCTTCTCGGTCGACGGCCTTGCGTTCGTATCGGGCACCAATCAGATCGCCGATGTGCTGCCCGGGCTCTCCTTCGAGTTGCTGTCGGACGAGGGGACGCCCGTGACCGTGACCGTTGCGCGCGACGCCGAGGCGGTCCGCGGCCGGGTCGAGGAGTTCATCGAGGCCTACAACGGTTTGATCGATTTCGTGCGCCAGGAGACGCGCGCGGCGGATGCCGAGGGCGAGAACCGCGGACGCTTCACGGGCGACGCGCTCTTCATGACTCTGCGCAGCGACCTGCAGACGCTCGCCACGCGCGCAGTGGATGATCTCGCCGGCGGTGAAGCGCTCGACCGCTTGAGTCAGATCGGGATCAGCGTGGACGCGGCCGGTCGCCTGGCGCTCTCCGATCAGACCGCGTTTGATGAGGCGCTGGCGACGCGGCCGGACGAAGTGGTCGCGCTTTTTGGCGCCGACGAGGATGGGGTCGCCGAGCGGATTGTCGCGCACGTTGACAACTACGCGAGCAGCGACGGTTGGATCACGCGCCAACGCACCGCGCTCGACTCGCGGGCGCGGCTGCTCGACAGCAGCATCGCGCGGCTCGAAGAACGCCTCGCGCGCCGTGAGGAAACGCTCCTGAACCAGTTCGCGTCGCTGCAGGCAACGATCACCTCGCTCGTGCAGCAGCAGAACCAGTTGAGCAGCATCACCGGTCTGGGGACGAGCTTCTAAGCGGCGCAAGGCGGCGACGGCTGCGCCGATCGCCCGCGAGCGGCGCTGGAGTGTACGGCGGTGACGGAACCACGGCGCCGCATCTGAATCCCAGTCGGGGAGGGCGAGCCGATGGACGCCAGCAGGCGTGACGCACAGCCGGCGCGAAGGGCCATGCCAGCGCGCCTTGCCCCGGGGCAGTCGGGGGCCGTGTGCGCTGCGCTGGAACGCGCGTTGCGCGTCGCTCGTTGCGAGCTACGCCGCGGCTCCCACGTGCGCGCTTTGGCCTGGGTGCGTCAAAGCGAGCACTGGCTCACCGCCTGGTCCCGTCAGCGGGGCGCCGATGAGCCGCCGCCGGCCGACGTGCGCCGACTGCTGCGGCTGGGGGGCCGCCTGCGGCGTGAAGCGGAAGCGGCGGCGAACGACTTGCGCGGCCAGCTCGAGCAGGTCAAGCAGCGTCGCCGTTGGTCCGCAGGAGGCGGGAGCGAGCCGCGCTCCGGCGGCGGCTGGATCGACTGCAGCCGGTAGCGTCTGGAAGAGGAGAGGCAGATGCGAGTGGAAAGCGTCGGACGTGATGCGCTGCGGCGCGTCATCGCCGCCGGCACGGTGGTCGGCCTCAAGCGCCTCGAGCGCACGGCGCCGCCGCTGCGCGCAGTCATCGGCGAGTGGGAGCAGCGCGGGCTGAGCTGTGCAGTTACTTTCCGACTCGGGGGACGGGATCCGCAGGTGCAGTCGGGCGAGCGCGTGCGCGTCGAAGCGCGGCGACTCGACGGTCTCTTCCAGACGGCGGCGACGCTGCGTCGGGTGCGGGCGGCGACGCAGCCCGATGAGCCGGGCATGTATGTAGCGCAACTCCATCCGGATGCGACGAGTGCGCTGCGCGTCCAGCGCCGCGCCTTCTATCGCTTGCCGGGACGCTGGTCGGCCGACGTGCAGGCGCTGCCGGGCGAGGATCTCCCCCCGGCCACGGCGACCGCGTTCGACCTGAGTGCCGGCGGCGTGCTATTTGACCTCCCCGAGACGTGCCGGCCCGAGATCGGCCGGCGCCTCCAAACGAAGCTCGATTTGGGGGACGGTGAGGATCCGCTCGCGGTGACGGCACAGATCGTGCGCCGCCACGGTCTCGACCTCCCGGGCGCACCCCCACTGTGGGGCTGCCGCTTCGAGCGCCTTGCCCCCGAAGTAGAGCAGCGCATCCTGCGCTGTCTGCACGCTCTCTATCGCCAGCGCGTTCGCGCTCAGCGCACCGAGGTGGTCTCCGAACCCGAGATTGCCTGAGCGAGGCGAAATCTGCGAGCCGGCCCATCTTGGCCCGTGCCGTCGCGCCGCCCCGCCCCTCTGCGCCCCTGCGGCCAGCCCTCCGGCAGCCGGTTTCACCGGCCGGGATCTCCTTGAGCGACGCCATCAGCGATTGCTAAGATGCGACCGGAATTCTCCGCGGCACGAGCCGTAACTCCCGACATGGATGCGAAGGAGTGGCGATGCCGGGTCCTTCGGGTGGACGGCCGCTCGGTCCGCTGATGGCGACCGATGCGGGCGATACCCCTGCAGTCACGCAACGCGACGGGGACGAGCGTGCCGTACTGCTCGCCGCGGCGTACGGTGCGCGTCCCCATTGCCTCCTTCTCATCGACCGTGATGGCCTGGCCCAGTCACTCGTGGGGGCGCTGCCCCGCGGCCGTCCGCTGGTGCGTGTTCTCGAGGCGCTCGAGGATCGCAAGGTGTGGGAACAGGTTCGCACCGAACACACCTACGCCGTCGCCGAACTCGGCAAGCGGGTGAGCGGCTGGCCGCGCGAGGCGTTGCCTGAGGCCTATGTGCGGTTCTTCCGGGATCAGGAAGTGCCGCGCGGAGCGCTCTTCCTGCAGGATCGGCCCGCCCCATCCCTGTCCGCCGTCGCCGATCGCACGACGACTCTTCTGCTGCGTGAGGCGCTGCTTAGCCAGGAGGCGCTTGGACTGCGGCGTTGCCTGCACGCGCTCGTTTCCGCCACGGGCCAGGGCGTGCTCGCGCTCGATGAGGAGGGACGGGTCGCGTTTATCAACCCCGAGGGTGAACGCCTGCTCGGCTTTGCTCCGGGCGAGGCCCAAGGCCTCGATTGCACGCGGGTCATGCGGCCGGCCGTGGGCGAGAAGCATCCGCTGCTTGAAGGCTTAGCGGGGCGGTTGCAGGGGGTTCATCTCTACGTCACCGATCAGAACGGCCGCGACTTGCCGCTGGCGCTCCAGATGCGGCGGATGGAGGACGCCGCCGGCCAATTGTGGGGCTTGGCGGCGCTCTTCCGCGATCTCTCCGATGAACAGGCCTTCGATCAACACGCGCAGCAGCGGGAACGCCTGGCAGTCATCGGTGAACTCGCGGCCGGGGTCGCGCACGAGATCCGCAATCCGCTGACCGGCATCGCCAATTGCGCGCAGGTGCTTCAGCTGCGGCTTGCCGAAGAAGAGCGCAATCGTAAGATGGCCGACTTGATCCTGCAGGAGACGCAGCGGCTCGAGCGGATCGTTACGAGTCTGCTCGGCTTCGCCCGACCGGGTCCCCCACGCATGCAGGCGACGGAGATCGATGCGATCGTCGCGCGCGCCCTCGAGCTCGAACGGGCAGCCTGTGACGAGGCGGGCGTTCGCGTCGAGCACCGCGTGGTTGGGCGCATCCCGACGATCTACGTCGATCCGGAGCAAGTGCAGCAAGTCTTGGTGAACCTCGTGCGCAATGCGGTGCAAGCGATGGAGGACGGCGGTGTCTTGACGCTCGAAGTCTCCGTCGTGCGTCGTCGGCTCCACCGGCGGCGCAGCATTGGGCGGCGGGCGACCGATCGGCTGCGGGTGACCGGGGAGGCGCCGCAGGTGCGTTTCGTGCGCGTGCGCGTCCAAGATACCGGCCGCGGGATCCCGAGCGACGTCGTTGGACGCATCTTCGATCCCTTCTTCACGACACGCTCGCGGGGAACCGGGCTGGGGCTCTCCGTTTCACAGACGATCGCCCGTGAGCACGGTGGCTACCTTTCGGTACAGAGTGTGCCCGGAAAGGGGACGCTCTTCGACTTCGACCTTCCGGTCGAGCGGAGGCATGGTGAGCGCAGAGACGCACCCCAGTCGTGAGCGCACGCGCATCCTGGTCGTCGACGACGAAGAGTCGATCCGCATCAGCCTCTCCGAGGCGCTGAGCGACGAGGCAACCCGGGTCAAGACGGCGATCGGGGGCGAGGAGGCCTTCGCGATCCTGGACGAGGGAGACATCGATCTTGTCTTGCTCGACCAGCGGTTGAGTGCAACGCGCGAGGACGGACTCGAACTGCTGGCACGCATGCGGCGCGACCACCCGGCGGTCGTTGTGATCATGATGACCGCCTACGGTCGGTTCGAATCGGCCGTCGAGGCGGCGCGTCTTGGCTGCTACCAGTACATCGCCAAGCCACTGGATCTGCAGCAGCTCAAGCTGCTGATCCGCAATGCTCTCTCTACGATGGCACTTGGGCGCGAAGTGCGACGTTTGCGCGCCGAACAGCGGCGGCGTTTCGCAACCGAGAAGATCATCGGCGCGAGCGCCGAGCTCGAGGGCTTCCTCGAGGATTTGCGCAAGGTCGCCCGCAGTCGGTCGACGACCGTGTTGCTGCGCGGCGAGACCGGGGTCGGCAAGGAGCTGGCGGCGCGCCAGATCCACGCCCTGAGCCCGGTGGCAGCGGGACCGTTCGTCGACGTCAACTGCAGCGCCGTACCCGATCAATTGCTCGAAGACGAGCTCTTCGGTCACGAGCGCGGCGCCTTCACCGATGCCAAGCGCAGCAAGGAAGGGCTTTTCGAGCTCGCGCACGGCGGGACGCTCTTCTTGGACGAGATCGCTGAGATGGCTCCCAAGCTGCAAGCGAAGCTGCTGCGCGTGCTCGAGTCGAAGTGCTTCCGGCGCGTCGGCGGAACGGCCGACATCCAAGTCGCGGTTCGCATCCTCGCCGCCACCAACCGTGACCTGCAGGCCGAGGTCGCGGACGGGCGGTTTCGCGAGGACCTCTTCTACCGGCTCGCCGTCGTGCCGCTGACGATCCCGCCCCTGCGCGAACGGCGCGACGACATCCCGCCGCTCGTCAAGACGTTCCTCGACCAGTTCAACCGGGAGATGGGTCGCGCGATCCGTGAGATCACGCCGGCGGCCATGGAACTGCTCGTGGCCTACGATTGGCCGGGGAACGTGCGCGAGCTGCGCAATCTCGTCGAACGCGTCGTGCTGATGGCCGGGGCGAGCCGCATCGATGTCGGCGACCTGCCCGAACAGGTGCGCTTGCGCCGACCCGGTCCACGCCGTGCGCCCGCGTCCGGGACGCTCTTCGGGGGCGACCGCGTGCCGACGCTCGAGGAGGTCGAGCGCGCGGCGATCGAGCATGCCCTCGGCCACTTGGCCCGCAACCGCACCCGAGCGGCCCGCGCGCTCGGGATTTCGCGCCAGACGCTGCGGACGAAGATTCAGAAGTACGAGCTCGAAGGGGGGTCGGAGGAAGAGGGTGAGGGGGAGGAAGCCGAGCTGGCGGGTGGGATGCCGCCCCCCCGACCCTAGTCCGTTGGTTGTGGAATGAGGTCCTGCGTTCTAAGGGACTAACCTCTTGGCCGACAGTCGGTTTGGCGTCTCCAACCCCCTTGTTCCTCTAGCGTTGGCAGTGTTCCGGCGGGTTCGTTCCTCCCGAACGGGTGGGCGAAGCTCCCGCCCGAGGCGAGAAGCTCCCGAAGCCTCTCCCATACAAGGAGATGGAGCCGGATTGTGCAGGCTGCCGTTCCACAACCTAGTCCGCTAGTTGTGGAGCGAGGAATCTGACGCGGACGCGCGCTCTGTAGCGACTGAGCGCTTGACGTAGTCCGATCCTCAGTTGGCCGAGGGTGCTGCGGTCCGTCGCGCGCACCGAGTCTGACCGGTCGGCCGGAGTTGCCCACCGCAGCGGGAGTGACTTGCCAACCGATCGATTGGCAGCTCGTTGCGTTCTTCTCAGTACAGGATTCGCTCCCCAACCAAGTGGTAAGGGACTGGTCACTGCGCACCGAATCTGGCTTGTTCCCCCAGCCTCCCCACCCCCAACCCCGTCCCCCATGTCCCCCTCTGGACGTGATCGAGCTGTCGCCACCTGCTCATGGAACCAATCGTCCTGCAATCGCTTAGGGGTGGTGATCCCGCTGCCGGCCGGGTTCGCGGCGCCGCCGCCGCGTGCCGCGCGGCCGCTGGCACGACGATTGCATGAGGTGAGGGGGAGGACCCATGCGGGCGTCGGTGCCCGTTTCGTTCCGAGGGAGAGAAACGATGTCGCGCCAGATGCGCACAGCGGGACGGATCTTTCTCGCCGATACGCGCTCGGCGATCGCCGAGCAGGTCAGCGCCTGGGGCGCAGCGGCGGGCGACTACAGCGTCGAGGTCTTTGGATCGAATCACCAGCTCGTGCGGCGGCTCGACGTCGAGCGGCCCGATCTCGTCCTGAGCAAGTTGGGGCCGGCGCCGCTCGACGGCGTGACTCTGGTTCGCCGCCTCCAGGCGACGGGAATCCCGGTCGCGCTCCTCAGCCGCCAAACTCGCGCCGGGGCGCACGGGTCGATGGAGGGATTGCTGGCCGGAGCCGCCGACTGCTTCCTGACCCGCCGGCGGCAGGGGCGCGAGCGCCTGGCGCTGCCGCGCGCTCACTTCCTGCGTCGGGTGCGGGAACTGATCGATCGCGGCGACCGACCGGCCGACGTCGAGGACGCGACGACCTGGTATCGCCTGGCCATCGACCGCCGCGGGCGGTGGGTGGCGGGGACCCCGACGATGCGGCCGTTTCCCGAGGACCGCGATTGGATCGGCGTCATGCTCGCGCGTACCTGCTCGCTCGGTCGTCTGCTGCGCGCCTGTGGGGCCGCGCCGGCGCGCCCCCGCGGCGGCATCCTGATCGGCACGTCGCTTCCGCTGCGCTTCACGCGTGCGCTGGCTGAAGTGGCGACGCGCCTGTGGAATCGCCCCGTGCTCGAGCTGGGGGCGGGAGAACGCTTGCGTGGCGGACAGTGGCGCGTGATCCCCGGCCGGCGCTTGCTGTTGCCCGTGCCGGGGACCGGGGGGGCTGCCTTCCGGTGGGAGCCGAGTCGGGCGGTGAGTGAGACCGCCTTGCTTCGCCAGCGCATCGAGCGCCTGGCGATCGAAGTCGATCGTCCCGTGCGCCTCTACCTGTTCGATCCCCCCGATGCGCGGCTCGCCCGCGCATTGCAGGCCTTTGCCGGCGGGTCGGGAGCGGTGTACTTGCAGAGTGCCGGCATGCCGATCCCGAACCTGGCCGTGCCGGCCGGGCCGCGCGCGGCGGCCCGGTGGCGCGAGGAGGAGAGCGATGTCGAGCGTTTCGCCGCGTAGTGGAATGGGTCGCCGCCTGATCCTCACCCTGGCGCTTGCCGGCGGGGCGAGCGCGGTGATCGTGCCGCCGGCGCACGCTGGCGCGGGTCACGAGGTCGCCGCCGTCACGATTGCCCAGGACGCGGAGGCGTGGACGTTCAGCCTGCCCTTCGATGGGGAATGGGTGCATGGGACGATTGCCAACCCGCCGCGGATCGTGCTCGACCTGATCGACGCCCAGACTCGGCTGCCCCGAGCTCCGGGTCTGTATGCGGTCGAGCTGGCGCGCGGTCCGGTGGGCGTGTTGCGCACGAGCCAGTATCGCGACCAGCCGGGGAACCACATCGTGCGTTTCAGCCTCGTACTGCGCGAACCACTTGCCTACGAGGCGCTGCGCACCGCAACCGGCATGACGCTGCGCATCGCGCGTCCTGACAGCGCCGAGTGGGGCGATCCATGGCGGGTACGGATCGCGCACGGCGACGCGCCGTTGGCGATGCTGCCTCTACCCCCGCCCCCGCTCCAGCGCCAGCCGGCGCCGGCGGAGATCGGGGCCGCACAGGACCGGGACCCGCCGGCCGGGGATGCCCCGGTCGAGGCGGAGACCGGCCCAGACGAGGGCTCGGCGCAGAACGCCGTGGCCTCGCCGGTCGCACCGCCGGCCGCCAGCGACACGACGCTCGCCCCTGCAGAGGCCGAGGCAGAAGCGATCGCGACGCTCGAGTCGTTGCTCGCCGATTCGACCCACTTCGCACCCGGTCGCCAGCGCCTGGCGACGGCCGTCGAGGTGGCCGCGGCGCGCAGCGTCGAGGAGGCCCAGGACCAGTTTCTCGCCGGCGACACGACCGCCGCTCTGACCACCCTCCAACGCAGTGAGCGCTTCTACGCCGATACCGACGCCGGGCGCCAAGCGACGTTGCTGCGCCACCTGCTGGCGACGGCGATGGGGCGTCCGGTCGAAGCAGACCTGCCGCCCGCCCCCCCGCGCGAGGGGCCTTGGCCGCTCGTGCGCGAAGCCGTGCTGGCGCAGTGGGCTGACGCCGCGCTCGCTGCGGGCGATCTCGGGTTTGCCGGACGTGTGCTGCATGTCTGGCGCGCCGCCCACCCGGCGCGCACCGCATGGGCGGCACCGGCCTTGCGCCTCGGCGAAGCCTGGTGCGACCGCAGCCGCGCGGCCGAGGCGCTGCCCTGGATTGAAGCGGCGCTCGCGGCCGAACCCGAACTACGCCTTTCGCCGCCGGCGCTTCTCTTGTTGGCGAACGCGCGCGCCGAGGCGGGCGCGACCGCCGCCGCGGAATCGCTGCTCCATCGCCTGGAGTCCGAGGCCCCGCAGGCACTGGCCGCGCGGGCGCGCGCGCTGCGCGCCGACATCTACTTCGGCGACGGGCGCTACGCTGCAGCCGAGGAGCTCTACGCCGGCCTGGCGAATGATCTCGCCGTACCGCGCGTCGAGCGCGATTGGGCGATGTACCAGCAGGCCAATTGCCTCGTGGCGCTGGAGACGCTGACGGAGGCGGTGCAGCAGTTGCGCCGGGTCGCCACGCAAGAGGACAACTTCTGGGCGCCACACGCCCGGCTGCGCCTGACGGAATTGGCGGAGGTCCACCGTGTCGCCGTACGCGATTGAGCCTGCGCTCGTGCGAGAAGCGAGCGCGGAGCCAGGCGCCGCCGTCGCCGATTTGCTCGAGGCCCTGCTCGCGAGACTGGCTGACGGTCTGCTCGCGACGGGCCGTGACGGGCGCATCGTCTATTGGTCGGAGGGGATGGAGGCGCTCAGCGGGCTCTCCCGGCAGCGGGTGCTTGGGCGCCCGGCGCGGGACTGGTTGGCGCCACTCGGAGGCGAGCGGCATCAGCCGCCGTACCGCGAAGTGGAGACCGTGGCCGTCTTCCCGACGGGCCATGTGCCGCTGCGCATCTCGTGCGTGCGGGCGGCGGGCCCCTCGAACGTGACGCTCGGACACGCGGTCGCCTGCTTCGATCTGCGGCGCCGGTGGCGACAGGCGGCCGACGCCGAGCGCGAGCGCGCCCTGGTCGAGCTCGGGGGCACGGTCGCGACTGCCGCCCATCAGCTGCGCAATCCGCTGGGCGCGACGCTCGGCTTTCTCGACCTGCTCGCGAGCGACTTGGGCAACCATCCCGGTCAGGGACTGCTGAGCCGCATGCGCGCCGGACTCGAAGAGACGAATCGGCGGATCGATGCGCTGCTCGCGTACGCGCGCCCGCAGCCGCCACAGCTGGCGCCACTCGACGTGACCGCCTGGCTCGAGGAGGTGATCGCGCAAGTGGCGGCGCGCTTCCCGCGCGGGCCGAAGGTGGCCTGGGAGCCGCGCCCGCTGGGTCAGATGCGTGCCGATCGCGCCCAGCTCGGCCAGATGCTCGAGAATCTGCTGGTCAATGCGGCCGAGGCGGCGGGGGCGGCGGGAAGCGTCGCGGTGCGCTGCGAGGTCGTCTCCGGCGGCCCCTCAGCCTCCGCCGGTGCGGTCGGCGCCGCAAACGAGTTCTCCGACACGCTGCGGATCCTCGTTCGCAACCGCGGGCGCGAGATCCCCGCCGGCGAGCTGGAAACGATCTTCGAGCCGTTCGTCAGTTGCAAGGCGGGCGGGACCGGACTCGGCTTGCCCCTCGCTCGGCGCGTGGCCCGGGCTCATGGGGGAGGAATCGAGGCGCTCAGCGGCGGCGGCCAGACGACGTTCGTCGTCACGTTGCCCCGTGATCCGACCGCGAGCGACCGACAAGGAGGATGACCGACGTGTTGACCACAGAGGCCAGCCCGACCCGGCCGGCGGAACGAAAGGCCCAGCTGGCACCGATCCTCGTCGTCGATGATGAACCCTTGATGCGCGAGTTCGCGCTGACGGCGCTCGAACGACTCGGCTACGCCGGGACCGCGGTCGCGACAGCCGAGGATGGGCTCGCCTACCTGCAACGCGAGCCGGCGGCGCTCGCACTGCTCGATATCCGTCTCGGCGGCATGAACGGCCTTGAGTTGCTGGCCCGCATGCGTTCCACCCACCCCGACTGCGCCTGTATCATGATGACGGCGCATGCAACGGTGGAAACCGCCGTGCGGGCAATGCGCGCGGGCGCGGCCGACTTCCTGCTCAAGCCCTTCACTGCCGAAGCGCTCGGTGTCGTCATTGAAAAGGTGCTCGGCGTGGCGCGCCTGCAACGCGAGAACCGGCACCTGCGCGCGCGCCTGACGCGCGAGCGGCGCGAAGCACAGATCATCGGCCGCTGTCCGCAGGTGCAGCAAATGATCGAGCTCGCCCGCACGCTTGCCGCCGCGCGGGCAACCGTCCTGATCACGGGCGAGAGCGGCACCGGCAAGGAACTCGTCGCGCGGGCACTACACGCCTGGGGACCGCGGGCTGAGGCGCCATTCGTGCGCGTCAACTGCGCCGCTCTGCCGGCGGGATTGATGGAGTCCGAGCTCTTCGGGCACGAGAAGGGAGCGTTCACCGGCGCGAGCGCGATGCAGCGCGGGAAGTTCGAGCTCGCGCATGGCGGATCGATCCTCCTCGACGAAGTGAGCGAGATGGATGTTGCCCTGCAACCCAAGCTCCTGCGCTGCCTGCAAGAGAAGGAGTTCTACCGGGTTGGCGGCACGCGTCCGCTCCAGGTTGATGCGCGCATCCTGGCCACGACAAACGCCGATCTCGGCGCCCGCGTGCGCAGCGGGCGCTTCCGCACCGACCTGCTCTATCGACTCAACGTGGTGCCGATCCACGTGCCGCCGCTGCGCGACCGGCGCGAGGACATCCCCCTGCTTGCGCATCACTTCCTCGAGCGAGCCGCGGCCGAGAACGGGCGCGAGGCGCGCGCATTTGATCGCCAGGCGCTCGAGCGCCTGATGGCGCACAGCTGGCCCGGGAACGTGCGCGAGCTGGAGAATGTCGTCGAGCGCGCCGTCGTCGTTTGCCCTGGCCGTCTGGTGCGCAGTGAACATCTGCTCTGGGAGGCGGGCTTGGCTGCCGGCGCGCCGCTCGCCGTCTCTCCAGCGGGAGCGTTCGACGCCGCGGCGGATGGCGGCGCCGGGCTCCGGGCGGATCCGCCCGGAGCTGATCGTGCGCCTCGCGCGCGTCCCGAGGCTGCCGGGGACAGGGCGGGGCCGCGTCTCGACGACGCGGCGACGCTGCGCGACGTCGAGCGGGCCTGGATTCTCCATGCGCTCGATGAGGAGGGCGGCAACAAGACGCGTGCTGCGCGCCGGCTTGGAATCAG
>Ga0180436_10005093_pt1 | contig 11692 bp, 7 predicted proteins | sample SS_ome_2_FD_132434 | JGI IMG/M metagenome (GOLD analysis project Ga0180436, IMG submission 132434) | Hypersaline lake sediment archaeal communities from the Salton Sea, California, USA - SS_3_S_2 metaG | ecosystem: Environmental > Aquatic > Non-marine Saline and Alkaline > Hypersaline > Sediment...
AGAATCGGTAATTATGACCTTACGCAGCATCTGACGAATAATGACCTCGATGTGCTTATCATTGATACCTACACCCTGGAGACGGTAAACGTCCTGTATTTCCTTGATCAGGTATTCAGCCAGATGGGTAACACCACGCAGGCGCAGTATATCGTGTGGGCTAGGCTCACCATCAGCGATAATTTCACCTCGCTCCACGGTTTCACCTTCGAACACATTCACGTTACGCCACTTCGGAATCAGCAACTCATTTGCCTCACCATATTCGTCAGTGATTACAAGCCTTTGTTTTCCCTTGGTTTCTTTACCGAAGGAAACGGTACCGGTGGCCTCTGCCATAATTGCCGGATCTTTAGGCTTACGCGCCTCGAACAGATCGGCTACTCGTGGCAGACCACCCGTGATATCACGGGTCTTGGACGATTCCTGCGGAATACGTGCAACAACATCACCGATGCGAACCTGCTCACCATCCTTCAGGTTAACAATCGCACCCGCTGGCAGGGCGTACTGGGCTGGGATCTCTGTACCTTTAAGGAATACAGGATCACCATTTTCTTCGATCAGACGTACAACCGGACGCAGGTCCTTACCTGCAGAACCACGCTGCTTAGGATCACTAACAATAGTTGAGCTCAGGCCGGTAATCTCATCAACATGCTTGTTGACGGTGATGCCGTCCTGGAAGTCGACGAACTGAACACGACCCGCTACTTCGGTAATGATTGGGTGCGTATGCGGATCCCAGCTGGCGACTTCCTGTCCTGCCTTTACAGCCGCCTCATCCTTAACACTCAGCACCGCACCGTAAGGGATCTTGTAACGCTCACGTTCACGACCCTGCTCATCGATAACACCCAGCTCACCAGAACGAGAGACAGCAACCAGGTTGCCAGCCTCATTCTCTACAGTCTTGATGTTGTGCAGGCGAATCGCACCTTCATTTTTGACGCTGATGTTGCTTGCCGCAGCAGAACGTGATGCCGCACCACCGATGTGGAAGGTACGCATGGTCAGCTGCGTACCTGGCTCACCGATAGACTGGGCAGCCATTACACCAACAGATTCGCCAATATTGACCTTATGGCCACGAGCCAGATCACGTCCATAACAGGTCGAACAGACCCCGTGGTGATTGTCACAGGTGATAACCGAACGAACCCTTATTTCATCAATACTGAGCTGTTCAATCACATCAACCCAGTGCTCATCGAGCAGGGTGCCAGCAGGCACAGCCACTTCATCAGTGCCTGGCTTACAGGTATCTGTAGCTACGACACGACCAAGTACGCGCTCACGCAGGGGCTCAACAACATCACCACCCTCGATAATAGGTGTCATGATGACACCTTCCTCGGTGCCACAGTCTTCATTAATGATGACCATGTCCTGAGCTACATCGACAAGACGACGCGTCAGGTAACCCGAGTTTGCTGTCTTCAGTGCGGTATCAGCCAGACCCTTACGAGCACCATGGGTAGAGATAAAGTACTGGAGTACGTTCAGACCTTCACGGAAATTGGCCGTTATAGGCGTTTCAATGATCGAACCATCCGGTTTAGCCATCAGGCCACGCATACCAGCCAGCTGACGAATCTGCGCGGCAGAACCACGAGCACCGGAATCAGCCATCATAAAGATAGAGTTAAACGACGGCTGCGTAACAGTTTCGCCTTCCGCGTTGATGACTTCTTCCTTGCCCAGCTTATCCATCATAGCCTTAGCCACACGATCATTCGTATGTGACCAGATATCCACGACCTTGTTATAGCGCTCACCATTGGTAACCAGGCCTGATGCGTACTGGTCTTCAATTTCCTTAACATCGGACTCGGCCGCAGCAAGAATCTCGCTCTTTTCTTCTGGAATGACCATGTCGTCAGAACAGAAAGAGACACCGGCGCGGGTCGCCATCTTGAAACCGGTATACATCAGCTGATCAGCAAAGATTACCGTTTCCTTCAGGCCAACCTGGCGATAACAGGCGTTAATCAGGTTCGAGATATTTTTCTTGGTAAGGTCACGATTGATCAGATCAAATGCCAGCCCTTTAGGCAGGATTTCTGACAACAGGGTACGGCCGACTGTCGTTTCCAACAGCTCACAGGACTCATTGATCTCGCCATCTTCACCGATTTCATACAAAGGTATACGAGCTTTGACCTTGGCATGAATTTCCACCTGACCAGCCGCATAGGCGCGCTTAACCTCTTCAGGGTTAGCAAACACCATGCCCTCACCCTTGGCATTAACACGGTCACGCGTCATGTAGTAAAGACCAAGAACAATATCCTGAGAAGGCACGATGATAGGCTCGCCATTCGCAGGAGACAGGACGTTATTGGTCGACATCATCAGGGCACGTGCTTCAAGCTGCGCTTCTATGGACAGCGGCACATGTACGGCCATCTGGTCACCATCAAAGTCAGCATTGAATGCCGCACAAACCAGCGGGTGCAGGTTAATCGCCTTACCTTCGATCAGCACCGGTTCGAACGCCTGGATACCCAGACGGTGAAGTGTAGGTGCGCGGTTCAGCATAACGGGATGCTCGCGGATAACATCCTCGAGCACGTCCCAGACCTCGGCACTTTCCTTCTCGACCATCTTCTTAGCGGCTTTGATAGTCGTCGTCAGACCCATGCGGTGCAATTTGCCGAAGATAAATGGTTTGAACAGTTCCAGGGCCATCTTCTTGGGCAGACCACACTGATGCAGTTTCAGGGTAGGACCAACAACGATTACAGAACGACCCGAGTAATCAACACGTTTACCCAGCAGGTTCTGACGGAAACGACCCTGTTTACCCTTGATCATATCTGCAAGAGACTTCAGAGGACGCTTGTTGGTGCCTGTGATTGCACGACCACGGCGACCATTATCCAGCAGCGCATCCACGGATTCCTGCAGCATACGCTTTTCGTTGCGCACGATAATGTCAGGGGCATTCAGCTCAAGCAGGCGCTTGAGACGATTGTTGCGGTTGATAACGCGGCGATACAGGTCATTCAGATCTGATGTCGCGAAACGGCCACCATCCAGAGGAACCAGAGGACGCAGATCGGGTGGCAGAACCGGCAGCACGGTCATGATCATCCACTGTGGGTCATTACCCGACTCGATGAATGACTCAACCAGCTTCAGGCGCTTGGTAATGCGCTTGAGTTTGGTTTCTGAACGCGTGCTTTCGATTTCTTCACGCAATTGCTTACGCTCTTCTTCCAGCTCGATGTCGCCAAGCATGTGGAATACAGCTTCGGCACCCATGAGGGCCACGAACTCATCTCCATTTTCCTCGATGGCTTCAAGATAGGCTTCGTCAGAGAGCAACTGACCGCGCTCCAGGGTAGTCATACCCGGATCAACTACCACGAAGGCCTCGAAGTAAAGAATGCGCTCAATATCGCGCAGAGTCATATCCAGAAGAAGACCAATACGAGAGGGCAGAGACTTCAGGAACCAGATATGGGCAACCGGGCTGGCGAGCTCTATATGACCCATTCGATCTCGACGGACCTTGGTCTGAGTGACTTCGACACCACACTTCTCACACACGACACCGCGGTGCTTCAGGCGCTTGTACTTACCACACAGACACTCATAGTCCTTAACCGGACCAAAGATCTTTGCGCAGAACAGGCCGTCACGTTCAGGCTTAAAGGTCCTGTAGTTAATAGTCTCGGGCTTCTTAACTTCGCCAAAGGACCAGGAACGAATCATCTCAGGCGATGCCAGTCCAATACGAATGGCATCGAATTCGTCGATGTGTTGTCCCTGCTGTTTAAAAAGATTCAATAAATCTTTCATGTTCTTTTCCGCCTCTCAATCAGAATGACCAGTAATTTCGCAGCGCGAATTACTCGTCATGTTCCAGCTCGATGTTAATACCGAGCGCCCGGATTTCCTTCATCAGTACATTGAAGGACTCAGGCATACTGGCTTCCATTCTGTGGTCACCGTCCACGATGTTCTTATACATCTTGTTACGGCCGTTCACGTCGTCCGACTTAACCGTCAGCATTTCCTGCAGGGTGTAGGCTGCACCGTAGGCCTCGAGCGCCCAGACTTCCATCTCACCGAAGCGCTGACCACCGAACTGCGCCTTACCACCCAGCGGCTGCTGAGTAACCAGGCTGTACGGGCCAGTTGAACGTGCATGCATCTTGTCATCAACCAGGTGATTCAGCTTCAGCATGTGCATATAGCCAACGGTAACAGGACGATCAAATGAATCACCGGTTCGGCCATCATAAAGTGTGGTCTGACCAGACTCTGGCAGGCCAGCCAGCTTTAGCATGGCCTTGATTTCCTCTTCATGGGCACCGTCGAAAACTGGGGTCGCCATGGGAACACCCTTACGAAGGTTAAACGCCAGATTGACAATTTCTTCGTCTGTCAGAGTATCCAGCTCAACCGTCTGCACTTCCTTGCTGTGGTTGTAGACCTTGTCGAGAAACTTGCGCAGCTCATCGACCTTGGCCTTAGCCTCGATCATCTGGTTAATCTTCTTACCAAGTCCCATCGCCGCCCAGCCAAGATGCGTTTCCAACACCTGGCCCACGTTCATACGCGAGGGAACACCCAGCGGGTTCAGAACGATATCGACTGGAGTGCCATCGGCGCTGTATGGCATGTCTTCCACAGGTACGATCATGGAGACAACACCCTTGTTACCGTGGCGGCCAGCCATCTTGTCGCCAGGCTGCATACGGCGTTTGACGGCGATGTAAACCTTAACCATCTTGAGAACACCAGGCGCCAGGTCATCGCCCTGGGTCAGCTTGGTTTTCTGTTCAACAAACTTATTCTCGAAGGCCTCTTTCTGATCCTTGATCAGCTGAGCCAGGTCTTCAAGCTGCTTGTTAACATCTTCGTTACGCATGCGGATCTCGAACCACTTTTCACGCTCAAGATCAGTCAGATAAGACTTGGTAACTTTGGCGCCAGCCTTGAGGCCCGCAGGACCACCTTCAGCAACCTTGCCAGTTACCAGTTTCTCTACACGGCTAAAGATGTCATCTTCATAGATACGACGCTGATCCTTCAGGTCCTTGCGTACGCTCTCCAGAGCAGTCTCTTCGATCTGCAGGGCACGCTTGTCTTTTTCGACACCATCACGAGTAAAGACACGCACATCGATGACGGTACCTTCCATGCCAGAACCAACACGCAGAGAGGTGTCCTTAACATCAGAGGCCTTCTCACCAAAGATGGCACGCAGCAGCTTCTCTTCTGGAGTCAGCTGGGTCTCACCCTTCGGGGTTACCTTGCCTACCAGGATGTCATTTGGCTTAACCTCAGCACCCACGTAGACAATGCCCGACTCATCAAGCTTAGAAAGCAGGCCTTCGCTGACATTTGGAATATCAGCGGTGATCTCCTCGGGGCCCAGCTTGGTATCGCGGGCAACACAGGTCATTTCTTCGATATGAATAGTCGTGAAACGATCTTCCTGAACAACACGCTCAGAGATCAGGATCGAATCCTCGAAGTTGTAACCATTCCATGGCATGAATGCGACCAGCATATTCTGACCCAGCGCCAGCTCACCCATATCAGTAGAAGCACCATCGGCCAGGGCATCGCCACGGGCAACAACGTCACCAGGGTTAACCAGCGGCAGCTGATTCATGCAGGTGTTCTGGTTAGAACGGGTGTACTTGGTCAGGTTGTAGATATCTACACCTGCCTCACCAGACACGGTCTCATCATCATTAACACGAACAACAATACGCGCCGCATCAACCGAATCAACAACACCACCACGGCGCGCCTTAACAGTAGCACCGGAGTCCATCGCCACGGTACGCTCCATACCGGTACCAACGATAGGCTTTTCCGAGCGTAGACAGGGCACCGCCTGACGCTGCATGTTCGAGCCCATGAGTGCGCGGTTCGCATCGTCATGCTCAAGGAATGGGATCATTGATGCCGCGACAGAGACAATCTGACGAGGAGACACATCCATGTACTGGACACGATCCGGACCGAACAGGCCGAATTCATTCAGGTAACGACAGGACACAAGGTCACTGGTCAGCGCACCTTTAGCATTCAGCTCAGTATTTGCCTGAGCAATCACATAGTTACTTTCTTCAATCGCTGACAGGTAATCGATTTCATCGGTTACCTTGCCGTCAACAACCTTGCGATATGGAGTTTCCAGGAAACCATAGTTATTGGTGCGCGCGTAAACAGCCAGCGAGTTGATCAGGCCGATGTTCGGCCCTTCAGGTGTCTCGATAGGACAAACACGACCGTAGTGCGTTGGATGTACGTCACGAACCTCAAAACCTGCACGCTCACGCGTCAGACCACCCGGACCAAGAGCAGAAATACGACGCTTGTGAGTCACTTCTGATAGCGGATTGTTCTGATCCATGAACTGTGAAAGCTGTGAAGAACCAAAGAATTCCTTAACAGCTGCAGCGACAGGCTTGGCATTAACCAGGTCCTGAGGCATCAGCCCTTCACTTTCAGCAACGCTCAGGCGTTCCTTAACAGCTCGCTCTACGCGAACCAGGCCAACACGTAGCACGTTTTCAGCCATTTCACCGACACTGCGTACTCGGCGGTTACCCAGATGATCGATATCATCGACCATGCCGTTACCGTTACGAATATCAATGAGGGTCTTCAGGACATCAACGATGTCATCATTATTTAGAACACCTGAACCGGTTTCTTCGGAACGACCCAGACGCAGGTTGAATTTCATACGTCCAACGGCGGACAGGTCATAACGCTCTTCGGTAAAGAACAGGTTCTGGAACAGGGTCTGGGCCGCCTCTTTGGTTGGCGGCTCACCCGGACGCATCATGCGATAAATTTCAACCTGGGCTTCAAGCTCATTGCGAGAAGGGTCTACATTCAGGGTGGTAGAAATATAAGGCCCCTGGTCGAGATCGTTGGTGAATAGAGTCTTGAACTCCTTCACCTTCAACTCATCCATCTTCTCCAGCAGCTCTTCTGTAAGCTCGGAGTTAGCCTCAATAACAACCTCACCAGTCGACTCATCAACGATGTCATGAGCAAGAACCTTACCAACCAGGTATTCTGCAGGCACTTCCAGATTTTTAACGGATGCCTTGTCCAGCTCACGGATATGACGCGCTGTTACACGGCGGCCAGCCTCAACAATAACCTTGGACTTAACCTTGATATCAAAAGCAGCAATTTCACCGCGCAGACGCTCGGGAACCAGCTCTAGGCTGTAAGCATCCTTGGTGCGCTTGAAACTATTCTTCTGGAAGAACATATCCAGGATCTGGACCGTATCGTAACCCAGCGCACGCAGTAGAATAGTGGCTGGCAGCTTACGACGACGGTCGATACGAACGAAGACGTTGTCCTTTGGATCGAATTCAAAATCAAGCCATGAGCCACGGTAAGGAATGACACGCGCATTAAACAGCAGCTTGCCAGAAGAATGGGTTTTGCCCTTGTCGTGATCAAAGAACACACCGGGAGAACGATGTAGCTGAGATACGATGACACGCTCGGTACCATTGATAACAAAGGTGCCGTTTTCAGTCATCAGAGGCAGCTCGCCCATATAGACTTCCTGCTCCTTGATGTCCTTGACGACATTTGATCCTGCTGGCGCATCTTTATCCATGATGACCAGGCGCAAGGTCACGCGTAGAGGGGCCGCATAGGTCAGGCCACGCAGCTGGCATTCCTTAACATCGAATACCGGATCACCTAAGCGGTAAGTGACATACTCGAGGCGAACAGTGCCGGAATAGCTTTCAATTGGAAATACTGAGCTAAACGCGCTGTGAAGACCGACATCACTACGGTCTTCCGCCTTCTTGTCCAATTGAAGGAACTGACGATATGAATCTACCTGGATCGCCAGAAGGTAGGGAGCTTCCAGAATCTGGGGACGCTTTCCGAAATCCTTGCGAATTCGTTTCTTTTCGGTGTAGCTATAAGCCATCACGATTCCTCACACTGAAGATAAGGGTTGGTGCTTGTCGGAATACAGATTGCGTCACCTGCATTCCATCAAACACCAAAAACTGGTCACCGGAAATCCGGCAAAAATAAAACAGGAAAAGGCCGGCGGTTAAAAACCGCCAGCCTGATCCTTTTAGCTAAGTCGCGAACGATGAACCAATTACTTGAGTTCTACGCTAGCGCCAGCCTCTTCAAGCTGCTTCTTGATATCTTCGGCTTCATCCTTAGAAGCTGCTTCCTTAATGGTAGAAGGAGCACCCTCAACCATATCCTTAGCTTCTTTCAGGCCCAGACCGGTGATACCGCGAACAACCTTGATAACAGCAACCTTGTTGCCGCCGAAGCTTGACATAACAACGTCAAACTCGTCTTTTTCTGCAGCAGCAGCGGCTTCACCGCCACCTGCAGCAGCTGGAGCAGCAGCAACTGCTGCAGCAGCTGATACACCAAACTTTTCTTCCATATCAGAGATCAGATCAACGATCTCCATAACAGTCATATTGGAAATCGCTTCCAAGATGTCGTCTTTTGATACTGCCATGATAATTACTCCTAAAAAATAATCTGAATCAGAAAGCCCAGAAATCTAACGGCGGCTTATTGCTTGGCATCGCGTACCGCTGCAACGGTACGTACCAGCTTGCCAGGAACCTCGTTGACGGTACGCGCGAACTTGTCGAGCGGCGCCCTCATCACAGCCATCAGCATGCTGATAGCCTGATCACGAGTAGGCAGACTAGCGAGCCTGTCAATTTCAGAAGCGGCCAGAGCCTCGCCACCAACAGCGAGAACCTTAACCACCAGTTTTTCGTGCTCTTTGGCGAAGTCCTTAACGACACGAGCCGCCGATCCAGGGTCTTCCTGGGACAGGGCAAGTACGAGCGGACCTACTAACTGGTCATTCATGCATTCGAATTCAGTACCTTCGAAAGCACGACGAGCCAGAGTATTCTTCACCACGCGAAGATAAACACCACCCTCACGCGCCTTAACGCGCAGAGCAGTCATTTCCTCAACGGTCAGACCACGGTACTCTGCAGCAACCGCGGAATGAGCACTTTGAGCCACCGTAGCAACCTCTGAGACAACCTGTTTCTTGTCTGCGAGACTTAAAGCCACGATACAATCTCCTGGTAACGATGGAAGTTAATTCCATCGTGGTTAGTTGAGCAGCTTATTAAGCTGCCACCTTAACGGTTTTCCTCACCAGGAACTCCTGATTCAGATATACCGTCTGCGCAGGCTGCAAGATTAAGCCCGAAAGCACCTGCGGTCTTTGACGTCAGCCGCTTCCCTGCGACCCACCAAAGTTCAAAATTTAAATAGCGAGTGTCGCCTGATCAATGGCAACACCTGGACCCATAGTGGCAGAAACTTTTACAGCACGGATATATGAGCCCTTAGCAGCAGAAGGTTTCGCCTTAATCAGGTCCGCCAGCAACGCATTCAGGTTTTCAACCAGCGCAGCAGGCTCAAAATCAACTTTTCCAATTGGGCAGTGAATAATGCCGCCTTTATCAGTTCTGTAGCGCACCTGCCCAGACTTGGCATTTTTAACTGCTGTTTCAACATCAGCAGTTACAGTCCCAACCTTCGGGTTAGGCATCAGGCCTCGAGGCCCCAGAATCTGGCCCAGCTGACCAACAACACGCATGGCATCAGGCGTGGCAATAACAACATCAAAGTCCATATTGCCCTTTTTAACGTCTTCGGCCAGATCTTCAAAGCCAACGATATCGGCACCCGCTGCCTTGGCCTTTTCTGCATTTTCACCCTGAGCAAAAACCGCAACGCGCACTTCTTTACCAGTTCCATTGGGCAGAATACTTGCGCCGCGCACAACCTGGTCTGATTTGCGTGGATCAACACCCAGGTTGATAGCCACATCGACCGACTGCTTGAAATTGGCCGCAGGCATTTTCTTAATCAGATCAAATGCCTCAGCAGCATCATACGCCTTATCCGCTTCGACCATTTCGATAGAAGCCTTCATTCTCTTACCAAGCTTTGCCATTTACACACCCTCCACATCAAGGCCCATGCTGCGAGCAGTTCCAGCAATGATATTTACCGCCGCATCCATGTCTGCCGCATTCAGGTCTGCCATCTTAGTAGTGGCAATTTCTTCCAGCTGAGCGCGCGTTACTTTGCCTACCTTGGCGGTATTTGGCGTACCACTGCCCTTCTGGATACCGGCAGCTTTCTTCAGAAGAATTGAAGCCGGAGGGGTCTTGGTAATGAAGGTGAAGCTCTTGTCGTTATATACAGTAATAACAACCGGGACGGGCAGACCATTTTCCATATTCTGGGTCTGCGCATTAAACGCCTTACAGAACTCCATAATATTCACACCATGCTGACCCAGAGCCGGGCCAACCGGTGGACTTGGATTTGCAGAACCCGCAGGCACCTGCAACTTGATATACGATTCTACTTTCTTAGCCATCTTACTATTTACTCCTAATACGGGTGCAAGCGCCTTTCGGCTCCCCGGTTAGCCGGCAATCGCCGGATCAGGCCTTCTCCACCTGGTGGAACTCGAGCTCCACAGGCGTAGAACGCCCAAAAATCTGCACTGCCACCAGAAGGCGACTTTTTTCGTAGTTGACCTCTTCAACGACACCATTAAAGTCATTAAATGGGCCATCGCAGACACGAACAACTTCACCGGGCTCAAACAACACCTTAGGCCTTGGCTTCTCAACACCTTCCTTAACCCTGCTCAGGATTGCATCTGCTTCTGCATCAGAAATAGGCGCGGGTTTATCCGTTGAACCACCAATAAAACCAAGAACCTTGGGCACACTCTTGACCAGGTGCCAGGTCTCATCATTCATTTCCATCTGCACCAGGACATAACCTGGGAAAAACTTACGCTCGCTCTTGCGCTTCTGACCTTCACGCATCTCGACCACCTCTTCGGTAGGCACGAGAATCTCACCGAAACTATCTTCCAGGCCTGCGCGCTTAATACGATCTTCCAGCGAACGCTTTACCTGCGATTCAAAATTTGAATACGCATGAACAACATACCAACGCAATGACATCCAGGACCCCTTAGGCAATCACGAACTGAACAGCCCAGCCGAGCAGCATGTCCAGCAACCACAAAAAGATACCCATGACCAGGACCATGACAAACACGGCCAGCGTGGTCTGCACGGTCTCACCCCTGGAGGGCCACACCATTTTGCGCAACTCGACTCGAGACTCTTTTAGAAAGCCCCATGTGCGCTGACCGACTGCAGTAGTAAACACCACACCCAAAGCCATCAGGACAACAGCCAGCAGGCCAAGAACCCGATACAGGAAGGCCTGATCTTCAAAATAGTAATATCCGGCCACGCCACCAGTTAGCAGCGCAAGCGCAAATAGCATCTTGACTGTATCTAACGGTGATGACTGATCTTCAGGCTTTGATGCCATTAATAACTCCGCAACCAATCAGAATAAGGAAAGATGGCAGGCCAGGAGGGACTTGAACCCCCAACCTGCGGTTTTGGAGACCGCTGCTCTGCCAATTGAGCTACTGGCCTATAACCCGCCAAACTTTCAAACTGCTTAAAGCAGAAAAGAGCGCCCGCCTTCGCGAACGCTCTCTCTGCCAAATCTTACGTCGAACTAATTACTCAATAATTTTAGCAACGACGCCGGCGCCCACGGTACGACCGCCTTCACGGATCGCAAAACGCAGACCATCTTCCATCGCGATCGGCGCGATCAGGCTCAC
>Ga0180436_10005094_pt1 | contig 11691 bp, 8 predicted proteins | sample SS_ome_2_FD_132434 | JGI IMG/M metagenome (GOLD analysis project Ga0180436, IMG submission 132434) | Hypersaline lake sediment archaeal communities from the Salton Sea, California, USA - SS_3_S_2 metaG | ecosystem: Environmental > Aquatic > Non-marine Saline and Alkaline > Hypersaline > Sediment...
AAGGCGGCTAAACTGGCCGGGATGCAGGCGGTCGGGGTCCTGTGTGGATTCGGTCGTGAGAGGGAACTCCGTCGCGCAGGCGCTGACCTAATCCTACGCTCAACGGCAGATCTGCTTACCCTGTTCTAACCCTTTTTTATTTCCTGCGCCCACGCAGAAGCGCGTGCTTCTTCGCCGTCTTTCAGCGGGCCTTCGGATTCGAGCACATAAAATCCCATGGGCTCTGCTGCCGCCTGCCCGCCTTTTTTCACCAGCTTATCGTGCATGGGCTTGTCGGCATATCCGAACAGTTTGACCATGAAACGTAAAAACCCGGGCACATTCTCACCCATCGGCAGGCGGGTGTCAAAGGCAGCGACCTTCACGCCGCGCAGAATCTCGGTATTGAGATTGTTAACAAAGGATTTAATCGCCGGCGATGGACTGAACGCCCGCGTGGGCGACCCGACGATGAGGAAATCCAGCGCCTCAAGCATGCTGTCAGCCACATTTTTGACATTGACGACCTGCACGCTTTTTCCACTGCCAAAACCCTCCCCGATTGCCTGAGCGATCTTCTCAGTGTTACCGAAAAAAGAGTCATAAACAACCAGCGTTTTCATAATATCCTTTCTTTTACAATCGCATTATAAATCACATCGGAATAAAAAACAGGATGGCAATTGCCATCCTGTTTGATGTTAGTCGGGCTGATATTTATTCAAACAACATTGCTGTGCCGGGCCAGTCAGCCGCAGCTTCGAGCATGCCGTCAACGACCGCCAGGTCTATCAGCGAAACCCATTCTTCATCCGTGGGATTCCACATCTGAATGCCCAGCAGGTCGGCTACTTTTGTGCCCATGGGGAAGCGCACCTTGACGGAGGCATCCTCCGGCAGGGCTTCGACCAGCAGGCCGTCCGCGTCCAAAATATTGAACGTCAAACCGGCCAGCATGGTTACGTCTTCCGGCATTTCAAAAGGAAGGGTATCTACTGTCTCTGTATCAACAGTAACGGAGTAACCGCACAGTCCGCAGAACTCTACCTGTTCGCCTGTCGGCAGTTCAAATACAGTGCAGGCCTGCGTGCAGGGCACTTCCACTGTCTCTCCGCCGGTTACAGGAATCAGGGTAAGCGGTCCAAAGGGGCCCACTACCGGTTCATCACCTTCATCGTCCGCTGGTGCTGGCGGTTCGCATGCGTCGCCAACACCATCCCCATCGCTGTCTGCCTGATCGGGATTGAAAACATCTGGGCAGTTGTCTGCGAATTCGCATTCATTGTCGCCTGGGTCGCATACCCCGTCGCCATCACTGTCAAAAAGGAATGGGTCGTACAAGACCGTTCCGTCACCAGCGATGAACCCGGCGATTCCTTCGGAATTTTCAAGCATTTCTCCGTTTGCCCAGTAGGCGTTGTGTTGGGCGTTCAGATCGCCGCCGGCGTTCGGGAAGTAATAGAACGCGTAGGAATCTTCCTGGTTGTCGATTATCTCGATCGTGTTGCAGTGGAAGTCCAGGCCGCGCTGATTGGTTGTGATGCCATACACGCCGTTGAAATAGTTTTCCGCCACCAGCCCGGTGATCTTATCCTCATAACCGTCATAAGTGACCGGTGTCCAGCCGCCGCTGTACTCGGAATAGTATCCGGCTGCGTAAAAAGCAGAATCAACATTGAAGATGTTGTTGTACAGGACGGTAACATCCATTGGCTTATTGACAGTTTCCTCGGGGTACACGCCCGGGAACCAGTTAAAGCCAACGTTGATGACTTCGATGCCGCCGTAAGAAGGCACGGTATTCTCAATTGTATTCCCGATGATGTTAAAGGATGGCGTCTCTCTTTCCGGTGTCGAACTGCCGTTGATGGAAATCGCGTTAGGCGAATCAACAATGGTGTTTCCGATGATGTTTGCTGATCCGCTGTAATACAGCAATATACCCGAGTCATACCCGTTCATCGGATCTCCGCCGTACGCCACCACCGGCCCGATCGTGTTCCCAAGGATCGTGCCTACGGCGCCATAGGATAGCTGAATGGCGTTACCGGCAATGCTGGCGTTTGATCCTGAGATGGTGTTGTTGTTGATATCAACGGTCAATCCTTCTCCGCTGGCAACAACGCCGCCTTTTTGGAAATTGGTCACAACGTTGTTGGACACTTCCACTGAATGGCTCTCACCGTCATTAGCGCGAATGTCCACGGCAACACCATGCTGTGAGCCCGAAGGCGGTGTGTCCTGGATATTAGTGATCTCATTGTTCGAGACGACACCATCCGCGTTCAGGTAAGCGATACCGATATAGCGGTAATCGTCATTGCCATCGCTCAAGCCGTCGATCGTGAATCCGTCAATATTTACCGTCGCCTCAGTCGCGAGGACGATTGGATAGTAATCTCTGCCGGAAACAGTGTAGAAATTGGTCAGCGTGGCAGGCGCCTGGATGACAGAGCTGCCGGCCCCCGCTCCCTGCAGAGTAAGGTTCTTGGAAATCGTGATCTGCTCAACAAATGTACCGCTTTCAACATGCACGGTTGCGTCTGCCGGAGCCGCATCAATGGCGGACTGGATCGGCGTGGCTGTTTCATGGCATACGCCGCCGGCATAACCGGCAGGGGCTGTCCAGCCGGCACAGCTTGCCTGATACGCAACCACAAGCGTAGCATCTGCGGGATCCTGGAACCACGGGTCAGCAGCCGCGAGTACTTCTGCTGCCTCTTCGCTTGCCAGCGGGATTGCCTCGCCGCTCTCATCAACGAGGACCGCGTCTGATTCATTCAGCGTATCAACGATATCGGCCAGGTCTTCAGCGGGCGCCTTCTGCTCTTCCGCAGCAACTTCGTCAACTTCTCCGGATTCAGTACCTTCTTCGGATACAGTTTCATCAACTTCTTCAGCCGCTTCACTGGATTCTTCGCCGGTCGTCTCTTCAACCGGTTCAGCTTCGGTTTCCTTTTCTGCTGTTTCATCCATCGCTTCGACCGAGACCTGCGGATCAGGCAGCGCTTCCTCTTCGGACGCTTCGTCGCTATCTTCTGATCCTTCTTCAGCGGGCGCGCTTTCCTCCGCTGGAGGAGCCGTTTCTTCAGCTGGGACCGTTTCCTCTGACGCCGGTTCGTCCGCCGGCTCTTCACCGTCTGCGAATACCGTTACCGGGAACGCCAGCATAGCCATCAACATCATGGCCATTGTGATTGAAAACATCTTTCTAACTCTATTGTGAGACCACATAATAAACCCTCCGAATTTTCTAAAATTTTTGTGTAACCTGGTGAAATTATTCATCACCCCTGATCTTTTGGAATGCTCCCCTTCCGCCGCTATTATCTTATCTCCACCTCCTTCTCCAAAACAAAAAACCGACCTTTGATAAGATCGGTTTCGCTATTAGCTCCTTAGGGCTGCTCCCGTCTTGCGCTTTTCCCCGGGTAAGCGACCAAATTGCAGTCCTAACTCAACGCTCTCTCTCTAAAAACGTAGCATCATTGTACAAAATTGAAAATCAATTGTCAAGCTGACGTTAATCCTCAGATCAAATCTGGGAAGTTCCCATCTTCGGTTAGGCCATCCAGCCCCTGCGGATGGGTGATCAGGGCAAACGCGGCCGCGTTGCCAGATGCCAGGGCGTCTTCCGGGCTTTTTCCACCTAAGATTGCCGTGATGAAACCGGCGTTGAATGCGTCCCCGGCTCCAGTGGAATTATGGACACGCTTTTTGCCTAAGTTTATGGCCGGTGAATGAATATCAATATCTTGGCTTACAAATCGGCTGCCCTTTTCCCCCAGTTTTGCCACTACAGTCTTTGCGCCCGCATCCAGGCAGGCGCGAATTTGATCCTCACGCGGCATGCCTGGATACAGCAGATCAAGCTCCAGTTCACTCGGCAGGAAATAGTCCACCAGCGGGTGCATCTCTTTGACGCGCGCCGGGACTGCCCGGCAGGTGTGCTGTCCCGGATCGTGGCTGACAGACACACCCGAATTCCTCGCAAATTCAACGGCCTCTTTAACAACCGCATACTGCGCCTCATCCAGCATGTTGTATCCGGTGAAATGCAGGTGGCTGCAGGTTTTCAATGTTTCTTTGATCCCCGCGAGGTCCTGAGCGAGCGCGTTCGCGCCGCGGTCTCCGTACATTGTGCGCTGCCCGCCGCCGCTGATGATGATGACAAAAATTCCGGTTTTGATCGCGTCCGTCTGGCGGATCAGCTCTGTTTTCAACCCCTCCCTTTTGATCGTTTCCAGCGCGAGCGCCCCAAAACGGTCGCTGCCGGTGTTGCCGGAAAGATAGGTGGGGATTCCCAGCACGTTCAGTGTCCGGGCAGTGTTGCATCCGGAGCCGCCAATTTGAAAATCGAGCTTTTCCGCGTGCGTTTCTCCGCCTTCCGGCGGGTAAAACTCAGAATGAACGCTGAAATCTATATTTATGTCCCCGATGACTAAGCAGGCAGGCGATTTATTCATATTCTTCATCCGGTATAGTTGTAGTAATTAGCGCGATAAGTGTATCAAATCTATACACCGCCATTTTTACACGCACGTCTGTAAAATGAAGCGTGATAAAATCACCCAATCATCAACCTTTTGGAGTTATTGCATGCCAGAATCTGTATTGGTCGCTGTTGCCTGGCCGTACGGCAACTCACAAATCCACGCGGGCAACCTGGTCGGCTCATATCTGCCGGCTGACATTTTCGCTCGCTACAACCGCCTGAAGGGGAATAGGGTGCTGATGGTGTCCGGCACCGACTCCCATGGGACACCCATCACCGTACGAGCCGAGGCAGAAGGTGTGGAACCGGAAGAGGTGTACCAGCGCTTCCATAAAGGATTCCTTGAGCTCTTCCAAAAATTGGGCCTCACCTACGACCTGTTCACGTCCACGCACACCGAAAACCACTTCAAGGTCTCACAGGCCATGTTTCACGCGCTGCTTGAAAACGGTTTCATGTATAGGGAAACACAAAAACAATGGTTTTCGTCCGCGCAGAATCGTTTCCTGCCCGACCGTTATGTGGAAGGCACCTGCTATATTTGCGGTTATGAGAACGCACGCAGTGACCAGTGCGACCAGTGCGGCAACCTGCTTGACCCCGCCCAGCTGAAGAATCCGCGCACAAAGATAGATGGCTCCACCCCGGAGCTGCGCGAGACTGAACATTTCTTCCTCGACCTCGGCACACTGCAGGATGACATCGCGGACTTTCTCAAAGCGCGCGAATCCTACTGGCGTCCAAACGTCCTGCGCCAGTCGCTGGGGCAGATTGAAAGTGAAGGGTTGCGCGGCCGCCCCATTACCCGTGACCTGGATTGGGGAATTCCGGTGCCGGTGGATGGCTGGGAAGGCAAGTGCCTGTATGTCTGGTTTGAAGCCGTCATTGGCTACCTATCGGCATCTATCGAATGGAGCAAGATCCATGGACAGCCGGACGCCTGGCGGGATTGGTGGAAGGACCAGAACGCGAAAACGCTCTATTTCATTGGCAAGGACAATATCCCCTTTCACGCCATCATCTGGCCGGCCGAACTGGCCGGCGCGGACGGCGCTTTTGATAAATTCTTTGGGGAAGGGGAAGAGGAACCGTTTGTTCTTCCCTACGATGTGCCGGCTAACGAGTTTCTGAATCTTGAAGGGCAGAAGATTTCCGGCAGTCGCAACTGGGCTGTATGGGGGCTTGACTTCCTCACACGCTATGACCCGGACCCGCTGCGTTACTATCTCACATCGGTGATGCCGGAAACGCGCGACGCCGATTGGGATTGGGAAGAATTTTTTAACCGCAACAATAATGAACTGGTTGCAACCTGGGGCAACTTGGCCAATCGCGTGCTTTCCTTTGCCTATAAGCATTGGGAAGGGGTAGTACCAGAACCGGGTGATCTAACCGATGAAGACAAAGAACTGCTTGCGGAGGTCGAAAAGGGGTTTGAGACGGTCGGGGGGGAGATTGCGGCAGTCCGCCTGCGCGCTGCGCTGGATGAGGCCATGCGGTTGGCGTCGGAGGTGAATAAATATCTGGATACCTCCGCCCCTTGGAAAATGGTCAAAGAAGACATAGACGTTGCCGGGCGGTCGATATATGTGGCCATGAAAGCCATCGATTCACTCAAGATCCTCTTCGCACCGTTCCTCCCGTTCACCAGCCAGAAGCTGCATACTTACCTGGGACATGAAGGGCAGTTATTTGGCGATCAGTATACAAAAACCTTTGAGGACGAGGTCAGTACCCACAGCGCCCTGTTGTATGACCCGGCGAAAGCGGACGGAGCGTGGACTCCGAGCGGATTGAAACCAGGTGCAAAATTTCTCAAGCCAGAGCCGCTCTTTGTCAAGCTGGATCGCAGCATCGTGGAAGAGGAACGCGCCCGTCTGGGGAAATAAGATTTCCGGTTTATGTGGGCTAAAAAATAATTTCGGAAAGCGCTTCATCGACGAGATGAAGGGCATGTGTCGCTGCCTGCTGTTTTACGGAATCCCTGCTGCCCTCAAACTGAAAGCGCTTTTCAATGGCTATTCCCGAGCCGCTGATCCCGATCCAGACTGTGCCAACCGGTTTCTCAGCCGTGCCGCCGCCCGGCCCGGCGATGCCGGAAACGGCTGCTCCGACGATTTTTTCCACAGGAACATCATCCGCAAAAGAATCTCTCACGCCGCGGGCCATCGCACGCACCGTTTCTTTACTGACAGCGCCGTGAGCCGTCAGGGTTTCTGGCGTTACACCCAGAAACCTGAACTTGGCTGCGTTTGCATAAACAATGTGCCCGCCCAGGAAAAATTCCGACGATCCCGGTAGATTGGTGATCATGTGCCCAATCAACCCGCCGGTGCATGACTCGGCTGTCGTTAAAAAGAAGCCAAGCTGCATCAGTTTGTTTCCAATACGGTCGATCTGAGGCAGATCAATGTCCATTCGTATATTATATCTATCAGAATCGCATAAACGTATTACGATAATCAGCAAAAACAGGGTAAACTATCCTGCTTGTTGCGAGAAAATGCCTGTGGTATGATAATTTCCCGAGGTAAGTATGTTTGAAGATCTTCCATCTGATGATGGAACACTGCGCCACGAAGAACAATCCCCGCTAATTGACGAAACGCTCCCTGTGGACGTTCCGGAGCCGACGTCAAAATTAGCCCAATTCTGGGCCCGCATTCGCCGGCTGGGAATGGGCGATATCGCCCTGCGTGCCGGCACAGCTCTTGTCACCATCGGTCTGATAGGGTTGGTCGTCTGGGTCATGAAGGGAAATTTTGTCAGCGAGGAGATTGTAAACCGCCAGCCGGAAGTACAGGCAGCGGAAGCGGCGTCTGCACAGGGCGGACCGGTTGATTTGCCGGCATATGAAGGTGTCGCGCCGGTGGAAGGCATCTCGAAATCATCAGAAACAACCACGCAAACCGAATCAACCTCGCGCTATGATTTTGCACAGTATGAAGTGGTCGCGGGCGACACCATCTTCGATATCGCCCAGCGCTACGGCCTGCAGGCAGAATCCCTCTTATGGACAAACTACAACGTTTTACGCGATAATCCGGCTGCCATCTATCCCGGACAGGTGCTCACCATTCCGCCGGTGGACGGTGTCCTTTATACCTGGAATCAAGGGGACGGCCTCAACGGCGTCTCCAACGGCCTAAATGTCACGCCGGAGGCGATCATCGAATGGCCGGGGAATAACCTTTCATACGAAACCATCGGCGATTTCGCGCTGCCCAATATTGAACCCGGCACGGTCATTTTCGCGCCCGGCGGATCACGCTTCTTCTATGACTGGACGGTGTCCGTGCTCGCGCGTGACGAACCGGCGGAATCCGCCATCTGGGGAGACGGAAAATGCCAGCCCGCAACTCAGGGCCCGATCGGCAACGGCACATTCATCTGGCCGGCGGATGACCCGACCATCTCCGGATACGATTTCGCACCGGCGATCAATCACTGGGGTATCGATGTCGCTGGCGATCTGTATGACCCGCTTTACGCGGTGGACAGCGGCGTGGTCGTGTATGCCGGCTGGAACGATTGGGGCTACGGCAACGTCATCGCGGTTGATCACGGCAACGGGTTCCAGTCGCTCTACGCGCACCTTGAATCGCTCAATGTCGGCTGCGGAGCGTTCGTGTTGCAGGGCGACATCATCGGCTATATGGGCAGCACTGGCAACTCCAGCGGCCCGCACCTGCATTATGAATTGATCAGCGGACCTCAGCGCGTCAACCCGCACAGCTATTTGCCTTATTAAATAGCGAACGGATATAATCAGGTCAGGAGATGACCTGATGCAATTCATACCCGCGCCCCGCCCCTCGCCCATTGCTGGCAGATGGTATTCCGGCGATCCGGACACGCTGAGCGGGCAGGTTGATGGATACATTCGCCAGGCAGAAAAATCCGCTGACAAGATCAACAGGAAGGTGATCGGGCTTGTGGTTCCGCACGCCGGCCATGTGTATTCAGGCCTCACCGCAGGATATGGCTACCGGCAAATTCTGGGGGAAGACCGCGGCCTGGTGGTGATTTTGTCTCCTTTTCACCAGTATTTTTCCGGCGACCTGCTCACGACTGCGTTTTCGTCTTACCAAACCCCGCTGGGAGAAATTCCGGTTGCAACAGAAATACTGACCGATCTGGATCAGCGACTCCAGGAAACCGGGGAAGGCCTGCGCCAGGTAGAAAAAGATGGAGAGCATTCTCTGGAGATTCAGCTTCCTTTTCTGCAGCGCACACTTTCGGGTGAATTTGAGATTCTCCCGCTGATGCTTCGTTCGCACAACCCTGCCATATTAAGAACCCTGGCAGGTACGCTTGTTACTCTGCTGGCGGATAAGAAATTCCTGTTGGTTGCCAGCACGGACCTCTCGCATTTTTATCCGGAAGAAACCGCGAAAGAAATGGACATGCGCATGCTCGCTCACATAGAGAGAATGGACCCTGCGGGCGCGCTGGAGGCGGAAAAAACCGGCCAGGCAGCTGCGTGCGGTGTTTCCGCGGTGGCTGCCATGCTCTGGGCGGCGCAGTCTTTGGGCGCCCGGCAGGCAAAAATTCTCCACTACTCAACCTCAGGGGATGTCAGCGGCGACCGCGCATCCGTCGTTGGCTACGGTTCCGCCGCGATTGTGAAATAGATGGTCAAACCCAAAATGGCCAAAAAATTCGCGCAAATCGCCGTAAATGTGACCGGCGTGGGTGAGAGTTTCGATTATCTTGTTACCCGGGAACTTGAAAAAGTGATCCGCCCAGGCCATCTGGTGGCAGTGCCATTCGGCAGTCAGCTCGTTCAGGGGATTGTGATGGGGATCAAGCCAACGCCAGAGGTTGACCATGTGAAACCCATTCAGTCGCTCATTGAAGATGAGCCGGTAATCCCTCGGCCCTACCTGGCGCTTGCGGAGAAACTGTCTGATACCTATTTTTATCCGGCTTCCGCTTATTTAACCGCTATGCTGCCCCCGGGGCTGGCTCAGAGAGCGGATACGCTTTTTGAAGCCTGCCTCCCGGACGAGGCCGATATGGATACGCTGACAAATATGCAGCAGAGGATCCTGAATCTATTGAATGACCGTGGTGTCCTGCAGGGGCGCCAGCTTGACCGCGCCATTCCGCGGGTGGATTGGCGGCCGGGCATGCGAAAACTGGTGGAAAGTGGATGGGTGTCCGCTGAGTCGATCCTACCGGCGCCAAAGGTCTCCCCAAAAAGAGTAAAGACCGTGCGGCTCCGTCCTGAACTCTTAGCGTTGGATCTGCACGAGGTAAAAACCGGGCGGCCGGGCTCTGCTGCCTCACAACGGCGGATGGAAATCCTGAAGCTGCTCGTCCGTGAGAATGAGGATGTGGATATATCGTATATCTATGCGTCAACAGGCGCGTCCTCGGCCGATATCCGCTATTTGGAAAAAGCTGGCCTGGTCCTGGTCAATTCGATGGAAGTGATGCGCGATCCTGTCGAGGATATGCCAGCGGAAGGGACGCCAAAACCGGTTCTGACTGATGACCAGCGCGAGACCTGGCAGGTCATAACAACGGCTCTAAAAGCCGAATCCCCCTTACCGGTAATTCTGCACGGCATCACCGGGTCAGGCAAAACTGAGCTGTACCTGCGCGCCGCTGAGGAAATGCAAAAATCGGGCAAACAGACGATCATGCTCGTGCCCGAGATTTCGCTCACTCCGCAGACCATTCAGCGCTTTTTAGACCGGTTTCCCGGGCGCGTCGGAGTTGTGCATTCAAAGTTATCGGCCGGCGAACGCTACGATACCTGGCGTAGGGCTCAGCAGGGCGCTTTTTCTGTTCTGATCGGCCCCCGCAGCGCGCTGATGACGCCCATGCCAGACCCTGGCCTGATCATTCTGGATGAATGCCATGACGATTCATATTATCAGCAGGAAATGGGGCCGGCCTACAGTTCCATCGAAGCGGCGCTCATGCTTTCGCGGATTACTGGATCTGGGGTTATCTTCGGCTCGGCGACACCGGGTGTCAACCTGGTCTATCGTGCCCGCCGGAACCGCTGGCCTATCGCGCGCTTGACACAACGCATTGATGCGGACAGTGGAAAAAGAGAAGGGAATAAACCGGCTGTCCACATCCCGCTTCCGGAAGTAGCGGTTGTGGATATGCGGACGGAATTGAAAGAGGGCAACCGCTCGATTTTCAGCACGTCCCTGCAGGAAGAACTGCGAAATGTCATCGCGAAAAATGAACAGGCGATCCTGTTCCTCAACCGCCGGGGCAGCTCGTCGGTCATCTTCTGCCGGGACTGCGGCTACACAGCACAATGCCCCCAATGTGATTTCCCGCTCACCTATCATAGTGATCGCGGCATCCTGCTCTGCCATACCTGCGGGTATGAACGCGGAGACCTGCGCAAGTGCCCTGAGTGCGGCGGGCACCGTATTCGACAGTATGGCATGGGGACTAAAAGAGTTGAAGAAGAATTGCAGGAACTGATCCCGGAGTCGCGCGTACTGCGCTGGGACGCGGATACTTATTTAGGCAAACGCACTGAAGCGGTTGTCCTCTCTCATTTCAAGAACCATAACGCGGATATCCTCATCGGCACGCAGATGCTGGCCAAAGGGCTCGACCTTCCTCTGGTGACGCTGGTGGGGATGATTTTGGCGGATGTCGGCTTGAATTTCCCGGATTATCGCGCCAGCGAGCGTGCGTTTCAGCTGCTGACCCAGGTCGCCGGGCGCGCAGGCCGGAGCGTGCGCGGGGGCAAAGCGATTTTGCAAACCTTCCAGCCGGAGAACTATGCCATTCAGCACGCTTCACTGCACGATTACGAGGGATTCTTCAAAGCGGAAATTGACCGGCGGCGTAAGATTCAGTACCCGCCTTTCTCTCGCCTTATACGCCTGGAAGCACGGGATGTGATCAACACCAAAGCGCAAGAAAGGATCAGGAAAGCGGCGGATGAGATCGTCAACTTGATGGAAACCAGCAGCGACAAAACGCTCCGGCTGGTCGGGCCAGCCCCGCCGTTTTTCAGCAAACGCCGCGGCTACTACCGCTGGCAGGTTATTCTCAAGGGTGCCCGGCCCGAGGAAATCATCCGGCAGGTAAACCTCCGGGATCTGCGGGTTGAGGTTGATCCACCGGACCTGCTGTAAAAAAAGAAGCCCGCTATTGCGGGCTGATTCGATTTTTCCTACTGAAGGACATGCCAGGGGTTGACGAAACCGCCGTTCTGGCGCACTTCAAAGTGC
>Ga0180436_10005095_pt1 | contig 11691 bp, 11 predicted proteins | sample SS_ome_2_FD_132434 | JGI IMG/M metagenome (GOLD analysis project Ga0180436, IMG submission 132434) | Hypersaline lake sediment archaeal communities from the Salton Sea, California, USA - SS_3_S_2 metaG | ecosystem: Environmental > Aquatic > Non-marine Saline and Alkaline > Hypersaline >...
AAATTTAGGGAAATATTGTTAATTTCCCATCTCCACCGGCTTATTCCTATATCCTGACTCCAGTATAGCCATAGTGGCTTCCAGGGTCTTAAGAGCATCTTCACCTGATGTCCTGGGTTCTTCCTTCCCCCTGACTACATTACAGAAATGCTTCAGTTGTTCTATATAGGGATCCTTGATGTTGACTTCTATATTATCTACCTTTAGAGGATGCTGCCAGCCTATGCAGGCAGGATCAGGATAGTATACTTTCTTCATCCCCGGCACTGTAAGAGAAGCCCTGGTTCCCATGAAGGTATAGGCTTCTCCCTTTGTCTTGTAGAAAATGGGGATCTCGCCCATATTATAATCATAACCCCACAGGGAAGGCACGGTATCAGACATAAGGATAGTTGCCAGTGCTCCTTCTTTGAATCGCATGCTGACACTTACAGAATCCTCGACCTCGAATTTACGGACCTTATTGCTTGCCTCGGCATATACCCTTTCAATATCTCCATAGGTGTATCTTAATACATCTATCTCATGTATCATGTTTATAAGTACCGGTCCCCCGCTTATCTTCTTCTTCCTCCAGGGTCCGTCCACAAAATACTGGTCCGGCTTGCACATGCAGCCTATGACCGAGATGACCACCATATCGCCCAGCTCGCCGCCGCGTATCATCTCGCGGGCAGTATTCACCATGGAATTAAACCGCCTCTGGTGGGCTACCAGCATCCTGACGCCATTTTTATTAACACTCTCTATGAGTTTTTGCGCAGCCCTGATGGAAGAGGCAATGGGTTTTTCCATTAGTATGTCCAGTCCCCTGGCAGCGCAATCTATCCCCATGGTCTCATGCAGGTCATTGGAAAGCGATATTATGACTCCGTCAAGATCTTCATTTTCCAGCATCTCTATATGGTCATGATAGCTTTTTATGCCCAGGTTTTCCGACCAGTCTTTTGTTGATCGGTCTATATCGCATATGGCTGTGATCTCAATGTCATCTATACTGGATGCTTTCTCAACATGGATCTTTCCCATCATGCCCAATCCTATAACGGCGATCCTGACAGGTGCAGAACTTCCTGACTTCTTTTCCATTACTTGTCCTTTTTAAACTTCCAGTGATAGTTAAGAATAGAAGTTAATATAATAAGCACAAAAAGTAAAGTTGTATTGACAAAGAGGACACTGCTTTTAGTCAGGTATTCAGACATATACCCGGTAATATAATGAAATATGATAATGCCTATATTGGAAAAAGCAAATGTAAGGCCCGAGACAGCATTGTTGTACTTTGGCAGAAAGCCTGATGCTACCGAAAAAGAGATGGTAAAATTTCCCACCACTGCTATGCCGAAAAGGAATATGAGGATGTTTTTTATTGCAAGATTATCAACAAAAATGATTCCCACAAGAAGTATAAACCCTGCAGCAAAACTGGAAAGCAGTATCTTCTTTTGGTTAAAATATTTAATAAGGTGATTCTTTAAGAGCATCCCGGTAAAAAGTGATATCCCATACAGGGTCAGGAAAAGTGAGCTGGTGTCGATATTTACATCTATGCTTTCAAAATACGATGTGAACCAGACATAGAAAGTCTCCATAACCGGTTCATAAAAAAATATTATAATAGCAACCAGCAGGAATGCCGGATTTGTCAATATCTTCTTGTTGTCTTTAAAAAGCTTACCCAGGGTCATGCTGCTCTTCTTTTCCCGCGGTACATCTATTTTCATAAGGAATACAAATAAGGCAAGAAGGATAAGAAGGTTGAATAAATAGTAGTATCTCCAGACTTTACCGATTGAGACCAGCAGGCTTACTATCAGTGGAGACAAAATAAAGGCGACTATCTGACCCTGGTTTACCTTCAGTAGATTTGAAGCCCTCTTCTTATTATAATAGATCCCTACTATGGAAAGATTGCTTACATAAATAACCCCGAAACTGAATTCCAGCAGAAAGAATGCAGTCATAAACAGGGCAAAATACTGTGAAAAGAACATAATAAGCGATCCGGCAGCATTGATGAAAATAGCTGATATAAGCACATTCCTGAGGCCTATAAATTCAATAAGGCTGCCTGCAGTGATAGCGGCAAAGAACAGGGCAAAAATACTGAGGGCGATGGCTGAACCCATCTCATCCAGGCCGATACCAAATTCAGCTGATATTACCGGGATCAGGGGACCTATGAGAGTCCTGCTTATAACAGAAATAAATAGCTGCAGGAATGCATATACAAGTATCCTGTTTCTTTGTACTTTTATTATGATGTTTTCCATAAGTCATATTATTTTACAGGACTTTTGTGGAATTTATAATATTATTCATATATCCCTGTAATATTTATAATTATGCTGGATTATTTGATTTCTTCTATAGTAAGTGCAGTCAATCAGGTTTTGATCAAAAGAGGCCGGATGCGGTTCCTTCTATTAACTTCCATCCGGCAAATCCGGTAATGCCTGGTATATCCATAATTTTCCTAAATCATATCTATTCATATTCCAGTGAAAGCTCTTTGGCAATCCTGCACCACTTTTTCAGCCTCTGGGGTTCATTCCTGAAGGTATGGGTATCCTTCATTATCATATTTACAATATTATGCTTTGAGACCTCAAGACCATTTTTTATTGTCTGCCTTACCAGGTCTTCATCAAATGTTTCCATAGCCAGGATAGAAGGATTAGGCTTCCAGACATATACATACTTGTCTTCAAGCTCCTGGGATGCTATCTTCATATCTGTCCAGGGGGCTACTGATACCCGTCTCAGCCTGGGTATTTTTTTTACCAGCTTGAATTTCCGGGAGAGGTCCTCGCAGCATCCATAATAGTTGAGGCCGAATCTTTCCAGATATTTTATTTCATAGGGGATCACGAATTCCTCAAACATCCCCGGAGAAAGGCCCTGCATCTCCTGTGTTTCCCTGAAACCCCACAGGTCCAGAAGCCGTACGCTGCCGTCAAAATCATCCCGGGGAAGATCATGGGTATATCCTAAACCGCCGGTCCCTATATAATCATCGGCATTATTCAGACCCAGAAGACCCATCCTCTCTGTTTCTTCTACCAGGAAAAGCATCCCGTCAAGGAGCTTCTTCATGCCTTTATGTACCCACCCTGGCCTGTCATACATGTCCAGGAATATCTGGTCCATACCCCTGGCTCTGGCAAGGTATCCCATAAGGCCCATGGTTACAAAATATTGTACTATTGCAGTCTTATACAGCCTCACGTCCAGGATATCCCCAAATACAGAATCGACATAGTTCAGGTTTCTGGTAGTGGCCCGGTCATCTATGGAAAGGCTTGGGAACTGGAGTTTATCAATATCATCTTCATCTTTTATGACCTGGGTTACTTTGGCAGCGCCGCTGTCATCATGTGCCTGGCCCCACTCCTCATCTATGCCTCTTGACGATATATCAAACACCATAGGCACCTTCAGCCTTGATATAACAGGATAATCATCATCAAGTTCCTGGCTGTGGTATATAAGGGCCCTGAGATAAAACTCATACTCCTTCAGGAAAGGGTCTTTTACCTTAAGTGTTTCCGGGGGTATTATCTCCCGGTAGCCGTTCTCGGGAAAGCAAAGCACAACAGGTCTTGTCTTCTTCAGGGAATTATTGTCCCTTATAAGTCTTATTTTTTCTTTATTGGCATCTGTCTCTGATATTTCTTTTACTTTCCGGGCCAGGTCCCTGACTACTGCCAGGTCCCTGTGTTCAACATTTTCAGATGGAATATATTCAAAAAGGTCTGATACTATACGCCTTTCCAATTTTTGTTTTATTACCGGCTTTATCTCTTTCATCCTGTTTCCTTTAATAGAATAAATCCAGTATGGGTAAAAAATCAGAGTTTGCTGACTGCATAACACAATATGTAAAAAAGGGGAAATCACATACCGGTTATATTTTATTACTCATACTGGAAGTTTGAAAATTATAAATATGTCATCCTCCCCCTATTGAGGGAAAAAGCGATAAAGAATCGCCTTCCTTCAATAACGAATCCAGATCGCTTTTCTTGTCATTTATGATTATAAGAAAGACCAGGTCCTCTGATATGCCTATTTCGCATAAAAGCTGCCTGACAGAAATACCTTCTTCTACATCAAGATATTTATTCAATGGGCCCAGATTTGCATGTGTCTTTACAAATATTTTCATAGCTTCATTTTTTATATCTGGTATATATGAATATTGTCAAGTATTAAAAAAATTCCCTATATCTCAAAGACTATCTTTATAAGGTCGCATTCCCGGGCTGCCTTAAAGGCATCTTGGGCCTGGTCCAGGCTGAATGTCCTGGTAATGATCTTTCCCGCTTCTATCTTTCCGGTCTCCAGCCACCTGATGGCCTGCATAAACTGGCTGGATACCTGTCCCACATCACCGTAGACAGTTATCTTATTTCTCAGGAGTTTTACCTGGTCGAAGCAGGCTTTGGGATAGAGCCCGAAAAGCACTATCCTGCCCCTGGCTGCTGCTATCTCGAATGTCATCTCTGTGGCTTTGGGTGAATTTGTGCACTCTACTACAATATCGGCTCCCCGGCCTCCGGTTATATCTGATACCGACTTTATGTAATCGGCTTCATCTATATTTATAGTGTGGTCTGCCCCCAGGCTGCCGGCTATCTCCAGCCTCTTTTTGTCTTTGCCGGTACCTATTATTATGATCTTTCCTGCACCTGCGGCCCTGTATGCCATGGCATGCATGATGCCCAGGGAACCCGGGCCCAGTATGGCAACAGTCTCTCCCACCATGGGCCTTGACTGCTCCAGTGATCGCACCACCAGCCCCAGGGGCTCAAGGATGGCTGCCTGGGAAAAGCTTACATTATCGGCGATCTTGTGGACCTGGGAAGCAGGAACTGAGATATATTCGGCAAATACCCCTGACCTGGTTATGCCTATATGGGACCAGTTATTGCAAAGATTCTTAAAACCGCTTTTACACTGATAGCAGGAACCGCAGCCGGATATGGCTTCCATGGCGACCCTGTCGCCTATATCAAGCCCTTTTACATCGCTGCCCGTATCGGCTATCTCTCCGGCTCCCTCATGGCCCATGATAAGGGGTATGGGGACTGGGGTCCTTCCCTTATACTTATTATTAAGGATAGATACGTCGCTATTGCAGAGCCCTGCCGCTTTCACCCTTACCAGTACTTCGCCCGGGCCGGCCTCCGGTTTTTTGACTTCTGCTACTTTAAGCGAGCCTGCTTCCCCGTCAGCCTTTATTATCGCTTTCATCTTTCTCCTGCTGGTATATATATTATTTATATGCTGGCATTCTAGAGATCGAACTCTATGTCTATCGGCTTATTTATGCTGCCTGATTCCATAACAGCCATGGTTATCTCAAGTGTCTTAAGCCCGTCCTCTCCTGATGTCCTGGGCTCTTCTTCACCCTTTATGACCCTGCAGAAATGGCTTATCTGGTCCACATAGGGATCCCTGTATTCTATCTTTATCTCTTCAGTCTTTAAGGGATACTGCCAGCCCTTCTTTTCCGGATCGGGATAGTAGGTCTTGTTCATAGCCGGCACAGTCAGGGAGGCCTCCGTACCCAGATATGTGTATATCTTTCCAAATGTCTTGAAGAAGAAGGGGTTTTCCCTCATGGTGCACTCATAGCCCCATAGTGATGGTGCAGCATCAGACATCAGTATACTGGCAAGGGTGCCGTCTTTGAAACGCACATTGATGCTTACGGTATCCTCCACCTCGAAACCGCGGGTCTTATTGCTGACTTCTGCATATACCCGGCCTATCTCTCCATATATGTACCTCAGGTTATCTACCTCATGTATGGTATTTATGAGTATGGGCCCGCCGCTTCCCTTTGTCTTTCTCCAGGGACCGTCTACAAAATACTGAGCCGGCTTGTACATGCACCAGAGTATGGAAACCCCCACCAGGCTTCCCAGCTCTCCGCCGGCTATCATATCCTTTATGGCATTTATCTTGGCATTGAACCTCCTGTGATGGGCCACCAGGAGCTTTACATTGTTCTTTTTGGCGCTGGCTATGAGCTTTTTTGCCGAGTCCACATCAGGGGCTATGGGCTTTTCCATCATGATGTGGAGGCCCCTTTCGGCGCATTCTGTGCCTACAGGTTCATGCAGCTCATTGGCAAGGGCTATTATCACCCCGTCCAGGTCCTCATCCTCTATCATCTTCAGGTGGTCATTATAGTAATTTACACCCATTTCCTTTGCCAGGCCTTCTATTTTTGGGTTCCTGTCGCATATTGCCACCAGGTCACAGCCTTCGGCATCCTTAGTCCTCTCTACATGGACCCTGCCTATCATGCCTATGCCGATTACGGCTATCTTTGCTTTTTTATTTTTATCCATTTCCGCTTCTACTGCCCTTTTGGTCTTTAATTTTTAATAATGATCCCCTGTAAGGAGGTGTTTACGGCGGAAAGCCCAGTACATATATATGCTTTCCCCCATTGGTGGGGCCCTTTAAGATGTCTTCGATAAGCTTTTTATCCCTCTGGGTCATATATTTGGTATCGGGAAGCTTTCCTGCCGGGAACTTATCCAGGATGTCATCATGGAGTTTCTTTAGATAATTAAGAGTCTTTTCCACTGCCGGCACTGCCTTCTTTGCATCAGCAAGAGTGGGCTTTCCTATCACTCCTTCCGGATATACCTCGCATTCTATGCCGCCGGCGCCTACTGCGCAGTGTCCGGGAATGGGGTTTCCGTATATATCGCCTCCCCTGTCCAGGTGTCCGGGAGGCAGAAATCCCCAGGGCTCATTGTCAACCGAGTTTTCCGGCTGGCAAAGCTCCGGGAAAAGCGCAAGCGAAAGAGACTGCTCAGCCTCGCAGGCATGCTGGAACGGATTGTCAAACGGTCCTCCGTGCTTCTTATCCATGAGGGTCTCTGACATGACCCCGGGAAGGTCTACAAAAAGTATCATGGCCGGTACCTGGTATCTCTTTGCAAACTCATTTATGGCAGAGGGTATTATATATTCCTGTCCGTGAAGGCTTATATATATCTGTTTCCTGAAACCGGTATTCCAGAATCCTGCCATTAGGGCCCTCAGGTAGTCCGAGAATACATCATCGGGTATTATTACTGTTCCCGGCTGGCCCAGGTGGTGATAGGGGTGGGACCCGTAGTGTACCGGTTCGGCTACCGTGCATCCGGTGGCCTTGGCCAGTTCTTCGGCTACTCTTGTCACCATAAAGGTATCCTCTCCATAGGGGCCTCCGGCTCCATGGTTTTCGGTAGAACCTACAGGGATTATGAGTATGTCGTTTTTCTTTAACCTCTCCTCTACATCGGTCTTGGTCATAGTCTGGAAATAAATCTTTGAAGGTTTATCCATATGGCCTCCCTCGGGAGGGATTTTCCAGTCCGTCATCTTGTTCCTTTCCTTTCTTGTTTATTTACGGTGGCTTTCAAGCTGTGGTGCATATATCCACATGAATCTTAAGACTTCATCACCTGTGTTTAATATCTTATGGCTTGATCCGGGAGGATTATATATGCATACTCCCGGCTCCAGGTCTATCTCTTCATCTTCGGTCACGAATTTCCCCCTGCCTGACATAAAGAACATAACTTCTTCTTCGGTATCATGTTTATGCTCGGGGACCATGCCTCCCCTGGCAGTCTCATTTATACCAACGGCCAGGTTCTTTGATCCTACTGTCTTTTCTGATACCAGTATCCATGATACCCTGGGGGGCTCCCGTTTTTCCCCTTTTACATCTTTTATGTGTATTACTTTTACATCTGACATGACATCTCCTCTGTATAATACTAATTTTTAAAAAATCTCTGCCGGTACCTTTGCCTTGAATATATCTTCTATCTCATCCCTGGGTATATCAAATACATTATTTTTGGGAGGAAGCGGTTCTTCCCTCATAAACTCCGGTATATCGCATCTATCAGCCGGAAGACCTGCCAGATCATTGAATTTCCTTTCAGCCTTGAGGCAGTCTATGGCCATCTTCTGTATATCCGGATAATCATAATCTGTACCGTATTTTGCATTGATAAGTCTTGCCACCAGCCCGGGATCCTTTACAAAAGCAGGACGGATAAAAAGGCATACTCCCAGACTGTCAAGTATCACTCCCCTTATCTGGAGCCTTAAAGAGACTTCAACCTGTCCATCCCTGGCTGCAGGGTCCATGAATTTAGCCATCTCCAGGGCATTACCGGCAGTATGGTCTGCCCCCATGGCAGATGAAGAATATGTTACTCCTATGCCTTTTAGCGACCTGGGGTCATATGCAGGCATTGCCTGTCCCTTTACGGCAGGGATCCTTTTTACATTTAAGACTTTCCCGGTAACTGATACCCCGCTTCCGATTATCCTTCCCAGATATGTGCCCCTGCCTATCTGGTCGATAAGGTCCCGGGCTCCGTCTGAATCACCAAATTCAAGCAAGCCTGCTTCCATAGCCACCCCTATGGATGCACCGGTCTCTATGGTATCCACTCCGACCTGGTTACAGCGGTCATTCAGTACTGCTATAGCGTCGATGTCTGATATACCGCAGTTTGATCCTAAAAGTGCTATATTTTCATACTGCAGTGATGCTACCAGTTTCTTGCCATTTTTATCTGCAAATATGTTTGAACACTGTATGGAACATCCCCTGACGCAGGGAAGTCCCCTCCTGGCATCGCCTCCTCTCTTTAAGATCAGCTCTGCCACTTTTTCCCCTGAGATCTTATCGGCATCTTCAAAACTTCCGCTGGAAAAGTTCCGTGTGGGAAGTATTCCCAGGCTGTTACACATGGAAAGCACAGCCGGGGTTCCGAAATCATGCCTGTTTTCTGTCTTGGGATCATCCCTTATGATCTTTGCTACTTCCTTTGCTGCTGAGCTTAGTGCTTTTCTGTCATATGTATCTGGCTTTTTTTTATCTGAGTCGTCAATTACTATTGCTTTTATGCCTTTAGAGCCCATTACGGCTCCCATGCCGCCCCTGCCGGCAACCCGGAGCTGCTGGCCTGTATGGTCGGAGGTAGCAACACAGGCCGAAGCCAGGCCCATCTCTCCTGCAGGTCCTATGCAGTATATGCCCACATTTTTACCAAATCTGTCAAAAAGGACATCAAAAGTATCCGAGACTTCCCTGCATTTAAGTCCGGGAAAACTTATTATCTCAGCTTTTCCATTCTTTACATAAAGTACGCCGGTAGAGGGCTCCTGGGGCATGTCTTCCAGTATTATGGCTCTAAAACCCAGGTTTGCCAGTTTCCTTCCTGCTGCACCGCCGACATTACTTTCCTTTATGCCGCCTGTAAGAGGACTTTTCCCGCCTATGGAAGAACGTCCCGAGGTGGTAAGTGCAGTGTCGCCCAGAAGCCCGGAAGCTACAATAAACTTACTTTTCCTTCCCAGGGGCTCGCAGGCCGGATCACTATTGTTCAGCAAATAGTGAGCTATAAAACTGCGGCCGCCAGTCAGTCTTTGTTTGTCTGTGCAGCTTTCTGCTTCGATTTTCTTTGTACGGGTATTTACCAGAAGTAAATTATTCATGACTGAGTACCAACGATTTCCTCAATATTTTTTTCTTTTAGAAGTGCCTTTATCTGTTCCAGGATGTAACTGTCTAATTCCACCCCTTCTTTAAGATTTTCCAGCTCCCTTTCAGCCTCTATCTCTCCGGGCATATAGATAGTATCATTTCCGCTGACTTTTTTAGATGATTTGATCTGGCCCACATATTCTTCCAGCAGGTCCCTGAACCGTTCTTCAGGCATAAATCTTTTTATATCTACAGCCATAGTCATTATGCCTACGCCGGTGGGACCCAGAGGCTTGTGGAAAGTCTTTATTTCTTTGCCATAGCTCGATCCCGATAGAAGCCCGCAGATGATGTCGATAAATAATGCCATGCCGTAACCCTTGGGTCCCCCTATGGGCAGAAGGCTTCCTTCCAGGGCAGAAGAGGGATCGCTGGTGGGATTCCCTTCTTTGTCTATGGCCCACCCCAGGGGTATTTTTTCCTTCACGGCATTTGCATATCTTATCTTTCCCCGTGCCACTATGCTTGTAGACATATCCAGTACTATGGGGCTGTTTTCTTTCCGCGGAACTGCGACCGAAAAAGGATTGGTGCCGAAGAAAGCCTCCACTCCTCCCCAGGGAGCCATGGCAGAAGCAGAGTTTGACATACAAATGCCGACCATGCCTCTTTCTGCAGCCATTGAAGAATAATATGACAGTATGCCTATATGATTGGTATTCCTGGTAAGGGTAAGCCCCAGACCAAACTTTTCTGCCTTATCTATGGCTGACTGCATGCTTTTAGCTGCCGCAAACTGGCCCAGGCCGTTTCCTCCGTCCATATGTGTTACTGCACCGTCATCATTTAATACCTTTAACTCTGTTGGTATGTCTATGAGACCGCCATTGATCCTTTCTATTGCTATAGGAAGGAATTTGAGTCCATGCGTTTTTATGCCTCTCATCTCGGCAGCAACCAGTATATCTGCTACGATCTCCGATTCTTCCGGTGCGGCACCATGTGATACAAGGATCTCTTCGGCAGTCTTTTTAAGCTCCGCTTCTTTTATTTTCACTGCTAGTCCTCCACCATGCCCAGGCTCTCAAAAACTTTGTCCAGCTTATTGAGCTCTACGCTTGTGATGCCTTTTTTTAATTTTGCTTCCTTGTCAATTTCATTATCGATTCTTTTCTTTGATGCCTCCAGGACCTTCTCTATGTCAGGTGCGGGGATCGCCACCAGTCCGTCCGCATCTCCCAGTATAAGGTCGCCGGGATTTATGAGTACTTCCCCGAAGATAAGGGGGTGGTTGATAAGACCGGGGTTCTTCTTGGTGGTGCCCCTCATGCAGGTACCCCTGCAGAATACGGGAAATCCCATCTCCAGTATCTCTTCGCTGTCCCTTATGCATCCGTCTATTACCAGGCCCGCTATTTTCCTGCTTACTGCAGAGGTGCTCATAAGTCCTCCCCAGTATCCAAAGTCTGCACAGCCGTCGGTAGAGGCGATTATCACATCGCCTTCCCGGGCTATGGCAATGGCTTTATGGAGCATAAGGTTATCCCTGGGAAAACACTTTACTGTAAGAGCTGTCCCCAGGATCTTCACGTCACCCCTCAATGGCTTTATATTGGGGCTGATGAAACCTATCCTTCCTGCAGCCTCATAGACCGTAGCAGCTCCTATGTCTTTAAAAGACTCTATTATCTTTTTATCCGGCCTGTTTATTCTGGTTTTTATATGTATCACGCTTGGCTCCTTAGATATATGCTATTTTCTATATTTTTATACTTTATCGTTCCGGGTTTTTTTAAAAAAAGTAATATTTCTATAAATCCTGACTTATTTCCGGCATATTAAAAACGGAATATATTATAACAAAATTATAATTCTAATATATTCAATTGTCAAATAATATCTTTTAAAATGCTTTACATAGCAGCTGGAAAAGGCACGGTTCAAAGCAAGATACGCCCTATTTCCTGCAGCCATTTATTTTATTTTTCTTATCCGGACCGCTATCGTAATACTTACAGACGCTAAGGCACTTATCATACGCTGCCGCTCATGCCAGCTCTACGGGGCTAAACTGTCTTAAAGCATTATTGACAGCTCCAGGTTTGTATCACCTGGTCTTCATGACGCCAGCTCTATTGACCCTGATCTTTTTGATATATATATCCATAAAA
>Ga0180436_10005101_pt1 | contig 11682 bp, 12 predicted proteins | sample SS_ome_2_FD_132434 | JGI IMG/M metagenome (GOLD analysis project Ga0180436, IMG submission 132434) | Hypersaline lake sediment archaeal communities from the Salton Sea, California, USA - SS_3_S_2 metaG | ecosystem: Environmental > Aquatic > Non-marine Saline and Alkaline > Hypersaline >...
AGCACCGCCAGGCGTGTCGCCGGTCGCCAGGCAGCGGCGATCGCAGCCGGATCGACAAGGCCCGTCGCATCGCAGGGCACGATCGAAAGCTCGATCAGGCCCCGACGTGCCAGCCAATGAAGCGGCCGGAGCGTGGCATTGTGATCAGCGGCCGTGGCGATCACATGGTCGCCGGGCCGGGCGAGCCCGTGGATCGCCGCATTGAGCGCGAGCGTGCAGCCGGCCGGCAGGGCGACCCGCTCCGGGTCCACGTCTCCCAATAGCCGGGCCGCTGCCATCCGCGCCCGCTCTCGGATCGCAGTCGCCTCAAGCGACGCGGCATACAGCCCGCGACCGGCCGTCGCCCCGATCGCGACGGCCGCCCGCTGCCAGGCAGCGACGACCTCGGGCGGCTTCGGCCAGCTCGTGGCCGCGTGATCAAGATACCGGCGGGTCGGCAGGCCGGCGGATGAGATTTCTGAGCCGGGTACGGTAAACCCCATGCTAGCCCCCGATTTCATACATCGCCCGGGCAGGCCGCTCGAAGCCGGCTGAGCCGATCCCATGGGCGGCCCGCTTGGCAGCGACGCAGTCGTGCAGGACGCGGGCGATCACCGTGTCGCCGCAGCCATCCCGGAGGAGCCGCCGGACGTCCCATTCGGTCGTCGAAAAAAGGCAGTTGCGAAACTGGCCGTCGGCCGTGAGCCGGATCCGGTCGCAGCGATCGCAGAACGGATTGCTGACCGGATCGATGAAGCCGACCAGGCCGCCGCCATCCTGCCACCTCCAGTCGACGGCCGGCTGCCCCGGATCGATTGGCGGCACGGGCTCGAGCGGCCCGATCGCCCGCTGGAGGATCGACCGCACCGCACTGCCCGACAAGACCTGCTCATTGTCCCAGGAGCCCTCGGCGTCGAGGGGCATGAACTCGATGAATCGCAGATGCAGCTGCTCCGGCGGCAGAACTCCGCCAGCGGCACGATCTCCTGTTCCGAGAGGCCGCGCATGGAAACCGCGTTGATCCGAATCTGCTCGAACCCGGCCGCCCGGGCGGCAGCCAGACCCGCCAGGACCCGGTCGAGCCCCCGCCGGCGGGCCAGCCGCTCGAAGGCTTCCTCGCGGACGGCGTCCAGGCTGACGTTGAGCCGCGCGAGCCCCGCGTCGGCCAGCCGCTCGGCCTGCTCCGCCAAGAGCAGGCCGTTGGTGGTGGCCGCCACCTCCTCGATCCCTGGCACCGCGACAAGCAGGCGGACGAGCCGGTCGAGATGTCGCCGCATCAGCGGCTCGCCGCCCGTCAGTCGAACCGTGCGAATGCCCTGGGCTGCCGCCACGGCAACCACGCGGGTGATTTCCTCGAAGCTGAGCAGCTCCTCCCGGTCGCGAAACACCGTCTCGGCCGGCATGCAGTAGGTGCAGCGGAGATTGCAGCGGTCGGTGACGCTGACCCGCAGGTCGGTGTGCCGGCGGCCGAAGCGATCGGTGAGACCGGCGGGCGGTGGCTCGTCCATCATGCCTCACCTCCCGGCACGGCCTCGCCATGCACCCATTCCCAGCGGCCATCAGGCCGGTGCTCACACTTCCAGATCGGCACCTCCCGCTTGATCCGTTCCATCAGCCACTCGACGGCAGCGAAGGCCTCCCGCCGGTGGGTCCCGCTGGCAGCGACCACCACGCCGGCCTCCCCAGGCGTGACGACGCCCAGCCGGTGGGCCACCGCGACCGCCACCAGCCCGAACCGGTCGGCCGCCTCGCCGGCGAGTTGTCGCAGCACGGCCAGGGCCAGGGGCTGATGGGCCTCGTATTCCAGCCGGGTCGTCACTCGGCCGGCAGTCGTGCCTCGGACGCTCCCGACAAAGACGACATTGCCGCCCGCCGCTGGGTCGGCCACCGCCTCCAGCAACGCAGCGGGATCCAGCGGGGTGGCAGTCATTGCCGCCTGCCTGATCCGGGGGTCGGCCTCGAGTGTCGCTGCCACCGCGCTAGCCTCCGCTGACCGGGGGAATGACGGCGACTTCCGCGTCAGGCAGAACCGCGTCGGCCTCGGCGGCGTAGCGGTCGCCGATGGCAATGGCGCTGCGAGCCAGCAGCGGCTCGATCGCGGGGCAGGCGGATGCCAGGCGGCTGCGGAGTTCCCGGACCGTTCCCCCTGTCCAGTCGAGCTCGACCCACCGGCGGCCGGCCGCCTCCGCCATGCCCGCAAACAGCGTCACCCGGAGCCGGTGGTCGTCAGGGGGTGGGTGTGACATGATCGGAGACGAGCAAGGGTGAGCCGGGCCGCCGGAGACCGGGTCAGCTGGCGGTCAGCCGGCCACTGACGGCCGAGAACAGATTGTCGAGGCCGGACGGCGGCGGCCCCTCCAGGAGACCGTAGGCCCTGGCGAGGATTTTGACAGGGTGGATGGCGGGCTTCGTGGTGCCCTGTTCCATCTGCAGCCGGCAGGCCGAACAGGCGGTCGCGCCCGCCTCGATGCCGGCGGACCGCATTCCATTGACGAGGCCGAGACCCATCCGGAGGCTGGCCCGGTAGTGCTCCCGGGAAAGGCCGAAGGTGCCGGCCATGCCCGAGCAGCCGTGGTCGGTCGTGTCGAGGGAGAGCCCCGGAACAAGCCGGAGCAAGTTCTCGGCCGGCATCATGCCCGGGTCGATCCGCTCATGGCAGCCACCGTGGTAGAGGATGCGGGCCGGCACGGGGCGGAAATCGAGCCGCAGCCGACCCTCGCGGTGGAGTTCCCAGAGATAGGTGGCCGCATCGCAGGTGGCGGCGGCAACCCGGGCCGCTTCCTCGTCGTCGAGGAGGAGCGGATAGTGGTGCGTGATGCAGGTGACCGCTGCCGGCTCGGTGCAGACGATGCGGTAGCCGAGCCGAACCGCCTCGGAGAGGACGCGGAGATTTGCCCGGGCGAGGCGACGGGCCCCGTCGAGATCACCCTCGGAGACCAACGGCATCCCGGAGGCCTGCTGCCGGGGATCGATGAAGACCCCGATCCCGTTCCGCTCGAGCACCGAGACGAAGGCCTGCCCGAGCAGCGGGTCGTGACGCCGGGCATAGGTGTCGAGGAAGTAGAGCACCCGCGGGCCGCTCCGCCGCGACGGCCGCGTCAGCCCGCGGCGGGCCGCCCAGCGGAGGAAGGTCGTCCCGCTGACCGGCGGCAGCTTGCGGCCCCGGGCGATCCCCGTCACCTTCTCGATCACCCAGCGGGCCTGGGGATTGGCCAGGGCCCAGTTGGCCAGCGGGCTCACCCGTCCGGCCAGCGCGGCAACGGCGTCGATCCGGGAGATCAGCCAGGGTGCCAGCCGCGTGGAGTTGGCAGCGTAGTGGGCCGCCTTGAGTTCCATCACGAGGGCGGGAATGTCCACCCCGGCGGCGCAGTCGCTTCGGCAGCGATGGCAGTTAAAGCAGGTATCGGCCACGGCCCGCACGGCATCCCCGGAGGCCGCCTTGGGGTCGAGTTCACCGGAGAGGAGGGCGGCCATCACATCGGCCTTGGCCCGCGGGGTTGCCTCCTCGGCAGGGTTTTCCCGGTAGCGGGGACACATCCGGGTCGTCGGGGCGAGGCTCCGACAGCCACCGCAGCCGTTGCAGGCGTCGGTCTCGACAACCAGCCGCTCCCGGCTCCAGGTCGTCAGCGGCACGATCTCCGGCTCCCGCTCGGCCAGCGGTTCGTCCCCGTCGACCACCCCCTGCCCCTCGGCAACGGCACGGCCGGAGAGCGGCCGCCGGAACAGCGGGAGCGGATCCTCTCCCGGCACGACCCGGCCGGGGTTGAGCAGCCCGGCCGGATCGAAGACCCTCTTCACCTCGGCAAACACCGCCGCGAGGTCGGGGAACAGACGGGCAAACGCTGAGGTTCGCGACCAGCCGAGGCCGAGTTCCGCCCCGATCGACCCCCCCACCGCGGCGACATGCTCGTAGACCGCGGCGGCAAGGCTCTCGAGGCGGGCCCGCTCGCCGGCCGCCCGCGGATTGGCGTGCGGACGCACGTGCAGTTCGCCGTGGCCGGCGTGGCTGAAGATCATCGCGGTGGCATCCTCCTGCCGGAGGACCGTCTGAAGGCGGCCCAGAAAGTCGGGCAGGGCCGGGGGCGGCACCACGATGTCTTCGAGGAAGGGCACCGGCCGCATCTCGGCCCGCACGCCGTGGATCGTCGAGACGACGTTGCGAGAGAGTTCCCAGAAGAAGGCGGCGTCGTGGGCATCGTCGGCCCGCCGCACGTCGATGCAGCCGCGGCGACCCCGCCGCATCAGGGCGAGCGCCTGTTCGAGCCGGGCGTTGCAGTCGGCCGGTTCGGCGGCAGCAAACTCGATCAGCAGACCCGCCTCGGCGACCGGCGGAATCAGCAGGTCAAAGGAGGGCCGCGCCTCGCGGGCCAGGGCGAGATGGCGGCGATCAAAGAGATCGCAGGCGCTCGGGCCCAACGGCAGGATCCGCAGGGCGGCCTCAGCGGCGGCCTCGAGGGAGTCGAAGAGCAGCAGGCCGACGGCGGAAGCCGGATCCTGGGGCACGGTCGCCAGGGTGGCTGCGGTAACGATGCCGAGCGTGCCTTCGGCCCCGCAGAAGAGCCGGGGCAGGTCGACCCGGCCATCGACCTGGAGGTCATGGAGGCGGTAGCCGCCATGGGTCGCCCGACCGCCGGGCTGATAGCGGGCGATCACGTCGTGGCGGCGGTCCAGGATGGCGGCAACGCCTGCGGCAAGTTCGCCGAGCCGGTCGGGGCTGGCCGCGGAAATGCCGCTGCCGGGCACGGCCGCGGGCCGGGCAACCGGCTCGGTCGGCCGTAGCTCGATCACCGACCCATCGGCGAGGACGACCTCCGCCGACTCGATCCGCCCGCGGATCGAGCCATGCCGCAGGAAGCGGCTGCCCGAGGCATCGCGTCCGATCATCCCGCCGATCGTGGTGACCGCCGCGTTGGCCGGATCGGGACCGAGCATCCGCCGCCGCCGGCCAAGCATCGCATCGAGGCGGCCGGCGACGATGCCGGGCTGCACCCGCACCCGATCCCCGTCGACACCGACGACCCGCCGCATGAAGCGGGAGCAGTCAATCACGATCCCCCCGCCGAGCCCGCCGCCGCAGAGACTCGTACCGGCACCCCGGGCATGCAGGCTGATCCCACGCTCCGCGGCCCACCCGACGGTGGCGGCGACATCATCGGTCGATCGCGGCCGGACCACCGCCAGCGGCCGCTGCTCGAAGAGGCTGCCGTCGGTGGCGTAGAGACCGCGGCCCACATCGTCGCAGAGCACTTCCCCGGCGACGATGCCCCGCAGGTCTTCCTCGATCCGCGCCTGCTCGGGGTCCATGCTCCAGGGCTTCCGGGGGGATGCGGCCGCCAGGCGGCCGGCGAATCAAGAGGCGGGCGTGGCCTTCGGGCCGCCGCCGCGGGCGGCAGCCTCGGCCAGGCGGATCTTCTGCTGCCGGTGCCGCTCGTGCGTCTCGAGGTCGAAGCCTCCGTGCGGTCCGCCGGCGGCCCGGTACCGGCTGCCGCAGCGGTAGCAGGTGAGACACTCCGGCATGAACAGGTAGAGCAACACGTCGACGGCCGCGGTGCCGAACAGGATCGCGAAGGTCGGCACGAGCATCTGATAGGCCCAGGTCACGCAGCTCGCTGCGAACCCGATCACGACGATCCCGACGCCGAGCCGCTGCGGGAAATCCTTGCGGGCAAACAGGTCGCTGCTCGGGCAGACGAGGCAGCGGCGGAGGATCGGAACGCCGCTGCCTGGCTCGGCCGCTCCGCCGGCGGGATTGGACCAGCTGATCGCATCGACCGGGACCTCGATCGTGCCGCCGCAGTGCGGACAGGCAAGCACCGTGGCCGACTCGACATCGGCCAACGTCACGGTGGCGTCGCAGGCTGGGCAGGCGTAGGTAATCTGCATGGGTCGGCAGCGGGCTGGGTCGGTTCAGGCGGTGGCCAGCAGCAACTGGGCGGTCAGTTCGCCCAGAATCGCCGCCAGGCAGGCCACGTACAGAATACCCGTCGCACTCTGGGTGTTGGGGATCGCCAGCGTCTGACGGGCCATCAGCAGGAGAATCGGCAGTCCGACGAGGCCGGCCAGCCAGCGAAGGGCCAACAGCGCAGTGGCGGTGGTCCCGGTGGCGGCCGGCCCGTCGGCCGCGGCCCAGGCCGCCAGGGAGAGGGCCAGCTGGAGGCCCCAGGCCGCCAGGGCCGCGTCAATCATCCGCCGGAGGGCATCGACCCGCATCCCGGGCGCGTTGAGGTACCAGTGGCCCAAGAGCATTGCGTGCACGGTGAGGCCCGTGACCAGCCCCGAGACAACCGCCGCGACGGCTGCCTGCCAGTCCGTCCCGGCCGATGCCACGGTCGTCCAGCCGAGCAAGGCCGCCGTCAGCCCGCAGAACCAGCGGCCGGCCCTCCGCCGCTCCCCGAGCCAGGCCACGCTTCCCAGCCAGGCGGTCACCGCAGCAGCCGTGGCGGCCGGCCAGACCTGGCTCTCGGCCGCGATGCTGCCGCCCACCAGCGCCGCTGCCGTCGCCAGCCCGAGCACGACCAGCAGGTTCACGCGAAAGAAGCCGGCCGGCACGATCGCAGCCGGTGTGATCACCAGGCCGACCGCCATGCCCCAGCCGAATCGGCAGAGAAAATCGAGGAGGAGGTTCATACAGCTCGTCCAGGCTCGTCGGGATGCTCCGCGGTGGTCAGGCACCATGCCGCCGGCCATGCCGGACGCCCGCCCGGAGGAACCTCGCGTCCCATCGCTCAGCCGCCGCCGCGGTGGCCGTAGATCAGCGACATCACTTCGGCCCGGCTGGAGACGTTCGACCGAAAGACACCCTTCATCGCCGAGGTGACACAGAGGCTGCCGGGCTTGCGGACCCCGCGAATCGTCATGCAGGTGTGGGTGGCTTCGACCACCACGGCCACGCCCTTCGCCCCGAGGTTCTCCTCGAGGAGCGTGGCGATCTCCTCGGTCATCCGCTCCTGCACCTGCGGCCGGTGGGAGATCGTCTCGACGATGCGGGCCAGTTTGCTGAGGCCGAGAACCCGTCCGGCCGGAAGATAGCCGACGTGGGCCCGGCCCATGAAGGGCAGCAGATGATGCTCGCAGACACTGTTGAAGGCGATGTCGCGGACGAGCACGATCTCGTCGTATTTCTCCTGAAAGGCCGTCCCCAGATGCTCGCGGGGGTCCTGGCCGAGCCCGCTGAAGAGTTCGGCATACATCCGCGCCACGCGGGCCGGCGTCTCGAGCAGGCCCTCGCGGTCGGGATCCTCGCCGACGGCGGCCAGAATCTCGCGGACGGCCCGCTCGATGCGGGGCTGATCGACGGAACCGGCCCGGGAATCGCTGCTGATGCTCATAGGCCGGAGTCTAATCGACGGCTGCGGGCCGCGGCGGCGGTTAGTTCGCGCTGAAATCCGGGGGGAAGGTCCGGCCGGGGCCCGCCGTCGCCCGGGCCTCGATCGCCTCGAGCAGGAGCTCCGTCCGCCGGAAGACGTTGCACTCGGCGAGCAGCTGAATCTTCGTCTCGAGATCGAGCTCGATCGTGTAGGCGACGATGTCGGCCAGCATCCCGAGCGTGATCTGGCTGCCGAGCAGCTGGTCGAGCTGCTCGTAGGCGTTGGGGATCCGCGGCATCGCCTGCTTGAAGGCCGCCAAGAGCCGCTGCTGAAGCGCTGCGGCCACTCCGGGATCGGCGTCAGCGGGCTCGAAGTCGTCGATGATCTCCGACTCGACCACCCGAAACAGCTTTTTGGGCGGCAGCTCCCGCAGCAGCTTGAGCCGGCGGACCCCCAGTACCAGGACGTTGTACGTGCCCTCATCGGTCTTCTGATGCGTCGCAATCCGGCAGAGGCAGGCCGTCGGCCGCAGCGGCGGCCGTCCCTCGTAGTCGCCCTCCCAGCCGGGGGCCAGCGAGCCCAGGGCGATCAACCGATCGTCTTCAATCGCCTCCTCGAAGAGGGCTCGATAGCGAGGCTCGAAGATGTGCAGGGCCTGCATGACGTGGGGAAACATCACCAGGTTCGGCAGCGGAAACATCCGCGCCTGGCCGGAAAACTGATCAGGCGAAAAGGCCAGCGGCTCGTCGGACATGCAGTGACAAACTCCCAAAATCGCCGGCGGTCAGGATGCCTCGGACACCGTCGCCGGAGGGGGATCGAGGTGGATCTCCGGCAGGAGTTCCGGATCGAGTTCAATCTCGGGGAAGTCTTCGGTGCTGGCGGCCACGTCCGCCAGACAGGCATCGAAATCCCGTAGAAAGCCGGTCACGTCGAGGCCCAGGTGCCGCGGGGCGAAGGGTTCGAGGTAACCGTGGACGCTCTTGTGGAGCTTGCGGGCCCCGCGAATGTTGCCGTTGCCGAAGTGGTAGAGGGCGACCGCCGCCTGAATCAGGGCCTGATAAAAGGTGCGGGAGGGACCCCGGTAGTCGGTCCAGAGTTCTTCCCAGACCTCGTGGCTCTCGTAGTAGTCGCAGGCGTTGAAGTGGGCGATCCCCTGCAAATACAGGGGCTCGTACCGGCCTTCGCTGTCGTCGCTGCTCATGATGCCTCCTGCCGCGGCCCCGGCCGGCATCCTGCGGATGGCCGACGATTCCGACGCCCTGCCCCTGAATCGTAGCAGTCAGGGCACTCAGCGGCAGCCTCGCGCCGCGGCTGCGGGGCTGTGGAGCGGACAGTCCGCCCTGGCTGCCCGGCCTGCCGCGGGCGCGATCGATGGGAACCACGCCGCTCGGCGAGCGGCGTTCCGGCCGCTGCCGACAACCGGTGACTGTCGCATTTTCGGATTGCTGCTTACAATCCGCTCACGCTCTGGCCCGTTCGTCCGCCGCCACCGCACGGGAGCCGTCATGATCCTCTCCGGTCACGAAATCCGCCATCGCCTCGGCGGTGACATCCGCATCGATCCGTTCGAGGAGGCCCGCCTCAACCCCAACAGCTACAACCTCTCGCTCCACGACGAACTGCTCGTCTATGAGGAGGTCGTGCTCGACATGCGGAAGAGCAACCGGGTCGAACGGATCACCATCCCCGAGGATGGGCTGGTCCTCGCCCCCAACCAGCTCTATCTCGGCCGCACGGTCGAACGCACCGAAACCCACAACCTCGTGCCGATGATCGAAGGGCGGAGTTCGGTTGGCCGGCTCGGCCTGTTCGTGCATGTGACCGCCGGCTTTGGCGATGTCGGCTTTGCCGGCTTCTGGACGCTCGAGATGTTTGCCGTCCAGCCGGTCAAGGTCTATCCCGGCGTGCCGATCTGCCAGATCTTCTTTCACGAGATCGTGGGCGAAATCACCGAGTACGCCAGCGACAAGTACCAGCACAACCGCGACATCCAGCCGAGCCTCATGTTCCGGGAACTCGAGGGAGGTGACTCCCGTCAGCAGCTGGAACTGGAGTTCGGCGCCGCCGTTGCCGGGCAGCGGGTCGCGAGGTAAGCCATGATCAAGGTGCTTGCCTGGGCCACGCTGGGGATCACGCTCCTGTTCGTGGCCCTCGCGCTGACCGCTCTGTTCGGCTGGAAATCCCTCGAAGGCACCGCCTGGTGGCTGGCGATGGCCGGCGCGGTCCCGCTGGCCGGCCTGGCGATCGTGCTCGTGCTGGCCATGCTGGTGACGGCGTGGTGGACATCCGACACCGGTACCGACAGCTGAAGCCCACCTTGAAGGACAGCCCGTGCTGAGAAGCCATACCTGCGGCGAACTGCGACCCGAACATGTTGGCAGCGAGGTTTCCCTCTGCGGATGGGTTGATCGCGTCCGGGATCACAAGGGGGTGATTTTCATCGACCTCCGCGACCGCTGGGGCCGCACCCAGGTGGTGGCCGGCCCCGACAGCGATGCAGCCACGCTGACCGCGGCCCGGGCGGCCCGGGCGGAGTGGGTGCTGCGGGTGACAGGCCGGGTCGGCGGCCGGCCGGAGGGGACGACCAACCCCAAGCTGGCGACCGGGGCGGTCGAGGTCGTGGCCGACCGGATCGAGGTGCTCAACGAGGCTGAGACGCCCGTCTTCCAGCCGGGGGCCGTCGAACTCCCCGGCGAAGAGATCCGGCTGGCTCACCGCTGGCTCGATCTCCGGCGGCCGGCAATGCAGGAGAACATGGTGCTCCGCAGCCGGATCGTGAAGATCATGCGGGATCATTTCGACGAGCTTGGATTCGTCGACGTGGAGACCCCGATGCTCGGCAAGAGCACCCCGGAGGGAGCCCGCGACTATCTCGTCCCCAGCCGGCTGGAGCACGGCTCTTTCTTCGCGCTGCCCCAGTCCCCGCAGCTCTACAAGCAGTTGCTGATGATGGCCGGCTTCGACCGCTACGTGCAGGTGGCGAAGTGCTTCCGTGACGAAGACCTGCGGGCCGACCGGCAGCCGGAGTTCACCCAGCTCGACGTCGAGATGTCGTTTGTGGAAGCCGATGACGTGATGGCGGTGATTGAGGGGCTGGTCCAGCGGACGGCCCGCGAAATCCTCGGCCTCGACCTGCCGCTGCCGCTTCCCCGGCTCACCTACGACGAGTGCATGGAGCGGTTTGGCCACGACGCCCCTGACCTCCGCTTCGGCCTGGAGATCGTCGACCTGACGGCCCTGGCAGGCGAGTGCGGGTTTCGGGTGTTTCGGGGGGCGGTCGAGCAGGGCGGCCGGGTGCGGGGCATCCGGGTGCCGGGCGGGGCCGGCCGCTTTTCCCGCAAGGATCTCGACACGCTCACGGCTGCTGCGGTCGAGGCCGGCGCCAAAGGGCTCGTCTGGCTCAAGTGCGAGGCCGACGGCTCCTGGAGCGGACCGGTCGCCAAGAATCTCAGCGACATCGCGGCGGGAATCCGGGATCGGCTCGGCTGCCAGCCGGGCGACCTCGCCCTGATTGTGGCCGACTCCTTCGCCGTCACCTGCAAGGCTCTCCACACCCTCCGCCGTCGGCTCGGCAGCGAACTCGACCTCATCGACCCGAAGGCGTTGAACGTCTCCTGGGTGGTCGATTTTCCGATGTTCGCCCGCGACGAGGAGACCGGCCATTGGGCCGCCATGCACCACCCCTTCACCGCCCCCAAGCCGGACGATGTCGATCTCCTCGAGAGCGATCCGGCCGGCTGCCGGGCGATCGCCTACGACCTCGTGATCAACGGATCGGAGGCGGGCGGGGGCACGATCCGGATTCACGACCCGGCGGTGCAGGAGCAGGTCTTTCACGCGATGGGCATCTCGGCCGACACCGCCCGGGAGCGGTTCGGGTTTCTGCTCGACGCCCTCCGCAGCGGCGCTCCGCCCCACGGTGGCATCGCACTGGGCATCGACCGCTGGGTGATGCTCTTCGGCGGCCTCGACAACATCCGCGACGTAATTGCCTTTCCCAAGACGCAGAAGGCCAGCGACCTGATGACCGGCGCACCGGCGACGGTCGAGCCGAAGCAGCTGGCGGATCTCGGGATCCGCGTCGTGGCGCCCCCGCCGAAGCCGCCGACGCCGTGAACCGGCGGAGGTGCCACGGCAGGCGGGTTCTGATCACGGATTGGGCTTCACGGCGGTGAACGGTTGCTCGGGCGTCCGGGGACTGGGAAGGCCCAACGGCCCGCCGTCCCCCCGGCTCGCGCCGGGGGGCTTCTCTGGGGAGGGGTCGGTCGGAGGCACGCGCAGAAGCCGGGGAATCTTTGCGCCTCAGAGACGTTGACCAGTTGGCCAAGCAAGCATCCTGTAGCAAAATCCCCCGTCGCACGAGCATCTGACCGCCGGCCCCGGTGGGCATCAG
>Ga0180436_10005103_pt1 | contig 11680 bp, 5 predicted proteins | sample SS_ome_2_FD_132434 | JGI IMG/M metagenome (GOLD analysis project Ga0180436, IMG submission 132434) | Hypersaline lake sediment archaeal communities from the Salton Sea, California, USA - SS_3_S_2 metaG | ecosystem: Environmental > Aquatic > Non-marine Saline and Alkaline > Hypersaline > Sediment...
GCGACCATCGCCAGCAAGAGGAAGACGGCCCAGCCGCCCACGCGGCCGGCCGTGAACCACCAATTCGCGAGTCCGTTCGTGGCATCCATGCCCCTACTCCTTGTCCCATCCCTCGGCGCAGCAGCCCACGCGTTCAAAGGTAGTCTACTACAGATTGCGGGCGGTGTCTAGGGAATCCAGCGGTTGGCGAGGCGAAGAGTGAGACAGAGAGCTCTCCGTGCTTCTCCGTGCCCCTCTGTGACTCTCTGTGTGACGCCGCTTTCCATCGCTCGATTTGACATCTCCGCCGCCTTGAGTATAATACTGATCAGCCAGCGGGTGTAGTTCAGCGGTAGAACGTCAGCTTCCCAAGCTGGATGTCAGGGGTTCGAGTCCCCTCACCCGCTCCTAAGCGAAGCCCACAAGCCGCCGCAATCAAGGAAGCCACACCAACCGTCGGTGCACGAGCCGGCGGTTTTGCTTTGCGCCTCGACGCGGACGGCCGTGTGGACTGGACTGGCAACGGAGACTCGGGGCGGCCGATCCTTGTTCTTTCTGCTCTTCATGGCCTTCGTGTCCTTTGTATCCTTCGTGGTTTCGTTTCCGGACGTAGACTGGAGCACGCACTGGAGTATGATGGATCAGACGCACATCCGAGATTTTTGCATCGTGGCGCATATCGACCACGGTAAGTCCACCCTCGCCGATCGGCTCCTTGAGCTGACCGATACCATCGGCGACCGGGACATGATGGATCAGGTCCTCGACTCCATGGATCTGGAGCGGGAGCGCGGGGTGACCATCAAGGCCTCGGCCGTCCGTATGCGCTACACGCCCGAGACTGATTCCGAGAAGAGCGACGACGAGGAGCAGGCCTACGAGCTCAACCTCATCGACACGCCCGGGCACGTCGACTTCTCCTACGAAGTCAGCCGGGCCCTGGCCGCCTGTGAGGGCGCCGTACTCGTCGTCGACGCCGCCCAGGGCATCGAGGCTCAGACACTGGCCAATCTCTACCTGGCGCTGGAGGCGGGCCTGGAGATCATCCCCGTGGTGAACAAGATCGACCTGAAGATGGCGAGGCCGGTCGACGTAACGCTGGAGCTGGCCACCATACTCGGGGTCGAGCCCGAGGAGGTGCTCCACGTCTCGGCCAAGGAGGGCTGGGACGTCGAGCAGGTGCTGGATGCCGTCGTTGAGCGCCTTCCCGCGCCGAGCGGCGACGAGGAGGGACCTCTCCGCGCCCTGATCTTCGACTCCCACTACGATCCCTACAAGGGCGTGGTAGCCTACGTGCGGGTTATGGACGGCACGCTGGAGATGGGGTCGCATTTGCGGCTCATGGCCACCGGCGTCACGACGGAGCCGATGGAGATCGGCGCCTTCGCACCCCAGATGATCGAGAGAGAAAAGCTTGAGACGGGGCAAGTGGGCTACGTGGCCACGGGACTGAAGACGGTGCGAGAGTGCCAGGTTGGCGACACGCTGACCAGCGCCTCAGAGCCCGCGTCGAAGCCGCTCCCGGGCTACCGGCCCGTCAAGCCCATGGTCTTCGCCGGGATCTACCCCGTCGACGCGGAGGATTTTCACACGCTGCGGAACGCCCTGGAAAAGCTCCAACTCAACGACGCAGCTCTGACCTTCGAGCCCGAGTCCTCCCAGGCTCTCCAGTACGGTTTCCGCTGCGGCTTTCTGGGGCTCTTCCACATGGAGATCGTGCAGGAAAGGTTGGAGCGGGAGTACGACCTTAACCTGATCGCCACAGCGCCCAGCGTCGGCTACCAGGCGCTGACCCGGGACGGTGAGGTGGTGGACGTCTCCAGCCCCTCGGACCTGCCGGAGGCGCACGAGATCGAGGAGATTCAGGAGCCCTGGGTGAAGCTCCAGGTCTTCACACCATCGGACTACATTGGCCCCGTGATGGAGCTAGTTATGAAGCGGCGCGGCGAGTACGTCACCACCGAGTATCCCGACGCCGAGCGGGTGATCATCGCCTTCGAAATGCCGCTGGCTGAGATGATCGTCGATCTCCACGACCGGCTCAAGTCTGCGACACGGGGCTACGCCTCCATGGACTATGCCTTCATCGGCTACCGGACGGAGGATCTGGTGCGGATGGACATCCTCGTGAACAAGGAGCCGGTGGACGCACTGTCGTTGATCGTGCACCGAGACAAGGCGCACGAGAAAGGGTCAGCCCTGGTGACCCGGCTGAAGGAGGTCATTCCGCAGCAGCTCTTCGCTGTCCCGATCCAGGCGGCCCTGGGCGGGCGGATCGTGGCCCGGGAGACGGTCAAGGCACGGCGTAAGGATGTCCTGGCGAAATGCTACGGCGGGGACATCACCAGGAAACGGAAGCTGCTGGAGCGGCAGAAGGAGGGGCGGAAGCGCCTCAAGCAATTCGGCGACGTCGCCATCCCCCAGGAGGCGTTCCTGGCGGTGCTCCGTTTGGACGAGGACTAGCAGAAACACGAGCGACACGAAGGGACCACGAAGAACACCAGGGAAGGCTTTGTATCCTCTGTGGTCCATCCGTGGGCGGAACGGGACATCAGTTGTTCCCGTGCTGAGGGTCACGACCGTCTCTTGCCCGACCCGACATCACAAGTATAATCCAGTCAGCGGAAGGCCTGGGGCGTGCTCTTTTTTGTCGCGCTCTGACCCCGCACTTGCACAGCCTCGTCAACGTGTCTTTCGTCCGCTCCGACGAGGCCCAGAGAAATCCGACACGCCTACTGCCTAGCTTGGCGCTCCAGGGTTTGGGCCCTGGTCCAGGCGCACCGCCACGCCCGCTGCCGCTGCGAGGTGCACCAGGTGGAATCAAGAGCGCGGCTCTTCGTCGTAGCCAGTCTCTGCCTCATCATGGTCTTCCTTTCCGGAAGCCCGGGGCACGGGAGACCTGGCCACGCGCCGGCGTCGCGGATCGCTCTCAACGCTTCTACGCCCCAGGGCGCCGCATCGGTTCCCGGACAGCCGCGTGGGAGCGACCCCCGGACGATCTCCTTCCGTCACGTGACCCTGGACGATGGGCTCTCGCAGAGCTCCATCACCTGCATCGTCCAAGATGGCGACGGATTCATGTGGTTCGGTACCCAGGACGGGCTCAACCGCTACGACGGCTACGAGATCACCATCTTCAGACATGACCGCGATGACCCAAGCTCGCTGAGCTCCAATGCCGTGGTCCGCTGCAAGAGGGACCAGCGGGACCAGATCTGGTTTCTCACAGCCGACGGCACGATCCACCGCCGGGATGCCGAGACGGGCCGCTTCATCCGCTACACGCCCGATCTGGACGACCCGTTCCAGGAGGCCGGACGAGGCTTCACGTCCGTCCTGGCCGATAGCCGGGGGCGGGTCTGGATCGGGACGTACGGAAGCGGCTTGCTCCGCTACGACCCCGATGACGACGCCTTCACGACATTTCGGCACGATCCCCAGGACCCGACAAGCCTCAGTCACCGCTGCGTCTGGACGCTCCACGAGGGCCGCGGCGGAAGCGTGTGGGTAGGCACCGAGGGCGGCCTGAGCCGCTACGACGAAGACCGGGATGCCTTCGTCCGTTATCCCTATCGGGACTTCCCCCCGGGCGGCTACCAGTACGACCCGCCCGTCCACGACTATGATCCTGCCTTTCAGCCCGAGAACGAGCATGCAATGGGCAGCCCCGGCGCGACCGCCATCGCGGACGGCCCGGACGGAGACCTGTGGATAGGGACGCGCTACGGCGGACTCAACCGGCTGGACCTCGCGACCGGTCGATTCGCAGCCTACCCATACGATCCCGCACGCGAGCCCGCCGACCCGCATACCTTCTCGGGCAACTCCGTGAGGTCGATGCTTGTGGATCAGGCCGGTGCCCTGTGGGTTGCCAGCGCCCACTGGCACCTGAATGACACGCGGACGTACGAGCGGCTCGGTCTTGAGCGGCTGGATCCCGACGCGGAGATCGTGACGCGTTTCGCCGCCGACGCCGAGGACCCGTGCAGCCTGCCCCACGAAGCCACCCTTCACATTCACGAGGACAGCCGCGGCACACTCTGGTTCCACACCTTCGGCGGCGGCGTCGAGGTGTACGACCGGACCACTGGCTGCTTCGTCCACCACGCTCACGAGCCCAACGACCCCACGAGCCTCAGTGGTGACACCATCACCGCCTTCTACGAGGACGAAGCCGGTGGTCTGTGGCTCGGCACCGCCGTCAACGGCGTCAACCTGTACGACCCGACCTGGGCCAAGTTCCCGGCCTACGCGGTTACCGCGTCGGGCGGTGAGCGCTTGAGCAACAACTCGGTCTGGGCCTTCGGCCTCTCGAAGCCGTCTCTGGATGTCCATGGCCGGGCTCATGGCCTTTGGGTTTCCACATCGGCGGGCCTCAACTACTGGGACCGGCGGCAGCACACCTTCACATACTATGAGATCGACCCGCAGCTCCCGGATGTGCAGGCCTTCGCCCTGCTGGAGGATGCCGATCGCCGGGTCCTCTGGATGGCGACGAACATGGGGCTCGAGCGCGCTGCCCTACCCAACGACCTATCCCCACCGCCGGATGGGCTGGACATCACGCGCGTTCTCACGCGTTCGAGCGCCTCGAGCGGCGTTGTGCTCGATCTTGAGCCCGCGGGCCCGGATCGCGTCTGGCTGGCTCACCACGGTGTGGGGCTATCCCTGTTTGACCTGGCCTCCGAGCAGGTTGTGACCACCTACACGGCAGACCCGGGCGAACCGTCGGCGCTCACGGACAGCAGGGTCAACAAACTCTATCCGGGACGAAACGGCCATCTGTGGATCGCCACAGCGACCGGACTGACGCTCTTCGACTCGAACGCGGAGACATTCGAGGACGTCCTGGGCGGTCCCGACGAGCCTCTGGCAACGGCCGAGCGCATCATCTCCCTCTGGGAGCAGAGCGAGGATGCCGTGTGGATGGGCACCAACGGCGAGGGACTGTGGCGCTTGGATCCAGAGACAGGGGAGGTGACGGCGCGGTACGGCGTCCAAGACGGTCTGCCGAACGGTGTCATCTACCATATCCTGCCCGACGACGGGGGGCAGTTGTGGTTGTCCACCAACCTTGGTCTGGCCCGTTTCGATCCGACGAGCGAGACCTTCGAATGCTTCACATCGGCAGAGGGCCTCCAGAGCAATGAGTTCAATCAAGGGGCCGGCCTCGCCGCGCCGGACGGTGAGATCTTCCTGGGGGGCGTCAGCGGAATCAACGCTTTCTATCCGGGGGAGATCGTGCGCAACCCGTACGTGCCCCCCGTGGTCATCACGGAGATCCGCCTTGGGCCGCCGGATCCGTCCCAGAACCCTGCGACATCAGCGGGCCTGGAATCCGACCACCTCTCACAGACCGGCGGCGGACAGGATGCGTTGCTCGAGGCGCCGCCAGAGACCACGTCGCACATAGAGGTATCGTACCGCGACAGAGTGCTCTCCTTCGAGTTTGCCGCACTCCACTTTGCGATGCCGGAGCGGAACGAGTACGCCTACAGGATGGAGGGTTTTGACCAAGGCTGGAACTACGTGGGCAATCGACGCTTTGCCACGTACACCAACCTGCCGCCGGGCAAGTACAGATTCCAGGTCAAGGGCTCCAACAGTGACGGGATCTGGAATGAGGAGGGCGCCTCCCTGGCCGTCACCGTCACGCCGCCTTTCTGGGCCACGTGGTGGTTCCGAGGCTTGGGCGCCGCACTGGTTCTGGCCGGGGTGGCAGCCGCGTATCGCGTCCGCTCGCGCAGCATACGCGCCCGAAGCCGCGCGTTGGCCTCCGAGGTGGCCCTGCGCACGAAGGAGCTGGCCGCCATCAATACGGTCTCCAGCGTCGTCAGCCGCTCCCTCGATCTCGACGCGACGCTGGCCGATGCCCTCGATCAGACGCTGGACGTCCTGGGAATCGGGGCCGGGGGCATCTATCTCCTCGACGACGATAGGGCGACGCTGAATCTCGCCGTCTCTCGCGGGCTGAGCACCGAATTCACCACCGACATCGACGGTCTGGCGGTCGGCGAGGGCTTCTCCGGCCGCGTGGTCGAGTCCGGGGAACCGCTGATCGTCGAGGATGTGTCCAAGGATTCGCGGCTGACCCGTGCCGTGGTGCGCCGTGAGGGGATGCGTTCCCTGATCGTCGTCCCGCTCGGCGCGAAGGGCCGCGTGCTGGGCACGCTCTTCGTTGTCACAACCGGTCATCGGTCGTTCACGGATCGGAACCTGGAGCTGCTGACGTCCATTGGCCATCAGATTGGGGTGGCCGTTGAGAATGCCCGTCTCTACGAGGACACGCGCCGCAGACTGGCGCAGTTGAGCGCCCTACAGGAGACGACCACGGCCGTCGCGGGTACCCTTGAGCTCAAGAGGCTCCTGCGCTTGATCGTGGACGACGCGGTAGCGCTCCTGCGGGCCGAAGGGGGCATCCTTAACCTCGTAGACTGGGAGGCCCGCCTCGACGAGGTCGTGGCCGCCTCCGGGGTCGCCTCGAACACGATTGGACGCCGCGCCAGCCTGGATGCCGGACTCTCCGGATGGGTGGCCCTCCGAGACGAGGCCGTGGCCTCCAATGACGTGCTGGCGGATCCGCGTATCAATCGGAACGGGATGGAGTGGCTGGAGTCCGGCGGATACGGACCTGTGCGGAATGCGGCGGTCGTGCCCCTGCGCATCAAGAAGCACGTCGTCGGCACCCTGGTGATCGTGGACAAGGAGCGAGGCGAGGCCGACTTCGACGATAGCGACGTCGATCTCCTCCAGGCCTTCGCCAACCAGGCTGCCACGGCAATCGAGAACGCCCGGCTCTTCGAGGCGGAACAGCGCAGGGCCGAGCAGTTCCGCGTGATCACCGAGGTCGGCCGTCGGATCACGTCGCTCACGAACCTGGACGCCGTGCTGAGGCAGTTGGCCCAACTGATTCACAGCGCATTCGGCTACGACCACGTGGGCATCGCCGTCACCGAGGGTGACTATGCCACCTACCGGGTGGGTGCGGGCAGGCTCTGGGAGTCCGATGAGTTCGAGTTCTCGCCGTCCAGCCTGAGGATCGGGGAGGAGGGCATTACCGGGTGGGTAGCATCCACGGGTGAGCCCCTCCTCGTTCCGGACGTCCGAGAGGACCCGCGCTACGTCTGGATGCACGGGAGCGACACGCTCTCGGAGCTGGCCGTACCCATCAAACTAAAAGGGCAGGTGATCGGCGTCCTGGACGCGCAAAGCGGGCGAGTGAACGGCTTCGACGAGAGCGATCTCTCCGTTCTCCAGTCCCTGGCAGACCAGGCCGCGATCGCCATCGAAAACGCGCGCCTTTACGAACAGGCGAGCCGCGTTGCCGTCGTGGAGGAGCGCCAGAGGCTGGCCCGAGAGCTTCACGATTCGGTCACCCAGGCTCTGTACGGGACGACGCTCTACGCTGAAGCCGCCACGCGCCAGCTGGCGAACGGGCAGATGGCCCTGGTTGATGAGCACCTTCGCGAGCTCCGGGACACGGCCCAGGAGGCCCTTCGCGAGATGCGCCTCCTCATTTTCGAGCTGCGCCCGTCGGTCCTGGAGGGTGAGGGTCTCGTGCCCGCGCTCCGGGCGCGACTGGAGGCGGTGGAGGAGCGAGCTGGATTGACTGTGGCATTCCGCGTGGAGGGCGATGGCATCATCGTCCCGGCCCCAGTGGAGGAAGGGCTCTATCGCATCGCGCAGGAAGCGCTCAACAATGCTCTCAAGCATGCCTGCGCGCGGCGCGTGGAGGTTTCCCTGGAGCTGGCGCCAGACAGGGCGGTGCTGGAGATCGTCGACGACGGCTGCGGATTCGAGCCCAGTACGGCCGTCGAGGGCGGCGGCCTGGGGCTGGACGGCATGATCGAGCGAGCGGAGAAGATGGGCGGGGAGTTGATCCTCGACAGTGCGCCGGACGCTGGAACGAGGGTAAGGGTGGAGGTAACCTATGGCTGATCGGATTCGCGTGCTGGTTGTGGACGACCATGTGGTGGTCCGGCGAGGCATTAAGGCTCTGCTGGCCACGGTCGATTCCGTCGAAGTGGTCGGCGAGGCACAGGATGGGGTCGAGGCGCTGAGCAAGGCCGGCTCGCTCCAGCCCGACGTGATCCTCTTGGATCTACTGATGCCGAGGATGGACGGCATTGAGGTGACGGAACGGGTGATGGCCCGGAATCCTGAGGCACGCATCCTGGTCCTCACCAGTTTCGCGGCGGACGACAAGGTCTTCCCGGCGATCAAGGCCGGCGCTCTCGGCTATCTCCTGAAGGACACCGGACCTGAGGAGCTGGTCAGGGCTATCCATCAAGTGCACGAGGGCGAATCGTCCCTCTCCCCAGCCATCGCGCGAAAAGTACTACAGGAGCTGGCCCGGCCGTCCAACCGCCCTCCTACGCCGGAGCCACTGACGAACCGTGAGGTGGAGGTCCTGCAGGTGGTCGCCCAGGGGTTGAGCAACCAGGAGATCGCCGAGCAGTTGATGATCAGCGAGGCAACGGTGCGCACCCACGTCAGCAACATCCTCGGCAAGCTCCAGCTCGCCAGCCGCACGCAGGCCACCCTGTATGCACTGCGCGAGGGTTTGGCCTCGCTGGACGACGGCCTCCTCGGCAAACCATAGGCTGCCACTCCGCGCTCGGCTACGTCAGGGGGGAACCCAGCTCCCCGCGGATCCCCTCTCTCTCGCGCTCCCCGCGGATTCGGGCTTAGCTGCGCACGCCGGGCCGCGGGCCGCCGATGGTCGTAGGGCCTTCTACATGGAAAGTGACCCGCTGACAGGTCACGCAGCCTCCACACAACCTGCTTCCGAGGGATCGTGATTCCGAGTTGGCTCTGTCTTCGCGGCTGCCAGTGACGCCTGGCAACCCCACGGAGTCTCCCCGAAGCACTTACCGCCGCGATTGGGGCCCGCCGGATCTCGCGATCCAGCTTGAGCGCAGGCGTGGCGGCGATCGCTGCATCTCGCCTAGACGCTCTCAATCCCTCGCCGGTTCTCTCCGCGCGCCGGACTGCCGCCGCCTCCCCCCACGCTAGGAGACCTCTGAAAAACCCTTCGTGTGTCGGATTCGTGCAGTTGTTGGCGCAGACTCTGATCGAGCGAAGACTTGCGGGGAGAAGTTTGGCATCTCCCATTGCTGCGAGGAAGAGTCTCGAGCTCTTCTTTGTCTCTATCCCCTGCGATCGAGGGCCGAGCATGACCCGATGATAGCGCTAGCCGGGCGACAGCCCCGCATGACGGGTATCGAGAGCTCCGAATATCGCAGCCACGTCCAGCTTCTGCGCCTCAGCCAGCGTGAACAACCGTTTCAGATTAACGGCTGCTGCCGTCCAGAGCCGCTGCAGCTGGCGTTTTTTCTCTCCGATGTAGCGGGTGTTGCGCAGGCCATGGTAAACGAGTTCAGCGATCTTGCCTTCAACTCTACCTCTCAGTCGATACAACTCTTTGAAGGCGTCCGTTTCTTGTCGCTGGCGAGCTTCCCGCAGCAGCGTTTCATGCCGATGCGTTGTCACACTGCGCCCTGCTCTCTTACTACGGACGCAACGGTCGAACAAAGGACACTCCTCGCAGATCGACCGGTCGAAGACAAACCTGAGGACTTCTTCGCCTTCTCTGTCCTTTCTCCGCTTTCCCGTCGCGGTCTGGCCTTGAGGACAAGTAGCACGCTCGTGCTCCAAGTCAATCTCGAAAGCAGACTTATGGATCTCAGGATCATGGGGCCGCCGAATGGGGGAAACCAGGTCCACGCTGTGGCCCGCGTAGTCGGCGCACGCAGCTCGATTGTCTCCGCTCCCAAAGGCTCCGTCACCAATCACCCGTTCTACTGTTACGCCCACATGGGTCTCCACTCGCCCGATCATGGGCATCAGATGAGCCCCATCGCTGCCCGGAGCCGGGACATCCTTGATGTCCAAGATCAGCTCACTCTCCAAGTCAGTGGACACACTGTTCTTGAACCCGTCGAACCGACGAGAAGCACTCTTGCGACCATGCCGCATCTCAGGGTCCGTGACACTAATGATGCGATCGCGGGCTGTCCCCTCACCGATCTGAGGATCACCGTCTTCGTCCTTTACCACATCGTCGCCCAGGATCTTGGTCAGCAGCCAGCCAAAGACGCGTACGTCCGGGTCGTCGGCGTGCTCCACAGCCAGGTCCAAGGCCGCTTCGACATCCCTCACCAACGTCTTCAGATGCTCAGCTCGAGCCTCCGGATCGGACCAGTCGATCTCTGCCTTGCGATCTTGATCCAAATACGTCTCTACCAGTCTCCGAGTCTGCTCGGACATACCTCGTCGATGCCCTGATGGCTGAAAGCCCATCTCCTTCAGCAACCGGCGTACCCCTTTCCGAAGCAGGGTGTAGGTGTCCTGTACGGCACCGGCCCCGTCCACGTTTGTACTGTCCGTCAGCAACGTCACCTTATCGGAGATCAACCCGGCCTCGCGACCCGCTTCAACAAGTCGGTCAAACGCATACCGTTCCTTGCCGTGCTCGATCAGACGATTCCGGTATTTGGTGAGGCTGGTGGGATGAAAACCACCAAAATCGAGAGGCAGATTAAGGGCCACTTTCCAACGCAAGTCGTACTTAGTCCGTTCCACAGCTTCTCCATCAGATACGTCGTCGAAAAACTGGAGGAGAAGCACTCCGTTCATCAACGACGGAGGCAAGCTCCGTCGCCCATTGTCTGGCGAGTACATATCGCCCAGATCTTCATCGGGAAACAGGCGACGGCCGAGCGATCCCATCTGACCATAGAACGAGTCTGGGGCAACCTGATGAGGCATACGCTGTGCACTGAACATATCCAGCTGTGGGCTACGGCGTCCAAGCATGACTGGGCCTCCCGATGGTGATCACGGCTAAGAACACAGCCGCACTTGTACCATAGATTGCAGGGCGAACCAGTCTATACATGAGATATCATGGCCAAGAGGGACTTTTTCAGCATTCTCCTAGCGGCGCAGGAGTCGACAACGGCTGCCACGAATGCCTCGAATGCTCTTGTTGGGCCGTGCCCTCCGTGGCCCCCGCTCTCCTTCGTGGCTCCCGGTGCTTCAACCCTGTCGTTGAGAACGGCGCTTCCGACCGTTTTGGTTGAATCGACGGGAGAGCCTTCCCAGGGATGCTCTTGTCCCTGGTGGGGATTGCAGGTCCAGGACCCGGTCTGTTCAACGCTATGATCGCCGTCGGGATCTCCGCCGCGCCAACGTGCGCACGGGTCACCCAGGGTGGGATTCCGTAAGCCGCAGAGGTAGTCTACGTCGGCGAGGTGCTCCCGATCGGCTGCCAGACCGGGTGAGTCATCCTGCGACAAATCGTGCCCCATTTCCTGAGCCTGAACGGGGTCGTGGCCGCGCTTGGCGTCGCGGGCGTGTCAGCACCGGTGCGGCCCTCAGCTTCTTGGGGATGGTCGCTGAGCCACCAACACGGGAATGGGGACTGATACTGAACGGCGGTCGCAACGTCATCCGGCAGGCCTGGTGGATCACAACGTTCCGCGGCCTCGCGATTGTGGTTGCCATTCTCACCATCAACCTCGTCGGTGACGGACTCCGGGACGTTGTCGATCCTCACATAATACAGGTGTCTGAAGCTAAGTGGTTCTCTTGCCAGATATCTGAGGTATAATGCCCTCCAAGAATGAGGAGGGAAACATGCGAAAACGAATAGAACTCAGAGAGTTGACAGCAGAAGAAGCCGCCGAACTTCGGCGCC
>Ga0180436_10005105_pt1 | contig 11676 bp, 8 predicted proteins | sample SS_ome_2_FD_132434 | JGI IMG/M metagenome (GOLD analysis project Ga0180436, IMG submission 132434) | Hypersaline lake sediment archaeal communities from the Salton Sea, California, USA - SS_3_S_2 metaG | ecosystem: Environmental > Aquatic > Non-marine Saline and Alkaline > Hypersaline > Sediment...
CCGAAAAAATAGAATCATCCGCATCGTCTTCCTCTGCAAAAAGCCTGCTGTTGACCTGGGCCGGTGTAAATTCCTGGTGAACCTTCTCAAAACCCTCCTGGGAAGACGTGATCAGGGGAGCGGTGATCTTCCTGGAAACAAATGATGCCGCCGTAATGCCCAGCGGCAGGAGATAGTAGAGCGTCAGGGTCAATACCAAAAGAAACAGCATGGCTTCCCGAAACACATTTGCCAGCCGTGCATAGGCAGTGAAAAACCATTCAAAAACAAGAAAAACCACCATTAGCAGAAACAACAGCGCCAGAAACCACTGATCGATGGCAGCGATCGCTTCCAGGGCAAGGCGGGTAATCAGGAGGATCGTACCACCTGCCAAAGCGGTCTTCCAGGCAATGTCCACATAATCGTAAACCGATTGTACAATGTCGCCGATTTCCAGATTGAAGCCAATGCCCACTTCAGACCCTTCAATCACGGCCAGGCCGCTCTTGATACCGGAAAGGACCAGAAAACCGGTCAGGCTGCGATCGAACGCATCCTGCAGATAGGCATCATTGGCATCCCCCAGCCGCTGCATGCCGAAAAAGCCGATGCTCTTGTCCAGCATTCCAGCGGCAGCTGCAAAGCATGCCAGGGACAGTATTATCAAAACGATTATCTTTTTGGCCTTTGTCATAGAATCTCTATAGGGTGCTTCACCGTGCAGGGCGTAAACTGTTCGAACTGCAGTCTGCAACTCAAACAATCCGTAACAATCAGGTCCGGCGCTTTTTTCGCCAGAACATCCAGAAGGTTTTGTCCCAGTTTCCGGGAACTTTCATGAAAGTCCTGCTTAAACCCCATGATGCCGGCCATACCGCAGCAGTATAATTCACCATCGATGGACGACACCTTGCTCCCGTATCGCTGTTCCAGCAATCTCAAATAGGGTTTCCCGATTTTAAGCTCCCGTTGATGACAGGGTGGGAAGTACACCATGTCGCCGCCTACTCCACTTGCATCTCCGGCGCCTTCCGATTCTAATTGATGTTGCTCAATAAATTCGCCAAGGTCAAATACGTGTTCGGCCACCTTCACCCGCTGCAAGGCACTGATGGAGGCGAACACATCGTCATCTTTTAGGATCTTACCATATATGGATTTATTATACTGCAAATACCGAGGAATGCTGTCTGCTGTTTTTTCCTTGTCCGGCTTCAGTATCATATTTAACGGCGCCCCGATAGCTTCCTGATATTCTCTTGCATAATAAGCCCCCCTTTTCAACAGGTTCCTGAACATGAACCCGCAGGTAGGGCAGGAAGAAACGATATCAAATCCTTGGTCCACGGCCCGGCAAAGCTGTTCCAGATTGGCTTCTGCCAGCTTAAGCACTAATTTTGTATCACCTTCCAGGTAAGCCGGCATGCCGCAGCATTGCTGGGGCGGGACCCACACTTCAATGTCGGACTTTTGCAGAAATGCAATTGTTGCTTGCGCCACTTTAGGAAAAATATAATTGGCCGTGCACCCGCTAAAATAGGCAACTTTGCGGGACTTTTTTCCTTTGGGCTTTTTGTGCAGTCCCTGTTTCCCGGCCCACGCTGTAAAACTCTTGCCGGGAAACGCCGGCATTTTCCGGTCAAGATGGATGCCCATTCCCCGCTTGATGGGGTTGGCGGTAAGCGGATTGCCCAACAACCAATTGGTCAAACCGGGCACCACGCCGCAGATCTTGCCCACCAGGGCCACGTCTTCCAGCAGGCGGACGCCGGCCTTCAATCCATCCTGCTCCACAAAGGCTGCTTTGGCCTGCATGATCTCTGACCGGATATTGGGGCAGGGGCACAGAGCGCAATAATTACAGAGGTCGATCAGGCTCCTGAGCTCATTCCTGCCCGGTCTTATGCCCGTTTCCTTTTCACGATCAAACAGGCGAAACAGTTCAGGAAACAACAAGCAGTTGATATCCATGAGATGGCGGCAGACATCACAGTCGGCGCACCGCGCAATGACGCTACAAGCGATCTGTTCAGGAGTGTTGTCCATTATTCGAATATTTCATCTAAAGTATTTTTCAAGATTTCAATTTTGGCAGCAGCGGTATCAAAAACAGAAAACAAGCCACGAGAAAAAACAGGCTGCCCGCAAGCATCAACCCGTCACCCATGCGTATGCTCGAGACGATAAAAAAAATGGCGCAAACAATAAATAGAATCCAACCCCATAGTTGATATTTCAAGTCCTTTTTGGTTTCCTTCATTTCCAGCTCCAAGTGCGCAGTGTTAACAGACCTATTATATTTATATTCAGACAGTTATATTATTATTAGCTCGGACAAAATTGTAATTGACAAACAGCATATTTTAACCTAACAGGGCAGAGTCACGGCATCATTTTCGAGCCAGTCGCCTACGGTAGGATCGAATACTGTTAATTAGCGCGGATTATTGTGTATCGTGGATGATCGTCACCTTCAACCCCTAACAGGAAGCTGACCCTATGAAACCGTCACTCCAGACTACACTGAGTGAAAATGAGATGCAGAATCTGCATGAAGCCTCCCTTACCATTCTTGAGGACGTGGGCATGCAGATCGATCACCCCCGGGCCCGCAGCATTCTGCATGACGCCGGCGCCCGGGTGGACAACCCTCGGAACATAGTAAAATTCCCCGGGGATATGGTCGCAGCGAGCCTTGCTAAAATCCCCAAGAAACTCTGCCTGGCCGGACGCGACCCTGAATACGACCTGAATTTGAGTTATGACAGCCCTTTTGCCATGCGCTGCGCCACCGGCCTCACCTCCATCCTGGAATCCAGGACCGCCACCTGCCGGGATGCCACAACAGGTGACCAGAAAAATCTGGCCACGATGGTGGATGGCCTGGAAAATATCAACATGGCCGGCCCGTTGACCCTCCATGATGTACCGGCTAAAACCGCTGACCTGCATGCAACCCGCGTGCTGCTGCAGCATCAGCGCAAGCATTTCATGAATCTGACCATGGGCTCCAGAAACATGCGTTACCAGATCGAAATGCAGCTGGCCATCAGAGGATCCCGTGAAGAGTTGAAAAAAAGACCGCTGTTTCACCCTATTGCCTGCCTGATCTCTCCGCTCTATATTCCCGAAGACGATATCGAGATCATGATGTTAGCCGGGGAATACGGACTTCCAATAAAAATACCGGTCATGCCCATGCTGGGCGCCAGTGCCCCGGTCACCCTCCCCGGACTGCTCGCCCTGGGCAACGCCGAAGTGCTGGGCGCCTTCACCGTACTGCAAACGCTTTGCCCTGGAAACCCCACCCTGTACTACATGGTACCCGCGCTGATGGACATGCGCACCGGCAGCAGTGTCTATGCAGGCCCGGAAAACAACCTGCTGTACTCGGCGATCATTCAGATGGCCCGCACGTTCTACAAGGTGCCGTCAGACACGACTGCTTTTTTCTGCGACGGAATCCTGTTGGAGCAGACAACCTATCAAAAGGGATGCCTTCTTCAGAATGCCGCCCTGTCGGGCGCAAACATCGTCAGCGGAGCCGGGAATGTGGATGGCGGCATGGCCTTCAGCCCCCTGCAGCTTGTGGTGGACAATGAAATCGTCGGTTTCACCAAACGGCTGTTAACCGGGTTTGACATCGACGACGATTCCCTGGCCCTTGACTGCATTCGGCGGGTTGGCCCCCAGGGAAATTTTCTGGAAGATCAGTTCACGATTGACAATTTCCGCAGCCAGCTGTTGTTTGCACCGTCCATATTCAGCTACCAGAACTTCTCCACCTGGCAGCTGAACGGAAAAACGTTTATGGAAAGGGCAGAGGAGGCGGTCCACGGCGCCCTTGCCCATCACGAAGTTCCCCCGCTGGAAGACGCTGTCGTCAACGAACTGAAACGGATCGTGAAGGCGGCCGATGCAGAAATAGCGGGTTGCTAGGAGCTGGCTGTAAGTTAAGGTCTTATAGGTCCTGTTGGACTGATAGACCTATTTCCTCGCACTGGCGAGGTACGATACCTTAAGATGGTCCTTCCCCAGAGAAAAAGAGCGGTTCGCCATTGAAAATCATATCCGAGGGTTTCAGCCTTGTGTCTGATTTGCGTACATTGCCGAAGCAGTCCTGAAATTCAAACGATCCGCTTTCCTGATCCAGCACAGTGATATCGGCTATGGTTCCCGGTGCCAGCGTACCCAGCTCCTGCTCCAGACCCAGCACGGATGACGGCCGCGCGGTAACTGCATGAATAACATCCTTCAAAGGCATCCCCAGCATCAGCATTTTGGACATGGTTGTAGGCAAATCATACGCCGGCCCATTTACCGATACCGCATGCAGGTCAGAACTGATGATATCCGGCTGAACACCATGGGATAGCAGCGTGTTCGCGGCCCTAAAAGAAAAGCTGCCCGCACCATGCCCGATATCCAGAAGAACACCCCGCTCGCGGGCATCGAATAATTCAGCCAGGGGTACTGTACTGCTTTTCAGCATACTGTTGGGATCTTCACGGAAGGCATGTGTCAGGACATCTCCCTTTTGCAGTGTGGCCAACAGCTCTCCTGTGGTAGGTGGTGCAAACCCAATGTGTACCATAAGCGGTTTATGGATAGATTCAGCCGCCTGTTTGGCGATCTTCACCGGCTCCAAACCGGGCTGGTCACATCCGGAAAAACCTGCCCGGATTTTAATACCCACAATGGTTTGCGGATAAGCTTCGCCCATGCTGACCGCTTCTGATATATTCGCCAGACGCAGGTCGCAAAGGTCGCCGACCCAACCGGATTCAAAATCACCGCCCTCCAGATTCATACAGCCGAAAATGCCGGCAAAGGAGATATTTAAGAATGCCATGATGCGCACTGGTGACGGGTCAATAATATACTGCTTGAAAGCCTTGAAGTTGCCGGCGCCGGCACTGCCTGCATCCACCCAGGTGGTGACGCCGCTGCGGATGAGGTGGTCTTCCAGGCGTATGCTGATGGACGACCCGCCCCAGTAAACGTGCGTGTGCAGGTCGATCAGTCCCGGCACCACCAGCTTGCCCGATGCATCGATCTCAGGGCAGGAATATTCCCCTGACGGTTCGACCAGGGCCTGGATGTACCCATCCTTGATGACCACATCGAGTTTGGCATCGATACCCCTGGCCGGATCCATGACCCTGCCATGTTTTACAACCAGGTTGGTCGCGTTATCTGCTCGCTTTGACTGCATTATACCGAAACCTCCAGGTCGTGGGCTTCGATTTTGTCGGCAATATATTTGACCCGTTCAATCGAGTTGTTGTCCAGGACCATGTCGCCCACGCCGATGATGATCGGATCGCTGCCCACGGTAGCCAAAAGGTTCTCCATAAACGCTTCAAAAATTGCCTGATCTGTCCGTTCTTCCAAGAGGTCACTGGGAATGCCGCCCCAGATGATCGGCCCGTTGCGCCACTTTTCCCAGGCCTCTTCAAACCGCAGTTCGGTTAACGGCTGGGGAGTAAAGGACTCGCACACATCCAGGCCGGATTCGGGGATGAGATCCACCAGTGGTTTGAGGTTCCCGTCCGTGTGGCTGCCTGTTTTTTTGCCTGACGCATGCAGCATACTGGTGTACTTCTGGTATTGCGGGATACAGTATTCCCGGAAAAGGTTCGGGTTGGTCATCATGCCATCCAAATTATCGCCGAACTCAATATACAGAAGGTCGGTCTCCACCAGGTGGGTGACGATCTCCTCCATCTGCAAATCCAGCACATGAATTAGCCTGTCTAGGGCCTCTCTATTGTCGTACAGGGCCTGGAACAAATTCATTTCCCCCAGGTATTCCAGAAGCGCCTGCTGAAATGGAATGCGGTGGATACAAGGCACCAGGAAACCGTGCGAACCGACTTCCGCCTCTTCGGCCTTGAATTCCTCGAACAGGGGAACGAATTCAGCATGTTCCAGGATGTACTCTATGGTGCTGTAATCAGCCGCATCCTTGATCAGGTGGCTGGTGAGGTATGGTTCCATGCCACTCAGGGATATCATGCTTTCGGCGAACACATAGCTTACACTCACGCAACCCCTGGGCGTATGGTATTCCACGATACTGGTGCCCGGCCTGTTTCTGGGTATTTCAATGGGAGCATACTGCGCTGGAAAATAGCGCACATCCGGATCTTTCTCCTGGTGAATCACTTCCCCGTCCAAAAGGATGCGCATGTCCACCCCGCGCAACTTCAAGGCATAGGGGATGGAGAATTTTTCCCGACCGATGCCAACCGCTTCGTGGACCTGGTTTAATGACATGCCCTCATAGGCCCGGGGCATGGTGCCCCTGGCCTGCATGCCCTTGTACCAAATTTCAATGCGGTCGATGAAAGGCTGGCGATCAGGCAGTCTGCCGTCAAGTACTGCTAATACGCGGTCACGCATACACATCTTCTCTTTTTTATCCCTTGTGCCCATCTCGCCTTTCTCGTCTATCCAACCCAAAGCTAAGTTGTTTTCACTTGACCCCTCGGCCCCTTGACGCCTTGAAACCTAATATAAACCCATTTCTCAAAATGGCGGCAGGTTCCCCTCTCCATCGAACGCCATGTCATGCCAGTCCCTGATAACTTCCAGGTCCTGGCACCTTCTTAAATCATCAGCATATCCTGCAGATACATCCACTTCGCTTAAGCAGGATGTGTTTTTGATGCGCATGATCTTGAGCTTTTCCGTTGGTATCAGTCCGACGCATCGGATTGCCACGTCCAAGGCCTCTCGATCACTGCCAAGGGTAAGGGGGGTCTTTCCTGACTCCGGACACACGCCGGTAATGGTGTTCATATCCAGTGCCTCCTGATCGATCTTGTCGCGCAGCCTGCGGGTAATGATGTCGGCCACCCCCACGCCCACGGCATTGCCTTCGGATGCCTCGGTAAGGTCGCACACCACAATGCGCTTGATATTGGGTGATTCAGGGTCCGGTGTCACCAGGGGCAGCCCTATCCTGCCCACCACCTTGGTGTCAAACCCCGTGCCGCTGATGTCCTTGCCCATTTCGTCGATGACAATGACATCGGCCGCTTCAAACGGCAGGGCCGGTGACAGCTGCTTGGCGAGTTTGAACAACACGACTTCCCGCTCCTCTATTTTCTCGCAGGGGCAAATTCCGATTTTGGCTGTCTGGCCATAGCCGTTTTCCACGATGCCGACCCCGCAAAGAATTTTGCCTTGCTGCAGCACATTGTCGGCAATGGACTGAATGACATTGGCATATCCAAAAGAGAGCATGGCCTGGTGGTACATGGCAGCGCCCGCCTGCTTGCCCAGCCCGATGGCCATCATCTTCATCAGGCCGCTTTCGAACTTGTGCTCGAATTCGGTGTGCTTCTTGATGCGGTTGACCAGCACAATATGGTCTGCCTCGGATGCCAGGCGATCAACGTATACCGGTATGCCTTGCTTTGTCTCTCCCAGTTGGACCACATCCAGAGACGATCGAACCGGAGCCCCGACAGTTTGTTCACTGATGCCCAGATGTTCCAACACACGCTGCTGCCCGTCAGCCGTTGCCGACCCATGACTGCCCATGGCTGGAAAAATGAACACATCAAGCTGCAGTGCCTTGAGCGATGATACGACTGCTTTAACGATAGAGGCGTAATTCGTTATGCCCCGGCTGCTGCAGGCAACAGCAACCGTTTGACCCGGCTTAACCTTGGAGGACACATCCAAAGCCGTCATGCCGGCCTGCACTTCGGCGGCAATGTCATCCACCTCCCGGCTGTCAAAGGTCTGCCGGACACGCATCATTTTCGGAAAATTCATATCGCCCTCCCAGATTAGTGGTGTAGGGGCACCCCTTGTGGGTGCCCTCCGAACAACCAGCGAATTGTCGTGACGGGCAGGTACAAGACCTGCCCCGACAAGGTATCATCAATCATTCTGAATTCCATATTTCCAATCAGACGCTATGGTAACATGGACGCCCCTTTTTGGGTGTTGCCGGCATTGCGGGTAAACAGTCCCAAAACGCCTTTGCGCTCGGATGTGATTCCTTGCCATTGGAGCGCACGCTCCAGGATAATGTCTTTGATTTCATCGGGAGTTTTCCGTTCCCCGGCAATACCCACTAGATCCAGGGTTTGTTCCTGGGTAGCAATGGATATGAGATCGCCGTTTTTGACCAGGGCCAGGGGGCCACCTGCCGCGGCTTCGGGTGTGACATGGCCGATGGCCGGACCCCTTGTGGCCCCTGAAAAGCGGCCATCTGTTACCAAGGCCACCTTGCTGCCCAGGGTCGGATGGTGGTGCAGGACTTCGGTAGTCCGAAACATTTCCGGCATACCCGATCCCCGGGGGCCTTCGTAGCGAATCACGATCACGTCGCCCGGGAGAATGGCGCCCTTTTGAATGGCGGCAATGGCATCCGCTTCCGAATCAAAGGGCCGGGCCGGACCCATGTGGCGTTGCATGTCCTCGGCTACGGCGGCATGCTTGATGACCGCTCCTTCGGGCGCCAGATTCCCGTACAACACCCGTAGACCGCCATTGGCATTGTAGGGGTTGTCCAGGGGGCGAATGATATCCTGCGGTTCAAGCTGATAATTTTTCAGATAAAGGGCAGCCCCTTCGAAATAGCCGCTCCTTTCCATTTCTTCAAGGTTGTCTCCGAGGGTTCTGCCCGTCACTGTCATTACGTCAAGATGCAAACGGTCCCTGATCACACGCATGACTGCCGGAACCCCACCCGCATGCCACAACACCTGGGTAGGCCAAGGGCCGCTCATCTGCAGCCCTGTCAGTACCGGAATCTGCTTGTGTATGGTATCGAAATCTGCGGGTTCAAGCGTCACGCCCGCCATATTGGCAATGGCTGGAAGGTGCAGGAGGGCATTGGTGGACCCTGACACGGCAGCGTGCAGCATAACAGCGTTCTCAAACGCCTTTCTGGACAGAATATCGCCGGGTCTGATGCCATTCTCCAACAGGCGCATGATATTTTGCCCTGCCTGATCTGCATACTGGGCAGCGAGACCGGATGCTGCCGGTACCAGAGCGTTGCCCGGCAACGCCAATCCCAACGCCTCGGCCATCACCTGCATAGTGCTGGCCGTGCCCATGTACTGGCAGGCACCGCAGGTAGGACAGGCATTGAGCGTGTAAAACTGATCCGCTTGTTCAATCTGTTGGCCGGCTTCCCCTGGGGAGGCAGTGCCGTAGCGGGTCACGGCAGTTGCATAGCCGGGACCGGGTGCCATGGATCCGCCGCAAACATGCATGCAAGGTATATTCAGGCCGGCCATGGCCATCAGATGGGCAGGCACGGCTTTGTCACAGGACGAAAACAAGACCATGGCATCAAACGGCAGGGAACGGGCATGGACTTCGATCATCCCGGCCATGAGGTCCCGGGAAACCAGGGAGTAGTTCATCCCGCCGTGCCCTGTAGCCAGGCCGTCGCAGATATCGGTGACCGTATAGGCAGCCGGCTTTCCGCCGGCCTTGTAAACGCCCCTGCCGCCGGCTTCCACCAGGCTATTCAGGTGCCGGCTGCCGGGATGGCTGTCGCCGGCCGTGCTCTCCAGAAGAATCTGGGGTTTTTCCAGGTCTTCCTGCGCCCAACCGGTGCCGATCAGCAGGGGGTCCGCTTCAGGATTGTCGCGGCGATTTTGTTGAAAATTCTTCACAGGGGATATCTTCCGTGTTTTCTGACAGCGGCGGTCATGGCCAGCACATTTTCCAGTTTGCAGAAATTGGCAATACTGTTGGCTGTGGCACAGATGTACCCGCCCCCTTTACCCGCATCTTCGATCCGCTGTTTTACTTCGGCTTCGACCTCTTCCAAAGTGCCGTAGGGCAGGGTGTTGACCAGATCGATATTGCCCCAGAGACAGAGGCGGTCGCCCCACTTTTCTTTGGCTTCCTTCAGGTTCATGCAGGGCGGTTCAAAGGGGTTCATGGCGTTCATCCCCAGGCTCAACAGGTCTTCCATGACAATGGTCAGATCGCCATCGCTGTGAAAGGCCCAGGGCAGCTCAATGGCGTCTGCAACGATTTTCATTTTCGGCAGGAAGACCTCCCTGAACACCTGGGGCGACACCAGGGGGCCTTCCTTCCAGGCCATGTCATTATAGCCGGCAATGAAATCAAATCCCAGGGTTTGAATTTTTTCAATGACCGTAAGGTTCCATTCGATGAACATGTCCATCATGGTGTCGATCAGCTTGCGGTTGTCCCTGAGAGCCACGGCAAAATCCATCATGGGCATGGAGTAGATGGTATTGAACATGCCAAAAGGCCGCAAGCCGGCATACAGTGCCAGATCACTGCCATGGTAGCGCTCCAGAAAACGCTTGGCCGGGTCGTAGAAGCTCTCTTCTTTAGGATCCGGCAGGACAATCTTGGGAAGGTCCGCTTCGGTACGAATCAAACCTTCACCGATGAACTCGGTTTCTCCGGACACCCCGCCGCTAACCGAACTTTCCGACGGTATGGACGGATTCTCGCAAAAAGCAGGCAACGCATAATCCATAAAATAGATAGCATCCATGCCTATTTTGCGGGCCAGTTCTGCCATGTCCGCTTCTCCGGGACCCATTATCTTATGGATAATGGCATTATCCACAAAATCCATGAACGGCACCCTGTCCGGCTCCTTCAAGGCCAGGGCGGTCATCACGCGCTCTCTAGAATTCATATATTGCTCCTTACTAAAAAAGCCCTGCTGTAGAACTATGTATAGAAATTCAGCAGAGCTTTTTTATTTATCTTGATTACCCATTATCGGGATCGGGCTTTTTTACTTGAACCACCACCGCTCAGCATTGCGCTGGCCGTCCGCCTCCCTATGTCCGGAAATGGTTTTGTGGCCGACTTTTTCGGTTATCCCCTCGCCATTCTGGGCAAACATGGGTATCACGGTGCCGCCCTCGTTGCTGCAGATTTCCTGCATGTCGTAGTACTGCTGGCGGCGCTTGGTGGTGTCCAGTTCCGCCCTGGATTGCACCAGCAGCTGGTTGAACTTTTCATGATCCCAGTGGGCGTCGTTCCAGGGAGCGCCGCCTGCGTAAGCCACGGAAAACATGAGGTCCTCGGTGGGACGGCCGCTCCAGTAACACATGCACCACTCTTTCTTGGTCCAGACATTGCTCCAGTCCCCGTCGCTGGGCTCACGGACCATCTCGCTGTTGAGGCCCGCCTTCTTGGCGTGCTCCTGATACAGGATGGCAGCATCGTCCGCCCCCTGAAAGGCAGCCTCGGCCGTGTGCAGCTTGAATTCGTGGTTCTCCATGCCCGCCTTTTTCAGGTAGAACTTGGCCTTGTCCGGATCATACATCCGCTGGGGCAGGTCTTTGGCATGGTAGCGGTTGACCGGAGCAATGGGATGGTCATTGCCAGTTTCACCGTAGCCGTTGAGGATGCGCTTGACCAGTTCGTCGCGGTCGATGGCATATTTCAATCCCAGGCGTACGTTGGTGTCGTCATAGGGGTTCATTTTGGTGTGCATGGGCATGGTGTAGTGAAATGTGGCGGTGATGGCATTGACCTCGATGCCCTTGGAACGCTTGAGCAAATGCACGGTCTTGCGCTCGCAGCGGTCCATGAAATGGAGCTGGCCGGTCTTGAGAGCATTGGTGCGGGCGTTGACATCGTTGATGCTCAGGGTCTCGACCTTGTCGAAATAGACCCGGTCCGCCTTCCAGGAGTTGGGGTTTCTTCTGGTGATGGCGG
>Ga0180436_10005108_pt1 | contig 11674 bp, 10 predicted proteins | sample SS_ome_2_FD_132434 | JGI IMG/M metagenome (GOLD analysis project Ga0180436, IMG submission 132434) | Hypersaline lake sediment archaeal communities from the Salton Sea, California, USA - SS_3_S_2 metaG | ecosystem: Environmental > Aquatic > Non-marine Saline and Alkaline > Hypersaline >...
TGAAGTGGAGGAGCCACCAGGAAATGATGAACGAAATCTTCAGGAAAGCAGGCGTTGACCTGGTGGAACTTGAGACAGGAACCGACTATGTGAAACCGTTGATCAAATTGTTTAAAAGAAGAGGACATTGATGCGCTCAGCAATTGCAATATTGACCCTGATACTGACCATGGCCCCACAGGCAGAAGCCCAGGTGGTGACAGTTAAAGCGTCGTTCGCCAGCGATTCCGTGATGCTTGGGGAACAGTTGAAATACACAATAACCACCCGTGCCGGCGAAGAGGTGTGGATCGGGCTGCCTGAATATTCAGATTCCATTACTTCCGAAATCGAGATCATAGAAACAGGTCCGGTCGACACGGTCTTCGAGGCAGGACAAAGAATCCTGAGCAGGGAATACCTGGTGGCAAGTTTTTCGCCCGGCTGGAACACTGTGCCGCCACAACCGGTGGCATTTAATTCCGGGGAACTGGCTGATACCGTCTACACCACGGCACAACTGCTGACGGTCCTGTCACCCCGGGTTGACACTGCCCAGGCCATCATGCCGATCAAACCTCCTGTAAACACACCTGTTTCCCTGGCCGAAGTATTGCCCTGGGCACTGTCCGGATATGGTGCGCTGCTTTTGTTTACACTGGTGGCAGCATTGATCTGGATCAGGCGGCAGCGGGAAAAGGACCCGGAACAATTTATCGTAAAACCCATGGAACCTGCCCATGTCATAGCATTCCGCGAACTTGAAAAGCTCAGGAAGGAGAACCTTCCCGGAAAGGGAGCAATCAAGGAGTTCTATACCAGGCTCACCTGGATCATCCGGGGCTATATGGCGCGCCAGTTTGATATCCATGCGCTCGAAAGTACAACCAGGGAAATCATCGAGGCGTTTTCGGTACGGTATACTGAAAAAAACAGTCTCATGAACTCCCTGGAACAGCTGCTGATGTTGGCCGACCTGGTGAAATTTGCCAAAGAAGCGCCCTCGCAGGAGGAAAATGAGCGGCACTTGCAGCATGCAAAACAATTTATTGAAAAGACTTTCCGGATGTTTGTTGATGACGAGGTTGCTGATGCAGAAACCGGGAATGGTGTTTCTGAAGATAGAACTGCAGGAGCAGAAGAAATATCGGAGGGAACAGGAACAAAAAAAGCAGTTGGAGAATCTGCAGGAACAGGAACAGGTAGCGTGACAGCAAAACAGCAGGGCCTTACAAATGACTCAAATAGTCCGGACAACGATGAAAGTGATGTAGTACCGAAAAACAGGGAGGAGCGGCATGGATAGCATTGTTTTTGCAAACCCGGAATTCTTTTACCTGTTCATCATCGTTGCACTGATGATCGCCTGGTACGTGGTCAGGGGACGGAAGTCAAATGCTTCCCTGTCGGTTTCGGGATTTGAGGGTTTCTCAGACAGGTCGGCAGGAATCCGTGCTGCGCTCAGGCACCTCCTGTTTGCTTTCAGGATTCTGGCACTTGGCCTGGTTATCGTTGCACTGGCACGTCCGCAATCAACCAACCGCTGGGAGCGCATTTCCACGGAAGGAATCGACATCGTGATGGCCATGGATATTTCAGGCTCTATGCGGGCCATGGACTTTAAACCAAACAGACTCGAAGCGGCCAAAGATGTCGGGATCGAATTCGTCACTTCCAGGCCCGATGACAGGTTCGGACTGGTGGTATTTGCAGGGGAGAGCTTTACACAGTGTCCGCTCACCACCGACCAGGCAGTGGTTACCAATTTTATGAATGAACTGGAATTCGGCATGGTCGAAGACGGAACCGCCATCGGCATGGGACTGGCAACAGCAGTGAACCGGATCAAGGACAGCAACACGGAAAGCAAGGTGATTATACTTCTGACCGATGGGGTGAACAACCAGGGAGAGATCGGACCTGTTACCGCTGCTGAACTGGCCGCCACCTATGGAATCCGTGTCTATACCATCGGTGTGGGATCCCGTGGAAACGCCCCGTTCCCGGTACAGGATATGTTCGGTCGTACCATCGTACAGAACATGCAGGTGGAGATCGATGAAGAGGTGTTGCAGAAAATCGCGGTCCTCACCGGCGGACAATATTTCCGCGCGACCGACAACACCAGGCTCCGGGATATTTATACGGAGATCGACGCGATGGAGAAAACAAAGCTGGATGTGAAGCAGTTCAGCAAGCGCAAAGACGAGTACTTTCCGCTGCTGATTGCTGCACTCATTCTGCTGGCAGTAGAAATAATATTGAGATATACACTATTCAGAACCATACCGTGATGAGAGAAGGGTTGATGCAATTCGGACATGAGTTGATGCTGTGGGGACTGCTGTTCATTCCCCTGGTCATCATCCTGTTCATGCTTTCGCTCAGGAGAAGGAAAAAGGCGCTTGAAGCATTCGGCGACAAGGAACTCACCAGCTACCTGATGCCGGAAGCATCGGTTTCAGCCCACCGCTGGAAGGCCGTGCTTATGGTAACCGGACTTTCGTTACTGATTATCGGTACCGCAGGACCAAGGATCGGTTCACGCCTGCAGGAAATGGAACAAAAAGGCAGGGAGGTAATCATTGCCCTGGATGTCTCCAACAGTATGCTTGCGGAAGACATCCGGCCTTCACGTATTGAGCGGGCGAAGCAACTGATAAGCAGGATGGTGGATGAAATGGACAATGACAAGATCGGGCTGATCGTCTTCGCAGGGGACGCCTATACCCAGATCCCCATCACCGACGATTACCCGAGTGTAAAGATGTTCCTCTCAACAACAGGACCGGATATGGTGAGTAAACAAGGTACCGCCATCGGATCGGCCATCGAGCTGGCTACGAAGTCATTTCCCTCTGTTGAATCAACCATTGAGGAAGAGGGTACCGCAAAGAACAGGGCAATCATCGTCATTACAGACGGAGAGAACCACGAAGATGATGCCATCGCAGCCGCAGAAGAGGCAAATGAACAGGGAATCAGGATATTTACCGTCGGACTTGGGGATCCGGCAGGTGTACCCATCCCGGTAGCACCGGGGAGCAGCACCAAACGGAGGAACAGGGATGGCACCGTGGTTGTAAGTAAACTCAATGAAAAACTGCTGACAGACATTGCCCGGGTGGGAGAGGGGGCCTACATCCCGGTGGGCAGGATCAACAGCCTGATGGACGAACTGGACCAGTTGCAGAAAACGGAGTTTAAAAAGAAGGTGTATGCCGATTATACCGAGCGTTACCAGTACTTTGCCGGTTTCGGCCTGTTCTTCCTGGTGCTGGAGGCACTGATCAGGCTGCGCCGGAATCCGCTGATCAGGAAACTGAACCTTTTTAACGTTTAAAACCATGCGAACAAAGATCATATATATCATGTTGATGTTCCCGCTTGTTGCCTGGGGACAGGAAGAGCGGAAGTACATCAGGGATGGCTACAAGGCATACCAGGATGAGAATTACAGTGAGGCCGAAGTAAGTTTCCGGAAAGCCGAACAGGAGAAAAGTGATTCATATGTTGCGCGGTACAATACCTCGACTGCACTTTACCAGCAGAACAAACTGGAAGAATCGGGAAAACGCTTCACGGAATTGTTGCAGGAAACCAACGACCCGGCAGAACAGGCCAGGTTATTGCACAATATTGGCAACGTGATGGTGGGAGGACAGCAATACAGTGAAGCGGTTGAAGCATACAAAAGAAGCCTGAAACTGAATCCGCAGGACGATGATACGCGGTACAACCTGGCCTATGCACTTGAGAAACTTGAAGAACAACAACAGCAACAGGACCAGAACCAGGATCAGCAAGACAAACAGGAGCAACAGCAGGACCAGGAGCAAAACGATGAGCAACAGCAGCAGGACCAGGAGCAGAACGATGAGCAACAGCAACAGGACCAGGAACAGCAACAGCAGCAACAGGACCAGGAACAGCCGGCCGAAGAAAACAATGACCAGCAACAGCAACAGCCGCAGCAGCTGACCCAGGAAGAAGCGGAACGACTGCTGAATGCAATCCTGCAGAAAGAAAAAGATGTTAAGGAAGAAGTTGACAAGAAAAAGGCAAAAGCAGCAAAAACTAAAACAGATAAAGATTGGTAAAAGACATGTCTGCGCTTAAATACAAACTGACACTGGCGATCCTCCTGGCAGTCCCGTTCCTGCAGGGACAGGATCCCTCTTTTACAGCATCCGCACCAGCCACGGTGCAGGCCGGACAACAGTTTCAGTATACGATCGAAGGCAATGAGCAGGGAAATGTCCAGTTGCCGGCCACAGAGAATTTTGACCTGCTGGCAGGTCCGTTTACCAGTTTCTCCTCTTCCACCCAATGGGTGAATGGTAAGATGACAGCCAGGAACACTGCCTCCTATACCTATATTCTGCGCGGGAACACGCCTGGAGAATTTACCATTCCGCCTGCAAAGATAACCGTGAAAAAGGAGGACTACTCCACCAACGCTGTGCAGGTAAATGTAACAGGAACAGGAAACCCATCCTCTTCCGCCAGCCAGGGCGGACAAGGCGGACAGGGCGGACAGACAACCCAGGGGCAGGCTGATGCAGCTTCACAAACCGGAAATACGGGACAACCTGTATTCCTGCGCGTGCTCCCTTCGAAAAGATCTGTATACGTTGGAGAACAATTTGTTTCCGAACTGAAAGTATATACCAGTGTAAATACTCGTCCAACAGGCGGGCTGAAGGAAATTCCCTATGAGGGCTTTTACAAACAGGCCCTGGAAGCCGACCAGGTATCATCGCGCGAGAATATTGACGGGAAAATGCACGTGACCCAGGTACTGCAGCGACATGTACTCATCCCCCAGAAATCAGGAAAGATCGTTATCGAACCTTTTGAATCGGAGTGGACCATTCCGAGGAGAGTAAACAGGCAGAGATCGGGCAGTATCTTCGACGAATTTTTTGATGATCCCTTCAACGATCCGTTCTTCGACCGGTACCAGGATGTCCCGGTGACCATCTCAACGGAACCGGTGACCATCAATGTAAAACCTTTGCCACAAGGTGCACCTGCCGGCTTTACAGGGGGAGTGGGTAACCTGGAGTTCGCTGCCAGGCTTTCTGCCGACCAGGTGACAGTGAATGATGCACTGAGCCTGGTGGTGACCATAAGGGGAACCGGCAATATTGCCTTGCTGGGCGCTCCCAAGATCGACTTTCCGCCCGATCATGATGTTTACGAAACCACCAGGTCAACCAACATCAGTACGAGTGGAAACAGGGTTTCGGGGACGGTAACTTTTGAATACCCGATCGTTGCAAGACATGCAGGCAATTTCCGGATCGCTCCGTTGCGCTTCTCATGGTTCGATCCGACGGCTGAAACCTACCGGACTGTTACAACGAAAGAGTTTACTTTCAATGTACTGAAGGGAGAAGGAACAGACGCGGGTGCGCAGATTTTTATGCCCGGGGCCCGGGGGGAGAATGTCGAAAACATCGGTACGGATATCCTTGACATCAACCGTGGAATACCACTTTTCAGACCCACCGGGATAACTCCGTTTTCCCTAACAGGTTACTGGATCATTTATATTGTCTTAACCCTTCTCTTTATTGGAACCATTATCGTGCTGCGTACCTGGTTCCGACAACGTGCCGATGTGCGGCTGATGCGAAACAGGAAGGCAAGCAAGATGGCAAGGAACAGACTTCGTCAGGCAGACAAGGCAAGAAAGGCCGGCGACAGTGAAACCTTCTTTGAGGAAGTGGAAAAAGCAATCTGGGGATACCTGGCCGATAAACTTTCCATTGAGGTCTCCTCGCTTTCACGCGACCGGGTTTCAGAAGTGCTGCAGGGAGCTGGCATCAGTGAGACGCTACAGGAAGAGCTGATCAGGATCATCGACGACAGCGAATTTTCGAGGTACGCTCCTTCATCAGAAAAATCCGACATGGATACACTGTATGGGGAAGCGATCCGATTGTTACATAACCTGGACCAAAACATTCGAACGATTTAAACCGAGCCATGACTTCAGTATTGACAATTATATTTATGTATATTTCACATTTGATGATTGGTAACTTTGACACATGGTCATGGCGAGCTCCATCTGAACAATAAAATTAACCCGAACAGATGAAAAATTTTCTTGTCATAGCGTTACTGGCGACGGCGGCACTTGTGCAGGGTTCAGGAAGCAATGATTCACTCTACCTTGCCGCAAGTAAAGCTTACTCCGATGGCAATTATGAACTGGCGCTCGAGAAGTATGAACAGATCGCAGACCAGGGCTACGCTGCCCCCGATCTGTATTATAACATGGGCAATGCAGCATTCAGGTCCAACAGGCTGGGCTATGCTGTACTCTATTACAACAAGGCGCTCAAACTTGAACCTTCCCATGAGGAGGCAGCAAAAAACCTGGCCTACGTGTCAAGATACAAGGAAGATCAACTGGAACAGGTGCCTGAACTTTTCATCCGGACCTGGATCCGGTCACTGGTGGGACTGTTTTCTATGCACACATGGGCCTACCTTGCAATCCTCATGTTTGGCATCTTGCTGGTTGCACTGCTGTTCTACATTTTTGCTTCCCGACTTGCAGTTAAGAAGGCCGGGTTCTTCACCGGACTTGTTGTATTGCTTCTTTTTCTCATTTCATTTACGGCTGCGCTGGAACGGAACAATGAAATTGTGGCGCCTGATCATGCAGTGATCGTATCGCCCTCGGTGGTGGTGAAAAGTTCTCCAAGCCTGTCGGGCACCGACCTTTTTGTCCTGCACGAGGGAACCGAAATCACCGTCACAGACCAGGTGGGGGAATGGACTGAGGTCCGCATTAGCGATGGCCGCATCGGGTGGATTCCAGGTGAGACCTTCGAGATCATTTAGGAGTTGAGCTGATATGAATTCCACAATACCTGCACTGATCGCGCTGGTGGGATACGTGATCGCTTACTTTACCTACGGAAAGTACATCGGCAAACGAATCCTCGGGATCTCGGTGCTGATTATCCTGCTGACAGGCTGGCTTGCACTGAGCAGTATCGCGGCCCTGGCGCGGAAGTGATTTCTGCTGAATAGCAGTTTGAATTTCAATATTTTACACTGAATCCTTTGTATCCTTTGGGAGGTTCCTGGTATTCCTCCACCTGGTCAACCCAGGCAGTTCGCGGACCATGGTAACACCAGGCGAGCATCTGCTCTGCATTTTCGCGAACACCTTCAATTTCAAGTGCTACCGATCCATCGGGCATGTTTTTTACATACCCGCTGATCTGCAAGCGCTCAGCCTTGTTCACTGCACTGTACCTGAATCCCACACCCTGCACCCTTCCCGACACCCTTACGGTATACCGAATTATTTCCGGATCATGCATCTGTAACCGAACTTTTACAATGTATCCTTGTTTATGCAGATATAAAGTCTAAAAATACAAAAATGAAAAGAAATATTTTACTGTTAACAATAGTTTTGCTTATGACGGGTACACTCAATGCACAGAAATCATTTCATGATTTTACCGTGAAGGATATAAATGGAAACGAATTTTCACTTTCTGATCTGAAAGGCAAGAAAATTCTTGTTGTAAATACTGCATCCAAATGCGGACTGACACCTCAATACGAGGGATTACAGTCTTTGTATGAAAAGTATGGCGGGGATGATTTCGAGATCATCGGTTTTCCTGCTAACAACTTTGCCAAACAGGAACCCGGAAGCAATGATGAGATTGCAGAGTTCTGCAGTGTGAATTATGGTGTAACTTTCCCCATGATGAGCAAGATCTCTGTGAAAGGGAAGGACCAGCATCCGTTATACAAGTGGCTGACATCCAAAAAAGAGAATGGCGTGGAGGACAGCAAAGTTTCATGGAATTTTCAGAAATACATGATCAACGAGGAAGGACAACTGGTAGGTCATTTTCAGCCGCGTACCAAACCTGACCACCAGGACTTGGTCAGCTGGATCACCAACTGATCAGCACAAACCACTTAATTTGAGGTTGCTCCCGGTTGCCGGGGTCAGCCTCTTGTTTTATACATGAATGAGCAGGGTGAAGATCCGTTCCTTCCCCGAAGATGTCTGAATCACCGATACAATTGCCTTCCTGCGCTGGCGATCGGGGAGGAACAGGCTGACTTCCTGGTGATCCGCTTCAATGGTCTGTTTGCCAGGAAGGCAGAAGGAGGTAAGGACAGGATCCTGCTGTGCGTGTCCGAAAATCCGTTCAGCTTGCTGGTTCATAACTGAGTCTTTTTTCAGTTTGAAATATTTTTCTGAGGCACGGTTGAACAGAACGACAAACCCCTGGTTATTGACAGCAATCACCGGGATGGGTGTATACTCAAGGATGTCTGCATACCGGTCAACTTCCTGTTGCATCTCCATCTTATCTGCGGATCGCTTGCGTTGCAGTTCCACAACCTGGTTGTTCAAATCAAGCGCCTGCACATTCAATAACTGTTCTGCCTCCCTCAATTGATCATTCTGGTCCCGTAAAGAGAGCTCCAGTTCCTTCTCCCTGGTATTGTCAACGCCCATGAAAACGATTTTTTGCACCTCGCCATAGGTGTCTTTCACAGGGGAGAGGTTGACCAGGAACCATTTTGCTTCTCCTGACCGTTCAATCATGCGTACCTGTCCGACAAATGATTTTCCGGCTACTTGTTGCTCCCATATCTCATTAAATCTTTCCTGGTCTGACAGGGGCACTGCATCAAAGATGCTGGAATGAATGATGCCGTCACCTCCTCCAAACAGGACTTTTTCAAATAAAGGGTTGGCATACAGTATTTTTCCATCCGTGCTGAATTCAGCCTGTGGCAGCAATGCATTGAGGGCATTGACCTTGCTTTCATAATTCAGGGTTTCCTCTTTCTGTGCGGTAGCGTCGATGGCCAGGAACAGGATTTTATCAACCGATCCATCTTCTTTTCTGACGGAAGTATACGTGGCCATGGTCCATAGTTCTTTTCCCAACTTGGTAACATGACGCATATATCCTTCGAAATGTGGTCCCCCTTCGGATAGTTTCGTCCACATTTCCCGGAACCATGCATGATCCGAGGCGTGGATGAACATCTGGATAGGTTTTCCTTCCACTTCCCGGTTCCCGGAATAGCCCAGCTGCCTGAGGAACCTGGTGTTGGCATAAACAAGTGAGCCGTCAGGTGCGTATTCCGCCCTGATCATGGTATGATTTACGGTATTTGTAAAGCTGATGAATTGTTCCGATTGCCTGGCTGCCTCCGCCTGGGTATCCCGGAGTTCTTCCATATTTTTCCTGACCTGTTCTTCTTTTATCCTGAGTTCTGCTGCCTGTTCCTGCGTCTCCCTGAGCAGGGCTTCCGTCCTCAGATTATTGTACATGTTGTTCATCGTGGTAGCCGTATTTTCCGCCACCCGTTCCACGAAACGAATCTGGTAATCAGGAATTTCATTGAATGAAGCCAGCTCCAGGATGCCAAGCACTTCTTCATCCAGAAATATGGGTACGATCAGCAGGTAACGCGGGTTGGCGCGACCCAGCCCGGAGGTAACGGTAAGGTAATTGTCCGGAATCCTGTCGGTATAGAAATACTGTTTCTCAATGGCCACAGCGCCGATCAATCCTTCTCCCCAGGCCATCTTCCTGTCTGGGAATTTCTTTCGATCATAAGCATGACAGGCAATCATTTCAAGGCACCTGTCATCTTCACTTCTTGTAACGAAAAAGCCTCCCTGGTTGATATTGAGGTACTTTACCAGCATGGATATTACCGCATATCCAAGCTTTTCCTCGTCAGCCGCGTTGGCCCTGAGGAGGTCCCCGAATGCGGCCAGTCCTTCAGAAGTCCAGGTCCGCTCCTTATCCGCAAGCTTGGCCTCTATTGCTGACTCGCGGTTTTCCTTCATCTGTTGCTGCAGCGACTGCAGACTGGTGATGATTTCACCATCAATATAATCACTATGGAGATTGGTATTCAACCGCTCGGCGGCGAGGTTGCGGATCATGGAAGCAACAGACAGATCGCTCTCCTTCCTGTGCTCATTGATGGAATCTATTTTTTCATATAACCCGGATTGGTGGCGGGCCAGGAAAAAACCGGCAGCGATACCAATGAAAGGAATGAGATCGAGAAGATACAATAACGGCATGCTGCGGTGCAAATCAGAAACCCCGGAAAATGTGAAGGCGATCCGGGAAGCACCAAAAATGAAAGTGTATACGAAGAGTAAGATCACAAGTCCGGCCATTCCTCCCAAAATGAGATACAAGGCCATTAATTCACTTCTCCTGGTATGTTGCATAAAAATTGCTATATGAATTTAAAAATACACATTTTTCGGAGGCTTCCAACCAATTGTTTTGAACGACTAAAATTCCAGATTTGCCGGCCATTTCAGCTGTGCATGATGGTTCGTCCGGCCCCGGCTGTTGATAAGTTAGCGTGTTGTTCAGGTACCGTCAGTTCAAAATTTATATTTTTACATAAGAATTACTGCCCATGGATTCTATACATATACTCGTTGTGGATGACATTTATGCCAACAGGCTGTTATTGTCAGAGCTGATCAAACTTACGGAAAACAAGGTTACCCTTGTGGAAAATGGTGCACAAGCCATTGAAGCCCTCAGATCAGATGATTTTCAATTGATTTTTATGGATATCGAGATGCCGGTGATGAACGGTATCGAGACCACAAACTATATCAGGAATGAGATGCCCTACCCGTTAAATGCCATTCCGATCATTGCCCTCACTGCACATAACCCGGAATTGTTCTTTGATGATTTTTCAGATGCCGGCTTCGATGAACTGATCACAAAGCCTTATTCCATTGATAAAATAAAAAATACAATCGTAAACACAATTTCAGGTATATAAAAAAACACCAGGCCCGCTACAACTGGCGACAGGAACGACAATGATCAATGATCAGTTGACTCCCGGTAACATTCAGACAGATATATGCAGTTATTTGGTTATAGAACTGTAATAACATTGTTTTTCATTAAGAACGCTGTAATATTTTATACCAGTTATATCAAAATATATATAATAAAGATTGTATATACATAAATATAACTAACTAAATATATATAATATATAATAAGTTTTTTAAGTTAATATGTAGCATATTAATTTTATAGAGTAATAATTACTTAAATAATTTATAATAATTATTATATAATATAATGAGTTTTATAAATTTATATAAGTATATTTAATTATATGAGCTATAATATGGAATATATATTTATAGAAATATAATGTATGTTATAGTTATAATATATTATAATACGTTTATATAATTATATTCAATCTATATATTAAATATAATTCATGAATACTTAAATATATATTATAACTTTTAGAATTAATATTATTTATTTATATATTAAATTAATTATAGCTTCCAGGTACTGCTGGTCGACCTCATCAAACTGATCCTTTTCACCTGAATCCACATCGAGCACCGCACGGCAAATTCCATTTTTATCCTTTACAGGAAGCGTTATTTCAGATTGGGACCTTGCATCACACGCAATATGCCCGGGAAATTGAGTTACATCCGGGACAATAACCGTTGTATCCCTTTTCACTGCCGCCCAGCAAACCCCTTTGCCATGTTCCAGTTCCTGGCAGGCAACCGGTCCCTGGTAGGGACCCACGATCAACCTGTCAGCCTCCAGCAGGTAAAAACCCGTCCAGAAAAAATGATCCATCTTATGATGCA
>Ga0180436_10005110_pt1 | contig 11671 bp, 7 predicted proteins | sample SS_ome_2_FD_132434 | JGI IMG/M metagenome (GOLD analysis project Ga0180436, IMG submission 132434) | Hypersaline lake sediment archaeal communities from the Salton Sea, California, USA - SS_3_S_2 metaG | ecosystem: Environmental > Aquatic > Non-marine Saline and Alkaline > Hypersaline > Sediment...
CTATTTATTAATTCCTTTCTTAGTTCCTGTAATTTAGTCCTTCCTATTGTAACAAGTTTTACTGTTTCATTTACGCTATATACTTCGTTCTGGCAATTATCAAGATAGAATTTTAATAAATCTTCCTTGGTTGTAACTTCTACCAAGTTATTCATTACAATTGGTTCTTTTATCTGTGCCGCTGTGTCGGTTTCATTACTGTAATGACATACTTCAACGCCAGTATTTAAGCCATTTGACACGATTGACACGAATTTTTCACCTAGTGGGTATTGACCCTTTTCATTGTGTCGTTGCTCTAAATATGTAATCAAATCAACTATGTCTTTATCTTCTAAGTATGGCACTTTAATTTTTGTAAATGTTCCGTTATGTTTAAAGAATAATTCACCTATATTTTTTAATTCTGTTAGTATTCCAGTATCAACTATTACATTAGATTCTATTGAATTACTAACCGCAAAACCAAACCTATTAATACAATTGTTTTTAATTAATGTTGGTAATACTTCTTTTTTAGGGTATTGAGTACTTAAAAATAACCTAATACCTGTGGACCTTCCTAATTGTGATAATCTAGTAATAAGGTCTTGAAATTCTTCTCTATATTCTTTATTACTAGAAGTCATTAAATCGGCTATTTCTTCGATATAAACAATCATATAACCTAATTTTTCAGTATATTTATTATTCCAAGTTTCAAGGTTATTAACAAATTTATCATTTTCAATTAATTTATTTCTTCTGTCCATTTCTGCCACAAGTGAGCGTAATATATTAAGTATTTCTTCATGGTCGCCGCTATATAATACCCTGTTAATATCCCTATATCTTTTTAATTCTGATTTCTTAGGGTCTAGTAAAAAGAAACTAACGTCTATATCTGATTTTAACATTGAACTAATTAAAACATGTGATAAATTACTTTTACCAAATCCAGTGGTACCGGCTACGATTGAATGATATATTTTCTTTATATCTAATATTTTTAAATTACTATTTTCTTCCATACCTACTATTAAATTGGAATTAAATCCTAATGGTGTATTTACTAGTAAATCCCCAAAACTTACAGCACCAACATTTTTATTTTTGAATAATTTAAAATCGAATTTTAAATCAGACGACAATTTTAAATTTTTGATACCTGTTAAATGTTCTATTTCTGGAATTAATTTATCTAATTTATTCTTAGCTTCGTTACAATTAAAATATATTTCGTCCTTAAAATCCGTTGCATTTTCTTTTATATCCCATATATCAATATTTAAATGTGTGAACGCTCCAAACACTTTCATACCTATACTATCGCCAAATTTAGCCATTTCCTTATAATCAGTTTCAACAACACCTTTTTTATTAGTTATAATATTAAATAATTTTTTATTGTATCCTTGCTTTATATCAATTACATTTGTATTCAAAACCATTTCTATAATATCTATATTAGAATTTAAAAAAGATAAAGGAACGGTTGTTTTAAATCTATATACAACATTGTTATTACTATCTTTGAACTTACTACAAAAATACATTTTTCTATGTGATTTACATAAACCGTATTGTGTAAATTTTATGTTATAATATTCTTGAGATTTCAGCATTGACCATAAATAACCGCCTAAATATACTATAGTGAAGCCAACACATGTATACAATGGTTTAATCATTGGGGTTAATTGTTTGGTTAATGCTGTTATACTTCCATAGGTTAAAAGTAGGGCGATTGGAACGCCCCAAGACCTTACTTTCTTATGTATAAGACCATATAAACTATACATACCTTTACCCGCGTAATGACCTAAATTTAAAGTATTAATTTCCTTTCTTTGTTCCGACATACTAAACACGTCCTTTCGTTTACTTATTTTTTAAAAATGTTTTTAAATCTTCTTCCGATACACGCCAACTTTTACCGATTTTAATTCCGTTTATTTCGCCTTTTCTTAGTTTTTCTCTAATGGTTTCTTCTGTTAGTTCCAAATATCTAGCAACATATTTAACGGTATAAAATTGTAGTTCCATTGTAAAATACACCCCCCTTTGATTCTTTACTATTATTTTATACCTGTTTTCGCTTGTTGTCAAAGTCTGAAAATGATATAATAAAAGAAATAAAATATAAGGGCGTGATTATATTGAATAAATCATATAAGGATAGAATAAAAGAAAAGTTTGTTAATACTTTTGAAAATATGGATTTGTTATTTTGGTTTATTATCTTTGTTTTTATAGTTTTATCTATAATATTTTAAAATATAAAACCGGGTTTTATCCCGGCTTTTTTTTATGTCTTGATTATATAATTCAAAGTAATATATGGCTGTAAGTTATTATGTGAACTTCCCCCGCCTGTATTCTGGTTAGTTGCTGTGGTACTTTGATTTGTCGCTGTGGTACTTTGATTTGTCGCGGTTGTGCTTTGGTTAGTTGCTGTTGTATTCTGGTTAGTTGCTGTTGTAGCTATTGCCGCGTCGCCGTCTGTTCCGTCGTAACTATCCCCGGCGTCTTGTCTTCTTAATACTAAATAACCCCCGGCACTTGGTGTAATACTAAAACCTTTATATCTTACGTCATGGTCATGACTATTTTGTGTATGCGTGTGGGCGTTTTGTGTATGTGTATGACTGTTTTGCGTATGTGTGTGACTATCTTGTGTATGATTATGACTATTTTGTGTATGTGTATGACTTGGCATTTCGTCACTTGTTAAAGTGTGAGTTTTAGCCCCGCCCGTTTCGCCTAATGCGTCAAAATCACCGTCGGAACTATTATAACCAACTGGTATTTTACCTTTTAAATCTGGTAAATTAAAAGTTGTTGAACCGTCACCGACCCCGTAAGTTTCACCAATTAAAGAAAATAGTGTTGAATATGTTGTCCTTGATACTGCGGACCCGTCACATAATAACCAACCCGTTGGGGCACTACTACCCGCGAATTGTGTAACGCTTCCGGTTGGTGATTCTGCCGGTGTTGCGGCTCCACCTTCCCCGGCTCCAAGTATTGGAAAACTGTCTATTCTTGTATATTTAAACACACTACCACTTTTTACAGTTGTGTAATCTGTAGAACTTGTATTTTGTGCCCAACGTACCGTAATAGTTCCTTCGTCGTCGCTAGTTTCTACAAATAAAGTTTCATTAATACATGTTTCGTTACTATCCCCCGTTGCTCCGTATGGTATATCGGTATCTATTCCATAATAGGAACTTCTTATATCTACCGGTGCAGTGCTTGAAGTTCCTTCATGTGCACCCCAAGCGTTACGATAAGATAAATTACTAGTATTTGAATGGTCATAATCAACTTTTATATCTGGTGTAGAACTATCAGCCCTTACATAAAGCATTAAATCAATTTGATATTTACCATTTGGTGGCAATGTTAAAGTAAGTTCGGAATCGTCTGTCATGGTTGTATCGCTGTTTCTTGATTCGTCACTTTGTTTAATTACATAATCAATAAATTTAGTCATAGGTGAACCAATAACCCCTATGATAATAAATTTACTTAGATATTTAAGCATTAATACATTACTTCCGTTTGTTATACCTACAACCCCCACAAGTGATTTAACATTAATTGGGTCGTCCCCGGGATATATTTTTACTTGTAAAGGGTCCATTGAATAAACGGTTGCGGTTATTAAATTATTTTCGTCTTCTTTTTTGTTTACAATATTTGATAATATATCTTTTATCATGTCAATTTCACCCTCTTTATATCAGATTTAACAGTTACACCCGGTTGTAAAGAATATGATTGTTTAATTATCTTATATGTATAATCTAAGTCTAAATTTTCATTTTTAAACCTGTATGCGTCCCCTTGCCATGGTATCCCGTCGTCTAATCTGGAAGTAACAAAAGCATGTTTATAACTAACGGCTTCTTCAATTTCTAACATTTTTCTTAGTTCCCTACGTGCCCTTAAATCAACATAATCTTGTGTTGTTGCTTCTGATTGGAATATCTTTGTTACATATCGCCCTATGTTTGTATAACTAAATGGGTGGGCTGTCAATCCTTCGTCTTCCATGGTCCAAACTTTATATAATGGTGCTGTGTTTTCTTCTAATTGATTATTAATTATTACTACCCGGTTATATATTTCGCTATAATCAACGTCAAGGTCAACTTCTTCTTCATATAAAGATACTTCATTATCAATAAATTCATGTGTTATATTAGGGGTTGCCGACCATGGCACCCCTTTATATACACCGTTACCGTTAACCCATAAAGGATAATAATTTATCATATTCAACAAAGAATTAATTATAAACAATGTGCTTTTACCTAATTCGTAACTTATATCTTCGCTTAATTCTTCGTCGCTTGGTTCTATTTGATAGTTTACCCATATACCAACGTCGTCAAGTAATCCTTCGATTGCTTCAACTACATTTGTACCACTGGAAAAAGTTTTACTTACTATGGTCTTATCTTGGTCTAATGCTTTTAATAAATCATATCCGTCTATACTTCTTGATACTAATTGACCGTTGGTTTTTTTCTGTGGTGATAACAACATATAATGACCTAATGGTATTGTATAAAGTGTTCCATTAGCTACAAAATTATAATAAGGCTTTATCAAATCCGATAAATAATTAATATCTGTCATACCTGATACATTAGCCAAATCCTTCAATTGAAATTTAGCACTTGATATAATAGACCTATCAAAATCTATGTCAATACTTCCCGTTTCAATATAATTACTTATCCATTGACTATGCTTATAAATTCCACCGTCTAAAGATAATAATTCATATGTAAAATATTCTTGTCCGCCATAATCAAATATACTCATGTTATCACCCCCTAAGACCCGTTATTATTGTTTAATCTTGTTATATTAGTACTAAATTGATAAGCTAAATTGTCTTTTTTATCAAATTTAGACCCGGATAGTAAAGCATAAAACCAACGACCCCGCCAATCCCTGTAAAATATATCGCCAATACTTTCTAATATATCGACCAAATCGTCATATTTAGTAATTGGGCAATCTGCCGAAAATGATAATTGTTGAACTTTACTATTACCTTGATACTTTACGGGATAAGTACGACCGGCAAATTGTTTTATTGTTTCACTTCTGTTAATTGCTTCACTAATTGAGATATCCCCAACTAATCTAACATAATCTTCAAATCCATTACCACCATTTATAAAGAACATTCCTACCATTTCAACGTCAAGGTCGCTTTCGTAGCTGTTGTTTGTGCTTGGTGTATCGCTTACCGCTTGGGCGTAATAATTATTATTTCCGCCTATGTTTGGTATATAGTCGGTAACTGTTGTATTTGGTGGTATTTCTTCACTTGTAACTAGTTCCCAATCTCCACCGTTTACACTTCTATATAATAAATTATGGTCTGTGTCTGCGTTTTCCGGTGCTATTTCAATCAATAAAGCCGGTTCATTATCTGTAATAGTACTATCGTAAAATTCGTCGGTGCTTCCGTCTGTTGTTGTTGCTACGATTGCCATTCCTTCATAATCTGTAATGGTTTCGTCTGCTACGTCTGTAACTAAATCCGTAACGTCCCATGATTCACTATCACCCGCGGCGTGTGTATGGTCGTCGTAATCTGTTCCGTCTAGTGTTGGGGCTGTTCCATGTGTAACGGTTGTTTCGTCCCAACTTGTAGTAATATAATTTACTGCGGAATTAATACCCGGCGTTAATGCTGTTTTTCTAAATAATGTCAATTGAGCGTCAACGATAGTTTTTCCTATAAAAGAACTTAAATCAAAATCTAATAATATTCTTTTTATGGTTGTGCCGCCTGTTGTGTCGTCTTCAAGTTGTAATTGTCCATTATCATTATAATTAGTTGTACTATTATCATTGTCAATATAAGTGTCTTGTGTGGAATCCTGTTGATATTCTGTTACCACTTCCGGGTTAGTAATTGTTATGTCAATACTTCCGGAATCCTCATTTAAAGCCAAACTAATACTTGGTTTTGTTGGTTGTAAAAATTCTGTTGTAAATTCGACTTCGGTTTCTGTGGACCATAACCCGTTATCTTCTTGTACTTGTAAAGTAACTTTATAATTTGTTTCATTTTCTAATGCTGTTGTAAATGTACATGTGCCACTTGAACCACTAGTAACAACACTATTAACCTGTTTACTTTCTAGTAAAGAATCACCACTATCATATAAATTACATAAATATGTTTTTTGGTCTTCGGATTCTGCTTGTGTATAAGTCCATTCGACCGTTAATTCACTATAATTATAATTAGCTACCGCCGACGGGTCCGTAATAGTTCCCACTGGACGGGTTACACATTTAAATGTTGCTTCGTCTGACCAATCGGAACCGGTCGCATATTCGCCCCATGTCTTTACTTGATAAACATAAGTATTACCATTTGTAAATGTAGACCCCGCAAATTCGTAACTTTCTTCGGTTTGTACTTCTTCGTCTACTTGTGGCGTTCCCGGATAACTTCCCCCACTTACTTTATATTGTAAACTAAATTGTGTTTGGTCTGTGTTATCTGTAGGATTATGATTCCATAAAAATTCTTTAGCTTCCGACGCTTCAAAAACCCCACCGTCTGGACTTAATCCGGTTGGTGCGTCCGGTGCTGATAAAACAACAACTTCATTTGACCAAACATAACTACTATATAATGTTTGTGCCGTTTCTTTTGCTCTTACTGCATATTGCATTGTTGAATGACTCGGGCTTGTATCTGTTTTAGTTGTAACACCGATTCCAACGTCTGACAAAGTAGCATAGTCCCAAGAACTCCAAGTATCACCGCCGTCATTACTTCCACGTCTAGCAATTTGAAATCCGTCTTCATTTGTTGAATTATCTGTCCATGTAATTATAATACTTGACCCGCTTCTAGTACCTACAACGTTACTAGGTGCCGCCGGTGTTGTATTTATATAATCTGTGTACGCATAACTAGAATATCCCGCGTTATTCCAAGCCCTTATACGATACCTATAATATCTATTAGCAACGGTTGTTGTATCTGTATAACTGTTTGACCCTGTACTTGTGTAATCACTTGTATTAGTATAAATTACATACCAAGACCCGGTTACATTGTCCCAACGTTCTACATATTGGGTATAATATGGGTCGTCGCTTGACGCTGTTCTATTCCATGATACGGTTTGACTTGTATCACTATTACGACTTACTGATTGACTATTTGGTGCACTTGGTGCAACTATATAAAACGCCCCGACGGTTGGTTCGTCGTTGCTGTCTGTGTTATATCCTGACATTGTGGAAATGCTAGGGAATCCGCTTGTATTAGTTTTTCGGTATCCGTCGCCGCTTCCACTTGTTGTCTGGAATATATGACTTTCGCTTGGGTCCCTATATAAACCGACCCAATAATCACCACTAGACAATACTTCGGGCGTAATGCTTCTTTCATATGTGTATTGCGTTGATTCGCTACCGTCTGCCATTGAAAAAGTACTTGATTGGGCTAATGCCGACCCGCCAACATTCCATAAAGCACAACGGGCGTTGACGGTTCCGGTATTATATCCCGCCGCAACTACCCTTAAAGTAATTACGGCACAACTAGACGGTAATGTAATCTTTGCCGCATGTTGGTTATAGGTATTTAGTCCCGACCACGCATAACCGGAACCCCCGGAATTACTTGTTACCCATGGCATAAATTACACTTCCTTTCTAAATTTTTTATACTGCTATATGTATATTATCGCATATTTTTATAATGTTTTACACCTTTTAATAAAGAAACAATATCGTTAAATTCTTCAACGGATTTTGCGTCAATAACAATATCACCGTATAAATTTACACTTTCTTGATTAATTCCATTAGTAATCATTTTACTTGGTGTTGCATTATTCAACATGTTTTTACTTTGTGAATTACTGTAAATATCGCTTCCTTGTGGTACATACATTAATTCGGGTCCTTGTTCTCCTACCATTGCCCAACCACCGGCAAAATTACGAACCCCACCGGCAAAACCCGGCACCCAATCCGGAACACTTGGGAATTTTATTCCTTTTATTTTATCAATAACCCCGCTTACAGCGTCTTTAATACCGTTGAATTTATCAATTACAGGTTGTATAAATCCTTTGATTGCTTCAAATTTAGAACTAATATTACTTTTTAATGTATCAAATATACTCAATACTTTGCTTTTTGCTTGTTCAAATTTAGTTTGTAAAGTAGTTTTAATATTTTCTACAATTGTACTTAATCGGCTTTTTATTGCGTCAAATTTTGATTGTGCTTGTGATTTCAAATTATCAATTATAGAACCAATTTTACTAACGATTGCCTTAAAAGTACTAACCGCCTTATCAATTAATTCTTTAATCTTGGATACAACTTTATCTTTTAATTCTGTAAATTTGGTTATTGCTTGACTAACAAGGTCCTTAACAAATGCTATTACTTTACCCGGTAAACTTTTAAACCAATTTATAATACTATTAATTAAATCTGGTATAATTGAATGACCAACTAAAGTATCATATAAAGAAGTAAACCAAGTAATAATACCTTCAACAAATCCACTTACTAGGTCCCAAACTGCAATACCTAAATTAACAAAGAACCCAATAATATTATCGACCAAATTACCGAATGATTCCGATATCATTTCAGTATTACCGGTTACAATACCGACAACAATTCCTAAAACACTTGTAAAGATACCAACGATATTTAATACCGCCGCTATTACATTATCAATAGCTTTAACAATTCCATTCCATAAACCGATAACAATTCCTATAGCTACCGCAACAACCCCGCCGACAATCATTCCTAAAGTTTTAAATAATTCAACTACGGGTCCCATTGTTTCCTTAACTTGGTTAAAAGAATCAACTATTGCCGTTGTATCAAAACTTGAAAATGTATCTATGAACATTTGTTTTATTGGTTCAATTACTTCCTGTACTTTACCGGCAAATTCAACAATTTTATCCCTTATTTCAATTACTTTTTCCCTAAATTCTTGTATCTTTTCAACTATAGAATTTATTTTTTCCATGGCTTCCGGTGGTACCATGTTTTTCATAGCTTCCTTAAATGTTGAAAAATCCCCGGTTGTAAGTCCTTGAAATAATCCTTGAAATGCTTTTTTAATATCTTCTATGTGTTCCTTAATCCACCCGGCAACTTCTTTTATTTTATTCCAAATATCTTGAAATTTTTCTTTTATTCCGTTTCTTACTTCTTCACTACTAAGTAATAAAGCACCAAGGGCGGTAACTATTCCTACTATTGCAACAATTGCAATTGCTACCGGTGCACCAATAGAACCAATTACAGCCGCAACGGTTGAGAACGCCGACGCTACAAAACCAATAGCACTAACGACCCCCGCAAAAACTAATAATAAAGGACCAATAGCCGCCGCAATTAACCCAACAACAATTATAACGTCTTTAACTGGACCGGGTAATTTATAAAACCAATCGGCTAATTTTTGTATCCATTCCGCCGCAATTTTTAAATAAGGTGTTAATCTATCACCAATTGATATTGCTATACCTTCCAACTTACTTTTAATACTTGTAATTTGCCCCGCGAAATTATCCTTCATAGTTTGAGCCATTTCGGATAATGCCCCGTCACTGTTATATAAATTGTCTGTTAATTCGTCAAGTTCTTCACTTGTACCATTTAACAACGCTGTTAATTCCTTAGTTCTTGTTTTTCCGCCTATCATTTGAATATAAGTATTTCTTTGGGCTTCTGTCATACCGTCGAATTTTTCGTTCATTTCTTTTAATATTGTAGTTGCCCCGCGGAATTTTCCGTTATTGTCGTAAACTTCGATTCCTAATTCTTTCATAGCTTTACCGGCTTGACCGGTGCCGCTTGTTAAGTTCGCGAATATAGAAGTTAAAGCGTTCCCGGCTTCACTGCCTTTAAAGCCCCTGTTTGCGAGTATCCCAAGTAATGCCCCGGATTCTTCCAAAGGTGTATTAAACATTTTAAAAGTTCCCCCGGCTGTTACCATTGCATTTAAAAACTGTTCCATACTTTGGTTACTTGTATTTTGTGCCTTTGCGGCAATATCTAAATAACGCCCTAAATCTTCGGTCCCGATTCCTAGAGCACTCATTGAATCCGTTACCAAATCGGAAGTAGTTCCAAGGTCCATAAATCCGGCTTCGGACGCCCTTAAAACAGGTTCTAAACCTTCTTGAATCTGTGTTAAGTCCCAACCCGCAAGACCCATGTAACTAATAGCTTCTGCGGCTTCGGTTGCTGATTTACTTGTATTACTTCCCATATCTAAAGCAAGGTTGCGTAAAGTATCAAAACCTTTGCCAGTTTCACCGGTTACGGCTTTAACCTTTGACATTTCTTGGTCAAAAGTCATAGTTGTATCAATGATACCGGACGCAATCCCGATAATAGGTTTGGTAACATTGTCCGTTAAACCTTTACCAATATCACTAAATTTTTTACTAGTTTTGTTTATTTTACTTTCTAGTTGGTCGAATCCTTCGCCCCTAATACTATAAAATAAATCTGCTATTTGCATACTTTACACCCCCTTACTGTTGTTTTATATTATCAACTTTACGCAATAAAGTTTTTATATGGTGGTTCCTATGTGCTGTATTTCTTGGTTGTCCTACTACTTCGTAAGTGTCACCCTCATACTTTATCAAATCCCCTAATGCTAAATCGAAATCATTACAATAGAATTTAAACCTTGTTTCTATTGTGTCCTTATCTGCAACATTTATTATAGTATCGGAACCGCTTCCAATGTATCCCTTAATTTCTGTTTCTGTATATGTTTTAATTGGTATATTACGACTGTTTAACGTTTCGGTTGGTTCTAACTTATAACAGGTAACATAAAATCTTTTTATACCCATGGTTTAAACCCCCTTACGTGAACAATTAAACAAATCTATTTTATATAGTTGCCTATAAGTATTTAAAGCCTTCATTATTGATAACGGGAATCCTTGGTAATTATCTTCGTAAGTAATAGAATAATCGTCTATCTTTTCACTTTTCGCCCCCGGTGTTTTATCTTCGTCCAAATCCGCTATTAAAAAATTAAGCATTTTGGAAGCCGTTAACTTCAAAGGTCTTGGGTAATTTATCTTTGTAATAAATACGCCTTCCCCTTCGTCTTCGTCTGTGATAGTATCCAAAGAATTAACTATCAATTTATTAGTACTAACGGAATCAATTGTATAACTTTGATTATTTCTTAGGGACTTATAGACCCTTATGGAATCATTAGCAACTAGTTTATAAGTGCCTATATTAGTTAAATTAATACTATTATCAGAACTAATAAAACTAATTGAACCCGACGAAAAATAATCAAATTGTTTATCGATAAAATCCGTATTACAATAATCACATATGACCTGTTCGATTATAGGTAAATTCAAATCTATAAAAGAATCATAATCCGTATTGGTTATTTGTAATAATGACTTTGCTTCGCTTCTAGTGATAATCATAATTGTATCACCCTTTCTTTTAATTTAATATTTTTCTTGCCTTCTAATTCTTTTAAAATTCTTTCTTCTTCGGAATCCCTAAAATCTTTTCCAAGGGTTTTATTTTCCGAAATTTTAACTTTTGATTTATAATAACTTTCAAAGTCCCCTTTGTATCCGTTTTGTATCTCAATTAACCA